>Ga0302154_10000002_pt1 | contig 318749 bp, 243 predicted proteins | sample I_Bog_N2_3_FD_193507 | JGI IMG/M metagenome (GOLD analysis project Ga0302154, IMG submission 193507) | Peat permafrost microbial communities from Stordalen Mire near Abisko, Sweden - I_Bog_N2_3 | ecosystem: Environmental > Terrestrial > Soil > Wetlands > Peat | place: Sweden: Abisko... | reverse complement strand
CCAAGCCTGCCTCGGAATCCGATGACCTCTACGAACTCGGGCAGCAGCTGTTCGACCAATATGCCCCACCCGAGGTCAAGGCCGATTATGCTTTTCCGACGAAGGAGCAGTGGGACCAGTTTGCCACACGCGTGCAACGCTCACTCGAGAACGACTCCCTCGAGGATCTTGCCGCCCTTGAGCCCGAGGCCCGGTCCGCCCTCGCCGCAACACGCGCCCTTCCGGGATATGAGGACTACGCCGGCTGGCTTCAGATCCGCATGGATGAAATGGATGCCGCCAAGCAGGCCGTTTCACATCCGGAGCCGTCCGTAACCGGTAGGCCCCCCTCCGCGATCCCCCTCTATGCCCTCTGGCTTTCCCGCGAGCGCAACCGACCCGTCCCCGCGAGCGCAGCCGAGCTGATGCCGGTGCTCCGCGCCGCGTTCACGGCCGAAGGCGTGCCGCCGGAGCTGGCCTGGCTCGCCGAGGCTGAGTCGACGCTCAACACCGGTGCCCGCAGCCCGTCTGGAGCGAGCGGCCTGTTCCAGCTCATGCCCGACACGGCCCATGCGCTGGGTCTAAGCACCTTCCTGCCCGACGACCGCGCAAACCCGGAGAAGTCCGCTCGCGCCGCGGCGCACCTCCTGGCAACGCTCCAGGCGAGATTCGGAAATTGGCCGCTTGCCCTGGCCGCCTACAATGCCGGAGAGGGAAGGCTGAGCCGCCTGCTGGCTTCGCGGGGGGTGCGCGACTTTGCGGGCGTGGCTTCGGCGCTGCCCGTAGAGACGCGTATGTATGTCCCAAAGGTTTGTGCCCTGGTCGAGGTCCGCACGGGCACCTCCATTGAGAACCTCGGTCCGCCTAGGGGCTGAGTCCCCAGTATGCCTGGGCACTAAAGCGAATCCCCGGCGTTTTTCCCGGGGATCATTAGGGGCGTGGGTTCCCTTTTCAGGATTCCTGGCAGCTTGACCACGCAACACGGGCGTTCCCTTCCGGCAACCTCAGCAGGGGCCGATATTGAAGCATCCGCTCGGCGCCATGCCATCCTTGGTCCACTCGCGGGGTTCGAGGGGCACGCGTCCAACCTGCCCATCCTACTGCGGCGGTACCGTGGCGTTCGGCGGTTGAGGTCTGGCTCCCTTGATCATGAGCCACAGCATGATGGCTCCTTCTCCAACGAATGCTGGGGAGACAATCCTGGTGACTCTATCAACGTAGATCGGGGCCAGTATGCCCGTAAGGCTGATGATCAGATACGCGAGGCCGTTAATGATCAATCCGATGCCCAGAAGCCGGGGAAGGAACATCGAGCGAAAAACGAGGATGCCGAAGGGAAAGAGCCAGAGGCCTGCAAAAATTTCATTTATCAGCGATCCGTGATCATGGATACGGAGAAACAGAGTGGCCAGCGCAGCCTGCTGCGGTTTTCCAAATGGGGAAAGAAACGGTTCACCTCGAGCAAGCAGAAGTGCCGCAACATCATTGAGCACGTTGAAGAAGCCGATGACGCATGGCATCAGCCCCCCAAGGATTACCATGAGCACACTGAGCTTATGGTCCACGCCGTTGAGCACCCTATAAAGCGCCAACGCGACAACGACACAGCTGAGCCCGGCCAGGAGGTCGGTGATGATGCCGAATCGGAAGAGCAACTCGTGGTTGGCGATGTTTCCGGCCGTCGCCGTGGGGTCTTCAGGTACAATCAGTCTACCGGCAATATAGATCGGCCGGAAAACAGAAAAGCCGAGAAGAAGGTAAAGGCATCCAGCTATTCTCCCAGGGTTATAGCTTGAAGTCATGGTTATCCTCGGTGCGCCACCCTTTTGACCAAAGTCGGATACGAAGTTTCAAATCACGATAACGAACATTTCCGTAATTCCATCCGGAAACAGCTTGAGTTGATTATCCAATATACGCGCGGGTAAACGAAGGGAAGCCCGGGAACGCCATTAGGTTATCCGCGACTCACACTGGGTTTATTCGCACTTACATACCGCTTCGCGCACTTACATTCTGGATTGCTCGGGAACAAGAGATCCAGGGCACCTAGACCGCGAGTTGCGGCCTCTTCGGATCGGGCCAGTCCAGATGGAAAAACTTCCCGCGCGGCTGGTCGACCCGTTCGTAGGTGTGCGCACCGAAGAAGTCGCGCTGGGCCTGCAGCAGGTTGGCAGGCAGTCTCGCCGACCGGTAGCCATCGTAATAAGCGAGCGAGGCGCTGAAGGTCGGAACGGGCACGCCGCACTCGGCAGCAAGCGCGATCACCTTGCGCCAGTTGGCCTGTGCAGCCTTGAACATCTTGTTGAAATACGGGTCGAGGAGCAGGTTCGCCAGGTCCGGATTCCGGGCGTAGGCCTCGGTGATCTTCTGCAGGAACGCGGCGCGGATGATGCAGCCGCCCCTCCAGATCTGGGCGATCTCGCCGAAGTTCAGTTTCCAGCCGTATTCCTGCGCGCCGGTGCGCATGAGCTGGAAGCCCTGGGCGTAGCTGCAGATCTTGGAGCAATAGAGGGCGTCATGGATCGCGGCGATCAACGCCTTCTTTGAACCGCGGTATTTCTTGGACGGGCCCTTCAGGATCTTGGAGGCCGCCACGCGCTCCTCCTTTATCGCGGAGATGCATCTCGCGAAGACGGCCTCGGCAATCGTCGGCGCGGGGACCCCCATGTCGAGCGCGCTGGTCGAGGTCCATTTCCCCGTGCCCTTCTGGCCCGCGGTGTCCAGGACGATGTCCACGAAGGGTTTCTTCGTGACGGGATCCTTTTGCTTCAGGATGTCGGCCGTGATCTCGATCAGGAAGCTGTCGAGGATGCCCGTGTTCCATTCCGAGAAGATAGCCCCCATCTCCGAGGGCTTGAGGCCCAGGAGGCCCCGCATGAGGGCGTAGGCCTCGCAGATCATCTGCATGTCGCCGTACTCGATCCCGTTGTGGACCATCTTCACGTAGTGACCCGCGCCGTCGGCGCCAATGTAGGCCGTGCAGGGAACCCCGCCGGTAACAGGCTTGCCAGGGGCGGCTCCCGCGATGGGCTTGCCCGTCTTTGCGTCCACCTTTGCCGCGATGGCTTCCCAGATGGGCTTCAGCTCAAGCCATGCTCCAAATTCGCCGCCGGGCATGAGGGACGGGCCGAAGCGCGCACCCTCCTCGCCGCCCGACACGCCACTTCCAATGAACCTCAGGCCCTTCGCGCTGAAGGCCTTCTCGCGGCGGATCGTGTCCGTCCAGAGGGAGTTCCCGCCGTCGATCACAATATCGCCCTTGGCGAGAAGCGGCGTGAGGCCGTCGATAACAGCGTCGGTTCCTTTCCCGGCCTGAACGAGGATGACGATCTTCCTGGGAACCGAGATCGAGGCGACGAACTCCTCGAGGGTCTTCTTTCCAACAACCCCACCCGGTGTTGATGGGTTTTCCGCGACGAACTTGTCCATCTTCTCCGTCGTCCTGTTGTAGACTGAAATCTGGAAGCCGTGGTCGGCGATGTTCAGCGCGAGGTTCTGGCCCATGACTGCAAGGCCAACGAGACCGATATCAGAAAGTGGTTTAGCCATAGCACCCCGAATCTTCGCTACCCGGGCCCTTAAACCAAGCTGTTTCTAGGTATCCGGCTACTTCTTCTTCGCGTCGCCGGGCAAGGTGCTCTGCTTCGCATCGTAGGAGCCGGCCGTGGGGAAGAACGGCGCTATCCTATCCACCAAGGGCGTCAGGAACTTGGGCTCCGTGCGATGGTAGACCCAGTTGAACCACATGATGCCCCCGCCCACGAAGATGATGCCCCCAAGCACGAACTTATTTATCTTCAATACCTTCTGGATGATAATGAAGATGATTATCACCCCTGCCACGGCGAGGAACGCCTTCAGCCAGAATTCCTTTGGAATCTTCTGGAGCCTTTCAAGCGTCGTGGTCGCCGCGAAGAAGAGTAGATTCGAGCCCATTTTGGTGGCTCCGTTCCTAACAATAGCCCGGGAGTGTGTCGAGCCGAAGCCGGGGCGACCCTAGCCTCCTTGTGGCGGCTGACCCCCGGCCCCAGGGCCCCGGGTTGCGCAATTGATCCACTCGGTCGTGCCGTCGGCGTAATGCTCCTTCTTCCAGATCGGCACCCGGGCCTTTGACTCGTCGATGATGTAGCGGCAGGCCTCAAACGCCGCGGACCGGTGCTCGGCGGTGACTCCAATCCACACCGCCAGGCCGCCGAGTTCCAGGCTTCCCGTTCTGTGGACGCACACGGCGTCCACGATGGGGAATTTTTCCCGCACTTCCGCCAGGATTTTCATGCCCTCCTTTTCCGCAAGCGGCACAAAGGCCTCGTAGACCAGGGAGCTGACGGCCCGCCCCCCACTCTGGCCGCGCACCCGACCCTCGAAGGTCACGCAGGCCCCGGCGCGGGTGTCTTCCAGGCTCGCGAGGAGCATGGTCGGTTCAATCTGCCTGTCTGAGAGCCGGAACTCCATGGCCTTAGCCTCCAGCTACCGGCGGGAGGAACGAAAGGGTGTCACCGTCGCGCACCTCGGAGGCCCAGGCCTCAAAGTCGTCGTTAATGGCCACACGCAGCCGGTTGGGGGGAAGCGTGAAGCCGTGCCGTTTTCGCAGCTCCTCGTAAAGCTCCCCGGCCGTCGCCGCGTAGGTCGAGACCTGCTCGTTTCCCAGCCCCCGCTGCTCGCGCAGGATGGCAAAATAGCTGACGTGTATGCTCTTTTTCACTTTGCCCGGTAGTCCCTCTTGCCGCCCGTCTTTGCCAGCAGTCGGACCTCCCTGATCACGATTCCGTGGGTTACGGCCTTGCCCATGTCATAGAGCGCAAGAGCCGCGACGGCGGCTCCCGTCAGGGCCTCCATTTCCACCCCGGTCCGGGCCTCGGTCTTGGCCGTGCAGCGCACCTCCACCTCTACCGTGCCGTCCCTTGCGGGCCGACCGGCCTCAATCTCCACTTTGCAGTCGTCAAGCGGGAGGGGGTGGCACAGCGGGATCAGCTCGGATGTCTTTTTTGCGCCCATGATCCCGGCAAGGATGGCTGACTGAAAGACAGGGCCCTTGGGCGAACGGATCTCCCCGCCCTCCAGCAGGGCAGCCAGAGCCTTGGGAAGCACCACCACGGCGGCTGCCACCGCGGTCCGGCGCGTAACGCGCTTGCCGCCGACATCGACCATCTGCGGTCGATTGCGCGCGTCCACGTGCGAAAGTCTGCGCTGGGTTGCCATTCAGGGCCGACAGAATGTGCCGCGCGCGGGACTGACCGCAACCCTTCGGTGAGGCGAAGTTCAGACCCAGGGGCGGTAGGCCGCCACGTATCCCGCAGGGAAGACATCCTGCCCGGCGGGCAGCTCCACAAACCCGTCCGTGCCGACTAGGCCCGCAAAATCCCCGGACGAGTTCGTGGCGCAGGGTTCTGCGACAAGCTCGGCATGAGGTCCACTTGAGAGGCGCACGGGAAGCAGGCAGGCCAGCTTGGGATTGAAGACGACGCGCTCGGAGAGCGCAGCGGTGAAGGGCTGCCGAAGGGTGAGCCCGCTGGCATGGTCGAGCGCCGGCAGGACGTAGCGGTGCAGGCAGGTGTAGGCCGACACGGGATTTCCCGGCAGCGCGAACACAGGGCTCATCCTCCCGCTCAGTCCAAACCAGAACGGCTTGCCCGGGCGTTGGGCGACGCCTTGGAAGATCTTGCGGACCCCCTGGCGGCCAAGCTCCGAGGGGAGGAAGTCAAACTTACCCTTCGCCACGCCCCCGGTGATCAGGATCACCTCATATTCCGCAAGGATGTGCCAGAGCATGTGCTCAATCTCGTGCCGGATGTCCCTGAGGTGGAAGCGGTCGGCCCTGGGGTAGCCGGCCCGGATCAGGGCCGCCCGGATCGCATGGTCGTTGCTTCGCCTCACCTGGTGCGGTGCTACAAGAGAGTCGACCTCCACCAGCTCGTCGCCCGTGGAAATGACCGCAACCTTCGGGGAGTGGGTGACGGTGAGCGCAGGGTGCCCGCAGGAGGCCGCGACGGCGATCTCGCGGCCGGTGAGCCGGAGGCCCGCGCGAACGATCACGTCGCCCTTCACGTGGTCCGACCCGCGGCGATGCACATGGCGGCCAGGGGCCGAGGGCTCGAGCTCGGCCGAGAGCGTCATCCATTCCCCTTCGCGGATCGTCTCCTCGTAGGGCACCACGCAGTCTGCGCCCTCGGGGAGCACGGATCCCGTCATCACCTCGATGCACGCGTCATCCCCGTTGCCGAGCGTGAAGGGTCTCATTCCCGCGGCCTGGGTCGCCTCGACCCGGAACCTGACGACGCCCTTCGCCCGAGCCGCCGCGCGGATCGCAAACCCGTCCATCGTCACGCGATCGAAGGGGGGAAGGTCGCGGTCCGCACTAAGGTCGCTCCTAAGCACGCGGCCATGGGCCTCCGCTATCGCGCAGTCTTCCCGGTGGAAGAGCGGGATCGCCTCCAGTATCAGCCTCTCGGCGCCTTCGGGTGTGAGCACAACCCGACGATAGCACACAAATCCCTCCTCGCGAAAATAACGATTTGGTGCTTTTTTGAGATTATTACATGCCCGGAACGCGTGACACATTTGGACGACCCATCAGGGATCTGCGCGTTTCGGTGACGGATCGGTGCAATTTCCGGTGCCCGTACTGCATGCCCAAGGAGGCTTTCGGGCCCGATCACCCCTTCATCGCCGAGGGACGGCTCATGAGCCGCGACGAGCTTGCGCGTATCGTCGGGGCCTTTGTGCGGAGGGGCGTCAAGAAAGTCCGCCTGACGGGCGGTGAGCCGCTGCTCCGAAGCGATCTCCCGGCTATCATCAAGGCCATCAAGCACCTAGGCGTCGGCGATGTCTCGCTCACGACCAACGGCTGGTTTCTCGAGAAGCAGGCCGAGGCGCTTCGCGCCTCGGGCCTCGACCGGCTCAACGTCTCCGTGGACTCGCTCGACGAGGCGACGGCGGGCAGGATGAACGGACTTGGATTCAGCGTGTCGCGCGTTCTCAGGGGAATCGACGCCGCGGCGGCCCAGGGTCTCCCGGTCAAGGTGAACTGCGTGCTCCAGCGCGGTGTGAATGACGGAGAGGTGCTCGCCCTCTGCGACTACTTTAGGGCCCGGGGCCACACGCTCCGGTTCATCGAGTTCATGGACGTGGGGAACACGAACCACTGGTCCAAAACCCAGGTGGTCCCAGCCCATGAAATCGTCGATATGATCTCGGCCAAATGGCCCCTGGAGCCGGCGGCCCCCGCCTACCGAGGCGAGGTCGCCGCACGGTACCGCTACAAGGACGGCAAGGGGGAGGTGGGCCTCGTGACCTCGGTCACCGAGCCGTTCTGCAAGGACTGCCACAGGGCAAGGATCTCCGCCGACGGCAAGTTCTACACGTGCCTATTTGCCTCCAAGGGCTGGGATGTGCTCTCGCTCCTGAGGTCGGGAGCGGGCGACGGCCAGATCGATTCCTTCCTGGAGGGGATATGGGGCGCCCGCACGGACCGTTACAGCGACGAGCGAGCCGAGATCCTCGCAGCCGGAATGGCGCGCGAGAAGGTTGAGATGAGCTACATCGGCGGCTAGGCCGGGCCGCGTCCCCGGACCTTCTCGAGAATCGCGCGAAGGGCCGCAAAGTCCTCGTCCCTGGTCTTGCTCTCGATGATGAAGTCGAACTTCGGGGCCTCTCGCAGCTCGGCCTCGGCCGTCTCCATCCGGCGGGCAATCTCGGCCTCGTCGTCCTTTCCCCTCTCTCGCATGCGAGAGAGCAGGCGATCATGGTCCACCACGATGAAGACCGTCGCCATCACCCGCCTTAGGAAGGGGTTGTTTGCGGCGAGACGCCGGAAGCTCTCGACCCCCTGCACGTCGACGCTCATGACGAGGTTCCTCCCGAGCAGGAGCGGCCCAAGGACGCTCGCGGCGAGCGTACCGTAGCGCCGGTCCCCGTGGACCCATGCCCACTCGAGGAATTCACCGGCCTTCACCTTGCCGTCAAACTCCTCGGGGGTGAAGAAATGGTAGTGAACGCCGTTCTCCTCACCGGCGCGCGGGGCGCGGGTCGTGCTCGTCACGACGCGCGTAAAGCCCGGGTCCTCTTCAACCAGCCTGTCGCAGAGCGTGCTCTTGCCCGAGCCCGCAGGCCCCGCAAGGACGAGGAGGACCGGTTCCCTGGTGCCGGTGCCCTCGGGCGGAATCGAGGTCATCGAAGAGTGAAGGCGATCCCGCAGAGTAAAAGGCCGTAGGCAAAGAAGAGCCCGCCCAGGCTCCTCGACCTCGCGGGACGCGCGAAGAGCCAGCCGAAGAAGTCGCGCAGTCTCCAGGGCTGCGCCCCGAGCCAGATCGCAAGGGCGATCGAGACATACACAAATGACACCATGAAGAGGCGGGTGGGGTGCCCGTATTCCATGTAGGCAGCCTGCAGGAAGGGGCCGGCGGCAATCAGGACAAGGGCGCACGCCCCGCGGACGCCGAGGAAGTCGGGCACGCACCTGAAGGCGAGAATGGCGACCACCGCGAAGCCCACGAAGAGCAGGTTCTTGTATTCGCCGAAGTCCGCATTCGAAAGATGCAGGATGTTGTAGAGGAACCAGGCCGAGGCCGCCCCGAATACGACATAGCCCGCCGGTGCCGACCGGGGAAAGGCCTTGATGGCGGACTTGAACCCGGAAAGGTCCATGAGGAGCGGCAGCCCGAGGAGGATCAGGATCAAGCCGGGTACGAACGAGGCGGTGAAAAGCGACATGGGGCTATACGGTCTCAGAGTGACGCCGCGCGCTCCTGGGATTGCAAGCCAGCGCCCGCAACCACCAGGTTCCCATAGAGGGTGCTTACGCTGGAGCGCGTGATCTCGACCGGCACCAGGGAACCCACCAGGCGTGGAGCGGCCTCGAACACGGTGACCCGGTTTCCCCGGGTCCTTCCCATGAACCTTTCGCCTGTCTTGTCGGCTCCCTCGACCAGGACCTCCTGCACGCTCCCGACAAGGAATTGGCTCCGCTTCAGGGAACCCTTCCCGAGCGCCTCGAGGAGGATCCGGTTGCGCTCCTCCCGGACTTCCTCGGGAACCTGCCCCGCCATGGTCGCAGCGGGAGTCCCCGTCCGCACCGAGTATTTGAAAATATAGGCCATGTCGTAGTCGACCTCCTCACAGAGGCGGCGCGTGTCCTCAAAGTCCTCGTCGGTTTCCCCGGGGAAACCAACGATGATGTCGGTCGAGAAGGCCATTGCCGGCTGCGCGGCGCGCAGCGACTGGACGATCTCCAGGTAGCGGTCCCGCGTGTAGGGCCTTCTCATCGCCTTAAGGATGCGGTCGCTGCCGGATTGGACGGGCAGGTGCACGTACTCGCCCAGCTTGGGGAGCCTTGCAAACGCGTCCGCAAGGTCCTGCCTGAAACCGCGGGGATGGGGCGAGGTGAAGCGGATCCGCTCAAGCTCGGGAATCGCGTTGATCCGCTCCAGGAGCTGGACGAAAGGGGTCACGTTGCCCGTGTGCGGGTAGTCGCGCCGGCCGTAGCTCGTCACGATCTGCCCCAGGAGGGTGATCTCCCGGGCTCCGCGGGCCACGACCTCCTCGCACTCACGGACAATGTCCTCCATCGGCCGCGACCGCTCGTCGCCCCGGGTCGTGGGCACGATGCAGAACGAGCAGTCCATGTTGCACCCCTGCTGGATGGAGACAAATGCGCACACCTTCCTGTCGGGGGCCTCCATGTGGTCGCGGATCGTGTTCTGGGAACCCTCCTCCTCGGCGGTGTCGATGATGGCCTTCCCCAGGGGCACGCCGGATTCACGGGCAGCCCGCAGGTTGTCAAGGTAGTCGGGGACACGGTGGAACTTCTGGGTTCCGACAATCAGGTCCACGTCGGGGAGCCGATCCAGGAGCTCGGCCCCGCGGTTCTGCGCCATGCAGCCCAGGATGCCCAAGACAAAGTCCGGGTTGTTCCTCTTCTTGTGCAGGGAGTAGCCCGCCTTGCCGATCGCCTTCTGCTCGGCCGCATCGCGCACGCTGCAGGTGTTGAGCAGCAGCACGTCGCAATCGTCCTCGCTCTCCACGATCCGGTATCCGCGGGCGCGCAGCATCGCCGCGACAGCCTCGCTGTCGCGCTCGTTCATCTGGCATCCGTAGGTCTTTATGTGGACCCGGTTCATTTGGGTGAGGGGTTACCTAATAGGCCCACAAAAATCGCGGTCAAACGAGGAATTCCACCGGAAGCCGGCCGCGGGTGCCTCCCTGCGGCTCGGGGGCCCCCCAAGGGCCCCCACCCCCCTCCAATTCTGTTCGCCACGGACGCTCCGGTTGCTTAGCTCCGTTTCATGGGATTCTTCGACCGATTGGCCGGCAAGCCGGCTTCCTCAGCCCCGGCAAACGGGCAACCGGCGACGCCTGCGGTCGCCCTTGACCCGTCGGTCTCCGGCGTGGCTCCCCGGCTCCTGGCCGCGCGCGAGAAGCTGGATGCGCAGGACCTGAAGGGGGCCGTCGCCATCTACGAGGAGGTGCTTGCCACTGCGGGCGACCGCGCGGACGTCCTGGTCACGATCTCGGGCGACCTGGGATCAACCGGGCACATACCCCAGATAATAGACCTGGTTGCCCCGCGCTATGATGCCCTCCGCCACGGCCCTGCCACCGGCATCAACCTGATCCAGGCCTTCCTCGCGGTCCGCGACGCCGATGCGGCTCAGCACATTCTCGACATCCTTTTCTCGCTCAACCGCCCAGAGCTGGAGGATCGCTTGCACGGGTTCTCGAATGCGGTCGCCGAGCTCATCAACCACGGGGATGTCCAGGGCATCCCGGCGTTCAAGCCCCAGCCGGGCGAGCCCGCCGTCGTGGACCCCACGGCCCCGGTGGGCGTTGCGCTTGTCACCATCAGCAGGCCGATCTGGTCGTATGGCCTGGAGTCGGTCACGGAGGCCCTCCCCAAGAAGGAGGGCAAGCTGCGGCGGGTGGCGTTTGCCCAGCTCTCGCTGCCCGGGGCCTATCCCGATCACGAAGCGGCGTCGCGCCTTCCCGAGGATGAGCTGGGGCGCCTCTCGCGCGCCATTCCCCTGTGGTTCGCAGAGACGTTCTATTTTTCACCCCTCTACGGGTCGGTGGCGGCTCTCGCGTGCCTCCACGAGCCCGGCGCGCCCACCCGGCCCGCCATCTTCCCCACGGACTGGAACGTCGACAACCTGAAGAAGCTGGCGGATTCGGTCGCGGACGGCCTCGACTACATCTTCACCGGTTCGCTCAAGCGCGACGGCTCCGAGCTGGTGCTGATCATGCGGGTCTGGGAGGTGAAGAAGATGCGCGAGCGCAAGCAGATCACCGTCCGCTGGACAGCGGCGACGGCCGACGCGGAGCTGAAAAAGCTCCATGAGTACATCCGGGCGTTCATGGAGTGGGCCCCCTACCCCGAGGGCTCCGGCATCCCCTACGCCGTCCCAAGTTCGCCGACCGCGTGGCTCGATGCGCTCAGTGCGCTTCTGGGGCTCTTCCTGGTTGAGAAGAACCTGGAGCCCAAGGCGCAGCTTGCGCCGCTCTCGCCCATCTTTGACGCTTTTGCACCGCACGCGTTCAGCCCACCGGCCTCATCCCTTGCCTGGGTCACGCTCCGGCTCAAGGCCTCGGCGCTCGGGCTCGCCCCGAATCTCTCAGAGGTGCTCCTGAGCCGCCATCCGGCCGTTGTCCAGGCACGCTCGTTGATCGGCGCCTGATCCGGACGCCTGAGAAGGACGTCGGCATGCCCAGGCCCACTTACGATCTTCGCATCCGCGCGTCGAGGCCCCTTCCCGCGCCCTCGGTGCTCGAGGCGGAGATCCCGCTCGACGACACGGGGGCCCTTCGCATCTCCAAGGCGCGGACAGAGATCGCCTCCATCCTGTCGGGCAGGGACGACCGCCTGCTTGTCGTCGTCGGGCCCTGCTCAATCCACGACCCGGCCGCAGCCCTGGAATACGCCGCGCTCCTGAAGGCGGCCGCGGAACGCCTCGAGGGCCGGCTTCTCGTGGCAATGCGGGTTTATTTTGAAAAACCGAGGACCGTCCTCGGGTGGAAGGGCCTGATCAACGATCCCGACCTGGACAAGACCTTCCACATCGCAAAGGGGCTGCGCACCGCGAGGAGACTCATGGCGGACATCACCGCCCTGGGGCTGCCCATCGGCACCGAGTTCCTCGAAACCACCTTCGGCCAGTACTACGCGGACTTCGTGAGCTGGGGCGCCATTGGGGCGCGGACCGTGGAAAGCCAGATCCACCGGGAGCTGGCCTCGGGCCTATCGATGCCGGTGGGGTTCAAGAACCGGACCGACGGGAATGTCCAGGTCGCCGTGGACGCCATCCGCTCGGCGCGCCACCAGCACTGGTTTCCGACGCTTGCCCACGACGGGACACCCGCTTGCATGCAGACCACGGGCAATGAGGACGCGCACCTCGTCCTGCGCGGGGGCTCGCACGGCCCGAACTATTCCTCGAAGGACGTAGCCGCGGCCGCAGCGCTCCTTTCGAAGCATGGGCTCGCGCCCCGAATCATGGTCGACCTGAGCCATGCCAACAGCCACAAGGGCGAACCGGAGCGCCAGCGGGTGGTGGCCGAGGAGCTCGCAGGGAGGATCGCCACGGGAGACCCCGTGATTTCCGCGGTTATGGTTGAGAGCAACCTGGTCGGCGGTTCCCAGGACTACGCCACCGTTCCCCTGGTGCGCGGGCAGAGCGTCACGGATCCGTGCCTCTCTTGGGAGAAGACCCTGCCCCTGTTGGAACTGCTCGCGGACTCGGTCGAGTCCCGCCGCAAGGCCTAGGCCGCCGGCGGCTCCACTGCCGGTTTACCCTCGGCCAAAGGCTCATCGCCGGCCGCCGACTTCTTCTTCGGACGCGGGCGCTTGCCCCTGTGATCGGCTTCGTCGCCGCCACCCGGGTACTTCGATGCCTTGGCGTTGAGCCAGAGCTCGCCCTTGCCGTTCAGGTTCAACCAGAAGATCTCCCCGGCGTGCTCGCCGAACACCGGCTTCTCGCGGGGCTTTTCAGGAACGCGAAGCCCTGAGGAGGTGAGCGCCGAAAGCAGCTCTTCCACGGACTTCCCGAGTTCACCGGCGAGACGCTCGACCGGCGCCGCGACGGAGCCCGTCTTTGTCTCCTTAAGGAGGAGCCTGACCGCCGCAAAGACGTTGCCGGGCGCCGGCGAGGGCACGGAGGCCTGGGCCTCCGATGCAGGGGCGTCGGCAGCCGGCGGCGCGGCCGGGGCTTCGCCGCGCTTCTCGCGGGCGTTGATCCAGATTCCGCCACGGCTGTCGGTGTTGAGCCACCACGTCTCGTCGCCGATCTCCGCAAACACAGGCGGATCGCCGGCCGCGGCCTGCGCGCTCAACCCCATCGAGGTGAAGGCTCCCACCAAGGCGGCCTCGTTGCACTTAAGGGCCCGCGAAAGAAAACTCATGCTGCCCGAGCCACCCGGCTCGCGGCGGTTCTTGCGCATCAGCGGCCGAATGCGGTCCAGCAGCGCGGCACCCTCGGGAAGGGCCGCCGCGGGAGCCCCAGAATCGGGCTCCGGCTCGTGCCTCCTCTGGCCGTGCTTGCGCTCCTCGTGCTGCTTTTCGGGGCGCTTCTCCTGCTCAGGCTGCTGCTTCGGGGCCTCCTCCTCGGTCGGCTCGATCTTGGTGGCCTGGACGGTCCTGAACACGGGCCGGGTCTTCTCCTTGGTGTTGATCCAAAGCTCCCCGCGCCGGTTGATGTTAACCCAGTAGAGGTCGCCGTCATAGTCGACGTACGTGACCTTGGCGTCCTCGTCATCGGGTATCTCAAGGCCGCACTCCTTGAGCGCACCCAGTACCTCCTGCTCGGAGATGTCCCATTTCTTCGCGAGGTAGTCGACGCCCACGGAGAACCCGGGGCCGCGCTGGTTCCTGCGAAGATGCGGGCGGATGGCCTCAAAGAAGGTCGGCACCTCGTCCTCAACCCCAAGCTTGTCCCAATCGTCCTCCTGCGCCTCCTCGTTGGGGGCGTCGGGATCGGAGTCACGTTCCGTGTCGCGCAGGCGCCTGAGGCCGTCGGTCTCGCGGAGGGCCTCGTCCGATTGGGCCGCCTCGGTCTCGGCGGGAGCCGCACCGGGGGTCGCCGTCGCGCTCTTGAACTTGGCCTCAAACTCGATGCGAAGCTTGTCAGCCTCAACCCGGGCGGCAGCTGCCGCCGCGTCTCCGAGGGTCCAGTCGCGCTGGGTGGGTCGCCGGGCAAGCCCCGAGAACGCGAGAGGATTGTCGGGCTGCCCGCGAAATTCGACGATCTCCCACTCGTCCGTTCCGAGTTGGTTCAGAAATGATTCGAGGAGCGCGGGCGTCGCAAATCCCCCCTTGCCGCTCGAGATTACCTTATATTCCCAGACTGCCATAAGTGGTCGTAAAGGTAAGACATCCCAAATGCGGGTCAGGTTGCCGAGTCAATTCTTGGAGAATCGGCTTATTAGCCCCAAGGCCCGTGTTGATCTAAATGCCCTAAAGTGCCCCAATGGGCTGATTGATGCGCCGCCTAGACCAATTACTTGCAAGCCTGGGATATGGCTCCCGGCGTGAAGTCCGGGAGTGGATCGAGGCGGGCCGGGTGACGGTCCGCGGGGCCCCAGCAGAGGACCCCGGAACCCGTGTGGATGCCGCCGACGTGCGCATTGACGGAGCGCCGCCGGACCACCCCGGGGAGATCCTGATCATGCTCAACAAGCCGGTGGGGCGCGTGTGCTCGCACGACCCGGCCGAGGGGCCCTCCATTTACGGGCTCCTGCCCGAGCGCTGGACAAAAAGAAACCCCCCGGTGACCAGCGTGGGCCGGCTCGACAAGGAGACGACAGGGCTCCTCCTGTTGACCGACATAAGCGGGGTGGTCCACCGCCTCACCTCCCCAAAACACAAGGTGGCAAAGGTCTACCGCGCCGTCCTCGACCGGGAGCCGCCCCCGGGGACGGTCGAGCTGTTTTCGAGCGGAACCCTGGTCCTTGCCGGGGAGGATACCCCCTGCGCCCCGGCGGACCTGCGTCTGACGGGCGACAACCAGGTCGAAATCGTGCTGACGGAGGGGCGTTACCACCAGGTGAAGAGGATGTTCGCCACCCAGGGTTGCACGGTGCTTGAACTGGATCGGGTTCGCTTTGGCAGCCTTGAGCTTGGGACCTTGGCCCGGGGATCCTGGATAGAGTTGTCTATCAATTGCTTGGACAAGATTTGACCCGGGCATTCATCCACCGAACCTCTCGGGCCGGCCAAAATCCACAAATTTTTCTCCGAGGACTTGCAAAAGCAGATGATTAGGTGCCTAATCATCTGCTTACGCCATGAACCACGACGTTGAAAAAGCCGCAGCAGCACCGGTGAAGAAAACCAAATTTGCCTTCGCCTCACGCCAGGTCGTCATGGGCATCGTTGCCGCCGTCGTGGTGATCGCCGGGATCATCTACGGCGTCGCCCGATGGAACTTCGCCATGGCCCATGAGGAGACCGACGACGCCCAGGTCGAGGGACACATCAGCCCGGTGCTTCCCCGGGTCTCCGGCTACGTTTCCCAGGTGCGGGTCGTCGACAACCAGAGGGTGTCCACCGGGCAGGCCCTGATTGAAATCGACCCGAAGGAGCTCGACCTGAAAGTGGCGGCGGCGCAGGCCGCCTTCCAGAACGCCCTTGCCGACAAGGCGACGTCGGAAGCCGCGCTCGCCAGCGCGCGCGCCGCAGCCGCGACCGCAGCGGCAAACACCGAGACCTCCCTTGTCCGCCAGCACAAGGCGGCAAGCGACCTTTCCCGGGATACCCGGCTTTTCAAGACAGGGGCGATCACTGACAGCGCCCTGACCGATTCGCAGGCCGCCTCCGACACGGCGTCCGCCCAGCTCGAGGCCGTGCGCAGCGAGGCCCGGACGGCTGGGGCCCAGATTTCGGTCGCGAGCGCGCGGGTAGCCGCAGCAGAGACCACGGCGGCCGCGAAGGCGTCGGACCTGGAGTATTCCAAGCTCCAGCGCTCCTACTGCACGGTCACCGCCCCCATCGACGGGCTTGTTTCCAGGAAGAATGTGGAGCCGGGCCAGTACATCCAGTCCGGCCAGACGCTCCTATCGGTGGCAACCGAGACCGATGTCTGGGTCGTGGCCAATTTCAAGGAGACCCAGCTCACGAAGATGAAACCAGGCCAGGACGTGGAGTTCGAGGCCGATACCTACCCGGGAATCATCTTCCACGGGAAGATCGAGTCCATATCGGGCGCCACCGGCGCCCGCTTCGCCCTCCTGCCCCCCGACAACTCCACGGGCAATTTCGTGAAGGTGACCCAGCGTGTGCCCGTGAAGATCGTCCTGTCGCAGGCCCCGGACGCGGGCCATCCGCTGCGGCCCGGCATGAGCGTGGACGCAACGGTGCGGGTCCAGGAATAGACCCAGGATTGCGATGGCCGAGCACGGACTGCGCAAGGTGATCATCACGATCACGGTGATCGCCGCGGCGATCATCGAGCTGATCGACACGTCCATCGTGAACGTGGCGCTCAACGACATGAGCGGCAATCTGGGCGCGACCCTCGAGGATGTCGCCTGGGTGGTGACCTCCTATGCGATCGCCAACGTGATCATCATCCCGATGACCAGCTTCCTCGCGGCAAGGTTCGGGAGGCGCAACTACTACATCAGCTCGATCCTGCTTTTCACGGGCGCATCGGTGGCCTGCGGCAACGCCCACAACATCTGGGAGCTCGTCGCCTTCCGTTTCGTGCAGGGCATCGGCGGCGGAGCGCTCCTTTCGACCTCTCAGGCGATCCTCTTTGAGACGTTCTCGGTGGGCGAGCGCGGGTTCGCAGCCGCCCTGTTCGGGGTCGGCATCTTCGTGGGGCCAACGATAGGGCCGACCGTCGGCGGATGGATCATAGACCAGTACACGTGGCCGTGGATCTTCTACATCAACCTTCCGATCGGGCTGGCGGCCGCCTTCCTCTCATGGCTCTTCGTCAAGGAACCTGAGCACGCACGCAATGCGGAGACGATCGACTGGCCGGGCATCGGCTTCCTCGTCGTGGGGCTGGGTTCCCTCCAGACCGTGCTTGAGCGAGGGGAGACCGAGGACTGGTTCTCCAAACGCTACATCGTGGTCCTGACGGTCCTGGCGGCCGTATCGCTGGTCTCGTTCATCGTCCGGGAGCTCACGACCGAGCACCCGGTCGTGGACCTTCACGTCCTTAAGAGCGGGAAGCTGGCCATCGCGGCGAGCCTGACGTTCGTCCTGGGCTTCGCCCTGTTCGCCACCGTCTTCATTGTCCCCGTGTTCACCCAGAGGCTCCTCGGGTACACGGCACTCAAGACCGGAATGCTCTTTCTGCCGGGCGCCGCCGTGTCCGTGATATTCCTCCCCCTAATGGGCCGCCTTCTCACGAAGGGTTTCCCGCCCCAGTTCATGGTGATGATCGGCTTCGGGATCGTGGCCCTCTTCGCGCTCAAGCTCTCAGGGCTCAACTTGGAAGCGCAGTCGAGCGACTTCTTCTGGCCCATCATCCTGCGGGCGATTGGTCTGAGCCTGATCACGATACCGCTCACGCAACTGGCGGTGTCGGGCCTGCGTCCGCGCGACATGCCCCAGGGCGTCGCGCTTAACAACATGATGCGCCAGATGGGCGGCTCCTTCGGCATCGCCTTCATCAACACCTTCCTGGACCACCGAGCCGCCGCCCACCGCCTCAACCTGGTCTCCAAGCTGGCAATCGGGGATCCGGCCACCGACAGCCGACTTGCGCAGATCACCCATTACATGCTCTCCAAGGGAGCCACGGCCTGGGAAGCACCCCGCCGCGCCTTGGGCCTGCTCGACACCCTCACCCAGCAGCAGGCCTTCCTCCTGAGTTATATCGACGCGTTCCGCTTTGTGGGATTCCTATCCCTGGCATGCGTGCCCATAATCCTCTTTGCGGGCCGGCCCGGCTCGCTGCCCAAGGCCGCCGCCGCAGCGGCGGCCGACGCCCACTAGACCCGAGTCCTCTTTCCCACCGCCCATGAAAACCTCCGGCATCCTCCTCCTTGCCCTAGCCGCCCTCACGTTGTCGGCCCTCGCTGAAGGATCCCAGCCAGGCCCCCTGACCCTCGCGCAGACGATTGAGGCCGTGATTGCCCGGTATCCCTCGATCGACGAGGCCCGGTCGGCCGTCGACGCTGCGCGCGCGCGAACGACCCAGGCCAATGCCGCGACGCTGCCTCAGGTGAGCGGCCAGGCCGCCTACAACTATACGTCGCTCAGACCCTACGTCGCCATCGCGATCCCCGGGGGCCCCAGGGGGGCCATCTATGAGAACGTGCAGAACGCCTACGGCGCCTCCATCACCGCGCGGCAGCTCCTCACGGACTTTGGGCGAACCGACAAGCTCGTGGACATGGCCCGCTCGGGTCAGATCGCGGCCCAGGACGCGCTTGAGCAGGTCAGGCACCAGCTCGGATACCAGGCGATCCAGTCGTTCTACGGCGTCCTGCTCCTGCGCAACTCGGCGGACGTCGCCCGAGAGGAAATCACCGCGCTCGAGGAGGCCCTGCGCATCGCCCAGAGGAAATTTGACGCCGGCAGCGCGACCAAGTTCGACGTCCTCACCACCCAGGTGCGCCTCGCGAACGCGCGGAACCACCTGACCGACACCCTCGGCGCCTTGGACAAGCAGGAAAACGGTCTCCGGCAACTCCTGGGCTGGGAACCCGGCACGCGCGTCGAGCTGGTCGGGGATTTTGATGCGGGCACGCCCGCGATTGCCGAGTCCGCGGCGATCGCCGATGGCCTCCAGAACCGTCCCGAGATGAAGGTGGCGCGCGACGACGAGCAGACGGCGCGCCTGAGGCTCGACTCGGCGGACCGGGGCAACCGCCCCACCCTTGCGGCCCAGGTTTCCGGAGGCGTAGAGAACGGGGTCGTCCCCGCCCTCTACGACAACAAGGGATATCTCTCCGCGGGCGTGGCCCTGGATGTGCCGATCTTCACGGGCAAGCGCGTACTCGGCGAGCGCCTCGAGGCGGGCGCCGGGGTAAGGACCGCACAGGCGCGCGAGCATGAGATCGTCGACACGATCACCACGGAGGTCGCTGACGCCTACGCCGACCTTAACGCCGCGCATGCCAGGCTCGCGAATGCCGACACCCTGGTTGACCAGGCAAAGGAGGCGCTCTCGCTCGCGCAAACCCGCTACGCCAACGGGGTCATCACCAACTTCGAACTCCTGGACGCCCAGAGCTCCCTCAGGTCCGCGGAGCTGAGCCGGCTCCAGGCGCGCTACGACTGCGTCCTGGCCCGCCAGGCCGTGGCCCGTGCGGCGGGCGTCTCCCCGCAGCAATAGGCGGCCCTGGCACCCCAAGCGGTTGACGCGCGCCAGGGGCGCTGCTGGGATCGCGCCCATGTACACGATCATAGGCGGTGACGGGAAAGAGTACGGCCCGGTGACAGCCGACCAGGTCCGCTCGTGGATCGCCGCCGGCCGAGCCAACATGGACACGAGGATCAAGGTTGCGGGCACGGAGCAGTGGAAGACCGTGGCCGAGTTCCCGGAGATCACGGGCGCGGCGGCCGGCGCGGGAATTCCCGTCGGGCCCGTCGCGGGCATGGCCGGAAAGTTGGACATCATCAGCTGTTACGAGAGGAGCTGGGCCCTCTTGAAGGGCAATTTCTGGCCGCTGGTGGGAGTGAGCGTCCTGATGGGCCTCATCTACGGGGTGCTCGGGTATTCCCAGTTCAAGGGACTCTTCTTCGCCTCGCCCCTGTTCGGCGGCCTCCTGAGTGGCGGGTTTTACTATTATTTCCTTCTCAAGATCCGGGGCCAGCCCACGACACTCGGCGACCTGTTTGCGGGGTTCACGAAGGCGTTCCTCACGCTCCTGGTGGCGAGCCTTGTCATCTCACTGTTCATCTTCGTGGGCCTGTTCTGCCTGGTCCTGCCCGGCATCTACCTGGCCGTCGCCTACCCCTTCGCCTACATCCTGGCCGTCGACAAGGGCCTGGGTTTCTGGGAGTCCATGGAGACCAGTCGGAAAGTGATCACAGCCCAGTGGTGGAGGGTGTTCGGTCTTCTCCTCCTGGGCATTCCTTTCATCCTGCTCGGGTTTGCTGCACTTGGCATAGGGATCTTCATCGCCCTGCCGCTTGTGACTGGGGCGTTCGCCTACGCCTACGAGGATCTCTGCAACCCGAAGCGCTAGCAACGAAAGGGACGGGCGATCAGCCCTTCTTGTCCCTGCCGACCGCGGCATCGACCGAGAGCTTCCCCGGGCCGAAGGCAAAGACGAGCACGGAGGCATAGAGGAAAAGGAAGGGATCGGCCCCAAGGAACTTGTCCGGGTTGCTGAAGATGGCGCCCAGGGCCTCGTGTTCTGCCGTGGCGTAGGCAACGCACATGACGCCGATAAGGGCGAGCGAGGCGAAGCGGGAAAAGAGGCCCAGGAGAAGAAGGGTCCCGCCGAGGCATTCGGTCGAGGCGGCCATGATCGCGTTCACGTGAGGGGCCGGGATGTTCAGGCTCGCGAAATACTCCGTCACCTTGCCCAGGTTGTGCAGCTTGCCCCAGCCGGTGCCCATGAAGTGCCAGCCCCAGTAGAGCCGGATGACGAGAAGGACGGGGCTCTGCAGGAGGGAACCGACCCTGGCAAGGAGGGCGTGGATCTTGTTCAGGATTGTCATGGGGGAATGGCGGGGGGCCGGCCGTGTCGGCCTCCACCGCTCAGTATCAAGATGCGCCCGGGCGCTTTTTATTCCCGGGAGCGCAGAACCAGCCGAGCGCCATCCAGGTAGTGAACCACTTGCGGACCTGCGCCGGCCTAGCCTTGGGCCCTCCCGCCGCAATCGCGCGCGTGAGGGTGCGCCCCTTGGACAGGGCCTCGAGTATCTTGAACGCCGCCGGATCCAGCCTCTTGTAGAATAGGCGGTTGTTGTGCCGGTGGACGGCAACCCACGTGCGGGAGAGCCGCGGGAGGGGGGGGCGCCTGGCGGTCCGCGGTGGAGCGGCGCTTGAGTCGGGAGCATTGCTCGCCTCGGAGCGCATCACCTCGCGGCGCTTTACGGAGATCACGAAGGTGTCGATCGGATGCCGAAGCTCGAGGAGCGTGATGTAGGGCTGAAGGCCCATGCGGAGCCGGGTGGGCGGCTTTCCCGCCAGGTCCTCCGCGGTGAGGAGGGGACGCGACTCCCCGTCAAAGGCCACGGTCTGCGCCCACTCGAAACGGGCGACCTCGACGGCAAGCGCCGTGCGCGGGGCCGTCAGTCGCGGGTTTTCGCGGATGAAGTCGACCAGGCGCGAGCAGAGGTTGCGCAGCGTGAAGGATCGGGAGGGGCGGCGCTCGAGATAGACCTGCGCAAGGCGCCAGAAGGCGCGCTCGCCGACGGCCGCCCGAAGCCCGGGACAGTCGTCCTGGATCGCGTCAAACAGGCGGAACCAGTACATCCGGTTGTAGAGCTCGAGGCGGTCGAACGAGCTCAGCCTGTCGTTCGGCTTCACGAATTCCGCGGCGACCGTGCCCATGGGGCGGCCATCCACCCACTTGGGCTGCAGCCCGTCCCCCGCAGTCAGCGGGCGGGTCACCGCAGTCGCCATCATCCTCTGGAAGGAGCGGAGGTCGGCCGTCGACCGGATCCGCTTGGGGGCGTGCTTCGGCGGGCGTTTCACACCACCGCCTTCTTTGCCGTGTCGATGAACTCGTTCGCCTTCAGGGCCTCGTTGTGGACCTCGTCGAACGAGGGGATCTTGTCGTCCCATTCCAAAAGCGTGGCGGAGACGCCGCAAAGGTCCGTGGCGTGCGCATAAAGCTTCCAGACCGGGTCAAGGACCGGGTGGTCGTGCGTGTCCAGGATGTACTTCTCGAACTTGGTGTGCCCCGCGATGTGCATCTGCCCCACCCTCTCGTGGGGGACGTTGTTCACGTAATCGTAGGGGTTGAAGTCATGGTTCTTCGAGGAGACGTAGATGTTGTTCACGTCCAGGAGTATCCCGCAGTCCGCGAGCTCCACGACCTCGGTCAGGAATTCCCACTCGGTCATCTCGGACTGGTGGAACTCAACGTAGCTGCTCACGTTCTCGACGCAGATGGGAACCTCGAGGAAGTCGCGCACCTGGCGGATCTTCTCCGCCGTCCGCCGTGCGGCTGCGAACGTATACGGCATTGGGAGCAGGTCGTGCGTGTAGGTGCCATCGACACTCCCCCAGCACAGGTGGTCCGAAAGCCAGGGCGTCTTGGTGCGCTTCACAAGGTTCTTCAGCTTCCGCAAATGGGCGCGATCCGGCTTGTCGGCCGAGCCAAAGTACATCGAGACCCCGTGCTGCACGACCCGGTACTGCTCAAGGATCCTGTCCAGCAGCTCGAGGGGGCGGCCCCCGTCGACCATGAAATTCTCGGAGATGATCTCGAACCAGTCCACGTCCGGCTTCCTCGAGAGGATGTGCGAGTAGTGGGGCACCCTCAGGCCGATGCCGATGCCGTAGTCACACTGTCCGTTGAATCGGTTGGCTGGCATATGAAAAAAACGCGGCCGGCACTCGGCCGGCCGCGTTGCTTGGAATGCCGCTTAGGCGAGCGTGACCGCGCTCGACTGACTGCTGACATTGGTGGTCTTGCAACCGCCCTTGCCCTTGCAGGAGTTCTGACCCTTGCAGCCGTTGTCCCCGGCCTTGCAGCCGCCCTGGCCCTTGCAGGAGTTCTGGCCCTTGCAATCGTGCTTGCCCGCGTCTTTCGAGGCATCCTTGGATGAATCCCCGCTCCCGGCAGCGCCATCGGCATAGGCGCGCGTGGCCACGGAACCTGCGTAAAGCCCGGCCATGGCCGCGGCGGTGACGATGAAACGTGTCGATTTGTTCATAACAGACTTCGATTATTGGGTTTCTGATGGACCGTCGGAGGGCGGCAACGTGCCGCCCCTCGCGGTGTCGTGCATAAGAGCACCTAACAAGGGGTATTATTCCCGGTATTGGCAGGAATTCAACCGCGATCCGGGGCAGGGTGCCCCGCGCCATTCGATTGTCACAGCACCCGGTCGGTCATCTGCCCTCCCGTCTCGAAGGCCTGTAGGTTGGCAAGGAAATGGCGGACCAACTCGAGGTTCACGTTGTTGCGACCCCCTGCCGTGTGCGGGGTTATGAAGCAATTGGGCGCCGACCAAAGGGGGTTTCCCGGGGGCAGGGGCTCCGGCACCATGACGTCAAGGTAGGCGGCCCCGACCCGCCCCGACTCGAGACCCCGGATGAGGGCGTCTTGGTCCACCGTGGGCCCGCGCCCGACGTTGTAGAACCGGGCCCCCGGCTTGAAGCAGGAGATCCGGCGCGCATTCACGTAGTTCCTCGTCTCGTCGTTCTCGGGCAGCACGTTCACGACGTGGTCGGCCTCGGCCAGGACCCGGGTCAGGCTCTCCTCGGACACGACGTGAACACCCGGCTCGCTGCGAATCCTGCGTCGGACCGCGTAAACCCGCATCCTGAAGGGGGCGAGGAGCTCGGCCAGCCTGAGCCCGATGGCGCCAAAGCCCAGAAGGACCACCGTCTGGCCCGTGACGAGCCGCGAGGCGTCGCGCCGCTCCTGGTAGGGCCACCCGCGGTCGGTGAGCTGAGTCTGGTAGGAGGGAAGCAGCTGGCGCCCGAGCGCCAGCATCATCGCGAGCACATGCTCCGCGCAGGCGTCGGCATACACCCGGGAGGCGTTCGTGAAGGCGGTCCCCCGGGACCGCATCCCCTCCCGGAAGGGGACGGTGTCGTAGCGGGTGTACCCCGCGCTCGAAACCTCCACCCATTTAAGGCCCGCGTTCGCCAGGCAGTCCTCGGGGTCAGGTTGCCCAAAGGCCACTTCCGCGCCCGTGATCGTTGGATCGCGCCGCCCACCGGCCAGGACCGAGCTGTTCCGGTCAGAGGAAAGCACGAGGGTGTGCGTTGCCGTGGACGCCGCAAGGAGCGCCATGGCCTCGTCCCCAAAATCCCCGTTGCACCAGATCTTCACCGACTTGTCGCGGTCACGTACACCCGGTGAGGATCCGTCGCATTCGAGAGGGTCACGGCATAGCGGTTCAGGTTGTAGTACTGCACTTTCCCCCCGAAGGAGACGCGGGCCTCGATATTGAGGCCCCTGCGCAGGGTCTCGTCCTCGGCCCTGTATTCCACGCGAAATGCCACCGGAGCGGTTCCGGGATTGGCGATCGACTGCGAGCCCAGCACCTCCGGGGGCATGCCCGTCGCCGTCATGTCGACCACCCGAACCGTCACGGAGGCGTCCCTCGGCAGGGGCACGGCGTCGCCGATCTCGACCTGCCCGGTCAGCACCCGCAGCGGGTTCCCCTCCCCCGATAAGTCCAGGTGGCCGCACCCGGAAAAGGCAAACGTGGCAATCACGGCTAGGAAGCAGCAGAGGCGTCTCATGGGAGGAATTCGGTTGTCATCACCTGGTCGACCGTGAGCTTCCCCTTCGGGATGATGCCCAGCTCCTCGAGCTGGCTGATCTGGGTCGCGAACCGCTCCCGGGAAATCCGCCCGACCTGCGAGTCGTCCGTGGCGCGGCGCCCTATGACCAGCTTCTCGTCGACGATCATCTTGTGCGAGAAGTCGAGGAACCCGTCGGTCACGTTGGGGTTGACCTGCTTCATCAGCGTGTGCGCCGGGGTCGGGTCGCCCTCGATGTAGTCCTTCCAGCCCCGGATGTAGGCGGCCATGAACGCGCGCACGTGGGCCGCGTTCCGCTCGGCCCACGGCCTGTTGGCGAACACGCAGGTGTATGCGTCAAAGCCGGCGTCCCAGGCGTATAAGAATTTCGGATACTTTGCCCCGCCCTTCACGATGAAGTAGGGCTCGGCCGTGTAGAACCCCTGCTGGATGAAGTTGCGGTCGGCGACGAAATTTCCGACCGCGAAGTTCTGGGGGATGATCTTGAAGTCGATGTGGTACTTGTTCTTGAGGTACGGCAGGAACGCCCACTCCGGGCGCGCCATGATCGTCTTCCCGTCCAGGTCCTCGAACCGCTTCACCGGGTTGTCGGCATGGAGCATCAGGACCGACGGGTCGTTCTGGAAGACGGCGCCAATCTGGACCACGGGGAGCCCCTGGCCGATGGCAAGAATCGTGTTCGTGCTGTCGGACTGCCCTATGTCCGCCTGGTCTGTCGCCACCTTCTGCAGGACGAACCCGTTCGCGCCTCCCTGGATGATGTTCACATCGAGCCCCGCCTCCCTGAAGTATCCCTTGGCCTGGGCCTGGTAGAAACCCCCGTGCTCGGGCTCGGCGACCCAGTCCAGCTGGACGTTTATCCTGAAGAGGCCCTGTGGGGCCGCGCCCGACGCATCGGACGGATGCCGGGAGCATGCCCCGCAGACGAGCGACAGGCCGGCGGCAAGCGACAGGAGTGCGAGTCGAGGATGCCTCATTCGGGGAATTCCTAGCCGAGCCGGCCTGCGCCCGCAACAGTGCAATGCTCGCAAACCGGGCATCCTTCGTGCTACGCGTTCCCAATGAAATTGCTCCATGCGGCCGCCGCGCTGGCCCTGTCGGCAACCGCGGGATCCGCAGGGACGCTGGACCTGAGCGGCACGCGGGTTTCGCCGTATGATCTCGAGGTCTCGGGCCATGTGGCGGGTCTCCGCGACGGCGCCACGCGCTATGTCCCGTGGAGCCGCCTGCGGGCGCTTCCGACCCGGACCATCAAGGTTGACGGGGAATTCGTTAAGGGGCCCCAGGTCCTGACCGTCGTCTTCCTCTCCGACCTCTGGAAGGCCCTGCCCGTGGACCCGGGAACGGATTCGATCCTGGCGACCTGCAATGACGGATATGCGGGCATCTACACGCTCGACTTCATCGGGTCCTATCGGCCCTTCCTGGTACTTGAGATCAATGGCAAGGGCCCGGAAGACTGGCCGCCTCCGGGCCTCGCCTTCAACCCAGGCCCCTACGTGATCACGGTTTCCGCGGAGGTGGCCCCCTCCGCAGCCACGTTCCTGGACATCGAGCACAAGAAGCCTTGGGCGGTGACCAAGATCGAGATCGCCCGCTTCTCGGACCGGTTCCGGGGGTCCTACTCGGGAAAGTGGGCCTCCCTGGGGCCGGCGGCCCAGGCGGGCCGCACGATCTGGATCAATTCCTGCGCGAGTTGCCACCCGGGGCCCGGGACGACCTTCGGAGGCACCAAATCCGGTCGCCCGTTCCCGGTGGTCGCGGCGTACGCCGCCTACGACCGGGCCTACTTCGTCCAGTACGTCCGGAACCCGAAATCGCTCGTCCCCTCGGCCAAAATGGAGGCGCACCCGCATTACACGGACGCGCAGATGGCTGAGCTGATCGAGTTCATTTCCGCCGGCCAGAGTTGACGCCCGGAGGCCGCAGCGCCCGTCACGGCCCCTTGTCCGGGACGACAAACGCAGCCGGGTCCTCGGCTCGCGGCAGGAGCCCCATCTCCACGCAGGCGGCCGACATGGAGCTCCATTTCGAGGCCTCCACGGGCCCCAACGGGGGCGCTCCGGCGCTCGCGACGAAGGGTCCAGTTGCCAGGAACATCTCCCTCACCAGGGCCCTCTCGGTCCCCACCGCCATCCGGGGCATGACCGCATCGACCGCGGCGTCCGGGTGCGCGAGCGCGTAGGCCCAGCCGCGCCGGGTCCCCTCAATGAAGGCGCGAAGCGCGCCGGGATGGCTCCCCAGCTGGCCCCGGGTCGAGAAGATGACCTGGGAATAGGCGTCAAAGCCCAGCTCCCGGAATGAGAGGAAGCCCGCGCCCGGCCGGGCGCGCCTGAGCTTCACGAGTTCTTCAATGGCGTAACCCTGCATGAAATCGACCTCGCCCCTCTCCAGCCGTCCGAGGTCGTCGTCTACGAACACCATGGTTGCGGCGGAGGGTTCCATCCCCGCGCGCCGGAGGAAAAGCCGGTAAAGGGGGTCCCCGTACTTGTGCACGCCGATCCGTTTCCCTCTGAAGTCGAGCGCCGAGGCCGCGCTTTTCCCCGGAAGCATCATGTACCCGGCCGGGCTCTCCCGGAGGACCGCGTTCAGGACCACGAGGTCCGCGCCCCTTGCGCGCTTCTGGAGCAGGATGTAGCCCTCCAGGGTCCCGATGGCCGCCCTGGACACATCCGCGTCCATCAGCGCGGGGACATTCTGGCCAAAGGCAAAGGGGTGGACAGCCAGCTCGACCCCCTCCTCCCGGTAGAAGCCCCGGTCGAGGGCGACATAGAGTCCCGCGAATTGGGGTCCCGGGAACCAGTCCTGGTAGTAGGTGAGCGGCTCGCTCGCCCCGGCGGGCGAAACGGCCAGCACAAGCAGGCAAATCAGGCGTTTCATAAAAAAGGGGGCCTTTTTAAGAGGCCCCCTTTCGCTGTCGTGAATCAAGGATTTGCGGCGATCAGTAGTGGTACCGGAAGGTGATCGATGCCGTGATCGGCGGCCGGACATAGATCGTGTCGTTGCCGGCAAAGCTGACGTCGATCGGGTCAAGAAGGCGCTGGTTCAAGAGGTTCTTGATGTTCAGGCGCACGTCCCACTCCTTCTTGCCGTAGAAAAGGTATCCGTCCCATTCCGCCTCAGTCGGGATGTGCAGCGTCTCCTGGTCATTCGCATACTGCTTGCCCTGGATCTGGGGCCCGATGCCGGCTCCCCAGCCCATGGGCGAGGTGTACACGAGGAAAAGGTTGGCCTGGAGCTGCGGGATGCCCGGGGCGCGCATGCGGCCGGTTGGGGGCTGGTAGCCCGTGAAATTCGGGGCGCCCAGGCCCGTGCCCGGGTGGCCGTCCACGATGTAGTCGGCGTTATACGTGTCCAGGTAGTTCCCGGTCTCCTGGAAGAAGTAGCCGCCAAACACCGTGGCGTCCTGGTACGTGAAGTTGCCGTTCACGGTCCAGGACTTTGAGGGCTGGTAGACCGCGTCGACCTCTATGCCCTGGTCCTTGATCTTGTCGGTGGCGCCACCGATCTGAACACCGAGCTTCGTCTGCTGGAAAGCGGCGATGCTGCCGTAGAGCGTGTTGTTCAGGAAGCTCGACTTGATGCCCACCTCATAAAGGGTGCTGAGCGCGGACAGGGACTTTGCCAGGGAAGCGGCGGCATTGCCGCCAACGGGGTTCACATTCAGGCCACCGAAGTTGGAGGTTCCAAGGATGGCCGTGGCACGATCATAGGTCGCATACACCGACGTCGTGTCGGTCAGCTTGTAGCCCAGGCTCAGGAAGTAGGACTCATCGGTCTTGTTGCCCGAAGTGTTGAATCCCTCATAGGTTGAGTGCACCCCATCGCCCATCGAGGACTCATCGACCATAAGCGGGCTCGACTGGCCCCTCGGGATGTAGATCGGCGTCGCAAGCGGGTAGTAGGTGAAGAAGGCGTTGTAGCCCTGCTCAATGACGGGAGGCGAGGAGTCTGTGGCGTTGATGTAATCCACGCGGAAGCCCGGTGTAATCGAGAACTTGTCGGTCACCTTGATCACGTCCTGGATGAAGGCGGCGGAATCATAGATGTACGACCATTGGTTTCCGGAGGAGCCGCCGGTGTCCGGCGACTCGCCGTTGGCGCTGTAGCCCGGGGCGCCGGGGACCGAGGCGCCGCCGCCCCAGGTCTTGCCCTCATAGTAGTAGCCCGGGTAGAAGATCTGGCTCGAGGGTTGGGAGAGGTCGTAGTATGAGAACGGCTCCGTCGTGAAGTCCTGGTAGGAGATCAGCTGGGAGAACCGGAAATCGCCGCCCGCGATGATGTGGTTCTCGACTGAGCCGGTGTCGAAGATCGCATGGTACTCGAGGCGGTCCTGGATGGACTCCTCGCGCGGGACAAACTCATCGTAGCCGTAGGTCTCAAACTTGTTCGACCGGCCGAGCGAAAACAGCGACCGGTTCTCGAGGAACGAGTCCGCGGTGAGATCAAGGGTGGACTTGAGCTGGGCCTGGAAGAGTTTCGAGCGAGCGGTATCGTTGGGTCCGATCAAAGCCGCCGTTTCCGGCAGCTTGACCGTGTGGGCGGTCGCCGTCGTCACGGTCTCAAGGCCGCCGTCAGCGTTGGTGCCGTAGGCTCCCACCGGATCGGTCGGCAGCGCGATATCGTAGCCGTAATAGGCGTTGGGGCCGGAGGTCGGCACCGCGGCCGGGCCGGCCACGTAGGTGCCGTGGTCGATGAACTGCTGGGTCACGCGGTTCACGCCCGTGTTCTCGTTGGTCTTGTCGGAATACATCTGGAACCAGCCCTCGAACTTCAGGCTCTTCGTGGCCTTATAGGCCATGGAGGCATAGAGGTCCTGCGTGGAGTTGTGGAGGTTCTCGTAATAGCCGTCACCCCACCGCTCCAGGTAGCTCACCCGGTAGGCGAACTTGTCGCTCAGGGGGCCCCCGAAATCCAGGGTGACCTCGGGGTTGGAATATGCGTGCCCGCTGGACCAGTAACCGAGCGTCGCGTCGATGTCCGCGTGGTCCCTGTCAAAATACGGCTGCTTCATGACAAAGTCGACGTAGCCGCCGGCGCCCTCACCCTGCGGTCCGTAGACTGCCGAACCCGGGCCCTTCACGATGTCCATTGCCTCGACGCCGTTGAAGCTCGGGGGCGTGCTGTTGCGGGAAAACATCGAGATCTGGCCGTCGACGTAGACCTGGCTCAGGTCGCCGCGGATGAAGGGGACGGCCGGTATTCCGTACTGGGCCGCCGAGTAGACGCCAGGCGAGAACTGGCCGAAGTCCATGGCGTTTTTGACCATGCGGTCCTTCATCCAAGCCTCGTTGATGCTCGAGACCGAGCGTGGGATGTCGATGATGTTGGTGTCGTCACCCAGCACGTCGCCGATCGGACGCACGGTGGGGAGCACCTGCTCGGTGATCGGGACGTCGCTGACCGTGTATTTCTCGAGCTTTGTCGCCTTTTGGCTCTCGGCCGTCGAGGCATCCGTCGTGGGCGGAGGGGACGAGGACTGCGCATGGAGACCCGCATTCAGCAGGCAGGCCATGCCTAGGAGGATCGTGCCCGCTCGCAGTCTTTTCTTAGTACGTAGGTGCATGTAGTCTTTGGTTTGCAGAGTTAGGTTTGCCCAGTAGCTAGCACCCCTTATGCCACGTATTAGATTTTTGCAACAAACGACAAGCTGTTGCCTTTCATTACTCTACACAAAAAAGTGGGCCCCTGAAATGGGGCCCACTTTGCGCTGAAAGGAAGCTCGAGGATCAGTAGTGGAGCCTGAGCGTCATCGAGGCCGAGATCGGCGCTCGCACATAGATCACGTCGTTGCCGGCGAAGCTCACATCGATCGGGTCCAAGACACGGTTGCTAAGCAGGTTCGTGATGTTGAGGCGGAGGTCCCACCGCTTGCTCGGCGTATAGGTGATGTAGCCGTCGATCTCGTATTCGCTGGGAATATGGAGCAACCCTTCGTCATCGGCGTTCTGGTGGCCGATGAAGTTCGGGCCGACGCCGAATCCGAGCCCGTGGCCGAGCTTGTAATCAACGAAGAGGTTGCCGATCAGCGCCGGTACGCCGGGTGCGCGGATCTTTCCGCTCGGGGGCGAGTACGCGTAGCCTTGGTAAGCCCCGTAGTTCACGGCGCCGATCCCCGTACCATACGTTCCGTCCACGGGCGTGGTGGTGGCGTAGGCGTCCAGGTAGTTTCCGGTTTCCTCGAAGAATGAGCCGTAGGCCGTCGCGTCCTGGTAGGTCAGGTTGGCGTTGACCGAGAGCGCCTTGGTCGGCTGGTAGACCAGCTCGAGTTCGACGCCGTTGGTCTTCACCTGGTCCGGGGGGGCCCCGTGGAGCTGCGGCACGGACTTCAGCTGCTGGTAGAGCGCCACGCCGCCATAGAGCGTGTTATTCAGGAAGCTGCCCTTGTAGCCCACCTCATAGAGGGTGCTCGCTGTCGACAGGTCGGTCCTGAGCTTGTCTGCGCCCTCGTAGCCGTTGTCGACACCGCCGAAGTTCGTCTGGCCACGCACCGCATCTACCCGGTCATACGTCGCGTAGACCGACTGGGTTTCGGTCAGCTTGTAAATAAAGCTGATGAAATAGGAGGGGTCATCCTTTGATGCAGCGTAATGGTATAGGGCGCCGCGGTCGTCATAGATGGGCGAGGGCAGCGAGTAATAGCCCGCGTAGGTCAGGAAGGGCGGGTACAGCTGCTGCGGATTGTTCGGGTTCACACCGGCGATCGTCACGGGCGGATTGGCCGTGTTGGCGTTGATGGCATCCTCGCGGAAACCGAGGATGGCGGAGAACTTCTTCGTGAACTTCACGTCATCCTGGATGAAACCTGCGAAGTCCTTGACGGTCGTGTCCTGCATCTCGCCATAGGCGTACCCGGGATGACCCGGGACCTGGAGGCCCGAGCCCCAGGTCTCGTTCTGGATATAGTAGCCCGGGTAGAAGATGTTGGTGACGGACTTGCTCAGGTCGTAGTAGGCGAAGGGCTCCATCGTGTAATCGTCGCCGGAGCGCACGTACTGGAAGCGATAGTCGATGCCCGTGATGATGTTGTTCTGCACCGACCCCAGGTCGAACTGGCCATGGTACTCCGTGCGGTCCTGGAGATTCAGGTTCCTCGGCACCCACTCGTCGTAACCGTAGTCCTCGTACTTGTTCGAGTGCTCGAGGGCGAAGTAGGCCAGGTTGACGATGCTGGAATTGGCGGTCAGATCGATCGTTGTCTTCAACTGGGACTGGAAGAGCTTGGAACGGGCCGTGTCGTTGGGCCCGACCAGCGCATCATAGGCCGGGAGCTTCGTCTTGTGTGCCTGGGTCGGGTCGACGATCTGGTAGGCGCCGTCCGTGCCCGAGGGGTAATTCGTGGCGGGGTTGCCGTCACCCGGCAGGTAGGTGTCGTAGCCGTAGTAGGCCAGCGAGCCCGTGGTGGGTACCACGGTCGGACCTGCGATGTAGGTGCCGTTCCAGATGCCGTCCTGCGTGACACGGTTCATGCCGTTGATCTCGTTCGTGCGCGTCGCGAACCCCTGGCCCCACCACTCGAACTTGAGCGAGTGCGTCGCACGGTAGGTCAATGCCGCGTAGACGTCCTGCGTCTCGTCCTTGGCGTTCACATAATACTCGTCGCCGTAGCGGGCGTTGTAGCTGACGCGGTAGGCGAGCTTGTCCGTGATCGGGCCGCCAAAATCCAGGGTATACTGCGGGTTCCCGTAGGAGTGGCCGCTGGTCCAGGTCCCCAAAGTCGCCGAGAAGTCGAGGTGGTCGTGATCAAAATAGGGCTCCTTCGGGACGAAATTCACGTAGCCGCCCGGTCCGTTGCCCTGGGGGCCGTAGACCGCCGTGCCGGGACCCTTGACGATGTCCATGGCCTCGACGCCGTTGAAGGAAAGGGAGGTGCTGTTGCGCGAGAACGGCATCAACTGGCCGTTCACGTAGATCTGGGCCTCGTCACCGCGGATCTGCGGGACGCCCGGGATGCCGTAATTCGCGGACGAGTAGACGCCCGGCGAGAATTGGCCGAAGTCCATCGCGTTCTTGACGTCGCGGTCCTCCATCCATGCGGAGTTCACGCTCGAGACCGAGCGCGGGATGTCGACGATGCTGCGGTCGTCTCCGTAGACGCTGCCGATGGGCCTCACCGTGGGCAGGATCTGCTCGGTGATCGGCACGTCGCTGACGGTATACTTCTCAAGCTGGGTGACCTTCTCGCCGGAAACGCTCGCCGCTGTCGTCGCTCCCGTGTCGGAACTCGTGGCCGGAGGGGGCGTCGAGGACTGGGCGCGCCCGCCCGCGCAGAGCGCGAAGGCGACGGCCACGAGAACAAAGCCTTTCAGAAGGAACTTCTTGGGTTTTAGGTGCATGAATTTTTCTTGTTTGTAGTGAGCGAACTATACGCCGGCCTAATCTAATAGGGCTATGTGCCGACCTGCTATCAAGGATAGATAACCCATTGATATTTAGGTGAATATGGTTATCTACTTGGCTGCCGACTGAAGATCGGCCGGCAGCAGGTCGAATCGAACAAATTTATCGATCGGGATCAATTGCTGAATGAGCTTTAATTGGACGAGGTCCTTGACCTGTTCCTCCATCCTTTTGCGGGTCAGCAGGCCTATCTTTTCGCCGTCCTCGGGTTTGCCTGCAACGATGTGCGAATCGCGCATGGCCTTCATAGAATACTCCATGAACTCGTCCGACATGTTCGGGTTGCTCTTGGCAATCAAAGCTTTGCCCGGCGACGGGTCCCCATTCATAAAATCATCCCAGCCGTGGATGGAGGCCGCGACAAACGCCCGCACCTGGGCCTCGTGGTTCTTGAGATAGCCCTGGGTGGTGAAAAGGATCCGGTAGGGCCTGAATCCCGAGTCGGACATGAGCAGGGTCCTCGGGTGGCCTCCGTTCTTCATGACATAATACGGCTCGTTGGTGACGAAGCACTGCTGGATAAAGTCCTTGTCGGCCATGAACTGCGCGATTCCGAAATTCGATGGAATGAGGCGGAAGTCTATGTGGTAATGTGTCTTTATGTAATCGATCCAATTGGATCCCGGGACACCCATGATGCTGCGGTCGTTTAGGTCCGCAAAGCTCCGGACCGGGCTTTCATCATGGACAAGAATAGCCTGGGGGTCGCGCTCCATGTAGGCGCCGACAATGACGAAGGGGAGGCCCTTGGAGACAAACACGGCGACGTCGTCGCTCCGGCCGACGGCGACGTCCACCTCGCCCGCCAACATGAGCTGTGGCACGAGCACCCCGGGACCCCCGGGGACAATGTCCACGTCGATCCCGGCTTCTTTATAGTAGCCCTTGGCCTGGGCTTGGTAGAAGCCGCCGTGCTCGGCCTGGGGATACCAGTCCGTCTTGAATCGAATCCTGGCATTCGCCTTCACGCCGCCCTCCTCGGGAAGGTTGACCGGGGTGGACTTGGAACATCCCGACAGGATCGCAGCCATCGCCGACAGAAGAAGGAGCGGCTGACGGAACATTGTGTAAGACCGCATCACGTGTCGGATTGGCTGAAGGAATCGTGCCACTTGTGGAGGGCCAGCCAACTGAGCGCAATCACCCCCGCCACGAAGACAAACCCCAGGAGGCATCCCACGGCCGCCGTGGCAAAGAGCGCACCCATCTGGAACTGCGAGCTGTAGATGATGGTCAGGAACCCCAGGCCCCCCTGCCCTCCCGCACTGTTGCCGGCGATGTAATCGCCCACGATGGCCCCGATGGGGGCCAGCGTGGCGGCGATCCTCAGGCCCGTGAAGAAATAGGGCAGCGCGGCCGGGACCCTCAGTAAAAGGATCTCTTGCCACCGGGTCGCTTTGCACATCGTGAAGAAGGCAACCAGGTTTCTGTCGGTTGAAATGAGCCCCTGGGTCGTGTTGACGACCATCGGGAAGAAGCAAATCAGGAAGGTGATGATGACCACGCTCTTCAACCCGGGACCTACCCAGAGGATCAGGATCGGCGCGATGACGATGATCGGGGTCATCTGGAGGATCATCAGGTACGGGTAGAAGCTGGCGCGGACCAGAGGAGACAGAGAGAGGAAGAGCGCGAACAGGAAGCTCAGGCCCACCGCGAGCCCGAAACCAATCAGAGCGCCGCCGCCGGTGTTCAGGGCTGCGCTCCAAAGCGCGGGGCCCTTCTCGACGAAGGCCCGGGCCACCTCGTGCGGCGTGGGCAAAAGGAAGCGCTGGTCGGCGCTCAGGCTCATGCAGATGCCGTACCAAACGAGGATCATCCCAATGCCGGTTACAAACGGCATGAGCCTGCGCGCGAGGGCTTGGAAGCCGGAATCTGTCTTCGCCGTGGCCATCGTTAGTGGAGTCGCTCGACTGAGCGCAGGATCTTGGAAACCTCTGCGACCATCTTCTGGAAGCCCGCGGACTCGCGGGTCTCCTCGGTCCTCGGGTACGGGAATTCCACCCGCACCTCGCTGTGCACCCTGCCGGGATTGGCGGAAAGCACAATAATGCGGTTGGACAGGAAGACCGCCTCCGAGACCGAGTGCGTCACAAAGAACGCCGTCCAGGCCAGTTGCTGGCGTATGGCCAGAAGCTCCTCGTTCAAGTGGTCCCGCGTCATTTCGTCCAGCGCCCCGAAGGGCTCGTCAAGGAGGAGTATCCTGGGCGAAACGCTGAGGGCGCGGGCGATGGATACACGCATCTTCTGCCCGCCGGAAAGCTGGCGGGGGTAGTAGTCCTTCCGGTCGGCAAGCCCGACCAGGGCAAGGGACTTGCCGACGACCTCGTCCCGGAGTTTCGGGTCGGAGCCGTGAAGCCTGAGCGGCACCTCGACGTTCTGGGCGACGGTTCGCCAGGGAAGGAGCGTCGGTTCTTGGAAGACAAAGGCGAGCTTCTCGACCGCATTCCTGGGCTCGAGCCCGTCCACGACGATCCGGCCGGAAGATATCGGGTTGAGCCCGGAGATGAGCTTCAGGATCGTCGACTTTCCGCATCCGCTCGGGCCTATGAGCGTGATGAAGTCACCGCGCTTTGCCGAGAAGGTGATCTTGTCGAGGATCAGCGGCCCGTCGCCGTAGCGCTTGTCGACATCCCTCAGCTCGACGATCGGCAGTGGGTTCTCTTCTATCACGAGACGGCAGACTCCCGTGCAAAGGGGTTGACGGGGTAGGTCTTCATTTTCCCGGGGTTGAGGAGAGCGCCGGGGTCCACGTCGGCCTTGAAGGCGCGCTTGTCTGCGATGTTCGGGTGGCGGCCCCCCTCCTCAAGCAGCACGGTATGGGGATTCGCGATGTACACGCCGATCCGCTCGCACGCCCGGAGGATCTCGTCGAGGCGCTCCTCGGACTTGAAGAAGACAATGGGGATCCCCCCGACCACGATGGCCTCGGCGTTGTTGAGGACCGCGTTGCCCCGCATCATCTTCGCATTTCCCGCGGTCCATTCGAGGTGGAACAGAATCTCGCCCGGGAAAAGCAGCCTGAGCTCGGCAAACTGCTGACGAAAATTGGGCCCGAACCCAGCCTGGAGGTAGGTGATCGAGGGGTCGGAGTTGATCGCCCAAAGCGTCGTGTGGTTCCAGGTGTAGTCGGTGATGAAGGGGGGTCTCGGCGGATCCGAGAGCGGCCTGTTGAAGATGCACGCGATGCCGGCCGCGGCGGCGTGGGCCACCACCTCGGCCGTCTGCGCCCGGTCGATGAGCAGGAAGGAGACCGAGTCGCCGGAGCGCAGGTGCTTCGCAAGCGGCTTGAAGTACGAAGGAATGGGCCATTCAAACTGCGTGACGAGGCGCTTGCGCCACTCCAGGCGCTTGGCTGCGCCATGGGTCCAGTCAAGGAGCCGGTCCCATTCGGGGGAGCTCAGGATCAGCTGGTCGTAGTCGATCTTCGGCGCAAGGCGCATCTCGACCTCGACCATGAGGCCCGTCGTCCCGTAGGTGTGGAGGGCCTTCAGGCAGTCCGCCTCCTCCAGGCGGACCAGGCGCGGGTTCTCCTCGCACGTCATCATCGTGACGGATTTCACGTTGCCCGGTGCGTTGATGCCGCCCCAGGTTATCGAACCGATCCCGCCCGAGCCGCCGCAGAAAAACCCGCCGATCGTGGACTTCATCCACGTCGAAGGCATGCAGCGCAGCTCCCAGCCGACCCGGCGTGCCTCCAACTCGATGGTTCCGAGCCTAGCCCCCGCCTGGGCGCGGACAACCCCTCCCTCAAGGGAAAGGATCCTGTCCAGCCGCGAAAAATCGATCACGACCCCGCCGTAGAGGGGCACGCATTGGCCGTAGTTGCCCGTGCCGGCGCCCCGGGCGACCACGGGAACCCGGGCGCGGCTGCAGGCCGCCACGACACCCCTGAGCTCCTCCATGTTGCCCGGGCGGACCGCGATATCGGCGCGCTTGGACTCAAGCTGGCGCTTAAGCACCGGCGAATACCAGTAATAGTCCTTCGAGAGGGTCTCCAGGGTCTCGCCCGAACCGACAACGTCCGCCGCCCCGACGAGGGCGCTCAATTCCGACTTTAGTTCGTCAATCAGGGCTTCCATCTCGCTGTTGAAGCATGAATGTTGCCATCTCGAGCACCGTCGCAAGCCGTGTTTTAAATTTGGGATGCGGGCGGGGACGGAAGTCTTGCTGTCGCTTGAGTGTGGCACATAGCGTGCTCTCCGCAGCTTCCCCAACAAGGCATGCTTCTTCTAAAGAGGGCCCGCGTGCCCGCCGCTGTTCTCCCCGCTTCGATCGCCCTGCCGGCGCCGGATTCCATGGAGCCGTCCGTGCTCTGCGACATCGGCATTGCGGGCACAAGGATCGTCTCCGTGCGTCGCTCCTCGGAATCGGCCGGGCAGACTTCGGGCGCCGCGGAGGAGCGGGACCTGGACGGCGCGCTCGTCTTCCCGGGGCTGGTGGACGCTCATGTGCACCTCGACAAGACCCACACCTGGGACCGGGCCCCAAATCGCAGTGGCAGGTTCATGGAGGCGCTTGAGACCCTGGGCCGGGACAAGGAGAACTGGACGAGGGCGGACATCCTGCGGCGGGCGGGGTTTGCGCTCCACTGCGCCTGGGAGCACGGGACCCGGATCATCCGCACCCATGTGGACACGTGGATGCCCTGGGGCGAGGTGAACCATGCGGCGATGCAGGAGCTCCGCGAGGCGTGGAAGGGCAGAATCACGCTCCAGACGGTGCCCCTGACCGGGGTCTCCAACTACGCGGGGAGCGAGGGGGACCGAGTCGCCGACCTTGCCCTGAAGTACGGGGCGTGCGCCCTGGGGGGCTGGACGCCCATGACTGCGGACCTTCCCGGCCAGTTTGACCGGCTCATCGCGATCGCGCGTGACCGGGGCGTCGGGCTCGACCTCCATGTGGACGAGAACGGGAACCCCAAGGAGGAGGTGCTGCGCACGCTCGCCGAGGCAGTGCTGCGCAATCGCTTTGAGAACCCGGTGGTATGCGGGCATTGCTGCAGCCTGGCGGTCCAGGAACCCGACCGCCAGCGCTCGACGATCGGCCTGGTCAGGGAGGCCCGCATCCGGGTGATCTCGCTTCCCCTGTGCAATCTCTACCTGCAGGATAGGCGCGGGGCGGAGTTCCCGAGGACCCCCCAGTGGAGGGGCATCACCCTGATCGAGGACCTGATCGACGCCGGTGTGCCGGTCGCGTGTGCCAGCGACAATGTGCGGGACGCGTTTCATGCCTTTGGCGACTACGACATGACGGAAGTCTTTATCCAGAGCCTGCGGCTGGCCCACCTCGACTCGATGCTGGGCCAGTCGGTCTCGGTCGTGACGACGGCGGCCTCCGACATCGTCGGCGTCCCGGAGGGCGGACGAGTGGCCGAGGGCCTGCCCGCCCAGCTCGTCGTTTTTCCCGCCCGCTCGTTCAGTGAATTCCTAAGCCGCCCCGGATCCAGGAGGAAGCTCGTCGACGGCGAAAACATGCGCGACGCGCGCCCGCCCGGATACGAAGAGCTTCGATAGGACCCGACCAGCCCAGGATGTCCCGCACTCCATGCAACTCAGACTCAGCAAGATAATCGTCACCGCCCTCTCCGCGGTGTTCCTGCTCGTCGTCGTCTTCAACAACACGACGGACCCCAACTCAAACTACCAGTTCGTACGGCACGTCCTGAGCATGGACACGACGTTCCCCGGAAATGCGGGGATGTACCGGGCAATCCAGACGCCGCTCCTGCACAAGGCGTTCTATGCCTCGATCATCGGATGGGAGGCGCTCTGCTGCCTGGTGATCGGCGCCGGGGTCCTCAGGCTCTGGAAGGCAAGGGGAGCACCGCTGGCCGAATGGAAGAAGGCCAAGGGGCTCGCGTCCCTCGGCCTGACCGCCGGCCTCATCCAGTGGTACTTCGCATTCATGACGGTGGGCGGCGAATGGTTCCTCATGTGGCAATCTAGGATCTGGAACGGCCAGGATGCGGCTTTCCGGATGTTCACCTTCATGGGGATTACCCTTATCTTCCTGAATCAGGCCGACGACTGAGCCGCAACGCCGAGTATCCATCCGACCACGGGGCTCCGGGGCTGGCTGAACACCACCTGGAGGCCGGCGGACAAGCCTGAGGGAAGCGTCACGGGCAGCGTAAGGGCCGGAAAGCCCCCCAGGCTGGCCGGAGCCGTCAGTCCCAGCATACGCAGCCGGTTCGCAGGCGTGAGGTCGTGCCGCTCAAGCGCCGCGCACGGGGCGGCCGGCATGATGAGGAAATCGCGCTCCTGGAAGAATTTTCCCCAGGCGCGCCTGATCGCCGAATTGCTCGGTTCGACGGCCGCCACCTGGGCTGGCGAAATCGCCCGGGCCCTCTCCAGGCGGTCGAGGAGGAGGGGGCCGTACCGAGCCCGGTATTTGTCGGCCCACTTGCGGTGCAGCCTCCAGCTCTCAAGCCCCGCCAGGACGCCGTAGACCTCGGCTGCGGGACTGAACACCTCCAGCAGTTCGCGCCGGGAGGCCTCATCCGCGGGCTCGGCGAACCCGCGGGCCGCGTCGCGGCACGCCAAGGCCACGTCAGGGTCGACCCCGGGCATCTCAAGGTAGCAGCCGCGGGGTGTCTTCTCCGCCGGCGCGAGCCCGACCAGGGCGGCCATCGCCGCCTTCATGTCGGGTGCCGTCCCGGTAAACCAACCGGCGGTGTCAAAGCTCGGGGCGAGGGCCATCGCATCCGATATCCAGGCGTCACCCGGGACGCCCCGGTAGCCATAGATCCCGCAGAATGCCGCAGGCACGCGGATCGAGCCTCCCGTGTCGGTTCCGATCGCAAAGGGGACCACGCCGGCCGCCACCGCCACCGCCGACCCGCTGCTCGAGCCCCCCGACGTTCGGCCCGGGAAACGCGGATGCTCGCTGTCGCCAAAGTGTGCGTTCTCCCCGGTCAGGCCCCAGGCGAACTCGAAAAGGTGCGCCTTGCCTGCAAGGACGGCGCCGGCGGCAGAGAGGTCGGTTACGATCCTCGAGTCCATCGCGGGCGACGGACGGACCTCGGGGAGAAAGGAGGAACCGCCAAGGGTGGGCATTCCCGCGGCGTCAAACAAGTCCTTGAGCAGGTAGGGGATCCCCCGGAGCGGAGCGGACTTGGGCGCCGCGGCAAACGCGGCTTCAAGGTCTGCCCGGTTTCTGAGTGCCGCAATAGATGAGCGGCGCTGCACGGGACCCAACAAAGCCTCCACCCGCCGCAGGACCTCCCGGGCGGCGGCCTCGGGTCCGAGCTGCTGCCATTCAGCAAAAGTCATCCCCTGAAATCTCGCCTAGATTCCCGCAAACCGCAACCTCCCGACGGGCGGATTTCGCCGGCACCGATAAAATTGGACTTGTCTAACTACCGTCTTGACAAGATTCCTTCCCGGCTGCTGGCTTTCCGGCGGAGAGACCCCAATAGAGCCGTGCGCCAAGCCCCCGCCCCAAAGGACCCAATCCGGGTCATCCACTTTACGGACCTGGTTTCCCGGCAGTGCTCCCGGTCGGGCCGCCGCGACGCCGATCGCCTGGTCTGCGACGCCATCGCGAACGGCTCCCGCCGCACGGTGGAGCCCCGGGGGGCCCGGGGCGGGCCTGTCATCCTGTTCGAGGGCGCCGGGAGAGGCCTAAAGAGGGGGCGCAGCCAGCGGATCAGGGTCTTGGGTGAGCTGACCCAGGGCGGCTGCGTGGCCCTGCTGCTCGTGTCCCGTCTCAAGCGGGCGAAGAAATCTCCAAAAAACAGGGATTTTTGAGTCGCTCCTGCTCAAAATGAATGCGTCAACAAGGGCCCCCTTTCAAGCCATGTCAAAAGCCACTCCCGCCAAAGCCGCCACCCCTGTCCCCGCCGTCGCCCACGTCCGCGAGAAGAACATCGAGCTCGCCCTTTCCTCCATAACCAAGGAGTTCGGGGAGGGGTCGATCATGCGCCTGGGCAGCAACCAGAAGATGAAGGTGGAGACGCTCTCCACCGGGTCCCTCGCCATCGACCTTGCGCTCGGCGTGGGTGGCCTCCCCAAGGGCCGAATCGTCGAAATCTACGGCCCGGAGTCCTCGGGAAAGACCACGTTCTGCCTGAGCGTGATCGCGGAGGCGCAGAAGAAGGGCGGCCTGGCGGCCTTCATTGACGTCGAGCATGCCCTCGACCCCAAGTACGCCAGGGTTGTCGGCGTGAAATTGGACGACCTCCTCGTCTCACAACCCGACAGCGGCGAGGACGCGCTCAACATCATGGAGACCCTCATCCGGTCCAACTCGATCGATATCATCGTCCTCGACTCGGTTGCCGCGCTCATCACGAAGGCCGAGTTGGACGGTCAGATGGGGGACATGACCATGGGAAGCCAGGCGCGGCTCATGTCGCAGGCCATGCGCCGCCTGACGAGCGTGGTCAGCAAGACCCAGTGCGTCTGCATCTTCACCAACCAGATCCGCGAGAAGATCGGCGTCATGTTCGGCAATCCCGAGACCACCTCGGGCGGCCGGGCGCTCAAGTTCTTCTCCTCGATCCGCATCGACATCCGCCGCAAGGACCAGATCAAGACCCCCGAAGGCAAGGTCATCGGCAACCGCACGAAGATAAAGGTGGTGAAGAACAAGGTCGCGCCCCCGTTCACCGAGGTGGAATTCGACATCATGTACGACGAGGGCATCTCCTCCTCGGGCTCGCTCCTGGACCTCGGCCTTGAGCACAAGATTCTTGAGAAGAAGGGCGCATGGATCACCTACCAGGGTGAACTTGTCGGCCAGGGCCGCGATGCGGCGAAGCAGACGATCCGCGAAAAGCCCGAGCTCGCCGAGAAGATCACCAAGGCAATCCTCGAGAAGGCCAGCGTAACCGGCGGTACGGTCGTGGCGGGCGAACCCGCCGCCTGAGGGCCCTGCCAGGGGAGGGTGGCAGAATTCGCCCCCCTTTCCCCAGGCCGTCTGCTCAGAACCGATACTTAAACCCGAGCTCCCAGCTGTCCTCGCTCAGGCTTGAGGTGATCGATGTGGGTCCGGCGAACCCGATGCCGCTTTCGGAAACCGTGTGCCTGAACGCATGCGTGTAACCCACATCTATCAAGGCTTGTGCGCCGATGATGAAGCTGGCGCCCACGCTCACATGCTGCTCCACGATCGCCGGGAACCCGACGATTCGGAACGCCTCATAATAGTAGTTTGGGAAAGGGTTGCCCTGCACCGTTGTCGTCCCGGCCGGATTCCAATTGTCATGGGTCTGGACGGGATTGCCGCCGAACGTATACCCCGCACGCAGGATCAGCGTCTTCGGAATCGCCGTGAACTGGGCCCCCACCCCGTAGACCCAGGTGTTGGTCCACCCGAAGTCCTTGTATCCGTCGGCGTTGCTCCAGTTGACCCATTGGAGGTCGGTCTCGATAAGAAACTGCCCCGGGATGACATCGTAGGAGGCGCCCAGATTGAGCTGCTGGGGCGACTGGAGCTTCAGGTTCCCCACCCCTCCGACCACCTTGTCGTAGGTGATTGCCTGCGGGGAGATATAGGTCAGGCCAAACCCGAGCTGGTTGGTCGGATGGAAGGTGATGCCGGGCTGGAGGCCGTAACCGTAGCCAGAATTTGAACCATTCCCCAAGTCGAGCCTGCCCTCATCCACTTGAAACGCCAGGCCCGCGGACCACTCCGTCGAGATCCTGTAGGAAACGCTTGGGGCGACCTTCAGGATCTCTAGCTGCGTGTGCGACGACGGAAGGATGGGGTAAGGCACTCCCGTGAGATTGCCCGCCAGCGCAGAATTGCGATAGTCGACCCCGAGGCCCACGGCCCCATAGACAGCGAGTCCGTAGTCCCAGGGGCTGCCCTTGTCGCCGATTGGACCGGCGATGGCCAACGAAGGAATGATGTAAGTCTTCGAGGCACTGTCAGCGGAAACACCCCCGACGACGGCCGAGACGTGGGGCAAGAAGAATGTGAACGAAAGGTCCGCTTCCGAAGCTAGGTCGGCACCGAGGAAGCTCAAGGTCGCCGGATTGGAGGAGATGGCGCCGATTGCGTCTTGGGGCTCGGCGACTCCCACCCCGCCCAGCGCCCGGGCGCTTGCGCCAACGCCAAGGAGATTGTCTCCGTTTGTCGAGGCTCGGGACGCGCTGGCCAAGGCCAGCAGCGTGATTAGGACGGCTGTTTTACGTGGGCTAATGTTCATGAGTCAGGGAAAGGGATGAGGCGTCTCATGCGCTGCGGCGCCGGTTCCACGGAAACCTTAGGAGCAGCAGGCCCAGCCCGCAGAAATCAGTGATGCCGGCAAAAACCAGACCGGCTCCAACAAACGCCGACAGACCGAAGAAGGCCGGGTGAACGAACCATCCGAGCAGCGCTCCGATCAGGACGAGCGAGCCGGCAGCTATCCGGACCTGGCGCTCGAGGCTGATCACCTTCGTCTGACCGCGCAGGACCGGCAGGCCGGACTCGACCCATCCCAAGGTGCCACCCTCGACAACCACGGCATTCCTATAGCCCGCCTTCTCAAATTCTTTTGCGGCAATCTCCGCGCGCGAAGTGGTGCGGCAGAGCAAGTAGAAAGGCCGGTCCTGCGACAAGAGACCCGAATCAAACAATGCCTTTGGCTTTAGGCGATCCAGCGGCTCATTTCGGGCGCGGAGGGCATGTACCTCGTCGAATTCTACTGGGGAGCGGACATCCAGCACTGCAAGGTCCGGTTCGGCAGTGAGTCGCTCCTGAAGTTCCCTGGGCGAGATCGTGGCGATGTTCTTGGTCATGATGAAGGGCCTGGATTCCGGGGCATCGTTTGGGTTTTCATGTCAAAGGTGCAGGCCGTACGCTTGGAACCCCCGGTAGCCGACGATCAGCCGCTTGAGCACGCGTGAAAGGGCGCGGTCACTTTGGGCCTGCGACCATCCGATGGGCAGGGACAGCTCGACCTCGAACGGCGTGCGCGATGGATCTCCCGAGAACGTCAGGGGCCCGAAGGGAACTGTCGCCCGGGGCAGGGTTTCAAAGCTCACCTGCCATGGCTCGAAATCGCTCGAGGAAAACAACTCGACGTTCGTCGGATGCGCGGTCGTCGAGAGGATCGTGCGCACAACGGCCGACGCATCCTTGTCCGAGGTTGCACCGATCCGGAGAAATCCCTGGTAACTGCGTTCCTTGGAATAGTCGCGGATAAGGCTTATCTCCGGCTGGCATGACCGGCCCCAGTGCTCGCGGAGAAGGTCCCGCTCGCCAGAGCCTCCGAGGAGGCCAGCCACATTGACGGCCGGAAAGAAGGAAACATTGATGCCCTGCCCGATATCCGGCTGCAGAATCAGGTCGTGGACGAGGGCCAACAGGGCCCGAGAGGCCGCAAGCTCGGTGGAGTTGAACCCTGTGAGCACGGCCAGACGCAGCGATTCCAGGGAGGAATAGGGCCCGAAATATACAAAATGAGGGAGGTATCGGGTGCCGGCGGCCGTTTCGACGGGCCCCAGGGGCGATCCAAAGATAGAGTCCGATGCCCCGGCGAGCTCGTAGAGATGGCTGATCTGGGAGGAGAGGCCATTGTCGAGGTCTTCCGACGTTTGGAAGGTCTCTTTTTTGTCGGGCGCCTTAGTACGCTTGGAGGTCATAGCTCAAGCCACCCCAAGCGTGCGGATACCCTTGAAGGGCCGGAATCGGGCGGTCACATTTTGTGGCTCCTGAATATTCATCACGTGAATGTACATTCACGTGATATAGATTGATTCCCGATTCTCCATCCCCTTTGTGTGTTATGACATGAATTATGTAACTATCTATCCTTAGATAAGTTAATTACTTCAAAAATCAATCTCCCGACGCCTTCACCTGAAGTCTTGGCGCCCGATCTAGACCGTAGAGACTGTAGCATCTCCCCGCCCAAGGAGGGGGATAGGCTTGGCGCGCGCCCCTTAAACCGCGTTGCGGATTTCAGAGAGAATAGCCTGCGCGATGATGCTATGGCCCAGGGGCGTCGGGTGCACGCGGTCCTCCGCAAGAGCCCTGTAGTCCAGGGTTTTCAGGGCGCGGTCCATCTCCGCCTGGATATCCACCAGACGAACGGAGTGCCTCAAGGCCAGGTTTTTTGCGATCGCACCATAGGCGTCGGCGAGCTTGCGCATGGGATCCGTTCGGTCGGGTTGGACGTAAAAGGGAGTCAGCAGGAAAAGGCCCTTCAGTCGGGGGAGCGTCCCTAAGACCAAGCGCTCGTAGGTCTCGGCAAATTCCCCGGGTAAGACCGCCGCGGAGCGGTCGACTAGATCGAACTGCCTCCAGACATCGTTGATCCCGATCATGACGGAGAGCCAGTCCGGGTGCTGCCCGAGGACATCCTCCGTCCAGCGGCGCGAGAGGTCCCTCACGGTGTCCCCGCTCGTCCCCATGTTGATCACCGTAATCGACGCGCCAGGCCCCGGGCCCGACAGGACGGCATTGACCTGCGCGACATATCCGTCGCCCAGGGCTGCTGCGGACCCGGCACCCACAGGGCGCGCGCGCCCGCAGTCGGTCACCGAGTCGCCCATGAAGAGGAGCCGAGAGCCCTTGGAAATCCCCATGGATCCATTTGGCAGGCGCTTCTGCGGCCGTCAATTGGGGGCGGGTAATCCTTGCTAAAGAATCTGGAGCATGAAAAACCTCGCGGACGCCGGTTTCCCGCCTTCCCGGAGGAAAGGGAGGCCCAAGCACGCCGCCCCCCTTTGCCGGCACCCATAATTTTCCCCCATGAAAACAACGCGCCTTGCCTGGCTTCTTTGCCTATCACTTTCCACCGGGGTCGTCCTTGCGATGGCCGACGCCCCCAAGGACACCGCGGGTGTGCCCATAGCGCCCGTCCCTCCGGGCGCATCGCTGCGCGCGGCCACGGTGAAGGTCATCGTTTCGCCCGACCACCGGGACTGGACCTACAGCCTCGGCGTTCCGGTCCATTTCGCCGTCTCCGTCACCGCGGACAGCGAGCCGATCGACAACGCCACGGTGACCTACAGCGTGGGTCCCGACATGTTCCCGGGCGAGAAGAAGACGGCCGCCGTGCCCCTCACCGGCCTGTCGATCGATGGCGGAACCCTTAACGTCCCGGGTTTCCTGCGCTGCGTCGTCACGACGCGGGTAGCGGGCCGCACCTACCGGGGCCTTGCAACCGCGGCTTTCGCCCCGGAGCAGATCAAGGCCACGCAGGTCGAACCCGCGGATTTCGACGCGTTCTGGGCCTCAGGAAAGGCAGAACTTGCGCTGATCCCGGTCGATGCCCGGAGGACCCTCCTGCCGGACGCATGCACGTCGACGGTTGACGTCTACCAGGTGAGCTTCCGGACGGTCGGCAGGGGCGGCGGGAATTTCGCGCGCATTTACGGGATCCTCTGCGAGCCGCGGGCCCCCGGCCATTACCCGGCGATCCTCAAGGTGCCCGGGGCGGGCGTGCGCCCCTATTCGGGCGACACCGAGATGGCCTCCAAGGGCGCGATCGTGCTCGAGATCGGCATCCACGGGATCCCCGTCAACATGCCGAAGGAGGTCTACGACCAGGTGTATGCCGGCGCCCTGGACGGCTACTGGCTCTTCAACTTCGACGACCGCGAGCACTACTACTATCGGCGGGTCTACCTGAGCTGCGTCCGGGCAAACGACTACCTCACCTCGCTGCCCAACTGGGACGGCAAGGGCCTGGTCGTCATGGGCGCAAGCCAGGGAGGGCAGCTCTCGATCGTGACCGCGGCGCTCGATGCGCGCGTGACGGGACTGAGCGCGACGCATCCCGCCATGTGCGACGTCGCCGCCGAACTGCACGGCCGGGCCGGGGGCTGGCCCCATCCGTTCATGCCCGGCCCCGACGGCAGCCCCTCGGCCCAGGCGACGCCGGCGAAGATCCTTACCGCAACCTACTACGACACGGCCAATTTCGCGCGGCGCATCAAGGTCCCCGGATATTACAATTGGGGCTACAACGACGAGGTGTGCCCGCCCACGGCAGCCTATGCCGCGTATAACCTGATCACGGCCCCGAAAACGCTCGGTCTGACTCTCGAACTGGGACATGCGTACACGCCCGAGCAGGCGGAGGCGATCAATGGCTGGGTCACCACCTTCCTCGGGATCAAGTAGGCCCGGACCCGGATGAGAGTCGTTGCGCTGGCCCAGTCTTCATGGCGTTTCAGGGACTGCTCGGGATCCATGTGGATTCCCGCGACCGTTCCGGGATGCGTCCACACCGACCTATTGAGGGCCGGGGAGATCCCCGACCCGTTCTGGGGCACGAACGAGGCCGGCCTGCAGTGGATTGACGAGCGCGACTGGGAATACGCCACCGAGTTCGATGCGGCAGGCGATTTGCTGGCCGAGGACCAGGTCGACCTGGTGGCCGACGGCCTCGACACCGTGGCCACCGTGAGCGTGAACGGCCACATCGTGGCCCATACCGAAAACATGTTTGTCGGGTTCCGCTGGGACATAAGGCCTCTCCTGCGTCCGGGCACCAACACGCTTTCCGTGCGGTTCGACAGCGCGACGCGCTACATCAGGACGCATCGGACCTGGCACAAGCCGAGGGAAATCAACGACCCGGTCGGGGGCTGCACCGCGATCCGCAAGGAGCAGTGCCAGTTCGGCTGGGACTGGGGCCCGCGCTTCGTGACGGCCGGCATCTGGCTCGATATCCGGCTCGAGGCCTGGAGCGCGAACAGGCTGGTCGGCGTTGAGGTATCCCAGCGCCACCTGCCCGATGGGAGCGTGACCCTCGCGATTGAGCCCACGCTTTCCCGGAAACGTGCGCGGGTGACCTGCGCATGGCGGCTTGGGCTGGGCGCGAAGGCGGTCTCATCCGGCACCGGAAGGGAGATCGTGGTCCGCGAGCCGAGGCTCTGGTGGCCGAACGGACAGGGGGACCAGCCTCTCTACCATCTTGAGGTGGATGTCCTGGACGCGGACGGCCGGCTGATCGGGCGGTGGGCGCGGAAGCTGGGACTGCGCACCGTGACGCTCGAGCAGCACAGGGACAAATGGGGCAGGTCATTCCATTTTGCGGTGAACGGAAGAGCCATCTTTGCCAAGGGGGCAAACTGGATTCCCGCGAACTGCTTCGTCGCCGGACTTCGCCGCAGCGACTACGCCCGGGACCTGGAGGCCGCCGTTGCTGCCAACATGAACATGGTCCGGGTCTGGGGTGGCGGAATTTACGAGTCCGAGGACTTCTACGACCTCTGCGACGAACTGGGGCTCCTGGTATGGCAGGACTTCATGTTCGCCTGCACCCTCTACCCCGGCGACGCCGAGTTCATCGAGAGCTCCCGCGCCGAGGCGGAGCACCAGGTCAGGCGCCTCAGGCACCGCGCGTGCCTCGCACTCTGGTGCGGCAACAATGAGGTGTGGGGCATCAATGCGCACGAGCTGATCGACCCAAAGAAACAGTCGCTCAGGGACGACTATGAGCGGCTCTTTCACCAGATGCTTCCCGCGGTCGTGAAGAAGCATGGCGGCGGGACCCCGTATTGGCCCTCGTCGCCCTGGAGGGGCGACCCGGACACGAGCCACCCCGCGGGCGAGGCGCGTGGCGACACCCATTTCTGGGATGTCTGGCACGGGCGAAACCCGGTCAAGGACTACGAGAAGTGGAGCTTCCGCTTCGCCTCCGAGTTTGGGATGCAGAGCTACAACTCGGCCCAGACCCAGGCGACCTTCTGCCCGGCCACGGATGCCAACATGTTTGGCAACGTCATGGAGGACCACCAGAAGAACAAAGGGGGCAACCAGGTCATCCTCGACTACGTCTCGCGCAGGTACCGCTTCCCCAGGAACCAGGAATCCCTCATCTACCTCTCGCAGCTCAACCAAGTGCACTGCGTTCAGACCGGGGTCGCCCACTACCGGCGCAACATGCCGCGCTGCATGGGCGCGCTCTACTGGCAGTTGAACGACTGCTGGCCTGTCGCGTCCTGGAGCTCGATCGAGTTCACCGGGCGCTGGAGGGCGCTTCACCACGCCGCGCGCCGCTTCTTCGCCCCTGCCTACGTGAGCGTGCACGTGCCCGGAGACGAGATCTTCGGGACCAACAACTACCGGAAGTCCACCGTGCGCCTAGCCCACGTCCACACGAGCTACGACGGTCCCCGCCCGGCTTCCGGGGTGGTGCGGTGGGACCTGTTCCACCTCGACGGGCGCGTGCTCCTGGCGGGCCGCAGGAAGGTCACCCTGCGGCCGATGAAGAGCGCCCTGGTGAAGACGATCGATTTGGCCGGACCCATCGCGGAGTTTGGGCGCGAGCAGCTCTACCTGCGGGCCTCCCTTGAGGTGGGAAGAAGACGGGTGAGCGAGTCGTCCGCCTTCCTCACGCTTCCACGGTTCATGGACCTGCCGAAGCCGAGGACCAAGGTATCGGTCCGGGTCAAGAGCCCGCGCATTGCCACGATCGCGTTCACGTCGCCGGTCTACCAGCACAAGTTCGAGTTCGACGTCACCGGGCAGGCCTTCTCCTCGAGCGACAACTTCTTTGATCTTTACCCCGGACAGACCAAGGAGGTCGAAGTGGAGTTCATGGCCCGAGTGACCCCGGACATGCTCCGAAAGGCGATCAGGCACCGCTCCCTTGCGGACACGTATTAGGCCCATGAACACCCCCGCGCCCCAGAAGGCCTTTTCGGGATCCCTGCTTGGGCTCGCCGCGATCCTAGCGGCCTACGCCATCCTTCTGTTCATCCTGATTGGGGCGGTGCCCGGCGGTTCCGACAACTCGGGGTACTTCAACGAGGCCCGCCTGTTTGCGCGCGGCACGATTCATGCGCCCATGCGGACGCTGGCGGGCATACCCGCGCGGGACGTGCCCTACCTTTATGTCCCCCTGGGCTTCAAGCCCGCGGTCGACGCAGACTCCTCGCTCGTGCCCACCTATCCCCCGGGCCTGCCGCTTCTCCTGGTGCCGGCAGCCCGGATCGCGGGCTGGCAGCATGCGGGCGACTTGCTGCTTCTCCTGCACTCCCTTGCTGGAATCGCGCTCATCTTTGCCCTCGCCAGCACCTGCGGCCTTTCCGGCCCCTGGGCCCTCGTGGGGGCCGCGATCCTCGCGGCCAGTCCGCTCTACCTTTTCGCTTCACTCCAGGCCCTGAGCGACGTCCCGGCCACCGTATGGGCGACGGCCGCAGTGGTGGCCGCGCTGCGGAGCAGGGACCGCCGGGGTTGGGCCCTCGCATCGGGGGTGTGCATTGCGGTCGGATTCCTCGTGAGGCCGAGCAACTTCCTGGTGGCCTTCCCGGTGCTGGTGGCAGTCGGGATGTCGCCCAAGCGCCTGCTTCTTGTCGCGGTGGGATCTTTGCCCGGGATCGCGGCATGGATGGCCATCAACACCACCGCCTACGGGCACCCGCTGCTGAGCGGATACGGGGCAATCGGGGATGAGTTCCACAGGGCGCTGGTCTCCGGAACGCTTCATTTCTATTTGAAGTGGCTGCCGCTGCTTCTTAGCCCCGTCGTCCTCCTTTCGCCGGCGGTCCTGGCTTTCTTCAGGGCCAGGCCGAGGTCGGTCGCCGTGCTCGTGACATGGTCCATCGCCTTCCTTGCCTTTTACTCCCCGTACCGGTGGACCCACGAGCAGTGGTGGTTCCTGCGCTTCATACTTCCCGCGGCCCCCGCCCTGATCGTGGCTGGGCTTGCGGCCGTGAGTCTCTGGCTGGAGGGCCTCGAGCGGCGCTACACGGTTCCCTGGGCCGGCCTCCTGCCGGCGCTCGTGCTCGTGGCCGCCGTGGGTGTCGAGGCGAGCCAGACCGGGCCGCTCAGGGAGGCCTGGGCGATAGGCCACGGCGAGAGAAAGTACGGCCGGGTCTCGGACTGGCTCGTGGCACACCTCCCGAAGGACTCGGTGCTGGTCGTTTCGCAGTCGAGCGGCGCCCTGTACTACTTCACGGACTTCACGCTCCTTCGCCACGACCAGATGAGCCCCTCGGTCTCGGAGCGCGTCCGCACCTGCGTCCAGTCAAGCAAACGCGGGCTCTATGCCGTCCTGTGGCCCTTTGAGATCGAGGTCCTTGGGAAGCTTCCAGGCACGTGGACCCAGGTGGGCAGGATTGACGACGTGACCGTGTGGCGCTGCGACTGGGAAAGTCACGGGGCGGCCGCGCCGTGAAGGCGCCCCATATCAGGGGATCACGAGCGTGATCACGCACTCCAGATGCCGGGTCTGGGGAAAAAGATCGAAGGGCTGGACCGCCGTGACCTCGTAGCCCGAGGCAAGGAATTCCTTCAGGTCCCTCATCTGGGTGGCGGGATCGCAGCTTACGTAGACCACCGACTTCGGCCGGAAGGCAAAGAGCTGGCGCAGGAACTCCGGGTCGCACCCCTTGCGGGGCGGGTCGATCACGACCGCGGTTTCACGGGGCGGGAAGTCGAGGCCCGCGAAGATGGAGGAGGCGTCACCGGCGATGAACGTGGCGTTCGTGATCGCGTTGGCCGCGGCATTCTCGCGGGCGAAGACCACCGACGACTCGCTCACCTCCACCCCCGCCACGCGCTCGAAGGCCCGGGCCGCGGCGAGCGCGAATAGGCCGCTGCCGCAGTAGGCGTCCACCAGGAACCGTGCGCCCGTCGCGTGCGCCTGGTCGCGAACATAGGACGCAAAGGCCGGCAGGATGAAGGGGTTGTTCTGGAAGAAGTCGCGTGCGAGGAAGCCGAGGTGGAGCGTCCCGTCCGCGCCAAGCGGGACCTCCTCGGTCACCTTTTGGTCGTACTGCCTCGTGACGGTGCCCCCTGCATCGCGGAAAAGGAGCGTGGCGCCCCTCTCATACCCCTCGGTCGAGGCCTGTCGCAGGATGTCCGCGCGCGCCGCCCCCAGGCACGCGTTGATGGCCTCGGTTGCAATCTCACAGCGCGGGACGTCCACAATGTCGAAGCGGTTGCCCTGCCTCAGGAATCCAATCGCAAGGTCACGGCCCTCCCTGGGCGCGTTGAAGTGCGGCGTGATCTTGGACCGGTACCCGAAGGGCCGCGGCGAGGCGATGACCGGCGCGACCTCAAGCGCGAGCCCCGCCATGTGCAGCACCAGCTCCCCGACCTGCCTGCGCTTCCACTCCAGCTGCTCCTCGTAGCGCAGGTTCTGGTACTGGCATCCCCCGCATTGGCCGAAAAGGGCGCACCGGGGCGTAATCCTGTGGGGCGAGGGCACTAGCACCTCCACCAGGTCGGCCTCGGAATAGTTGGCGTGGTTGCGAAAGACGCGTGCCCGGATCTTCTCCCCCGGCAGGGCGAAGGCCACCATGACCACCCACTTGCGGTCCGCCTCGGCCCCCTCCAGGGGGACCCGGCCGAGCCCGACCCCCAGGTTGGTCAGGGTCGAGATCGAGAGCTCAATCTCCTGGTGGTAGCCGAACGGCCTGTCATTGAATCTTTTCTTTTTCGACACGGATGCCCCCTACAATTCAAATAGGGCGATGCCCGTCGAGACAATCACCAGCCTTCAGAACCCGCGGCTGAAGCGGCTTGTCCGGCTTCGGGACCGCCGGCCGCGCGATGAGGAGAAGGCTTTCCTCGTGGAAGGGTACCGCGAGCTCCGCCGCGCCCTGGAGAAAAAGGTCCGGATCGATGAGCTTTATTTCTCAAGGGACTGGTTCCTTGGCTCGAACGAGCCCTCCCTGATAGCGGAAGCCGAAGCAGCGGGTGCGAAGCTTTTTGAGCTGACGAAGGACGCGTTCGCAAAGGTGGCCTACCGGGAACGCCCCGACGGGCTCCTTGGCGTGGCTCCCCAGTGGAGAAGGACGCTTTCGGAGGTGCCCCTGCCTGCCGCCCCCTTCATCCTCGTGGTCGAGGCCATAGAAAAGCCGGGCAACCTGGGCACGATCCTTCGCAGCGCGGACGCCGCGGGGTGCGACGCTGTCATCGTGTGCGACCCGGTGACCGACCTGTTCAACCCAAATGTCGTACGCGCCTCCACCGGCGTCCTCTTCTCGGTGCCCTGCGTGGTCGAGGAAAGCGCAAAGGTGCTCGATTGGCTCAGGGCTCGGGGGATAAGGACCGTCGCCACGACGCCCGCTGCCAAGGAACTCTACACGGATTGCGACCTGTGCGGGCCGCTTGCGATCATCATGGGCAGCGAGCAGTACGGCCTTAGCGAATTCTGGCTAAAGAACGCCGACTTGCCGGTCAGGATCCCCATGGCCGGGCAGGCGGACTCCCTGAACGTGGCGATGGCGGCGCTGATCACCCTGTTTGAGGCTGTGCGGCAGCGGGGCGCGGGCCGATGAACCTGCGCCTGAGCACCGGCTGCAGCCGGTGCTCGAGCATCCAGGCGATGGCGGTCGACAGGCCCACCACGAGCGCAAGGCGAAGGGCGAAGCTCCACGGGGTTCCCCTGGGCAGCGAGGGCTGGAAGAGGATGCCAAACTGCAGGGCCAGCGAGACCGCGTAGATGCCAAACGACACGCCGCCCGTGGGGGCAAGGCGGGCGAGCAGGGTCGGCCGCGGCCTCCACTCGAAGAGAACCCAGCCGAGCACGAGCGCACACGCGTAAACCAGGAAGGCGCCCCTGCCGCGTTCGCCGAAGTCCCCGGTCAGAAAACGATCGGCGAGGGCCGTGGACGCAAGCGTGAGGCAAAGCAGCCCCAGCCGTCGCTGCCATCGTGGGGATCGCCCCGTCGCGGCCAGCAGAAGCCACAGGCAAGCGGCAAGCAGGTCCAGGCGCTTGAGCGCAAGCGGGGGAACGGACAGCTCGGGGAAGTTCACGCGGTGCAGGAGCACCTCAAGCGAGGCGACGGGCCATAGGATCCCGGTCACAAGCAGGGCGCTCGGCCAATTGCCGGGCCCGCTGGGCCTCGGCCCGAGCCAGGCGACGCAGAGCCCGGCGAACCAGTAGAGGGCGCCGATCACGTAGCAGGAAAGGAAAGCCGGGAACACCTGGAAGGCCGCCGTCGCTGCGGCAAGGCCAAGCAGTCCCAGGAACACACCCATCCTCGGCGCGTAGCGCCAGACCGCGAGGAACACCAGATAGTAGAACACCTCGAAATTGAGCGTCCAGAGGCTCGCATCGTTTGCCATGATCGGAACCTTCCAGCCGAAGAAATAGGGGTTGTAGTTCTGCAGGAACCCGAGGTTGCCGAGCACCGTCCCGGCGGCCGTCCGCGGCGCGAGCGCCCAGCTCATGAGCACCGCAACCGTGTTCACCGGGACAAGCCTCAGGAGGCGCCGGCCGGCATACGCCTGCACCGCCGGGCCTGTGAAGCCTGCTTTCACGGTCAGGCCGATCACGTAGCCTGAGAGCACGAAGAAGAAGAGGACGGACGGCCTCGCTTCATCGAGCCACGAAAAGAAGTCGGGGGGTGAGTAGACCGGATCGAGGCAGGGTATCGGGGCAAAGGCGTGCCCGTAGAGGACAAGGAGCGCGCAGAGCCCGCGCAGGCCCTCGAGGGCCATGTCCCTTTCCGCGGGAGGGGCACTTGCTCCCGGAGGGGTTAGCCTGCCCTGGAAAAGTCCTGCCATCGTGCTCCGGGCCCTAGGTCTCCCGCCGCAGGCGCTCAACAAGCTCCGCGGTCCCCGTGTCCATCGATATCCTCGGCGAGTACCCCAGGTCACGCCGGGCGGCGGAGATGTTGAACCAGTGGTCCTTCGCAAGCTCAGTGGCGACAAATCGGGTCATGGGCGGCTCCCCATGGATCGGCAGCACGCTCCACACCGCCTCCAGCGCCCCCCCGAGCGCGGAAGCACCCCACAGGGGAATTCTCTTGGTTACCGGAGGCAGGCCCAGGGAACCGAGGAGCGCGTTGACCCAATCCCAGAGGACGACCGGCTCCCCGTTCGTGATAAAATAGGCCCGCCCGCCCGCCCTGCTGTCCTTCATGGCAAGAGCCCGCTCCGCCCCCACGTGGGCATCGGCTGCATTCTCGACATGCACCATGTCGACCCGGTTCTTGCCGTCGCCCACGATCCTCAGGCGCCCGGAGCGGGCCCGCTCCAGGATGCGCGGCACCAGGTGGGGATCGCCCGGACCCCAGATCAGGTGAGGCCTGAGCGCGACCGTCCCGAGCACCCTTCCGTGGGCCTTCGCCACCTCCGACTCGGCCTGGGCCTTGGTCACGGCATAGGGGCTCGGGCACTCCTTCGTTAGGGGAAGCGACTCGTCGGCACCCGCCAGGCTCCCGCCGTTGTAGACGACGCTCGGGGTGCTCGTGTGCACAAGCCGCGTGACCCCGTGCACCTTGCACCCGTCGATCACGGCCCTCGTGCCGAGCACGTTTGCCCTGAAATAGTCGCTGTAGTGCCCCCATACGCCGACCTTCGCCGCCACGTGGAACACGGTTTCCATCCCCCGGCACGCGTCCCGGACGGCCGCCGTATCCTCGAGATCCACACGGATGAACCGGACGCCGCGCGCCTCAAGGTCCGGCGCGGACCTTCGTGCCGCGACTGAGACCGCCCTGCCCTGGGCGAGCAGCCGGTCCACGATCCTTCGCCCGAGGAATCCGGTCCCACCCGTTACCAGCACGGGGCCGCGGCATGATGCGTGTGCTTCAGCAAGGTCCACTGGGATCGAAGATTACCATGAGAGGGGCATGCTCACGCGACCCTAAATGCCCGCGCGCGCGCGGCCCATTGGGACAGCGAAAGCCTGTGGATCTTCGCATTGTGGCGCACATCCACGGGAAAATGCGGGCGGAAGTAAAAGGTCTTCAGGCCGGAGGTGTGCGGGTGTCCGAGCGCGAGGGCGCGCAGCTCTCCGGCAAGCCGGCGTCCGTCCGCCGCCCCATGAATCCGGGTCTCGGCCACGAGGGCCGGTTCCCCCCCGACCCCGACCAGGGCGCACCGCGCCGCTCGGGGATGCGACCGGAAAACCTGCTCGCACGGTTCCGTGAAGAGCGTCCCGCCGCGCGTCTCGACACGCTCGGCCTTGCGACCGAGGAACCAGAGCCGTCCCTCCTGGTCCAGCATGCCGCAGTCCCCCATCCTGTGCCAGACCGCTCCGGACGCGCCTTGAATCTTGGCGGCCCGCGTTTCCTCCGGGAGCGCGTCATACACCCGCGTGACGACAGGACCGGCGACCACGATCTCCCCGACGGCGCCCCTCGGAACGCTGCCAGCCCGCGTGATCTCGGCTATGGGCTCGTCCGAGAGGGGTATAATCCTTACCTCCATGCCCGCAACCGGACGGCCCACGCACGCGCCCCTCGTGGACCCGCGATCGATCTCGTCCGCGGACACGGTGCTCACGGGCAACGCCTCGGTCGCTCCGTAGGGACTATGGAGCCGCCCTCCCGTGAGGAAGGACCTTGATGCCTCCCAGAGGTCGGCAGGCACGGGAGCACCGGCGCAGAGCACCCTCCGCAGGCTGGGGAGCTCGATGTGATTCTCCCTGCAGTACGCCGCGACCTTTCTCCAGAGGGTCGGCGACCCGAATGAGTTGGTAACCCCTTCCTGGCGTATCGCCTGGACGATCTTCGCGGGGTCGGCCTTGGCAGGATGGCGCGGATCCATCTCTGGGATGACGCTCGTCATGCCCAGCGCTGGATTGAAGAGCGCAAAGATGGGAAGGAGCGGAAGGTCGACCTCGCCGGGCTCGATTCCATAGGTGTCGCGGATGACGCCCACCTGGGCCTCGAACATCCCGTGCTCGTAGCACACGCCCTTGGGCGCGCCCGTCGATCCCGAGGTGAAAAGGATGGCTGCCAGGTCGTTCGGTCCCGCGGTGGCGGCCTCGGTCGCCGTACCGCCCCGGCCCGCCAGGCGGAACGTGTGCGAGCGGCTCACGGGAACACGGACCCCCACGCTTGCGAAGGCGCGCAGGCACATGCGGGAGAGGACCTGCGCAAGGGGGATCCCCACCAGGGCCCTCGGACGCGAGCGCCTGACACACGACAGAAAGTTCCCGAGCCCCATTCCGGGGTCTATCACGACGGGAACGGCCCCAACCTTGAAGAGCGCGAACACGACGGCGATCAGCGGAAGCCCCGGCTTGACCATGACAAGGACCCGGTCGCCCCTGGCGATGCCCGCCCCCGAAAGCCTTGCACACCACGCGTCAGCCTCGGCCAACAGCTCGGAGAAGCTCAGGGAGAGGTAATCGATGTCCCCGGAGGCCGTCCTTCCCCTGGGGACCTTGAGCGCGGTCGCCCCGGGTTGCGCAGCGGCCATCCTTTCCAGATGCCGGGCTATGTTTGCGTTCACGCTTTGAGCGAGGGCGCCTCGGCGAGGAGGGACGCCTGCCACGGCAGCAAAATCTCACCCAGTTTGCCGGGCGTGCGCGCGATCTGCGAAAGCTGGGACCTGTTCGCGATCAGCGTGGGCTCTATCGCCACCTTGGAGGCGATCTTGTCGCGCTCCTCCTTGATCCGGTCCAGGAGCGCGATCTCAGCCTGGGTGAGCGGCGTGTGATTGGGGTCGCGGCCAGGCCGCCTTGGAAGCGTGCGCGGATCCTTGCCGAGCCCGTCGCGCACCGCGGCGGCCAGCGATCCGATCAGGCGCCCGTGACGCTTGCCGAGGTTGACCTCCGCAAGGATGGATTCCTCGGACCCGCCCTCGTCGGCGGACGTCGCGAGGCGCACGAGGAATTCGTTTGAGCACACCTTGAAGGGCGGGGTGTCGAGCTTCTGGGCCTGCTCCTGGCGCCAATGCCAAACCGTGTAAAGGACCGACTGGCCGGTCGCCCGCAGGCGCTCGGACTTCCCGATCCTCCAGTCATTCTCATCCGGGGGCGAGAATCCCGTCGTGCCCGATTCGATCTGCGCCTCGCACTGCTGGACCATCCAGTCGACGCGTCCCAGCCTCTTCAGCTCGCGCGCGAGAATATCGCGGAGCGCAGGCAGGTACCACACGTCGAGTGCGGCATAATCCAGAAGCTTCTGGGTGATCGGTCGGCGGGACCAGTTGGCCTTCTGCCCGTCCTTGTCGAGCTTCACCCCGAAATTGTCCTCGATCAGCGAGGCCAGTCCTATCCTCCCCCGTCCCAACAGCTGGGCCGCAAGCATCGTGTCGAACAGGCTCTTCGCCCGGAATCCGCAGAAATCGTTCAGAAGCCGCAGGTCGAAGTCGCTGCCGTGCATGACCAGGTGCTTTTTCGACAGCCGGCGCCAAAGGGGGTCCAGGTCAATGGGGGCGAGGGCGTCCAGGAGGAAGACCTCCCCTCCCACATAGAACTGGAGCAGGCAGACCCGGACCCGGAACCGGTACATGTTGTCCGCCTCGGTATCCATCACGACCTCGCTCGACCGTTCTATCGCCTCCAGGAGGGGCTGAATCTGCCCGGGCTGGTCAATTAGACTAAAGCCCGAAATACGAGGGTGTTGGGTCTTAACGCCCAGCAGGCGGCGTACCGGGTGCGGCAGAAAACGGGATATCATCGCAGTCGGGGGAGAGCGTGGAGCTCCCGGACTGATAGGGCGATTCTTAAAAGAGGGCCTCCCGCTTGCCGCCACGCAGGGTCACTTTAAGGGAGGTCGCCCGGAGGTCGGCGAGTTGGCCTGGCCAGCTCTCGTCCGGCACCCCTTAGTTGATTGCTGAGGCGAGACTTAGGGCCCAGGCTTCCCCCTGCGATGAACCCCTCCTCGCGCAGAACCTTCCTCCAGCAGGCCGCCATGGGTTTGGGAATGCTTTCCATGACATCGGCCCCGCTTGGCGCCGAGGCCGCAGTCGGCCTAAGGAAGCTTAAGGTGGTCTGCGTCGGCGCCCACCCGGACGACCCGGAATCCGGTCCAGGCGGGACATTGGCCAAGTTCGCTTTGGCAGGCCACTCGGTCACGATCATCTATCTTACCCGCGGGGAGGCCGGCATCCCAGGATCCTCGCATGACCATTCGGCCGCGATCCGCACGGACGAGGCAATCGCTGCGTGCAGGATACTGGGTGCGAAGCCGGTCTTCGCCGGCCAGGTCGACGGCGCCTCCGTGATCACCAACGAATGGGTGGCGAAGATGGAACGGCTCATCGCCGACGAGAAGCCCGACCTCGTGTTCACGCATTGGCCGATCGATTCCCACAAGGACCACCAGTGCGCGAGCCAGCTCACGATCCAGGCCTGGGTGCGGGCCCAGGCAAAGTTCGAACTCTACTTCTTCGAGGTCTGCACGGGATCCCAGACGATGGTGTTTCACCCCACGGACTACGTGGACATCACCGATGTCCAAGACCTCAAGCACCGGGCGCTTTACTGCCACGTGAGCCAGGATCCCGCCAAGATCTACACGCCCGGGCTCCCCGGAAATCACGCGATCATGGAGGAGTACCGCGGCATGCAGATGGGCGTGAAGGCGGCGGAGGCCTTCGTGAGGATGGTGGGCTCCAAGCAGGGAAACACGATCGTGGGCCTGTGAAGACTCTTCTATATCGCCCTATTCAGTGCCTGGGTGCGGCATGGCTCTGCGCCGCCGCAATCGCGCTGGCGGCGCCAGGGCCCGAGGGTTCCAACAGCCATCCCTTCGTTTGCACCGACTACACACAAGGCAAGGTGTGCTGGGTCTCTGCGGGTGGCGCGATCGAATGGGAGTACCCTGCCCCCTCCTGCAACGACGTGTGGATTCTCCCCGGGGGAAATCTCCTTTTCAACACGGGTCACGGCGTGAAGGAGGTGACCCGGGAGAAGACCGTGGTGTTCGAGTACGAATCGCAAAGCGCGATCTACGCCTGCCAGCGGCTGCCCAACGGGAACACCTTCGTCGGCGAGTGCAACAGCGGCCGCCTCCTCGAGGTTGGCCGCGACGGTCGCATCGTTAAGGAGATCCGGCTCCTGCCACCGGGAACGGATGCGGGGGGCGCCTTCATGCGCAACGCGCGGCGCCTGGAAAACGGCAACACCCTGGTGGCCCATTATGGACTGGATGTGGTCCGAGAATATGACGCCTCGGGCCGGAAGGTTCGGGAAATCCCTGCGCCTGGCGGTCCCCATTCCGCGATCCGCCTCCCGAGCGGGAACACGCTGATTGCCTGCGCCGACCACCCGAGCGGGCAGCCCCGCGTGTTTGAGGTGGACCCGGAAGGCAACACCGTCTGGTCGGTGGAGAGCCGAGACCTTCCCGGCATCAGCCTTAGATTCATGACCGGGCTCCAGCGGCTTCCGAACGGGAACACCGTCATGACGAACTGGCTCGGTCACGGGCATTTTGGGGACGCCCCCCAAATCATCGAGATTACCCCGGGAAAACGGGTCGTGTGGACCTACGCCCATCATGGGGACTTCCGGACGATATCGAGCGTCCAGCTTGCCGATGTCCCCGGCGACGCCACACGCGGCGAGATCTGGCACTAGGCCGTCACCGCACCTCCATGGCGCTCGTCCCGAGGATAAAGGAGGTCACCGGCGCGAAGGGGTTCACCTCCTTGGGTGAATTAACATAGTCCTGGTAGCTGTCCTGGATGCCGATGCTGCTGCAATCGCGAATGTCGACCTGCCCGCCGGCGTTGACCGTGGCCTTCGTGATGATCCCGGCGTAGGCCTTCTCCGCAACGGGCAGGTACTCGGCCCTGTCGATGTAGCCCTTGTCGATCGATTTCCTGATCAGGTAAAGGTACATGCCCGTGCCCGAAGTCTCGTTCCAGTTGCCCGGAGCGCCCGGCTTGTCGACCACCTGGCACCACATCCCGGTCTTCGGGTCCTGCACGCCCTTGAGACCCCGGCACAGGTTCCTGAGGGCTCCCATGAGGGCCTCCCTGTGCGGATTGTCTTTCGGCAGGTAGTCAAAGACGTCGGCGATCAAGACCGCGTACCAGCCGAGCCCCTCGCTCCAGACTTCATGGGCCAAGCCCGTGTTCTTGTCCGCCCAGCTGGCCGACTTGGACTCATCCCAGCCGTGTAGCAGGAGCCCGTTGGGCTTCTGGCAATGCTTGAGGGCCAGCGTCATCTGCCGGGTGACCTCTCCAAAGGCATACTCACGGTCGCCCACGTCCGCACCGTAACGAACGAGGAACATCTCGGCCATGAACACCCCGTCGACCCAAAGCTGATGCTTGGCCCATTCGCCGTGCCAGAAACTGCCATCCGAATTCCTGGGATAGTTGCGCAAGCCCTCGCGAATCCGGGTTGCCGCGATCTTGTATTTCTCGAGCCCCGTCTGCTCGTACATGAAAAGGATGGCGTACCCGGGCAGGAAATTGTCCAGGGCAACCGGCGAAAAGTTTGGAACATTGCCCTGCTCGTCCACCTGCTGGTCGACGTAGCGCTTGATGTAGTCGAAATACCTGCGGTCGCCGGTCAGGCGCCAAAGCTTTTCGAACATGAACATGGCGTACCCCGCCTGCCAGCTGAAGTGGTTCGTGGAGTTGATCCAGTGGATGGAGTCAGGGTCCGGGAACCTCTTTAGGAAGGTGTCGGCGGTCGCAATCGACCACCGGTTTTGCTGTTCGGGCGCCGCGGCGTCTAGGGCTGCGGGCAATTGGGCCACTCCAGCCAGGACAAGCAGGGCAAGGAAGCGCATGGGGTGATGCCGTCCGTCCAAACAGAATCGTGTGGACGGAGGGCGCCGATCGTCGCTCCTAATCGCCCCCGTTGTCGAGCTAACCCGGCGTCGGCCATGGGAGATGGCAATCTCGTGCATGCCCTCATCGAGCCGCATAAAATGCGCGACCCGCCGGAGGCTTCACTAGTAACTTATGACCACACCGATGTCCCCACGACGTCCATCGTCGGTGTCGAGCCCGGTCTTGTGCATCTGGAATCCGTAGTCGGCCCGGATCGAGACATTCGAGTCGATCGTATAGCGCAGGCCCAAGCCCGCCGCAGCGAGAGGCACATCCGAAGGCTCTCCCGCAAGGGGCTTATGGTTGTAGCCTTCGCCGTAGTCCCAGAATCCCAGTAATTGGAGCTGGTCGTGCAGCCTTGCCCACCCCAATTTTTTCCCGAGGCTCACTGCGGGTGTCCGCAACTCGACATTTAGGATGTAACCCTCGTCGCTGTTCACCTCCCGCTCGTCGTATCCGCGTATCGTGTCGTAGCCGCCTAGCCCAAGCTGCTCACTCGGGGTCAGGTTGGCGTCGCTGATCTGAAATGATCCCCGTAGGAAAAGAGACCATTCCTCCGGCAGGCGCGTCAGCCGGGAAAGAGTGACATTGCCATAGCTGTAGCTGGCCGCGGCATAGGTGTGCACCTGGCCGAAAACAGCGTCGCTGTTGTCACCGCCCCAGTTGCCCGGGCTGTAGTATGCCTGGACGCTTAGGGAGGTAACGCCGAGGCGGTCGCGCAGAGACGAGTCATAGGTCGCCACAAATTGCCTCACCTCGATCGGCGTTGAAATCAGGGGAATGTCGCCAAATTCGAGACCGTTCAGGTTGTACTTGTAGTCGAAACCGACACCAACCGAGTGCTTGTAGTCGCCGATCGCCTTGAGCGGCACGGTGTAACGCCCGCTGATCTGGTAGCTTTTGCCGTTGAGCGCCAGGTAGGGCGGTATGAGGCCATTTGTCGTAACATAGTTGCCGAGGAACGTAAGCGTGTGGTGCCAACGAAGCGGGATGACATAGCTTCCTGAGTGGGCCTTCAGGCTGACGAAGTCTCCACTTGTGGTGTACTGGTAGTTGAATTGTTGGCCCCAACCCGCACCCCAGGCGTCACCCCAGTTGACGCCGAAGAGGTATCGGTCAAAACCCGTCTCCCGGTTGCCCGAATCCTCGTATCCCACGTAGAAGCGCGCCGGGAATCGGTCGACGGTCTGCAGGACAATATCCGTTGTCCCCACTGTCTTGCCTGGCTGGTAGACCACGTCGGAGGTGTGAAAGGGATTCTGATTGGCCCACTCCAGGTCCGACCGCATTTCCTCCGCGGTGATCATGTCTCCCGTATGGATACTGAAGTTACCGCGGATCTCCTTGTCGGAAAAATGCTTATTGCCCTCAACCGTTACATTTCCGGCACGGCTCTCCAAGATAAGGATCTGCAGGGTTCCGCCGCTGATGTCCTGCTGGGGTACAATCACGTCAACGATCGGATGATCGTTGTTACGGTAGTGGATGATGATGGCCGTGATGAGACTGTTCAATCTGCCACGTGTCAGGGAGCGGCCGATGTAGGGTGTTACCAGGGACTCGAACTTGGACGGCGCCGGGACCTTCAGGCCGCCGGCGATCACGATCCCCGGGTCATTCCTCATGCCATGGGAGTCAACATCCTCGGGCCTGGGAACAAAGACGATCCCACGGAGCGAAGGCAGGAGGACCTCGTCCGGGGTTCCGTTTATGACGTTGTTGGACGGCGCCGGGTTAGCCGGCACCGTTTCCGCAGGGGGCACCGGCTTGGGTGCGAATTGGTCGTAACTCAGGTTCTGCGCATGCAGCGAACCGAGAGAGAGAGTAGCAAGGAGCAAGCCCGCAAGGGCTGTTCTGTTTAGTGTCATTGCGGTTTCTTGCGCGCGTGGTCAGTGCCTGAACGACTGGAAGCGGTCCAGAGAGTAGATGTTCTCAAGGCCTATGCGAACGTCCACTAGGCTGGAACCGGCGGCGATGCCGTCGAAAGCTGTCGGCGCCATTCGGAAGAGCGTTCCCGGGACTTCAAGTTGGTAGAATTGCTTCTCTCCGTAGGACGGCTCGAACATCGCGCCGATGAGTGAACCCAACTCGGAGCGGGTAGTCGACGAGATCGGCAGATTATTCAGGCTGCTAGGCAGCACCGTAAAAGGTGCCGGGACATAGGTGACCGTATAATTTGAAATGCCCGCGCCCGTCAGGCTTCCAGCCTTCAGGTCGATTGAGTAGGTGCCCGGCAACGCCATCATGGGGGCCCCCGAGCTCGTGAGTGTGACTCCTGTCACCGTGTCGGCGCCCAGCAGTCCTGTGACCGAATAATCGACGCCATTGAAAATGAAGGCGATTCCGGCGTACTTCGTCTCGGGGTTTGCCGCGATCGTCAGGGGTGCTGGGTTTACCGTGAGAGCACCTGCCACATAGGTGATCAAATAGTTGGAAGGGGTGAAGGTTCCGCCTGTGGCCGCGCTCGGAGTGATCGCGTAGGGCGAGGAGGCCACTACGGCAGATGCCGCCGCACCGCTGCTGGTGAGGCCGACAGATCCGATTGTCTGCCCATTCTGGAGGCCGCTGCTCGTGAAAGCGTTGCCAGCCATGGCCAGGGTTTGGCCGTAGACCTTAGTCCCGTTATCAGCCGTGATCGTCAGCGCCGCAGGGTTGATATCCAGCGCTGCGGCGTTGCCCGCGGCCTGGACGAAAATGTAATTGCCGTTGTTTGCGGTCAGCCCAGCGCCATTGATAGCATAGTTGCCCACGTTGCTCGCCGCATTTGTCGCGCTCGTGAAAGTTGGCACCCCGGATGTCGAGGTTGTCACTGTCTCCCCGTTCACAAATCCCGTGATTGTCCCGCTAAAGGATGAATTGCTGGATCCGTAGGTCTGGCTTGCCGCTGTGGCGACATACGTAAGGGTCGCCGGCGTCACCGATACCGATGTGTTGGCCGTTGCAAGGGGCTGGTAGTTGGAGAGCAGATCCCCTCCCACCGGAGACAGCGTCAACCCAGCCACGCTCGCCAGCGGCTGGTTCGTCTGCACGTTCGGCGTGCTCAGCGTTCCCGATCCCGTCGCCGTAAACGTCTGACCGTTCACGCCAGCGATCGTAAGGTTGCTGCCCGCAAAGCTCGTTGTCCCGTTGTATACCTGGGTTCCCGTAGCCGTCAGCACGAGCTGCGCGGGCGTCACCGACACGGACGTGTTGGCGGTTGCAAGCGGCAGGTAGTTGGAAAGCGAGTCCCCTCCCACTGCAGACAAGGTCAACCCCGCCACGCTCGCCAGCATTTGATTCGTCTGGACGTTCGGCGTACTGAGCGTCCCGGCCCCCGTCGCCTTGAACGTCTCCCCGTTGACTCCGGTTATCGTCAGATTGCCACCCGTGAAGCTTGTCGCCCCGTTGTAGGCCTGGGTCCCTGTGGCCGCCAGCTGCGCGGGTGTCACGGACACGGATGTGTTGGCGGTTACCAGCGGCTGATAGTTGGAGAGCAAGTCCCCTCCCACTGCAGACAAGGTCAGCCCCGCCACGCTCGCCAGCGGCTGGTTCGTCTGCACGTTCGGCGTGCTCAGCGTTCCCGATCCCGTCGCCGTAAACGTCTGACCGTTCACACCAGCGATCGTAAGGTTGCTGCCCGCAAAGCTCGTTGTCCCGTTGTAGACCTGCGTTCCAGTGGCGGTCAGTGACAGAGTAGCCCCCGTCACGGACACCGAGGTGTTGGCGGTTGCAAGCGGCAGGTAGTTGGAAAGCGAGTCCCCTCCCACTGCAGACAAGGTCAACCCCGCCACGCTCGCCAGCATTTGATTCGTCTGGACGCTGGCCGTTGTAAGCGTCCCTGATCCCGTCGCTGTGAACGTCTCCCCGTTGACTCCCGTGATTGTCAGGTTTCCACCCGCGAAGCTCGTTGTACCACTATAGACCTGCGTTCCGGTTGCCGCCAGCGTCGCCGGATTTATGGTCCCGGGCGCCGTACCGCTCGTCACCGTGAAATTGTGGCCACTGTTGCCGTCGTTAACCGTGTACGTCGTCACATCCAGCGTGCTCCCGCCAGTGCCCATCACGTTGGCACTCGCAAACGCCTGCGTCGCCCCTGTCACGGTGGCCCCGTATAGGTTCCCCACCACGGCCGGAGCCCCCGTTGACGTCGTCGTTCCATTGTACGTCTTCGTGTCGCTCACCGCGTTGATCGCCAGCGGTGCCGGCGCTACCGATACCGACGTGTTGGCCGTCGTGAAGGGTTGGTAATTGGAGAGCAAGTCCCCTCCCACAGGAGCCAGGGTCAGCCCCGCCACGCTCGCCAGCGGCTGGTTCGTCTGCACATTCGGAGTGCTGAGCGTTCCCGATCCCGTCGCCGTGAACGTCTGGCCGCTGACACCGGTGATCGTAAGGTTGCTGCCCGCAAAGCTCGTTGTCCCGTTGTAGACCTGTGTTCCGGTCGCTGTCAGGGTTAACGCTGCCCCCGTCACGGACACCGAGGTGTTGGCGGTTGCAAGCGGCAGGTAGTTGGAGAGCGAGTCCCCTCCCACTGCAGACAAGGTCAACCCTGCCACGCTTGCCAGCATCTGATTCGTCTGGACGCTGGCCGTCGTAAGCGTCCCCGATCCCGTCGCCGTGAATGTCTGACCGTTAACCCCCGTTACCGTCAGGTTCCCACCCGCGAAGCTCGTTGTACCATTATAAACCTGCGTTCCGGTAGCCGCCAGCGTCGCCGGGTTTATCGTCCCGGTCGCCGTGCTGCTCGTCACCGTGAAGTTGTGCCCTCCATTGCCGTCGTTCACCGTGTACCCGGTCACGTCCAAAGTACTCAAGTTGGTGCCCAGCACGTTTGCGCTCGCGAACGCCTGCGTCGCCCCTGTCACGGTGGCCCCGTATAGGTTCCCCACCAGGGACGGAGCCCCCGTTGACGTCGTCGTTCCATCGTACGTCTTCGTGTCGCTCACCGCGTTGATCGTCAGCGGCGCCGCTGTCACCGACACCGACGTATTGGTCGTCGTAAAAGGCTGATAGTTGGAGAGCGAGTCCCCTCCAACAGGAGCCAAGGTCAACCCCGCCACGCTCGCCAGCGGCTGGTTCGTCTGCACGTTCGGCGTGCCGAGCGTTCCCGATCCCGTCGCCGTGAACGTCTGGCCGCTGACACCGGTGATCGTAAGGTTGCTGCCCGCAAAGCTCGTTGTCCCGTTGTAAACCTGCGTTCCAGTGGCTGTCAGGCTTAGTGCAGCGCCCGTCACGGACACCGAGGTATTGGCGGTTGCAAGCGGCAGGTAGTTGGAGAGCGAGTCCCCTCCGACTGCAGACAAGGTCAATCCTGCCACGCTCGCCAGCATCTGATTCGTCTGGACGCTGGCTGTCGTAAGCGTGCCAGATCCCGTGGCCGTGAAGGTCTGGCTGCCGACACCGGTGATCGTAAGGTTGCCGCCCGCAAAGCTCGTTGTCCCGTTGTAGACCTGCGTTCCGGTTGCCGTCAGCGTCGCCGGCGTCACGGACACCGAGGTGTTCGCTGGCGTAAATGTCTGGTAGTTGGAGAGCGAGTCCCCCGATACAGGTGACAGTACAAGTGTTCCAACACTTGAGAGCGCCTGGTTCGTCTGGACGTTCGCTGTCGCGAGCGTCCCCGTTCCCGACGCGGTGAACGTCTGCCCGTCGACCCCGGCCACGGTCAGGTTACTGCCGGCAAAGCTCGTTGCACTATTGTACACTTGGCTGCCCGTGACGGTCAGCGCCGCCGGGTTTATCGTCCCCGACGCCGTGTTGCTTGTCACCGTGTAGTTGTGCCCACCATTGCCGTCGTTTACCGTGTAGCCCGTCACGTCCAGCGTACTCAAGTTGGTGCCCAGCACGTTGGCGCTCGCGAATGCTTGCGTCGCACCCGTCACCGAGTCGGTCCCGTAGAGGGTTCCCACCGTGGGCGTCGCCGAGGACACCGCCGTTCCATCGTACGTCTTCGTGTCACTCACCGCATTGATTGCCAGCGGCGCCGGAGTCACCGATACCGACGTATGGGCCGTCGCAAGCGGGTTGTAATTGGATGTCAGGTCGCCCGACACAGGTGCCAGGCTGAGGGTCCCCGTGTTTGAGAGGTGCTGGCTCGTCTGCACGTTCGCAGTCGAGAGCGTGCCCGCTCCCGTCGCCGTGAACGTCTCTCCGTTAACCCCGGTTATCGTCAGGTTGCTGCCCGCAAAGCTCGTTGTACCGTTGTAGACCTGCGTTCCGGTGGCTGCCAGCGTCGCCGGAGTCACCGACACCGAGGTGTTCGCTGGCGTAAATGTCTGGTAGTTGGAGAGCGAGTCCCCCGACACAGGTGACAGTACAAGTGTTCCAACACTTGAGAGCGCCTGGTTCGTCTGGACGTTCGCTGTCGCGAGCGTCCCCGTTCCCGACGCGGTGAACGTCTGCCCGTCGACCCCGGTTATCGTCAGGTTGCTGCCGGTAAAGCTCGTTGTACCATTGTATACTTGGCTGCCCGTGGCGGTCAGCGCCGCCGGGTTTATCGTCCCCGACGCCGTGTTGCTTGTCACCGTGTAGTTGTGCCCACTATTGCCGTCGTTCACCGTGAACGTCGTCACGTTCAGCGTGCTCCCGCCGGTGCCCAGCACGTTGGCGCTCGCAAACGCTTGCGTCGCACCCGTCACCGAGTCGGTCCCGTAGAGGGTTCCCACCGTAGGCGTCGCCGAGGACACCGCCGTTCCATCGTACGTCTTTGTGTCACTCACCGCATTGATTGCCAGCGGCGCCGGAGTCACCGACACCGACGTATGGGCCGTCGCAAGCGGGTTGTAATTGGATGTCAGGTCGCCCGACACAGGTGCCAGGACAAGTGTCCCAACACTTGAGAGATGCTGACTGGTCTGCACGTTTGCGGTCGAAAGCGTTCCCGATCCCGTAGCCGTAAACGTCTCTCCGTTAACCCCGGTTACCGTCAGGTTCCCACCTGCAAAGCTCGTCGTCCCGTTGTACTGCTGCGTGCCGCTGGCAGTCAGCGTCGCCGGCGTCACCGACACAGACGTGTTCGCCGGCGCAAATGTCTGGTAGTTGGAGAGCGAGTCCCCCGACACAGGTGACAGTACAAGTGTTCCAACACTTGAGAGCGCCTGGTTCGTCTGGACGTTCGCTGTCGCGAGCGTCCCCGTTCCCGATGCGATGAACGTCTGCCCGTCGACCCCGGCCACGGTCAGGTTACTGCCGGTAAAGTTCGTTGTACCATTGTACACTTGGCTGCCCGTGGCGGTCAGCGCCGCCGGGCTTATTGTCCCCGACGCCGTGTTGCTCGTCACCGCGAAGTTGTGGCCACTGTTGCCGTCGTTAACCGTGTACGTCGTCACATCGAGCGTGCTCCCGCCAGTGCCCATCACGTTGGCACTGGCAAACGCCTGCGTCGCCCCTGTCACGGTGGCCCCGTATAGGTTCCCCACCACGGACGGAGCTCCCGTTGACGTTGTTGTTCCGTCGTACGTTTTCGTGTCGCTCACCGCGTTAATCGCCAGCGGAGCCTGAGTCACGGATACCGACGTGTGGGCCGTCGCAAGCGGGTTGTAATTGGACGTCAGGTCGCCCGAAACCGGAACCAGGCTTAGCGTCCCCGTATTTGAGAGGTGCTGGTTCGACTGGACGTTCGCTGTCGTAAGCGTCCCCGCTCCCGTCGCCGTGAACGTCTCTCCGTTAACCCCGGTTATCGTCAGGTTCCCACCCGCAAAGCTCGTCGTCCCGTTGTACTGCTGCGTGCCGGTTGCCGTCAGCGTCGCCGGTGTCACCGACACCGACGTGTTCGCCGTCGTAAATGTCTGGTAGTTGGAGAGCGAGTCCCCCGATACAGGTGACAGCACAAGTGTCCCAATACTTGAGAGCGCCTGGTTCGTCTGGACGTTTGCCGTTGTAAGCGTACCCGATCCCGTCGCCGTGAATGTCTGCCCGTCGACTCCAGCCACCGTCAGGTTACTGCCGGTAAAGCTCGTTCCGCCATTATATACTTGGCTGCCCGTTGCGGTCAGCGCCGCCGGGTTTATTGTCCCCGACGCCGTGTTGCTCGTCACCGTGTAGTTGTGGCCACTGTTGCCGTCGTTCACCGTATACGTCGTCACGTCCAGCGTGCTCAAGTTCGTGCCCAACACGTTGGCGCTCGCAAACGCCTCTGCAGCTCCCGTCACCGAGTCGGTCCCGTACACGGTTCCCACCACCACAGGCGTCGCCGTGGATGAGACCGTTCCATCGTACGTCTTCGTGGCGCTCACCGCATTGATCGCCAGCGGAGCCGGAGTCACGGATACCGACGAGTTCGCCGTCGCAAGCGGGTTGTAATTGGATGTCAGGTCGCCCGACACCGGCACGAGGCTGAGGGTCCCCGTGTTTGAGAGGTGCTGGTTAGTCTGGACGTTCGCAGTCGAAAGCGTACCCGATCCCGTCGCCGTGAATGCCTCCCCGTTAACCCCCGTTATCGTCAGGTTACTGCCCGCAAAGCTCGTCGTCCCGTTGTACTGCTGCGTGCCGGCTGCCGTCAGCGTCGCCGGCGTCACCGATACCGAGGTGTTCGCCGTCGTAAATGTCTGGTAGTTGGAGAGCGAGTCCCCCGATACAGGTGACAGTACAAGCGTCCCAACACTTGAGAGCGCCTGGTTCGTCTGGACGTTTGCCGTTGTAAGCGTACCCGATCCCGTCGCCGTGAACGTCTGCCCGTCAACCCCGGCCACGGTCAGATGATTACCCGCAAAGCTCGTTGTACCATTATACACCTGGCTGCCGGTCGCGGTCAGCGCCGCCGGGTTTATCGTCCCCGACGCCGTGCTGCTTGTCACCAGGAAGTTGTGGCCACTGTTGCCGTCGTTCACCGTATACGTCGTCACGTCCAGCGTGCTCAAGTTGGTGCCTAGCACGTTGGCGCTCGCAAACGCCTGCGTCGCCCCGGTCACGGTGGCCCCGTATAGGTTCCCCACCACGGACGGAGCTCCTGTCGACGTCGTTGTTCCATCGTACGTCTTCGTGTCGCTCACCGCGTTGATCGCCAGCGGCGCCTGAGTCACGGATACCGACGTGTGGGCCGTCGTAAGCGGGTTGTAATTGGATGTCAGGTCGCCCGACACAGGTGCCAGGACAAGTGTCCCAACACTTGAGAGATGCTGACTGGTCTGCACGTTCGCGGTTGAGAGCGTGCCCGCTCCCGTCGCCGTGAACGTCTCCCCGTTTACCCCCGTTATCGTCAGGTTGCTGCCCGCAAAGCTCGTCGTCCCGTTGTACTGCTGCGTGCCGGTTGCCGTCAGCGTCGCCGGTGTCACCGACACCGACGTGTTCGCTGTCGTAAATGTCTGGTAGTTGGAGAGCGAGTCCCCCGACACCGGTGACAGTACAAGTGTCCCAATACTTGAGAGCGCCTGATTCGTCTGGACGTTTGCCGTTGTAAGCGTACCCGATCCCGTCGCCGTGAACGTCTGCCCGTCGACCCCGGCCACGGTCAGATGATTACCCGGAAAGCTCGTTGTACCATTATACACCTGGCTGCCGGTCGCGGTCAGCGCCGCCGGGCTTATCGTTCCAGTCGCCGGGTTTTTCGTCACCGTGTAGTTGAGCCCCCCGTTGCCGTCGTTCACCGTGTACGTCGCCACGTTCAGCGTGCTCAAGTTGGTGCCCAGCACGTTGGCGCTCGCAAACGCCTGCGTCACACCCGTCACCGAGTCGGTTCCGTAGAGGGTTCCCACCGTAGGCGTCGCAGAGGACACCGTCGTTCCATCGTACGTCTTTGTTGCAGTCACCGCTGTGATTGCCAGCGGCGCCGGAGTAATGTTTAGGCCGTAGGAGCCCGAGTTGCTAAACACTATATTGTAATCGCTTCCGCCCGTGCCCAGCGTTCCTTCGGTGTAGTTGTAGTGGCCGACGTTGGAGTCCGTATTGCTCGTCCGGCCCATGAGTCCGGTGACCGAATCCAGGTTAACAAGCCCTGTGGTAGCGTTCGTGGCCTCAACTGTATAGTCCGACGAGCCAAAGGTTGTTGGGCCTGCGGTGGCATCGTACGTATGGGACTCGTTCTGGGTGGTATCGATGTAGAGTGTGCGTTGGGTGATCGAATACGTGCCCGGGTTAATGGTGACATCGTAGTTGCCAAGCACGCCCGTGGTCGAACTCCCGCTCGTTCCGGATACTGCGAAGGAGTAGTTTCCCACATGGCTGGCGCTTGTGATGGAAGGGTTCGTGAAACCGTAGCCCAGGCTGGCGAGGGTCACCGTGGATCCCGTGCCGCTGTCATCATAGACCGTGCCGGCCGTCGACGAGCTATTGCTGGTCAACGTTGGCGTTGCTATCGCGTTGCCGTAGATGCTTGTTCCCGTCCCCGTAACCGTGAGCGCCGCGGGCAACACCGTGAAGCCCTGGTCATTCGTATGAATGACCAAGTTTGTGTAATTGGCGACACTGGCCGCGACCAAGCCGATCGTGCCCATGTAGGGTATGACCGCCCCACCCCCGTCGCGGTTGACGTTGGCAAACTGCCCCACCGAGGTGGTGAACGTGGGGTTGAAATTGGGATCGCCGGAGACGATGCCCGTGTCCGTGTAGCTGAAGGTGGCTCCCCCACCGATGTAGCCGAAATACTGGGAGCCGCTGACATAGATGTTGACCGTCGTGGAGGAGTTCGGCTGCGCCGTGATATTGCCCGAGGCAAACACAAGCCTGTATCCGATAAGACTCGTCGGGACGGTCGAGCCGATGAAGGTGACGGGGTAACTCCCGACCGGTGAGAACTGGGCATACGGGGTTGTCTCTCCGGGCTGGTTGCTCAGGACCTGGTTGAAGGTCTGGCCGGATGTGACGGTGTCACCGGAAAGGAGCCCTGAGACGGTGTAGGTGAGCGACGGCGTGGCGGCTCCGTATTGGACGTCGAGGTTTCCAGCCCCGTTGGCGCCCGTGGCGACAGCCGTGAGTGTCAGCGTCGGCGTGAAACTGTAGACCTGGTAGTCAAGGCCGGGCGCAAGGAGATATGCCGGCGTCTGCGTCGGATCGGTGCCGTAGAGATGCAGTTGATTCAGGCCATTGTCGTCGTCCACGATCGCCTGCCCGGACCCCGGTGGATTCTGAGAGTAGACCATCCAGGTCCCACTCGGCGTCGAGAAAGCACCCGTCCCGACGCTATTCACGAAATTTCCATCGGATTCGACGATGATTGCACGGCCGGGGGCATTGGAGGAGAGGGTCGCGTTCAACGTGAAAGAGGGCGTGGCGTTGCCCCCCGAATGCTCGGCGTAGAGCGTGACGGGGTGGCTATAGCTAGCCGGAACGTTGCCCGCAGAATCGAAGGCGACGTCTCCCGTCGCGGTAATGTTCCCGTCCACGCTGTAGCTTCCTATCCCGGCACCCACGTCGAAGTTCTCGGAAATATTCAGATTGGTTCCGCCGTAGGGGTTGTTGCCGGGGTTGGTGACAAACGCGCTCCCCGCCTGCGTCAGCAGTGCATTGTCGAGGCCCGAGCTAACGACGCGCACGGTGCCACCCCAGGTGTCAGCCGGCGTGATGTTGGCCAGGAGGTCAGGCACGCCGTCGCCGCTGAACAGCTTTGCGGCGATGGAGTCGGCACTCGCAGCGCTGTCTGAGATCCGCAGGGTACCGTTTGTGTGCGGCAGGTAATTGAAAAGGCCGTCGTCAGCTGCAAAGAGGAAGTCGTATTCCCCAAGGCCGTCTGCGGTCGTGGTGTTGAGCTGGTAGCTGCCCGAGTTGAAGGTCACGGTTGCCCCAGCGGCGGGCGTGGTGTGCGCCTCGCTCGTGTAGGCCGTGCCGCTCACCTGCGTCGAAAGCTGGGTCAGGAACGGGAATTCGGATCCCTTCTGGATGCGCCAGACGTTGTCGGAGCTCCCGTAGACAAGGGCGGATCCGCCATATCCGGTTGAGAAACCGGTGCCGGTGGAGGCAAACTGCGTGTAGGCGGCCGTATTGGAATCGATCGTCGTGCCGTTGAGCGAGGTGATGGCCCCCGGAATGCTCAGGTCGTCTCCCACTGCAGTCGAAATCGTGGCCTTAGTAGGATCCCAGAAGAGGTTCGAATAGGCACCTGTTGCCGCCACTTTCCCCAGCAATCCGCCTTTGGTCGTTGGATCCGTGGCCGAGACGGCGCCGCTGGCATAGCTGCGCGTGGCTCCGCCCCCGCCCTCGAGGAAGCCAGCAAGGCCCCCGACCAGGCCCGATCCGCTCGCCGATCCGGTGGCATAGCTCTGGGTGACCGTACCCGCTACAGAGCCCGCAAGGCCGCCGACATCCGTGCCGCCGCTGATTGCACCGGTGGCATAGGTCTGGTTGACCGCACCCGGATTGGTGCCGATAGCGCCGCCCACGTCCACCGAGGTGGAATCACCCGTCACATTCCCCGTGGCGTAAGCTATGGTCACGGTTCCTGAGTTGCTGCCTACCAAGCCACCCAGGGAGGTGGCGGCGGTGCCTGTACCACTTACCACACCGATCGCGTAGCTGTCCTCGAAGGTCCCGCTGTTGGACCCGATCGCTCCACCCACGTCGCTGTTCCCATGGGCCGTCACATTGACGGCGGCACTCGAGATCGTACTCGAGTTGTCACCGGCCACGCCGCCGACGTCGGCTTGGCCCGTAGCCGAGCCTGAGATTCGGGCGCCGGTCACGGGCCCCGAGTTGCTGCCGACCAATACGCCCACGTGGTTCATGCCCGTGACGCTTCCGCCAAGCGAGATGCCTGAAAGCGTGCCAGATGAATCCCCAAAGAGCCCGACATAGGAGACACCCGGCGTGTTGATGTATAGATTGGTAATCCCAAATCCACCGCCGCTTAGGCTGCCAGTAAATGGGGTTAGGAGATTCCCGATGGGTACAAAGCCCGTGGCCGTGTTCCATAGGTCCGACGGATGCTGCGTGGCCGACAAGTCAATGCCTTGGCCAAGGACGTATTGGGCGCCCAGGGAAACGACCACCAGCTGCAGCTGGTGCGCCGTGTAAATGAGGTGGGCGCCGCCGGTCACCGGGTTGTTGATGGGAGCCTCCCACGCAAGGAAGGGCCGGGTCGCCCCCTCAATCATGTACCAGGCAACCGATCCGCTGGTCAGCTGCGTGGCGGTGGAGCCGCCTCCCACGAGCAAGGAGGACCCGAGGCCCGAGTACGACGCCGAGGCGAATGCCGTGGTTCCGCTTGTGCTTTTTAGGCCCGTCACCCCCGAGGTGCTCCCGCCGCCAATGCCGGTCGTTCCCTGCCCCGTGGTGTCCTCATCCCAATAACTGTTGGTGACAGTGCCTCCGTTTAGCCCAACCAACCCCCCTGCGACGCTGCCGCTCACGGCACCCGTCGAATAGCTCTGCGTGAGCGTGCCGCCGGCCGCAATCTTGCCCACCAGGCCGCCCACGTCCGTTGTACCCGCAACGGTTCCCGTGGAATAATCCTCAGCTATACTTCCCGCGTCGAGCCCGACGAGTCCCCCCACGCTCGTGGATCCGGAGACGCCGGAAGTGGAGTAGTTCTGCGTGATACTGCCCGCCTCGTCGTAGCCGATGAGGCCGCCGGTGGCGACCAGCCCCGTGACCGTGCCCGTCGAGTAGCTGGTCGCCACCGACGCGCTGGAGGAATTATTGAGTCCGACGAGGCCACCGGTGTCGGCATCGCCCACCACCGTCCCGGTCGCGTTGCTCCTGCTGATTGCGCCCAGATTCGCTCCCACAAGTCCCCCGACCTGGAGGTCCGTCGCCGAACCATTTGTTGAGGCCGTGCCGTTGCCCTGCACGGAACTGCTTGAAAATGAAACCGTGACCGTTCCAGAGCCCTCATTGCGCCCAACAAGGCCGCCGAAACCGACCGTTGCGGTGGAGCTTCCGTTCACAGCGCCGCTTGCCGAGGCCTGTTGGACGGTCCCGGAATTGTCGCCGACAAGGCCGCCAACAAGGGTCTGGCCGGTTACCGAGCCTGAGGCGCTCGTGTAGTCAGCCAGCGCGGCGACATAGGCCGTTCCGTCGCCAAGGGTGCCTGTATTGTAGCCCACGAGACCGCCCACCGCCGTTGCCCCCGTGACATTGCCGGAAGCAAAGCTGTGCGAACCCGCTGAGCCCGAGAGAATGGAGCCTGAATTGGTGCCCACAAGACCGCCCACATCGGTTGCGCCGGAGGCCAAGACCGTGCCGGCGGCGGAGCTGAGCGTAAGGGTGCCCCCGTTCTGCCCCATCAATCCGCCGATATCGCTGCCCGTTCCCGAGACATTTCCGGATGCGTGGCTTCCGCTGAAGCTGCCCGTGCCATTGGATCCGACCAGGCCGCCCACGTTGGTGGTGCCCGAGACCGTACCCGTGGCGTAGACGCTGCTGGCCCCGATCGAGCCATTCAGCCCCAATAGTCCCCCGACCGCGGTGGCGCCCGAGACGTTGCCGGTGGCATAACTCTGGTCGCCGACCGTGCCCGTGTTATTGCCCACCAGGCCGCCGACATTGGTGGTTCCCGCGACCGTTCCGCTTGCGGTGCTCTGGATGCCCAGCGTGGCGTCATTTTCGCCGACGAGTCCTCCCACGTTCTGGAAACCCGAAACGTTGCCCGAGGCATAGACGCCGGCGATGTCGCCCGAGCCTGTGTTCAGTCCCGCGAAGCCGCCTACGTAGTGGGCGTCCGTTGTGCCAACATACTGCCCAACGCCCGGGAGTTCGAAGCTGTTGGTCACGGACCCGCTGTTATTCCCGACGAATCCGCCGATGTCGCTCGCGCTGGCCGCCCCGTCCTTGCCAAGAATCGAACCCGTGCTGATCACCGATCCCTGGGAGACCGTTGCGGAGTTGTTGCCGACAAGGCCGCCGACGTCGATCGTGCCCGTGACGGTTGAAGCGCCCTCGAGCTTGCCGCCCACGATCGAGGCCGAGGACCCATTGCTTCCCACGAGACCGCCGACTTGGGAATAGCCCGTGACGTTGCCCCCCTGGACGTAGCTCTGCTGAATGGAGGCCGCGGACCCAGAATTGCTTCCAACCAAACCGCCTACATGAGCCGTGTCGGTGGCATTCGTGCTGCCCGTCGTGTAGGAAAGGATTATCGGTCCCGTGTTGAGGCCGACAAGTCCCCCGATGTTGCTCCCTGACAATATTCCGTTCAGGAAGCTCGCCGTGTTACCGGTCGCGTAATCCGAGGTGAGGGTTCCGCTGTTGTTGCCGACAAAGCCCCCCGCATTGCCATAGCCCGCAACCGTCGCCGCCGAAAAGCTGCTTCCAATTGAACCGGTGTTTGCACCCGCAAGACCTCCGATGTTGGTGCTGCTCGAGCTATTCGTTCCGTTGACGGTACCCGCGACGTTGCTTGTGGACAAGGATCCTGCGTTTGTCCCCGCGAGGACCCCGACGTCGGTTAGGCCGGTCACGCTGGCTCCCGTCAAGATGACGTTGAGGATGGTGCCGGCCGCTCCCACCTGGCCGAAAAGCGCCACATTTGTCGCCGTCGGCCTGTCGATGGAAAGCCCGCTGATCGCGTCTCCATTCCCATTGAAAGTGCCCGTGAAGCCGTTGATGGGCGCAAATCCCGCCCCGGAATTCCAGGTGGAGGTGTTGGATGCATTTATGGCAGACGTAACCAGCCAAGAGTCTGCAAGAAGGGCCGCGCTGCTGCCGATACCCTGCAGCCCATAGACGTCCACGATTTGGTAGGGTGCGGCGGTCGTCCCGCTGCCCCCCGAGACGCGAAGGAAGGAGGCGCCGCCGGTTATCGAAAAGTTCGTGGCCGTGAGCGAAGGCAGCACGTTGCCGGAAAGCGTCGCCGCGTTCTGGACCCACGCACCCGCCTGGATCTCCAGGTTCGCCACGTTGACGGCCGCCGTCACGCTCATGGTTCCTGGTCCGCCGGTGCCGGATTTCACGGCGAGAGTGCCAGAAGCCGCGGTGATCGCGCTGTTGATATTCAGGTTCGCGAAGGAGTCTAGATTGAGCGTGTTCGCAGTCGTCCACGTTATCGGTGCGGACACGTTGATATTGCCGCTTCCCGAGGTTGAATCCTCGGTCACGTCACCCCCGCCATCGAGGGTTCCTTCGATGGTCGCGGCCGTGGGCCCGTCGATCGAGATATCCGTCGGGTCGATGAGCCATGACCCACCCTTGCCCGGGTCAATCGTTCCGTGGGCAATTACGGTCCCACCGCTCGTCTCGATCTGGCCGCCCTGCCCGTCGGGTCCCCTGGCAACGAGCGAGCCCGTGTTCTGGGTTACACCCAGGTTCCCATCCGCAACCAACCAGATATGTCCGTTCTCCGTGGCAGTGCCATTGGCGCGGATAATGCCTGAGTTATTGGTGGCTAGGGCGTAGATGTTCCCGTTTGCAGCCCTGAGTTCAGCGGCTGCTCCTACAATCGTTCCGGAGTTGTTGACCCCCGTTTCGCCGCCCGCCGCGGCCGGATTGGACGTGGAGCGAACGAACACATGCTCGATGCCCATCTGTGCAATCAGCACGTCATCTGCGGCAGCCATGCCCACGTGGCCGGCCGCCTGAATCTCGCCTTCATTGTCGACCGTCTTTCCGATCAGGATGACGTCGCCTCCAAGCGCATTGATGCTCCCGAGGTTTACGACGCCAGCTCCCCCGATACCGGTGAAGTGGAGGTTTCCAGAGGCGAAATCGGCGTCCGTGATGTTGCGCGTGCTGGCTATGAAGCCATCCGTGGTGACGGCCCCTCCCGGTCCAATTAGGATGCCGTTGCCGTTTAGCAGGTAAACCTGGCCGTTTGCGTCGAGCGTACCCTGGATGATCGACATTTGGCCACCCAGCACCCGATTCAGGGTCGCGCTTGCGCTCGAGGGCTGAACAAACTTGGTGAGCTCACCGGCGCCGATTGAGAACGACTGCCAGTTGATCACGGCTTGGTTGGTAGCCTGATTGATGGTCACGACGCCAGGACTTGCCGTGATAACGGCTGTGCCTGTCGCGACGGTTCCGCCCGTGGGGTTGGCTCCCAAGGGAAGACCGGTCAGCAGTGCCAAAGCTGCAAACGCGCCCCGAAAAACGGACAAAGCGGTCCGCGTTGTACGTTTGCTCAATTTCCTCCTTTTAGGCACGCAGCGCGTGCGCCATCGAACGAGCAAAAATCACATGATTCATTAATGATCAATTGATTATGAGTGGCTATAAGGGAAATTTTTGGCACGAAACCAATTGGACTAGAGCCTCTTATGGCCCCCATTCAAGTCAACTGGGATAAGGCTACGGATGGGGGTGGAAACTACGTAGCAGGATAATGGTCGTATAGATATGTAACTAGCAATGTACCCATATCCTACCTATTAACATTTGTGTGCCCATCAAACGATGGCAGCAACAATGACAAGGTTTGCACTCCTGGGCTTCCTAAAGACCTAAAGGTCTGTTTTATCCTGACTGTGCCTTAGTTGCACCAGCGCAACGGAGCCTGCGATTCGTATTCATGCTTTGTCTGTCTTCCAAAATAGCGACAGGATCCGCCAACCGCCAATCCATATCGGCGTCCTTAAAACAGGACAGGCAAGGTCTTTCAGATTAATTTGTTATGCATCATGGGCTATAGAGCAATCAGGCGTAAATCGCGGCCCTATTGCGTCGAATATAGGGTAAGCCCATGCCGGCCGAATCCCTATCAGTTCTATTGCCTGAACGCGTCCCCGCCCCAGCTAACGGCGGCGTCGCCATGGAGCAAGCGCCTGGATCGGGCGGAGGGATCGACGCTCCGACGCTCAGGTCCTGGCGGGCCAACCGCAAAGCCCCGAGCTGCGAGGAACTGAAGGACGTGGTGGCCCAGCTGGCCGCTCAACTGAAAAAACTGCACGCCCGGGGCCTTGGCCATTTCGCGATCCGCCCTGATACGATCCACGTGAGGCCGGGTCCTACTGGCCCGGAGTTCATCCTGGGTGGCCTTGAGGCAACCCTCCGAATCGACCATGGGGACCTGATCCCGATCGCTGTCGACCTTCTCTACTGCCCGCCGGAGGCCGCCGGGCTTTCCCTGCATTCCCCTGGCTTCCTGCTGATGGCATGGGACTGGTGGTCGCTCGGGAGGGTCCTGCAGGAATTCATCCTTGGGCAGGACGTGCTGATGCTCGTCCCCGAGTCCCTGTACAGCAATCCGCCGCTCAGCCGCTCGCAACTGGCGGAGAACCTTCTTTTCGAGCGCAATGTCGGCGCGCTTCGCGCGGGCGCGGTCGAGCTGATGCCCGGGCTGGATGAGAACACCAAGCTCCTCCTTCACGGCCTGCTGACCACGGCCATCGAGGGCCGCTGGGGCAGCACCGACGTCCTTGAGTGGCTCGAAGGCCTCCGCCCGCCGGATCGCTACGAATCCCCGCGCCGGCAATGCTTCTTCCGGCTCGACGGCCGCGGCTATACCCCCCCGGAGGCTGCGCAGATCCTCAGGGGGCCCAAGCACTTTGCGGACATGGTCAGCCACGTCTTCGGCGTGGGGGAGCCGGGCAAGCTGGCGCACTTTCTCCAGGAGAACCAGTCCAAGAACAATTACTTCCAGCTGCTGGAACAGTCCACACGCCTGCTGGAGGCCGACGGCCTCGAGAAGGTCCCTGCGGAATCCGTGCGGGAAATCGCGGCCGCTTTGGCATTGACCGCAATCAGCGGCGGAACGTTTCTCTGGCGGGGAAAGCCCATCGTCCCCGCGCTGGTGCAGATGCTGCAGGATCCCGAGGACTTTGAGCAAACCCGCGCCTTGCTGCAGGCGTTCATCACGCCTGCCGTGCTCAATCTCTTGCGTCCGAACGACCCGGCAACAGCGGAACTGCTCGCGGTCCTCATCACGAGCGCCGTGGACGCGGAGCAGCAGCAGATCCGTTGCCGCCTCGGCCAGGACGATCCTCGCCAGAGCGGAGCGGAGCTCTGGCTCCAGGCTATGGAATCGGACGAGAAGCTCGCCTCCTCTCTGGCCCTGCTCAAGCAGGGCTACGCCGTCACCACCAATCCGGCCCTCGACGCGATGTTCTCCAACCGGAATCCCAACAGGGCGATACAGGTGACGCTGGCCTGGGCCAGCCGCGATCCCAAGCGCCACGGTTTCAAGTCTCACGCCGAGTTGAAGAAGCAAAGAATTGCCGCGCTCACTTCGGACGGACGCTTCCTCGCGCAGCTCCAGTTCTGGCTCAGGCTTGGGCGCGCACTGCGAGCTTCTCCCCTGCTCTTCGGGGGCCGCTGGCTGCTTCTTTCAGGGGGCCTCGCCATTGTCCTGCTGCTCGCGGTCAACAGGGCGGGGCCGGCGGGGATTCTCCTCGGCCTTGTTCCCTTCTCCGCCCTTGCGCTTCTTCGGTTCGCGCTAAACCGCTGGCAAGCGCGCCTCGTGAGAACATGGACCTCGACGGGGCCCTGGTCGTGGCGCGACGGAGTGCCACGCTGCGAGCGGGAGGCCTTGGCCCTCTCGACCCTCTATGGGTATCCTACGACCCTGGCCGAGGTTTCCTCGAGGCTAAAGGGCATCATGGAGGACATCAGGACGCTGTCAGGACCGGGACAGGCCGAGCCGATCCCCCAGCCGCCCCGGCATTACAGTTCATGGTCTGCCGCGCTCTTGAGCTGGCTCGCCCTCGGCCTCGTAGCCGCCCTCAGCGTCTGGCAGGGCGTGAAGCACCCGCCTTCGTGGAAGATCCATGCCTCCGCGTGGCAACATGCCTTTGCGAGCGCGCCGCCCAGCGCGCCGACTCCTGTCCGCCCAAAGCCGGAAAAAGCGGAGCCCGTCGTCGACCCGAGGCAATCGTGGCCCTACACCCTGCGCCTGGACTCCCCTTTCCCTCCGGTCGACATGGAGAGCAAGGGTGAATTCACACCCACGCCGCAGCAGGCCAAGGCCGCGCTTGAGCAGGCGCGCCACCTGGTTGAGGCCTACAGGCCGGACACGATCAACGCCTCGATCGCCCTCTACATCGAGCAAGAGGACGGCCAGGGAGGCCTGCTCTTCTTCGACGGCAAGAAAGGATCCCTGAAGTCCCCGAAGGGTATCCTGGTGGCTTTCATCCCGCCGGCCAAGACGTGGCTTAAGATCGGCAACGACTACGCATTCTTTTTCGAGAAGTGATCGCCATTACCTCCGTTTGAGGGACGTCCGCTGCAGCGTGGAGAGGATCCTATCCCCAGGCCGCCGGCAAGGAACAGGGGATCTCTCCCGGGGTCCGCCCTGCACGCGGAAGGATGCCCACACGCCTTCAAGATAGACCCGTTCGAGAATGCCCCCTAGGGTGTCCTCCATGTTTAGAATGGCTGCCCTGCTCCTTGCGCTTGTCACGTCGGGAAGCCTCGGCGGAGCCGCCGAGGTCCTCCAGGTCGACGTCCGCTCGATTCTCAATTCCCGCTCCGTAAGCACGTTCACCGACGGAACGCTCGTTGGATGGACCCGTGGCATTGATGGCGGGGGCTCGGCCGATGGCTACCTCACCGAGGAAGCGGCCCGCCATGTCGGAGACGGTGGCGTGAAGGCCCTTCCCGGAAACGGCTTTTTCCCGGCCAACGCCGCGCATCCCGAGGTTCAGCTCAATTATTCCAACGCCGACGGACGGGGCAACCAGACCCTCTGCGTCGCCGGTGCGGGAGGTTTTCTCTTTAAGGTCCCCACCCGCAACTACTCCAGGATGCTGCTCTTCATGACCAGCGCGGAGGGGCCCTCGCAGCTCACCCTCACCCTGTATTACTCGGACGGAAGCGAGGATCGCCGCGAGAAGCTGCAGCCGGACTATTACAATGCCCCGCCGGTGGCGGACCGCGATTTTTTCGTGCTGGCCGAGGACCTGGCGAAGTGGAACGCCGCAAATCGCATCGCGGAAACCAGCCACCACTATATCCACGGCCTCGATCTCAATCCCAATACCGCGAAGAAACTCACGGGCGTTCGCGTGGATAAGGCACGCCCCGGCTACTTGGTCTTCTGGGGCGCAACCGGCGTGATACCGTGACCCGGGCTCCCCTCCTCGGGACGTCCGGCAAAATCCCCCAAGCGCTTTCCCTGAAGCCACCGGCCTCTACCCGATCCTCACTCCGACCAGGCCCTGAGGAACTCCCCGACCAGCTCCGGCAGATCGGCACTGTATCCCCCTTCGAGCACCGCGGCCGCCGGGATGCCCGTGTGCTGCAGCCAGGTCCCCAAGGAGGCGAAGTCCTCGGCCTCGAGCGTCATTTCCGTGAGCGGGTCGCCCACGTAGGCGTCGAATCCCGCTGACACCAGCAGGAGCTCGGGCCTGAAGCCGACGATTGCGTCCAACGAGGCGCGCAGCGCATCCATATGGGATTCCCTCGATGCGTCCGGGGGCACGGCCCAGTTGCGGATGTTGCCCAAATCGTGGAGGCCCGTGCCCGGGAATCCGGGGGATTGGTGCACCGAGCTGACGAGCATGCCCTCCCGGCCCAGAAGGATCTCCTCCGTGCCGTTGCAGTGGTGCGCGTCAAAATCCCAGATTGCGATGCGCCGGATGTCAAAGTCGCGCATCGCGGCGAGGGCCGCAATCGCCACCTGGTTCAGGTAGCAGAAACCCATTGCCTGGTTGGCGGTGGCATGGTGACCAGGGGGGCGCATCAGCGAAAATGCGGGGTTCCCCGTGTCGTGGGCATGCCGGGTTGCAAGGAGGGCCGCCGCAACCGAGCGCCGGGCGTGCTTGCCTATCTCGGGAAGGTATCTCGTGTCGGCGTCAAAGTCGTTCTGCTGCTCAAGGCGGGCGAGGTGGGCCGGAGTGTGCGCGAGGAGCAGCGTGTCGTCCGTGACTTCGTCAAACTTGGACCTCCAGGCCCAGCCAGGAAAGTTGTCCTGAAGGTAGGCCGCCGTGTGGATCACCCGTTCCGGCTTCTCGGGATGGCCGAGCGCCTCGTAGTCGACACATTTCGGATCATGGAGCACGAGCATGGACATCGCGAGGGAGAACGGTTCCCGTATCATGCTCGCCTCCCCCGGCACGCGTTCCCGCGCGGGGAAGACGCGGCAGGATCAGCTCCGCATCTTGGCAGCCTCTTCGCGGCTGCGCACTTTGGCCTTGAGCTCTTCGGAGGGACACCCGCAGCCTCCGCCACAACCCGGCTTCCTGCGGTTTGAAAACCAGCGCAGCACAAGCCACACCGCGGCCGTGGCCACGATCACAAGAGCAGCAAGGGATTGATACTCGGGGGTCATCGGGCGGCTAGAATCCTAACGCGGTGCCCGCTTGGTACACAACAAACGATATGATCCAGGCGGCGCCCGTCATGTACACGGTCTGGAACAGGGGCCAGCGCCATGAGTTGGTCTCGCGGCGCACAACGGCGATCGTGCTCATGCACTGCATCGCGAACACGTAGAAGATCATCAGCGTGATGCAGACCAGCGGTGTAAAAAGCTTCCGCCCGTCGGGCCAGTTGGCGGAGCCGAGCGCGTGCTGCAAGGTCGTCGTGTTCTCCCCGTCCGACTCGGCGTTGAACACGACGCCCATCGTGCTGACGAAGACCTCGCGCGCGGCAAACGAGCTGATGAGCCCGATCCCTATCTGCCAATCGAAGCCGATGGGCTTGATGAGCGGCTCGATCGCGTGGCCCGCACGGCCGGCAAAGCTCTGCGCCAGCTGCTGCGTGTCCGTAGCGCCCGCAGGCGCCTTGGGGTAGGCCGCGAGGAACCAGAGCACGACGCTGATCCCAAGGATCACCGTACCGGCGCGTTTCAGAAAGATCCCCGCGCGCTCGATCATGTGCAGGAGCACGTCCTTGGCCCGGGGCAGCCGGTAAGGCGGCAGCTCCATGATCATTAGAGGAGGCTTCCCCTTGAGCAGCGTGCGCTTGAAGAGCCACGCAAAACCGAACGCCCCCAGCGTCCCCAGCGCGTACATTAGGACCATGATCCCCACCTTGGCCGCGAGCGAGACCCCCTTGCCGGGGAGGAGCGCCGCGATCATGAGCAGATAGACCGGCAGGCGGGCAGAGCAGCTCATCAGGGGCGCCACAAGGATCGTCACCAGCCGGTCCTTTGCATCCTCGATCGTGCGGGTGGCCATGATCCCAGGGATCGCGCACGCGTAGGAGCTGAGGAGCGGGATGAATGACTTCCCGTTCAACCCCACCCTGCTCATGAGGCGGTCCATGATGAACGCAGCCCGGGCCATGTAGCCCGTGCTTTCGAGCAGGCCGATGAAGAAGAAAAGGATCAATATCTGGGGAAGGAACGTGACGATTGTCCCCACTCCGCCGATCACGCCGTCTGTGAGCAGATTCCTCAGGTCGCCCGGGGGCATCATGGCCTTGGTCCAGTTGGCAAGGGCCGTGGTCTTCGTCCCGATCCAGTCCATCGGGGCCTGGGCGAACGAGAATATGCTGACAAAGAGCAGGGTCATCACCGCGGCCAGGACGAGCCAGCCCCAGACGGGATGGGTGACCACCGAGTCGATCCGGTCGCTCACGGTCGGCGTCGAGGAATGCGCCGCCTGGACGACCTCGGACGCGAGGCTCCCGATCACCTCGTAACGGGAATTCACAAGGGTCCCGGCCCAGTCCATCCCCTCGGCCTCCCAGCGCTTCTGCCATGACCTGAGGATCTCCTCCGTTCGGCTGTCGAGCGGGGTCGATCCGGCGACCCGGACGGAATCCTGGTCGGTGAGCAGGAGGAGCGCCTCGGCGCGCGCGATAAGCGGTGCCTTGCCTGCGTTGGCGACCAGGGAGGCCTGGAGCTCCGTGACCGCCGAGGCGATCGCAGCCGGGATGTTCCAGGCGTGGCGGGAGAGCGGCGGGTCGAACTTGCTCATCGCGAGCTTCAGCTCGATCAGCCCCTTTCCGTTCACGGCCTCGCACGGGATCACCGGGATTCCCAGCAGCTGCTCCAGGCGTGCGGCCTTGATCGAAAGGCCCGACTGGGCGGCCAGGTCCATCATGTTGAGGACCACGATGACGGGCCGGCCGAGGTCCAGAACCTGGTGCACCAGGTAGAGGTTCCTCTCCAGGTTAGTCGCATCGACGATGCAGAGTATCCGGTCGGGTTGGGGCGTGTCCGCCCTGCGTCCAAGCAGCACGTCCCGGGTTACCGCCTCGTCCGGCGACCTCGCCGCAAGCGAGTAGGCCCCCGGCAGGTCGATCACCGTGATCGGCTGGCCGTGCTGGGAGTACGAGGTCCCGATCTTCTTCTCCACGGTCACGCCGGGATAGTTTCCCACCTTTTGCTTCAGGCCCGTTAGGGCGTTGAAAAGCGTGCTTTTCCCGCAGTTGGGGTTGCCGACAAGCGCGTAGATGGGGGCCTTTGAAGGCGTCGTCATGCTTCCTGGGTCTCCACCAGCACGTCCGCCGCCTCGCTCTTGCGCAGCGTGAGGTGGTATCCGCGGACCTTGATCTCGATCGGGTCTCCAAACGGGGCGCACCTCACCAGTTTGACGGGGGTACCCACCAGGAGGCCCATCTCCCGGAGCCGGAGGGCCGCCGTGCTTGTCTTCGGAAACTCCCTGACGATGGCGGAGGCTCCCGCAGGGAGGTCCGACAGCTTTACCAACGCCGCCATGGGATTGCCCGGTCCCTTAGCGGGGACCTGCGCGCTCAACGAGGATCTGGCTGGCTGCGCTATGGCTTAGCGCGATTCGGGTGCCATTGACCTGGCAGAGGATCGTGCGATTGCCCGAGACCTTTGTGACATAGGCGGATTCGCCGAACCCCATTTCCCTCACGCGCTGGCAGAACTCGGAGTCACCCTTCAGCCTGCACACCCGGCCCGTCGCCCGAACGGGCAACTGGCATAGGGGAAACGGTGAGGTGACGGGCTGTCCGGCCATGGAGGGGAAGAAAAACATGTGGGAACTGAGACTCAGTTTCAAGATAATCTTGTCTGGGGCTGTCTTTTCAGACGCCAGACAGCTACCCCTCACTTCGCCGAATTGCATCATTTTTGGCCAAAATGCGCTGTTTTTGCCCATTAAATCGCAAGAAATGACCACAAACGGGCCCATTTCATCGGTGCCCCGAAATTGCGTATCCCACCAAACCCGAAACGCCAACCTGCGGATTACTTTCGGCGGTTGCGCACTCCGAGCTGGGCCACGGAGAACCGAACCAATCCCTCGAGGCGTTCAACCTCCACGGGGTCGAGCGAATCCTTGCCCTTGAGCGCATCCTGGGCGCGCTTCATGGCCTCCTCGACCGCGTTCACGTTGATCTTCTCCTCCTCGATCGCGCTGTCCGCGAGGATCGAAACCTTCTCGCCAGTCACCTGGGCAAATCCGCCGCCCACAACGAGGAGCTGGGTCACGCTGCCCTTGGTTGCACGAAGCTCCCCGGCGCCCACCTGGGCAACCAGCGGGATGTGCCCCGGCAGGATTCCCACCTCTCCCTCGACGGTCGGGATGACGACGGTGTCAACCGTCTCCGAGTAGACCCGGGCTTCAGGGGTGACAATCTCGAGGATAAGCGGCATCGGGCTATTTCTTGCCGGCAGCGATCACCTCTTCAATGCCACCCTTCATGTAGAAGTCGCCCTCGGGGACGTCGTCGAGCTGACCATCGAGGATCATCTTGAATCCGCGCACGGTCTCCTTGACGGGGACATACTTGCCGGGGGTGCCGGTGAAGACCTCTGCGACCGAGAACGGCTGCGAAAGGAAGCGCTGGATCTTGCGGGCGCGGAACACGGTGAGTTTGTCCTCGGGCGAGAGCTCATCGAGGCCAAGGATGGCGATGATGTCCTGGAGGTCCTTGTACCTCTGGAGCACGCGCTGGAGCTCACGGGCGACATTGTAGTGCTCCTCGCCCACGATGGAGACCTCAAGGGCCTTTGAAACCGAGGCGAGCGGATCGACAGCCGGGTAGATGCCGAGCTCGGCGATGGAGCGCTCAAGCACGATCGTCGAGTCAAGGTGTGCAAACGTGTTGGCCGGCGCCGGGTCTGTCAGGTCGTCGGCGGGCACGTACACGGCCTGGACCGAGGTGATGGAACCCTTGTTGGTCGAGGTGATGCGCTCCTGCAGGAGGCCCATCTCGTTGGCGAGTGTCGGCTGGTAGCCGACGGCCGAAGGCGAGCGGCCGAGGAGCGCGGACACCTCGGAACCCGCCTGGGAGAAACGGAAGATGTTGTCGATGAAGAGGAGCACGTCCTGGTTCTTCTCGTCGCGGAAGTACTCGGTCATCGCGAGGGCCGAGAGGGCCACGCGCATGCGGGCGCCCGGGGGCTCGTTCATCTGGCCGTACACGAGCGCCACCTTGGACTTCGAGAGGTCCTTCTGGTCGATGACGCCCGCCTCGGACATCTCATGGTAAAGGTCGTTGCCCTCGCGCGAGCGCTCGCCGACCCCGGCGAACACCGAGAACCCGCCGTGCGCCTTGGCAATGTTGTTGATGAGCTCGAGGATCACAACCGTCTTGCCGACGCCGGCTCCGCCGAACGCACCCGCCTTGCCGCCCTTGATGAACGGGCAGATCAGGTCGATGACCTTGATGCCGGTCTCCAGGATCTGCGCCTTGGTGTCCTGGTCCACGAGGGCCGGGGCCGGGCGGTGGATCGGGTAGCGCTTGTCGAATTTGACCTCGCCCTTGTTGTCCACGGGCCTTCCCGTGACGTCAAAGATGCGGCCCAGCACGCCGGCGCCCACGGGCACCGTGATGGGCGAGCCGGTGTCCGTGACCGTCATGCCGCGCTTGAGCCCCTCGACCGAGGACATGGCGATCGCGCGCGCGACCCCGCCACCCAGGTGCTGCTGGATCTCGAGGGTCAGCACCTCATTCTTGCCCGACACGGTGAATTCGATCGTGAGTGCCTGGTAGATCGGCGGGATCGTGTGCTCGGCGAACTGGACGTCGACCACGGGGCCGATCACTTGGACAATTTTTCCTGTGTTCATTGTGTCGAAGGAGGGATGGGTTTTTCTTTGAAGGGGGTCGTGTTCAGGCGGCGCTGAACTGGGCGGCTGCGATCTCGAGGATCTCCTGCGTGATCGCGGCTTGGCGGGCCTTGTTGTACTCGAGCGTCAGGTCGCCCAGGAGCTCGGTCGCGTTGTCCTTGGCCGTCTTCATGGCCACCATGCGGGCGCTGTGCTCCGAGGCCTTTGCCGACAGCGCGATCTGGTGAATCTGATGGTCCACGTAGAAGGGCAAGAGCGCGTTCAGCACCTCGCTCACACTCGGCTCAAAAAGGATTTCGCGGTCGTCATCCTGCTTCGCCGCGTCGCCGGTACCGGGCTTGCGGAACTGATCCAGGAATTCCTTGAGGCTCTTGAGCGGGAGCACCGGGCGCACGATCGACTCCTGCACCAGGGTGTTCTTAAACCTCGGGTAGATCACCTCGATCGTGTCGATCGCGCCCTCCAGATATTCCTTAACCATGAACTGCGAGGCGACTTTCACCTCGTTGAAGGGGACGCGGTCGTGGACCTGGAAGTCCGCCACCATCGTGCGCTTGGTGCGCGCGAGATACTGGGTGCCCTTGCGGCCGATCGAGTAGAATTTCGCGGGCGTCTTCACCTCGGAAACCAGCTTGAAGAGGTTTGCATTGAGCGGACCACAAAGCCCCTTGTCCGTCGTGATCAGGAGGATTCCACGGTTCCTGACCTCGCGGTGGACGAGGAACGGGTGGGCGGATTCATCAATTCCGTGGGAGATCGCCGCCAGGACCTCGGCCATCAGGTTGGCGTAGGGCGTACCGCCCAGCGCAACCTGCTGCGCCTTCTTCATCTTCGACGCCGCAACAAGCTCCATCGCCTTCGTGATCTGGCGGGTGTTCTTGACCGACTTGATGCGTCGGCGGATGTCGCGTGTGCTGGCCATCGTGGGTGTTCTTCGGGGCTTTAGCTCAGGCCGTGTAAGAGGACTTCCATTCCTCGCATGCGGCCAAGAGCTTAGCCTCCAGATCCTTGTCGAGCGCGGCCTTCGTGCGGACCTCCGTGAGGAGCGGCTCCTTGCGGGTCGTGAAGAAGCTCTTCAGCGAGGCAGAGGCCTCGCCGATCTTCTTGATCTCGACCGGGTCGAAGAAGCCCTTCTGCATGGCAAAGAGGACAGCCACCTGGAGCTCGATCGGCAGCGGCGCGAACGCGGGCTGCTTGAACAGCTCGACGATGCGGCTGCCGCGGTCGAGCTGGGCCTTGGTCTTCGCATCCAGATCCGAGCCGAACTGGGCGAAAGCCGCCAGCTCGCGGAACTGGGCAAGCTCACCCTTGAGTTTTCCGCCGACCTGCTTGGTGGCCTTGATCTGGGCTGCCGAGCCGACGCGCGAGACGGAGAGACCCACGGAAACCGCGGGGCGGATGCCCTGGTTGAAGAGGTCCGTCTCAAGGAAGATCTGGCCGTCGGTGATCGAGATGATGTTGGTCGGGATGTACGCCGAAACGTCGCCGGCCAGGGTCTCAACGATCGGGAGCGCCGTGAGGGATCCCTTGCCGTCCAAGCGGGCCGCGCGCTCAAGTAGGCGGCTGTGGAGGTAAAATACGTCGCCGGGGTACGCTTCGCGTCCGGACGGGCGCTTCAGGATGAGCGAGATCTGGCGGTACGCGACCGCGTGCTTCGAAAGATCGTCGTACACGATCAGGGCGTCCATGCCGTTTTCCATGAACCATTCGCCGATGGCGGCCCCGGAATAGGGCGCAATGTACTGGTTGGCGGGGTTGTCGCCGGCTGGGGCCGCGACGATCACCGTGAATTCGAGCGCCCCGGCGGCCTCTAGCGCCGAGATCGTGCGCACGATGTTCGAGTTCTTCTGGCCGATCGCGACGTAGATCGAGTAGACCGGCCTGAAATTCTTATCTCCCGAGGCGAGGCCCACCTTGTTGATCTTCGCCTGGTTGATGATCGTGTCGATCGTGATGGTCGTCTTTCCGGTGCCGCGGTCGCCGATGATCAGCTCGCGCTGCCCGCGACCGATCGGGATCATGGAGTCGATCGCCATGATGCCGGTGAAGAGGGGCTGGGAGACGGACTTTCTGACGATGATTCCGGGGGCTATCTTCTCGACGGGATAGGTCTCCTTGGAGTCGATGGGTCCCTTGCCGTCAACGGGCTGGCCGAGCGCGTCCACCGTGCGGCCGAGGAGCGCCTTGCCGACGGGGACCGAGAGAAGCCTTCCAGTCGTCGTGACCTCGTCGCCTTCCTTGAGAAGGGAGACGTCGCCCAGGATCACGCAACCCACCTCGTCCTCCTCCAGATTCAGCGCGATGCCGATCGCCCCGCCGGGAAACTGCACCATCTCGTTGTACATCACGTCGGAGAGGCCGTCGATTTTTGCGACTCCGTCCGCCACGGTGCGGATATTGCCTGTGTTCTTCTTGACCGCCTTGTTGGAGAGCTTGGCGATCTGCTGTTCGATTTGTTCGAGGACGGTGCTCATGGAGCGATGATCAGGAGTTAAGAGACGGGTTTTGTTTTGAAAGGGGCTCTAGGCGGGGATCAGACGGAGGCGGCCAGCGCGGCCAGCTGGCCCGCCACTGAGGACTCGTAGATGTCGTCGCCCACGTGGACGCGCATGCCGGCAAGGAGACTGGCGTTGGCCTGGGCTGTGGCCTTGACCGCCCGTCCGTATTTGCGGGACATCGCTGCCTCGATGGCGGAAAGCGTGGTCTGGTTGATTGCGCCGGCGTGCTCCACAAGGGCGATGCTCTTGGCGAGCTCTATTGCGATCAGGCGATGGTAGGCCTTCAGCACCATCACGGGATTCGCGACCTTGTGCTTCTCCACGAATTCCAACACGCCGACCACGCGCTCGGCAGATACGACCCCGTCAATCACGCTCACGCTGAAGAGCTGGCGGGCGAACTGCTGGGCGATTTTTGCGGGTGAGGCCATGCGTTACGGGCGATCGCGGGGCGCGTCAGACATTCGTGAGCTCGCGCGCGGCGGACTCGTTGTAGCGGTTGCGGTCGGCCTCCGAGAGTTCCTTCGCCAGGACGCGCTGCGTCGTCTCCACGACCAGGTGCGCAATCTCCGTCCGGGCCTCGGCGAGCATCTTCTTCTTCTCCAGCTCGATCACCTGCTGGGCCTTCGCGAGGATCTCGCCGGCCTTCACCGACGCCTCTTGGGACTGCTTGTCCAAAAATTCCTTCGCGGCCTTCCGTGCCTCTTCGATCACCTTGGAGGCCTCGGCCTGCGCGCGCTTGGAGCTCGCCACACTCTCCTGCTGCACGGCCTCGAGCTTGGCCTTCATGTCCTCGGCGTACTTGAGCCCTTCGGCGATCTTCCTCTGGCGCTCGTCGAGCGTCGCCATCACGGGCTTGAAGGCGAATTTCCAGAGGACAAAGCCGACGAGGCAGAAGTTGAGTACCTGCGCCAGGAAGAACGGCCAGCTGATGCCGAAGTCCTGGATGATCTTTGTGACGCCGGTGGCGGCCTCGGCGTGTTGGGCCGACGCCTCAGCCGCAGGTGCCGCGGCCTGTGCCAGGATGATCAGGTGGGAGAGCATGACGTGGTTCTGTTTCTGTAGAAAGTGGCCGGGCCGGCGACGTGCGCCGGCCCGGAATGTTCGGGTCGGATTACCGGCCGAGGAAGAGCGCGTAGAACGCGACGGCTTCCGCGAGGGCCATGCCGATGATGCCCTGAACGAGGATCTTCGTGGCGGCTCCGGGATTGCGGCCGACCGCTTCCGCGGCCTTGAAGCCGACGAGGCCCACGCCGATGGCGGCGCCGAGGCAGCCGAGACCGCCCTGGATGCTTCCTGTCATTTCAGCGAATACTTGGATCATTGTAGTGTGTGCTTTCTGGTTGGTGGATTTCCGGCGCCCGCACTCTTGGCACGGTCCCGCCGGTAAAGGGTTGGATCAATGCTCGGCTTCCTCGTGACCTTCGTGGTGCTCGTCGCCGTGGTTGCAGATTAGGCCGATGTAGACGCTCACCAGGAGCGTGAAGACAAACGCCTGGACGAAGCCGATCAGCAGCTCGAGGAAGTAGAACGGCGCGGGCAGCCCCCACTTCTCAATCCCGCTCATGGCGTGCATCAGGTTTTCACCGCCGAAGATGTTGCCGAAAAGTCGGAAGGAGAGCGAAACCGGCCGGAAGGCGATCGAGATCACCTCGATGATGCCCGCAAGGAAGAAGATGATGAAGAGCGGGTAATAGATCACGGCCGGGGTCTCCTTCTTGTCGGCCTTGTTGCCGAAGATGTCCTTCAGGACGAAGGCCGGGCCCGCGTAGCGCATGATGAAGTAGAACCACCCGCAGAAGGCGACGGCGGCCAGCGCCAGCGTGGCGTTCATGTCGGCATTGCCGGGGCGGACGAACTCCATCCATTGGCCGCTCTTGTGGTCCATCATGTAGACCGTCCCGACACCCGGGAAGAGGCCGCTCCAGTTCTGGATCAGGATAAACGTGAAAAGCGCGATCAGGAGTGGGAACGTGGGCTTGGCGACCTTCGGCCCCACGATCGGGGCCGTCAGATCCAAGATTCCCGTCACCAGGTTCTCAACGATCGCCTGTCCCCGGTTCGGGATCAGCTTTCGTTTTCCGACGGCCACGCGGATGGCGATGATCAGCACCAGGGCCACGACCCAGCTGGTGACCATGCTGTTGGTCACCGGTAGGGGGCCGATGTTGAAGAGGGCGGTCGCTTTGGTATCCAGGCCCGCGCCTTCGGCCGCAAAAGCCGGTATCCCGGTTGAAAGGGATGCGAAGGTTAAGACGAGCTTGGCTACTCGGGACATGGATCGGGAGGGCAGCAAGGGTATCCGGAAACGTTTAGTCGTAGGCAATGGCCCATCGCTCCGTCAACAACCGAAACCTAAAAAAGGTTGTCTAGGAACACCTGTAATGGGCCTATAAAGCCTAGGTTGCGGGGCGGGTGCGGCCAATCGTGATGATGGCCACGGCCCCGACAATGACCAGCGCCGCCACGATGATGCGTAGGTTCATGGGTTCCCCAAGGATCAGCCAGCCAAGGACCACCGCAACGACCGGGTTGACGTAAGCATAGGTAGAAACCTTGGCGGGTGTGCTGTGCTCAAGGAGCCACACGTAGACCGGGAAGGCGACGATCGAACCCGCCACGACCAGATAGCCGAATGCCATCCAAGAACGCCCGCTGATTTCGGCAAAACGCAGGGTACTCCCCTCCCCTAACATAAATCCCACCAATAACATGGATAGGCTTCCACAGAGCATCTGCATGGAGGAGGCCATCATAAGCGGGGTATCGGACTTGATGTGCTTGCTGTAAAGCGAACCGGTCCACCAACACAGGCTTGAAAAGAAGATCGCCACGACGCCGAGCGCATTCGGCCGCTCCCCAGCAGGGATGGCACCGGGACCCAAGAGGAGCGCGATGCCCGCGATACCCACCACGACGCCTAGGGCCAAGCCCACGGTCGGCCTCCTGCCACCCGGCCTGAGCCAGTCGAGAATCACCATCACAAGGGGCGAGGCACCGAGCACCAGGGAGGTGATGCCCGACTGAACGGTCTGTTCGGCCCATGACACCACCGCATTGCCGCCCAGGAGCAGGAATATCCCGATGACAGCCTGGTCCCGCCACTGGCGCGCCGTGGGCCAAGCTTCACCGCGCGCCTTGAGGAACGCGAAAATCAAGGTGCCCGCCACGGTGAACCTCATGCCGGCCATCAGGAAGGGTGGCATTGTCGTAACCGCCACGCGTATACCAAGATACGTGCTTCCCCAAATTAGGTAAATGGCGGCGAACGCCAGGATGTAGGCGGTTCGTGACGGCGGGGTGCGGATAGTCATGGGATGCGCGCAATGGAAGCGCGCCTGCCAATCGCCACCGTTGCAACCACGATCAGCGCTGCGACGAGCGTGGAAGGACCTATATGCTCGCCCAGCATGAGCCAAGACGCGGCAATCGTGAGGAACGGCTGCAGGAGTTGGACCTGGCTGACCCGGGCCACGCCCCCGAGCGCAAGCCCCTGGTACCAGGCCCAGAACGCAAAAAACATGCTGACAACACCCATGTAGCCGAATGCCGCCCAGGCCCCGGCTGAAGCATGCAGTCCGTGCTTCCACCCCACGTAGACCACCGGGATCGCAAGGAATGGCGCTGCGAGGACGAGCGCCCAGGAGATGACCCTCAACCCGCCGAGCTCGCGGGAAAGGTTCCCGCCCTCGGCATAGCCAAAGGAACAGGTGGCGACAGCCCCAAGCAGCAGAAGGTCGGATCCGGTGGGTCGAAGCCCATTCTCAAGGATGATAAACGCGAGGATGGTCGCGGTGCCGGCAAACGCGGCCATCCAGAACACGAAGGAGGGTCGTTCCCGGGCCCTCAAGGTGCCGCACAGGGCCGTTCCAAGCGGCAGGATCCCGGTGACGACGGCGCCGTGCGCCGCCGGGGCGTGCTGGAGTGCAAGCGCGGTAAAGAGCGGAAACCCCACCACGACTCCCAGGGCGACCGCCAGCAGCCTGGGAAGGTACCTAAGTCCGGGGAACCGGTCGTGCCTCCAGAGGATAATCGCTGAGGCAATGGACACGGAAATCATGGATCTTCCGAGCCCTACAAATACCGGATCCAATTCCAGCACGGCCCGGCGGGTCATTGGGAGCGTGAGGCTGAAACCGAGCACGCCCAGGAGCCCCAGCCGCAGTCCCCTCGCCTCTCGGTCGCGATCAGTGGCCAGGGCCATACTCCATGTACGCTGCTGTCTCGGCCGAGGCCTCGGCCCCGAGGAGGCGCGCGACCCGATGGAGGGAGCTGTCGATGCCCGCAGAAATGCCGGCTGCGGTGATGAGGGAACCCGTGTCATGATACCGCGCACCGGGGTCCACAATGGCCCGCGGCGCCAGCTCGCGCAGGGTCCCAAGGAGCTCGTGGTGCGTCGTGACGCGGAGGCCATCAAGGAGGCCCGCCCGGGCAAGGAGGAGCGCGCCCGTGCACACGCTCATCGTCACGTCCGCCTGGAGCGACCGCGTGCGTATCCATTCTATAAATACGGTATTCCCCAGGATCGCGATATTCTTCCTCATGCCAGAATATTTCTCGGCTTAACGCCGCCTTGCTTCGAGGGAAAAATGCCTCTGCGCGCGCTTCTGAAACACCGTGGGCTCCTCGAAGGGCCACGCGGGGGACTCGGGCTTGGCCCAGTCGGGATGGGCGCGAAGCACGGCCTCAACCTCGCGGAAGTAGGGCTCGTGGTCGGTCCTGAAAAAGAGGCCGGCGCCCTTCCCCGATTTCGCGGCCGCCGCGGAAAGGAAAGCGGCGCTCACGACGCGGTTCTTGTGGTGGCGCCTCTTCGGCCATGGATCCGGAAAAAGGATGAAGATGGCCTTGAAGGACGCCCCCTCGGGGCTTGAGGCAAGAAAGTCCTCGGCATCGGCGCGCACAAAATGGAGGTTCCCAATCTGCCCGCGCTCGCGCTTTCGCTCCGCCCTGGCAATGCGCTCGGAGGCGATGTCGACACCGATGCACAGCTCCTTCGGATGTGCCTTGGCAAAGGCCGCCAGGTAATGGCCATGGCCGCTCCCGATCTCCCAGACAAAAGAGGCCTTTGGGGGGATGATCTCGCCCAGCAGATGGGCGAGCGCCACCCGCCGCTCTTTCACCAGCGACAGGCGCTCCGGCAGGCGGTTTGGCCTCAGGCTGATGGCTCGCCGTCCCTTCTGGCTTCGATGGCCACCATCAGAAGGCTGATGTCGGTGGGGTTCACCCCGCTCATCCGACTCGCCTGTCCAAGCGTAAGAGGCTTAATATGAGTGAGTTTCAACGCGCTCTCCCGGCGCAGACCTGGAATGGCGAGATAATCCAGAGTGGGCGGAATACGGATCTTTTCCACATCCTTGAGCCGCTCGACCAGGCGGAGCTCGCGCGCCAAATATCCTTGATAAACAATGCGATACAATACTTCCTGTCGGATCTGCGGCGACTCGGTGTCAAATTTTTCAGGAAGAGGACTCCCCTGCCCCGATTTGCGGACATGTCCAGCCCATGTCATTCCCTGGGAACGATTAGTCTCAAAAAACTGGACCCATTTCTCGATTCGGGAAGCCTTGTCCTGGATGCGTTGCAATCGGCTGTCGCTGATGAGCTTGTAACGCTCCGCATGGTGAGCGAGCCGGAGTTCGGCGCTGCCGTGATTGAGAAGAAGCCGGTGCTCCGCCCTGCTCGTGAACATGCGATAGGGTTCGTCGGTGCCTTTGGTGACCAAGTCGTCGATCAGGACTCCAATATAGGATTCGTGGCGCCCAAGGATAAGCGGCTCCACTCCCCTCCCCTTGTTCGCTGCGTTTACACCTGCCACGAGTCCCTGGCCGGCCGCCTCCTCATATCCGGACGTTCCGTTGATCTGGCCTGCAAGGAAAAGATTCTTTGCCCGCTTAGATTCCAAGGAGGGATAAAGCTGTGTGGGTGGCGCGAAGTCGTATTCAACGGCATAGGCCGGCCGGAGCAATTCCGCGTGCTCAAGGCCCGGGATGCTATGGACCAGGTCGAGTTGGACTTCAAACGGCAGCGAGGTCGACAGCCCGTTCACATAATACTCGTTTGTGCTCCGACCCTCGGGCTCGAGGAAAAGCAAATGCCGCGGCTTGTCCGCGAATCGAACAAACTTGTCCTCGATGCTCGGGCAGTACCTGGGCCCTATACCCTCGATCTCGCCGCTGTACATTGCAGACTTGTGAAGGTTGGCCTTTACGATCTGCGCGGTCGCTTCGGTCGTATAGGTCATCCAGCATGAGATTTGTTCGGAACCCGGAGTCCAGCCAAGGCGGACTTCCTTGGAATGTTCCACGTGGAACAAATCCCCGGGATCCCGGGTATCGTGGAATGCGAACAGAGTAGGGACCGCGTCGCCTATCTGCTCCTGCATCTTTCCAAAATCGATGCTTCTTCCCAGGATGCGGGGTGGGGTACCCGTCTTCAGCCGGCGCAATTCAATGCCCACATCCATGAGGCTGGCGGACAAGGTCTTCGCACTGAAATCCCCCAGGCGTCCCCCCTCATTCTTGTTCTGCCCAATGTGCATTAGGCCGCGCAGGAAGGTACCGGTCGTCACGACCACGCAGTGGCCCATGAAGTCAATGTCGAGATTGGTCCGGCACCCGATGACGACGTCCTTTTCAAACAGAAGCCCGGTGACCGTCGCCTGGAAGAGGGTGAGGTTGGGTTGAAGTTCGAGGGTATGCTTGAGCCGAAACTGGTAGGCCTTCTTATCGCATTGGGCTCGTGGCGATTGAACCGCCGGGCCCTTGGATTCATTCAGAAGCCGGAACTGGATTCCGGTGACATCCGCATTGATCGCCATTTCCCCGCCCAGTGCATCGATCTCTCGCACGATCTGTCCCTTGGCCTGACCTCCAATCGCAGGGTTGCAGCTCATCTGGGCAATCGTGTCGATATTGCCCGTAAGCAGCAGGGTAGAGGCCCCCATGCGGGACGCAGCCAAAGCCGCCTCCACGCCGGCATGTCCAGCCCCGCAGACGATCACATCAAATCTTTTATCGTTGGTATACAACTAATTATACATTTTACAACCCCGGGGGACTTGGTCGGACCCGCAGGCTAAAGCCAAACCGGTCCGATCACTTCCCAATGCAGAAGGATGCGAACAATTGATCGAGCATCCGCTCGTTGTCCACCTTGCCGGAGATCTCTCCCAGGGCGCCGAGCGCACCTCTAAGGTCGCTCGCAACGAGCTCGGTTGGGCCTTTCTCCTCAATTTTCGCCAGAGCCTCTCCCAGGCATGCGCGGGCCTCATGGAGGAAATGCGCGTGGCGCACATTGATCGCGATCTGCTCCTCGCCGACCGTGGTCTGCAGTCCGCCCGCGAGCTTCTCAAGCTCTTCAAGCAGCCTGTCGATCCCTTCGCCGACTAGGGCCGACACCGCCACCACCGGGATGCCCGCCAAGGGCAGCGCGACCGGGCTCGATGGGTCGGCCAGAAGGTCGGTCTTGTTGACGACGACTATTGTATTCGTGGCCGTGATACGGGTGCGGACCGCCTCCGGAAGCGACGGGGTGGGGCGGGTTGCGTCAAGCACGAGCATGAGGAGGTCCGCGCGTTCAACCCTTTCGAGCGTTTTTGCGATTCCAAGGACCTCCACCCCTGTCGCCCCTGGATTCAGCCCCGCCGTGTCCACGATGCAGAGGCCATGGGGACCGACGGTGAGGCGCACTTCGATGAAATCCCGCGTTGTGCCCGGCTCCGGGCTCACGATCGCGCGCTCGGTGCCAACGATCCGATTGAGCAGCGAGCTCTTGCCGGCGTTGGTCTCTCCAAGGATGACCGTCATGATCCCCTCCCGCAGCAGCGTTCCCGTTCTCTCCGTGGCCAGCAACTGCTCAGCCCCCCGGAGCACGTCGCGGACACGCCCCGCCAGGACCAAGCGGTCCTCCGGCGGAAGGTCCTCGTCCGGGAAGTCGATGTAGGCCTCAACGGTCGCAAGCGAAGCTATGATCCCATCCACCAACCTCTCCATATGACGACCGAGCGCCCCGCGGAGCACCTGCCTTGCAGCCGCCAGCGACCTGTCGCTGCGCGCGTTGATCACGTCCATGACGGCCTCAGCCTGGCTCAGGTCCATCCTTCCATTGAGGAACGCCCGCATCGTGAACTCTCCCGGGCCCGCGGGGCGGCAGCCCCGGGTGAGCAGGTCCGCGAGTATCTTGCGCGCGATAAAAGGGCTGCCGTGGCAGGAGATCTCAAGGGAGTCCTCGCCCGTGTAGGAGTTGGGTGCGGCAAAGAGCGTCGCGACCACATCGTCCACGACCGCGCCGCCGATGTCCGTATAGTCCCCGTGGGTCGCGACCCGGGGTGGGGGAGCGGCGCCCAGAGCCCCGAGAGCGATCCTATGTGTATCCGAACCACTGATACGAATGAGCGCGAGCGCGGCGGTCCCGACCGGGGTCGCGAGGGCCGCGATGGTATCGGAGTGTCGAGCCATGGGGCCCCAACCAACCCTTGCCGAGGCGCGGACTCAAGCGCCGAAGGGAATCGCAGCGGTCCGCTTCAGCGGAACTCCATCCACTCGGACGATCCGTAGCGCTCCACCAGGCCCTCCAGCTCCTCCTCGCTGAAATCGGGCCAGGGGGAGGGGGTTGCCTCGGCTCCGAGAACGCCCGCCAGGCGTACCACAAACTCCTCGCCGAAGCCTTCCCAGTCGACCGCTGCGCCCCCGGCTGCCGGGCGCCATACCGATCCCTGGAAAAGGAGCCCGCGCTTGTTTCTTTTCTGGGCCCCCCCGGCAATTTTGGCGCCCGTGCCCGTGTGGACGACGTCAAAGATCTCGGCACGCTCAAAGCACACCCCCGCAGGGCCTCCCGGCTCGCCTGCAGGTGTCTCCTCGGCAACCGGCTTGAGCGTCACGGGCACGCCGGCCTCACGGAGCGCATCAGCGAGGGCCTCGTGGATCACGCGGTAGCTTTGGGTCGCACGCGCCTCCTCGAGGGGATGCCCCCTGGGTATCACAAGGGAGTAGGTCCAGTCGTCGCGATGGTCCACGACCCCGCCGCCGGTGGGGCGCCTGCACAGGTCGAACGTCTCTCCTTGGGGAAGTTGGCCCCTTACAAACGCGATCTTCTGGCTGTACCCGAAGGTGAACGCGGGCGAACGCCAACCATAGTGGCGGTAGCGCGCCACCGCCTCGCGTGGATAGCGCTGAAGGAGCATGAAATCCGTCGCCATGTTCTCCGCAGCGCCGCCCGTGCGCTCGGGCAGGACCTCCAGGTTCATGGCGAGCGGGCAATCCACTCGGACCGCCAACCTTTGCCGTCGGCGGAAAGCGCCAGCAGGGCCGCCTTTGCGAACGGGAAGAAAAGACCCCGGTGGTGGGGCCCGTGCACGATCAGGGAGGCCAGAACACCCAGGTGGGGCTCGTGGCCAACCACGGCGATGTCCCTGGTCTCCGCTATCAGGGAAGCGGCCACGGGGCCCGGGTCGTCATCGGGCTTGAGCCCGGCCGTGAGCACCAGGATGGTCGAAAGCCCAAGGCCAAGAGCCAGGAGCTCCGCCGTCTCCCGGGACCGGGACAGCGGGCTGTGCCAGATCTCGGCGGGATTGAAGGTCGGGACCTTTTCAAGGACCCGGCATACGCGGGTCACCTGGTCGCGACCCTTGGCGCTCAGCGGGCGAAGCGGGTCCACCTCGTCGGAGACCGCATCTGCGTGCCGCATCAGGAAGATCATCAGTTGACGGTCACGCCGGGCCCTGGGGCCTAGGGCGAAAGACGCTCGATGGTCCACGCGCCGCTTGCCTCGCGCCGGTAACGCAGGCGGTCGTGGAGTCGGCTGCGCCGGCCCTGCCAGAATTCCACCGTCTCGGGAACGATCCGGTAGCCTCCCCAGTGAGGGGGAAGGGGCGCCTCGACTCCCGCAAACTTCTTCTCCGTGGCCTTCATCGACTCCTCGAGCGCCTCGCGGCCGGAAATGATGGAGCTCTGCGAGGAGGCCCAAGCGGCGAGCTGGCTGGCCCGAGGGCGGATGTGGAAGTACGCCTCGCTCTCCTCGCGCGTCGTCTTCGTGACCGGGCCCTCGATGATCACCTGGCGCTCCAGGTTAACCCATGGGAAAATGAAGGAGACGCGCGGGTTGGACTCCATGTCCATGCCCTTGCGGCTGCTGTAATTGGTGTAGAAGACAAACCCGCGGCCGTCGATGCCCTTGAGGAGCACCATGCGCGAGGAGGGGCGCCCATCCTTGCTGGCCGTCGAAAGGACCGCCGCATTCGGCTCGTGGATCTTGGCGGCCTCGGCCTCCTGGAACCACTTGTCGAACTGGCGGTAGGGATCGCGCGCCAAGTCCTTCTCCGTCAGGCCGGCGAGAGAGTATTCCTTGCGTAGGTCGGCCAGGGTCATCGTGGGGCACCCTGTGCCGACGCCCCCCTCAAGTCAAAAACATCTGCGGCCCAGAAGAAGGCCCCCGTGCTTTCAACGCGTGAGGGCGTGAATCAGCCGGGTGTGAGAGGGAAACTGCAGGCAGAGCTCGTCACGCCTGCCGAGCTCGAATTCCCGTTCGTCCCATCCCGGAGAGAGCGTGCAGCCGAAAAGGGTCCAGCCCCGGGGCGAGGCGCCCGCCGGCGGAAGAATCCGTGCGCCCTGCCATACCCCCGAGGGCGCAACCGCCGAGGCAAGGTGCGCCCCAGCCACGTCGGGGCCGAGGAGCCGGGTTGATCCGACAGCGGTGACCGGGTCCAGGAGCGCGAGCTCGGCAGGGTCCCCCGCGTGGAAATGCCACATCTCATCGGTACGGAGTCTGTGGAAGGCCGAGAAATCGTTCTCTGTAACCAAGAAAAGGATGGCTGAGCCCGCCGGCCTGCCGTCGCTCCCACGCAGAGAGCTGGTCCAGCTGGGCGCAAAAAAACCGCCTTCGCGGGGCAGCGGCATGAGCCCCAGCTTCGAAATCAAATGGGCCGCTTCTGTGTTCATGGACAGCGAGATATACAAGTTCTCCGCCGTTTGCACGCCATTCCGGGCTTCCCGTCCGCAGCCGGATTGGCGATGCTGGCCTGATGGACAGGCTCAACACCTTTATCGATCGAAGCGCCCCCGTCCTCCTCGGACGCCTCAAGCGCCTGGTTGGATTCCAGACCATAAACCCTCCCGGTCAGGACTATGAGGCCGTAACAGGCTACCTCACCCGGGAGTTGGAAAAGATCGGACTGTCGGCCAAGCGATTGCAGATCCCGGACAAGCTCTTGAGAAAGTGCCTCCCTGAGGCGCAGTACGCCTATCCGCGCTACAACGTGATCGGGAAGCTGAAGGCGCCCGGGGCCAAGAAGACGATCCACTTCAACGCCCACTATGATGTCGTCCCGGTTTCCGGGACCTGGCGCCACGGCAGCCCCTTCAGCGGCGCGGTCGAGAAAGGTCTGATTTATGGCCGCGGGACCGCCGACATGAAGGGCTCGATCGCAAGCCTGATCACGGCGCTCGACGCGCTCCGGCAGACCAGGACCAAGCCGCTCATGAACGTCGAGGTCTCGTTCACTGCGGACGAGGAGACGGACTCGTTCCTGGGATCAAGGTGGGTGGTGGATGAGGCGCCGATTAGTCCCGACTATGCGATTGTGATGGAGGGGGCCGAGGGGGAACAGGTGTGCTGCGGCCACAACGGCACGCTCTGGCTCGAGGTCACGGTGCACGGGCGCGCAGCCCATGGCTCAACGCCCCAGGATGGCGTCAACGCGCTCGAGAAGATGGCCGCCCTCGTCCTGGAGCTGGAGGCCTACAAGCGGAAGATTGGCCGGAGGACGTTCGTAACCCCGGAGGGCACCACGATGCGCCCCACGATAAATGTCGGCGGTGTCTTCTCGTGCGGCGAGGGGGCCAAGATCAACACGGTCCCCGCAACCGCATCATTCTCGATAGACCGCAGGGTCCTCGCCATCGAGGACCACGCTGCCGCGGAGCGCGACCTGCGGGCATTCCTCGCCGCCGCCGCAAAACGAATCCCGGGCTGCAAGATCTCGGTTGCCAAGGTCTCGGAGAACTACTCCTGCTTCACGAAACCAAGCCATCCGTTCTTCAAGGCCATGGCCTCGAGCGTCGGGGGGATTCGGGGCAAGCCGACCGTCTTCCATGTCTCGACGGGCTTCAACGATATCCATTATTTCGCGTCGCACCTGAAGATTCCCACCCTTGGGTACGGTCCGGGCGGCGACGACATCCATGCCGTGGATGAGCGGGCCCGCGTGAAGGACCTTCTTTCGAGCGCGAAGATCTACGCAAACCTCCTGACGACCTTCGCGGGCTAGGGGTCGCCTAGGGGCTCGAGAAGCCCCGACGCACGATGTGGACCGCGATCGCCGCGAGGAGGAGGGCGATGATCTTCGAGACGGCGCGAAGGCCCGTCTGCCCGACCTTGCGCTCGAGCCTCTCGCTCTGCGCGAACGCGAGGGCTACGAGGGCCAGGTTCACGGCCAGCGCCACGAGGGTCATCGCGAGCCCGAAGGACTGCGAGATGACGAGGAGCGTCGTGATGGTCGCGGGCCCCGCTATGAGCGGCATTCCGAGGGGGACGACGCCGAAGTCGTCGGGCAGGCTTGCCTTCTTGTCCTGCGAGGGCGACTGGACCAGCTCGCGGCCCGCCAGGATGAAGAGGATCAGGCCACCGGCGATCTGGAAGTCCCCCTCGCCGATGCCTATAGCGATGAAGATGCTCCGGCCAAGGAAGAGGAAGAGAAGGGCCACGATGCCCCCGGTCCACGTCGCCTGGTTGGCGATGTGCTTCCTCTTCGCCACGGGCACATCCCGTCCAAGCGCCATGAAGATCGCGGCGAGGCCCACAGGGTCGATCGTTACGAAGAGCGGGATAAAGCACTCGAGGAATTTCCGAGCAAGGTCCATTCGGCGGCATCGTGCCCTGGCCCGGCAGAAAGGCAATCCACCTTGCGCCCCGGGCCGGCCGGTCCTTCAAATGCCCCCCGCTTGATCCGAAAGCTTACAGATCTCTACGGCCTCACGCTTCTGGAAGTCCGCTCACTCCTGGAATCCTGGGACCTAAACCCCATCCATGCGTCTCGGATCTGGAACCGGCTCTACCTGGGGCTTGCGGCCGCCCCCGATGAGATCGAGGGCATCCCGGCCCGGGTCCTGTCCCGCCTGTTAGCGCACGCACGCGTCGGCGCCCTGCCCGTCTCGGCCGACACGGAGTCGAGCGACGGGTTCACGCGGAAGTACCTGCTCGGGCTTGAGGACGGCGAGCGGATCGAAACCGTCCTGATGCGGTTCACGGGGAGAGTCACCGCGTGCGTCAGCACCCAGGCCGGCTGCGCGATGGGGTGCGTCTTCTGCGCCACGGGGCAGATGGGCTACAGGCGCCACCTTTCAACCGGCGAGATCGTGGCTCAGGCGGTCCACGTGGCGCGGGCCCTCTCGCTCACCCAGGAGCCCAGCCGGCTGCGCAACCTGGTCTTCATGGGGATGGGTGAGCCCCTCCACAACTATGACGCCGTCATGAAGGCAGCGGACATCCTGCGCGATCCGAGCGGGCTATGCCTCGGGGCCGGGCGGATCACGCTCAGCACGGTCGGCGTCGTTCCCGGGATCCGGCGGATGGCCGACGAGGCGAGCCCCATTCACCTCGCCGTCTCGCTGCATGCCGCGACCCAGGATGAGCGGGCCGCGTTGGTGCCCGCGGCCAGGAAGTGGCCTCTCGACGAGCTCATGGATGCCTGCCGCCATTTCTGCGACACGCTCCAGCGGCGGATCTTCTTCGAATGGACCCTGATCGAGGGAAATAACGACTCCGAGGCGCACGCGCATGCGGTCGGGCGGCTGATCTGCGGGCTTCCGGCGCAGGTCAACCTGATCCCGCTCAATCCAACGGCCGGGTACGGGGGAGTGCCGTCGCGCAGCGAATCCGCGAGGCGCTTCCAGCGTGTTCTGGCGGACGACTACGGTCTGCCCAGCACCGTGCGCCAGCGCCGGGGGATCGACATCGCTGCGGGGTGCGGCCAGCTGGCTGCCCCGTCGCAACAGGCTCTCAGTCGTACCGGGCCGAGCGGCCCAGGTAGTTGAGGGTCCAGATTTCCTTCCAGACCCGGTAACGCCCCTCGTTCGAGATCTTCCCATGGTCCTCCCTCGCACCCTGCGGATTGAGGAACCCAAGCTCGGTGTTGATGCGGTCGAGCTCCCGCTGCGCGTCGTTGAGATCCGCCAACGGCTCCACCATGAACGGCATGAGGGCGCGCCCCACGGATGCGATCCTCTTTCGGTGGAGCGAAAGGAGCCGGGGCAGCGACCTTGTGCAAGGACGCCTGTCCACGAACCAGTCCTCGGGATAGAAGCCGCCAAAGGGAATATAGAGGTTGTCCGTCACGTACCTCGAGCCATCGAGGGTCAGCGAGGTGAGCGAGTAGCACACGTCGATCGCCCCGTTGTTCTGCGGAAGGAAGGTCACCTGCACGCGGAGGAGGGCCGCCTCGTCCTGATAGACTGAAACGCGCAGGTAGATGTCGCCCCCGACCTCGGCCTTGAGCGCCTGGACCTGGCGGAAGCCCTGGGAGCGCAGCCACTCCCGGATCTTGAGGAACCTCGGCTGGACCGGCCACTCCTCCCCGCTGCTGTTGAGGACATAGCGCGGGAAGAGAGGGAAGGGGCTCACGCTCAGGGCGGCGATCGCGAGCCAGTTGTACAGCGTCTCGACCAGGAACCACAGGAGGAACCCCGACACGGCGATCACCCAAACCGGCCTGTCGATCAGTTCGAAATCCCGGCAAAGCCAGGCCCCGACAATGGGGAATATGATCCACCTGAGCCAGCGATCGGCGATTGCGATCACCGGCGAGGCGAGCCGCTGGTTCACGTGGACCAGGACAAATGACACGATGATCGCGCCGACGATGATGTACCTCAGCTCCATGTAAAAACCCGACGAAGGCCGGGGGCCCTTAGCTCTGGCGCATCGGCATGATGACGCAGATGAAATTGTCCAGGGTCTTGAAGACGCCCGGGCTCACCTCGTCCTTCAGCTCGAGAAACACCTCGTCCTTGGTCAGCGCGCGGAGCGGGTCGATGACGAAGGCCGGGTTGAAGGCGACCTGGAGGTCCGGTCCGCTGTAGCCGATCGCCATGGACTCGTGGGCCTCGCCGAAATCGGGGCTCTGCGCGGTGATTTCCAGCAGGTTGCTCGTGAGCTTGATGCGCACCGAATTTGACTTTTCCGAGCAGACAAGGGCTGCGCGGTGAACGCACTGCAGGAGCAGCTCGCGCTCGAGCTTGATCCTCTGGTGCGTCTCCTTCGGGATCACCTGCTGGTAGTTCGGGTAGCTTCCCTCGACGACCTTTGAGTAGAGGTAGACGCTGTCGACCAGCCCGCTGCCGTCCTTGTCGGTGCCTATTTGGAAGGCGCACCGGCGGTCGTTGAAATTGATCTTCACCTTGTCCCCCTTGTCGAGGATCCGGGCCAGCTCGCTGACCGTCTTCGCGGGGAGGATGATCGCCCCGGTTCCAGACGCCGGGACCACCATGTCCTTTGAAATGAGCGCCAGCCTGCGGCCGTCGGTGGCCACCAGGGAAAGGCTGCCCTCCTTGAAGTTGAAGTATACGCCATTGAGCGTGTAGCGCGTTTCGTCCTGCGACTGCGCGTAGGCCACGCTTTTTAGCATCGCCGCGAGCTCATCCTGCTGGAGCGTGTGCGCCTTTTCGTCCCCAAACTCGGGCAGCGGGGGAAACTCGTCCTTGGCCATGCCCATGATGCGGAAGGTTGAGCCACCCGACGAGATCTTGACCTGGTGGTTTGGGGAGGCGTCAACGGTGACGTCGGCATTGGGCAACTCCCTCACGATGCTCGCCAGCCTCTTTACGGGAAGCGTCACCGCCCCGGTCTCCTTCACGTCAGCCTTGATCTTGCAGCGGATGCCAAGGTCCAGGTTCGTGGTTGTAAGCGACAGTTGGTCCTTCTCCGCCTCGATCAGAACGTTGCTGAGGATCGGCATCGTCGCCTTTGATCCGACAACATTTAGGACCTGGGAAAGGCCATTGGCAAAGTGGTCGCGGTTCGTCTTGAATTTCATGTTTCCGGGGGTGATCCCGGTAGGAAAACGGGATAAGCTAACAAAGTTTAAATGACTGTGGATTCAATAATGAATTAAAGCAGTAGTCGTATAAGGGTCTCGAAACACCAGCAACTCGGATGTTTCTCTCGGTAAAAGGGGTCTTTGGGGCCCGTGAGCAATTCAGGGCCGGATGTGGGTAAGTGGGGGGTTATTCGCAAGCTTTGGGTTGCTCGGAAACGGCCGACAGGTTCCCGACACGATGTTCGCACGCTGCCTTTTGGCTCATTGGGACGCCGCTTTTGGGGCGCGGGAACGCCTCCAGTGGCGTATGAGGCCGAGGAAGATGTAGCCCAGGCAAAGCCCCATGAAGGCGACCTCCTTGTACACGACAACAAGCCCAAGGATTAGCACCAGCAACACGAAGGTCCTCAGGCGGGTCTGGGTCTGCAGGTCGACGTTCTTCCCGCTGGGGTACCTCACCGTGCTCATCATCAGGAAAGCGATGAGCAGCATGAGGAAGGGAAGGACAAGGGCGAACTTGTTGAGCGACTTGTCCGTCTCGGCAAGCTTGAGCAGGAAGAGGACGAGCGAGGCGACAGTCATGGCCGCGGCCGGAACGGGCAGGCCGATGAAGTCCTTGCTGGAATCCTTCGTGCCCCGGTGAAGCAACGGGTTGGTGATCACGTTGAAACGGGCCAGGCGCATGGCCGCAAAGAGCAGGTAAAAGAACCCGACGAAGCCCCCTATGTCCCTGAACCAGGGGAAGCCCTGGGAGGGGGAGAGGATCAGGAAGAACATGAGGAACGCCGGCGCCATGCCGAAGGACACCACGTCGGCCAGGGAGTCGAATTCGGCGCCAAAGAGGGATTCCCGCCCCCCCATCCGCGCGAGCCTGCCGTCCAGCATGTCGAACACGGCTGCGCCAAAGATGAAATAGACGGCATAGCGGTAGTGCTCGGGAGCCGTGGCGGCCAGGTAAAGGCCGTCGTCCGAGGACCCTGCAAGCCGCGCGTGGATGCAGTTCACGACCGCCATGAAGCCACACAACAGGTTGCCCGCGGTCATCAGGTTGGGCAGGATGTAGATGCGGCTTGCCTGCGAGACGTTGTAGGGGTCCTCGCGCGAGGCCAGATCCTCGTCAGCCCGTGCGTCCCGGTTGCGGCGTTGGAATATCATTTAGTGAGGCTTTCCAGGTATTTCCAGAATTTGGAGTGCTGCTCGACAAGCTGTTGCTCCGAAACGGGGAGCCTGTTGCGCAGGAGGAAGTCCTCGAGCGAATTCTTATGGAGGATGTAAATCACGTGGAGGGTGTCGCCGGTGACGTCGAAATAGAAGCGGTGATCCCCGGCACGGAGGCGGTAGAAGGCCTTCCCCTCCCTGTGGAAGCGCCCGAGCGGCTCGCGCGGGTGCTCCAGGTCGGCGGACTTCACGGTGCTGATGGGTTCGACAACCTCGAGCTGGGCCAGCGTCTCGAGCTTGTTCAGTTCCCGCATGGCTTGCTCTGAAAAGGTAACCTGATACATCGGTTCATCTGGGGTCTAAACCCGTACAGTTTACCCGCAACGCTATTCCTTGCAATACGATGGCAGAAAAGCCTGTAACTCTCGCCGATGTCAGGGCGGCCCGCCGCCGAATAAGGGATGGGGTCATCCTGACGCCCTGCCCCGAGTCGATCCCGCTCAGCGAGATCACCGGGTCCCGGATCGTATGCAAGCTGGACAACTTCCAGCGCACGGGATCCTTCAAGGAAAGGGGGGCCCGCAACGCGCTGCTGAGGCTGCCGGCCGCAAGCCGCAGGCTGGGCGTCGTCGCCGCCTCCGCGGGCAACCATGCCCTCGGCCTCGCGTACCACGGCAAACTCCTGGGGATTCCCGTCACGGTGGTGATGCCCGAGTTCGCCCCGCTCATCAAGATCACGACCTGCCGGCGGCTGGGCGCCCGCGTGGTGCTCCACGGGACGGATTTTGCGGAGGCGCGCGCCGAGGCCGAACGCCTGGTCTCCGGGCAGGGCCTTGCCTACGTCCATGGGTTTGACGACCCTTACATCATAGCGGGGCAGGGGACCCTGGGCCTGGAGATTCTTGAGCAGGTGCCCGATCTGGACGCCATTGTCTGTCCTGTCGGCGGAGGCGGCCTTCTGGCGGGAGTCTGCATCGCCGTGAAGGCGCTCAAGCCCCGTGTCCAGGTCATCGCCGTGGAAAGTGTGGCGACGGGCAACCTGACTGCGGCCCTTCGTGCGGGTCGCCCGGTTCGTGTTCCGCGTCACGCCACGCTCGCCGACGGCCTTGCGACGCTCACGGTCGGTGAGCGCGCGTTCCGGCACATCAAGGGTCGGGTCGACCGGGTGGTCCGCGTGGAGGAGAAGTGGATCTCGCTTGCGATCCTGAGGATGCTCGAGCTCGAGAAGACGGTCGTCGAGGGGGCGGCCGCCGTCCCGCTTGCCGCGATGATGTCGGGCAAGATCACGGGGCTCGCCGGAAAGAAGGTGGCCCTTGTGGTGTGCGGCGGCAACATCGACCCGGTCATCCTCGGCCGCGTGATCGAGAAGGGCCTCGTGCACGACGGGAGGCTCACGCGCTTCACCGTCACGATCTCGGACAGGCCCGGCGGCCTCGCCGAGCTCTGCAGGGTGATCGCCTCCTGCGGGGCCAGCGTGAACCAAGTCGACCACGACAGGGCCTTCAGCGGGCCCGACGTGACTGCGACCCATGTCGTCTGCACCGTGGAAACCCGAGACAGGGACCACGTGTCGGAGCTCCACCGCGTCCTCAGGAAGGCGGGATTCCGCTCGTGATCCTTCGGTTGCCCGCCCGTCTGATCGCCTTCGGGTTCTTGGCGGCGATGCGCGGGCTGGGAGCCAACCCTGTCGAACTCGACATCCCGGTTTTCGAGGGGGGCTATGGGATGGAGTTCTATGAGGACACGGCCCGCCAGTTTGAGGCGGTGACCCCCGGGGTGAAGGTGCATGTCTACGGCAGCCCGCGCATCCAGGACCAGGTACGGATCCGCATCATTGACGGCAACCCCCCTGATGCGGCCTCGGTGCCCTACATCCTTTGGACCGCCCTTGTTAAATCCGGGAAGATGGTGGACCTGAATCCGTACCTCGACGGGAAGAACTGGGAGGGGGATGCCCGGTGGGGGGACACGTTTGGCCCCGGCACGCTCGACTCCTGGCGGGTGGGAAACGGCGTCTACGGCCTTCCCCTGGTGTATTCGTGCTGGAGCCTCTTCTATAACCGGGGCCTCTTCAGGGAGCACGGATGGACGGAGCCGCGCACCTGGGATGAATTCTTCGCCCTCTGCGCGCGGATGCGCGCCTCGGGTGTCTCGCCGGTCAGCCTCCCGGGGACGCGCTGGCTTTACGGGGACGCGTTCTTTCGGGCCGCCTACCACAACCTAGCCGGGCCCGAAGGCTGGGCGGCAATCAATGCCCTTTCTCCCGGTGCATGGGAGGATCCGAGGCTCGTCCGCTCCGCCGGGGTCCTCCAAAGGGTCACGCGCGACTGCGTCCAGCCGGGATGGGAGGGTGAGACCGCGCAGGGCGCCGAGCTCTACTTCCTCCAGGGAAGGGCCGCGATGACGGTCTCGGGATCCTGGTTCTTCAACGAGATGGCGGGGAAGATCCCGGATGGATTCGACGTGGGCGTGATGAATTTTCCGGTGTTCCCGGACGGGATCGCGGACCCCACGACGATCCAGGGCGGCAGCGACTGCTTCTTTGTGTTCCGGACCGGGGACCGGCTACGCGAGAAAACGACCCTGGACTTTCTCAGGTTCATGACTTCGCGCGGGAGGGCCCAGGCGATGGTGCGGATGACGGACGCCCCGGTCGCGGTCCGAGGGGTGCCCCCCTCGGCCTATTCCGCGCGGATGCGGGACACGGCCGAAATGATCGGGCGGGCCCGGGCGTCCTTCAACATGCCCCAGACCATGATGCTTCCGCCGGTCATCCGCCAGGCGAGGGTGGACGAAACGCGCCGTCTCATGTCCGGTCGGGTCTCACCGGAGGATTTCTCGAAAAACCTGGAGGCCGCCGCCGCCGCGGACCGTGGCCGCATCGCGGAGCCCGACCGGGTCTCCTACCGCCATCCTTTCGCGGGGGCTACGCTGATCCTGGTCCTCGTGGCCGCTGCTGCATGGCTCATCGCAGGCCGGTTTGCCCATGGTCCCGGCCACGCGGCCGCCGCCAAGGAGGCCTCCTCGGAGGGGTTTGGCCCCCTTCGCCCGGGGATGGGGGCCGGGTTCGTGGGGCCGGCGCTTGCGCTTTACGGCGCATTCATGGTGGCGCCCGCCGTGGCCGCGTTCCTATGGGCGTTCACCCATTGGGACGGCATCGGGGAGCGCACATGGGCGGGCCTCTACAACTTCAAGTCGCTGCTCTTCGACGGGGACGCCCTCTGGACGGCGCTCGGCAACAACCTCTATCTGATGGTGGTTCCCGCGCTTGTGGTGGTCCCGCTCGCGCTTCTCTTTGCGATGCTGATCCACCGCGGCGTGTGGGGTGCGGGTGCGTTCCGCATGATCCTCCTCTTTCCGAACCTGCTCGGGGGCATCGCCGCCACCCTGATTTGGCTGAACGCCTACCAGCCGCACGGGGGCCTCGTGAACGCGGGCCTCTCGGCGCTGGGCAACCTTTTCCATTCGGACTGGCTGCGGTCGTTCGCGGACTACCCGTGGCTCTCGGAGGAGCACCTCTATGCGGCCCTTATCCCGATCTACATCTGGATGGCCTGCGGGTTCAACCTGATCCTCTACCTTGCCGCCATGGAGGGGATCGATCCCCAGCTCTACGAGGCGGCCGAGATCGATGGCGCGCCGCCCTGGATGCAGTTCTTCCGGATCACGCTCCCCCTGATACGGGGCGTGGTCGCGATCTCCGCGGTGTTCCTGGTGATTGCGGGCCTCAATGCATTCGAGATGGTGTGGCTGCTCACGTCCCAGGACCCCTCGGTCTCCGTGAGCACGCTCGGCACGCTGCTCGTGACGACCATGTTCAAGGATTTCGACGTGGGACGGGCGGCCGCCCTGGCCGTGATCCTCTTTTCCCTTGTCCTCGTGGGGAGCGCCGCGGTGCTGCGGGCCTTCAAGGCCGATAACGTGGAGACCTAAGACCATGGCCCAACCCCCTGCCTCCCGGATAAGCTTTTCGAGGTCGGTGGCCTTCTTCGCGCTGCTCGGGTACGCCGCGTGGCTCGTGTTCCCCATGATCTGGGTCGTGTATTCGTCGCTGAAGCCGGACGAGGCGATCTTCCGCGACACCTTTTCGCTGCCCCACCTGGGAGACCTCCGTACGGACAACTACACAAGGGCCTGGAGCGGCGCGCATTTCGGGGACTATTTCCTGAACTCGGTGCTCGTGACGGGCGCATCGGTCGCCCTCATCGTGGCGCTGGGGTCCATGGCGGCCTATGCGCTGGCGCGGTTCTCGCATCCCCTGGGGCGCCTCGCGTTCGGGCTGATCCTGGCGGGGCTCACGATCCCCGCGCAGCTGGCCATCATCCCGCTCTTCTTCGAGCTGCGCGCACTCGGGCTCCTCAATTCGAGGGTGGGACTCATCCTGGTCTACACCGCCAACGGCCTGCCCTTTGCGATCTTCATCCTCGCCGGTTTTTTCCGCCTCCTTCCGCGGTCGCTCTACGAGGCTGCGGTCGTGGACGGGTGCGGCGAGTTCGCCGCGTTCTGGAGGGTTCTCCTGCCTCTGGCCAGGCCCGGCCTCGTGACGGTGGCGATCTTCCAGTTCATCGGCGTGTGGAAGGAATACTTCTACGCCTTCATGCTGGTCAGCGGGGACGTCGGCGGGACCGCGCGGACGCTGCCTCTCGGGCTCGCGAACCTGTCGATTGCCGCGGAGTACCGCAGCGAGTACGGCATGCTCTTTGCCGGCATCATCCTGGTGACGCTTCCCATACTGCTGGTCTACGCCGCGCTCCAGCGGCAGATCGTGCGCGGAATCGCGGCCGGGGCGCTCAAGGGTTGAGGAGCCCCTTTTTTCGGGAGCCCACGGATCGGGGAACTTTTTAAATTCCCAGAGGGGTGATCCCTGTGTCGCCGCTGGCACCGGAAACCTACGCTTTGTAGACCCCTTTGGACGGCGTAACGAAGATCGCCGATTCGGCTGTCGCGGCACTTCCCCCGGGCAAACGCGCCATCCGAGGTTTAGGTCACTGCGATAGTCGGGTCTGCGCCCCAGCCTGTGTTTGATTAAATGCGCTTTCTTTCCGAACCTTGGTGTGCCTCGCCGGTCGCATCACTGAGCACACCACCCGTGAACGGAATACGCCCCCGATTTCTCCTGTTGCTGAGCCTCGCCTTGGGTTGTGCCCCTGTCTGGGCGGCAACGCCCCAGCAGGCCCGGACGTCCTTTCCCGGCAGCCTCAAGGCGCTGTCGGTCCAGGCTTCCGCAACCCCCGGGGCACCGGCCATCACACGGACTGTCCTCACCCTGGGCGAGAGGGCCGCAGGCATGACCTTTGAGGTGGCCCTGAGGATGAGGAACTTTGACGGGATGCAGGCGCGCATCGCCCGCGGGGAATTGATCTCCGATGGCGAAAAGCAGGCAAAGTATTTTCCGCTTTCCGCGGACCATGACCGGGTCGTCCAATGGCTCAAGGCCCAGGGCCTCGAGGTCACGCGCACCGATGACAATCGCCTGGGGGTATTTGGCCGGGGATCCGTGGACGCCGTGGCAGCGGCCTTCAATGTCTCGTTTGCCCGGGTAGCGACTGCGGACGGGGAGTTCACGTCAGCCGTGACGGCGCCCAGCCTTCCGTCGGACCTGTCCCCGCTGGTCCTCGGGATACACGGGCTCCAGCCGCACATCCGTCGAAGGCCGCTGTCGACGCCCCGGATCCTTCATCCCGATGCCAGGCAGGTGAACCTTTCCGGATATCTGCCCGCGCAGGTATCGAGCGCCTACAATGCGAATGGGCTCAGCGCCACCGGGGCGGGCCAGACGATTGCGATCTATGCGCTTGCATACCCCCTTTCGAGCGACCTGACGGCCTTCTGGGCCGCCGCGGGCGTCAACCAATCGCTCAGCAACGTGACGACGATTGACGTGGCCGGAGGGCCCGCGAGCTCGCCGAGTAACCCGACCCTCGAGGAGGCCGCGCTCGATGCGGAATGGGCCAGCTCCCTGGCGCCCGGCGCCAAGATAAGGATCTACGGCGCCAGCGAGACGGACCCTGCCGAGAACGACGAGATTCTCCAGCAGGTCTACGCGGACCTTCCGAACCAGCCCAACATGCACGTGCTCTCCATATCCGTGGGCGGCAACGAGCTCGACGTGCCCCAGGACTACCTGGTCATCGAGGCGCAGTACATGGCGAACCTTGCGAGCTCAGGGGTGACCGTGCTCGTAGCCTCCGGGGACAACGGGTCGACGAACAATGGCGTCGTGCAGACGACCTACCCGACGTCGGACCCCGACGTGACCGGGGTCGGGGGAACCACGCTGATGCTCGATGCGAACGGCAACGTGACCAGCGAGTCGGCTTGGTCTGGAAGCGGCGGCGGTATCAGTGTCGTCTTCGGCCGGCCATCTTGGCAGAAGGGCGCCGGGGTGCCGTCCGGCACCATGAGGCTTGTGCCGGACGTGGCCTCGGCTGCGGACCCGAGCGAGCCCGCCCTGATTGTCATCAACGGGACACAGACCGCGGTGGGGGGCACCAGCTGGTCCGCGCCAACATGGGCGGCCTTCTGCGCGCTCATTAACCAGAAGCGCGGGACCCCGCTCGGACTCCTGAACCCCGGCCTCTATCCCCTCATCGGGACCGCGGCGCTGCGCGACATCACGACAGGCACCAACGGGAACTATTCCGCCGGGGTCGGGTACGACCTCTGCACGGGGGTCGGCGTGCCCGATGTCACGGCGCTCATGGCCGCCTCCCTCAGCTCGGGCGTCTCGCTGTCGATCGCCGGCCAGCTGGGAGACCAGACCGTCACGGTGGGGCAGACCGCAACCTACTTTGTCGCCGCGTCCGGCCCCCCGACCCTCACCTATGCGTGGCAACGGCTTCCCGCGGGTTCCACGGTCTGGAGCAACCTTTCGGCCTCGGCGACCTACATCGGGACGGCCACCGCGACGCTGAGCGTGGGCGGGGCCACGGAGGCGATGACCGGCGACCAGTTCCGGTGCGTGGTGGGAGGGTCCTCGGGGAGCGTGACCTCCAACCCGGCCGCCCTGACGGTCCATGCCGTGGGTGTCACCACCCTCGCCGGCTGGCCGGGTTCATCCGGCAACGCCAACGGGACCGGCAGGGCGGCCCGCTTTTCCCTCCCGGGAGGCGTGAGGACCGATCCCAGCGGCAACCTCTACGTCGCGGACTCAAGCAACTACACGATCAGAAGGGTGACCCCGGGCGGCATCGTCACCACGGTCGCCGGCACGCCGGGGAAGAGCGGCAGCACGGATGGCGCCGCGGCCACGGCCCAGTTTGCGGGCATCGGCGGCGTGGCGGTGGACTCCTCGGGAAACCTCTTTGTCGCCGACTCGGGAAACTACACGATTCGCAAGATCACGCCGGCAGGGGTCGTGTCGACCTTCGTCGGGGTCGCGGGGAACCGCGGGGACGTCGATGGAACGGGTTCCGGGGCGAGGCTATACGACCCGCAGAACCTCGCAATCGACAGTGCCGACAACATCTACGTGGCGGACGGGGCCGGTAACGTCGTGCGAATGATCACACCTTCCGCGGTGGTCACGACCCTTGCAGGCTCGGGCGCCGCAGGCGCCGCGGACGGCGCCGGGACCGCCGCCGAATTCAACGATCCCACCGGGATCGCCGTGGATGCGTACGGGATCGTGTACGTGGCGGACTATGGCAACAACACGGTGCGCAGGATCGCACCGGGCGGCGTGGTCACGACCCTCGCGGGCTCATCGCAGGCGAGCGGCAGCGCTGACGGCAATGGATCGAATGCGCGGTTCAACGCGCCGGCCGGGGTGGGCGTCGACAGCTCCGGCAACGTCTATGTGGCGGATTCCCTGAACTCCACGATCCGAATGGTCACATCCTCGGGATTCGTCACCACCGTGGCGGGCCTTGCGGGCGACCTGGACAGCGTCGACGGGCTTTCCAACAATGCGCGTTTCTACACCCCGGGCGACGTCACCATCGACAGCTCGGGGATCGTCTACGTGGCGGATTCGCTCAACAGCACGATCCGGCGCATCATCCCGGGCTCCGACTCGGCGCCGATCTTCACCGCGCAGCCCGCGAACCAGACGGTCAACCTGGGTGCGCGCGCAACCCTGTCGTTCGGCATCGAGGGCACGGCCCCGCTCTCTTTCCAGTGGTACCTGAACAACTCCCCGATCCCAGGGGCGACAGGTCCCCTCTACGTCGTGGCCCAGGCCCAGCAGTCTGATGCCGGTTCCTACACGGTCTCGGTCAGCAATAGCGACGGGTCGGCGGCGAGCCAGGCGGCGATCCTCGCGATCGGCCTGCCCGCGGGCTACCCGGACATCACCTCCGAGCCCCAGGGAACAATCCTTTCGAGTGGCGGAACAACGGTCCTGTCGGTTGCGGCCGCCGGCAACGGGCCCTTCGCGTACCAGTGGTACTTGAACGGATCGCCGATTTCCGGCGCAACAACGACAAGCTACACGGCGGCGCTGCCGGGCAGCTACACGGTCTCCGTGACCAATTCCGTGGCCACCACGTTGAGCAGCGCCGCCTTCGTGAGCGCGGGCAGCCGTCTCGTCAACCTGTCGAGCCGCTCGCTCGTCGAGACGGGCGGCTCGATTGCGATTGCGGGCTTCGTGATTGAGGGTCCGGCCGGGGTGCCGAAGCAGGTGCTGATCCGCGGCGTGGGTCCGGGCCTGGCCGCATTTGGCGTGACGGGACCGCTGGCCAACCCGTCCCTGGCGCTCTACAATTCGACCACAGGATCCGTCGTCATGTCCGACACGGGGTGGGCGACAAACGCCAACGCCGCGCAGATCGCCGCCGTCACCACGCAGTTGGGCGCCTTTGCGCTTCAGGCGGGAAGCGCCGACAGCGCGCTGCTCACGAGCCTCCTTCCCGGGCCATACTCGGTGCAGCTTTCGGGAGCCAACTCCACGACCGGCGTCGGACTGGTCGAGGTCTACGAGACGGACACCTCTGAGCCCTCGCTCCTTGGCAACATCTCGACCCGAGCGCAGGTCGGCACGGGGGGCAACATCCTGATCGCAGGGTTTGTGGTCACGGGCACCCAGGCGGCGAAGGTGCTCGTCCGCGGCGTCGGCCCCGGGCTGGCGGCGTTCGGCGTCACCGGGACCCTGGCACAGCCGGTCCTTACCGTCTTTGGCTCGGGCGGAACCTTGGTGGCCAGCAACACCGGGTGGCAGACTGCGACGAGTCCGTCGGACGTCACCTCGGTTGGGAAGATCGTCGGGGCATTTGCGCTGCAGAGCGGTAGCGCCGACAGCGCGCTCCTTTTGACCCTTCAGCCGGGAAGCTACACGGCCGAGGTCACCGGGACCAACGGCGCAACCGGCATCGCGCTCGTGGAGGTTTACCAGGCCCCGCCCTAAGGCCGGCCGGCACAAAGCATGAGCGACATCCTTTCCTCGCATATCCAGCAGGCGCACGCTCGGATACGCGGGCACGTGCACCGCACACCGGTCCTCACAAGTGCCCGGCTAAACGAGCTTGCCGGCGCTGAGATCTTCTTCAAATGCGAGAATTTCCAGAAGACCGGCGCATTCAAGGCCCGCGGCGCCGTGAACGCGGTTCTCCTGCTTTCCGAAGCCGAGGCCAGCCGCGGTGTCGCCACCCATTCCTCAGGCAACCACGCGGCGGCCCTCTCCTGGGCCGCGGGCCTCAGGGGGATCCAGGCGACCGTCGTCATGCCCCGCACGGCCAGCAGGGTCAAAATTGCCTCGGTCGAGCGCTACGGGGGCCGCATCGTGTTCTGCGAGCCCAACCACCAGGCCCGGGAGGACGCTGCCGATAAGGTGGTGCGCGAGACGGGGGCCACGCTGGTCCACCCCTACAACGACGGGCGCATCATTGCCGGCCAGGGCACGGCAGCGCTTGAGCTGATCGAGGACGTTGGAAACCTGGACATGATCGTCTGTCCCGTGGGCGGCGGGGGGCTGCTTGCGGGCACCGCTATCATCGCCAAGGCAATGCGCCCCTCCATCAGGGTCTTTGCCGGTGAGCCCGAGGGTGCGGCGGACACAAGCGTCTCGTTCTCAAGCGGCGTTCGCCAACCCGTTGAGAACCCCGCCAGTATCGCCGACGGCCTCCTCGCCTACGTCGGGGACCTGACATTCCCGGTGATACAAAGGGACGTGGAGGGCATCGCCACGGTCACCGACACGGAGATCCTGGCCGCAGTACGGCGCCTTTTCGAGGTCATGAAGATAGCGGTGGAGCCCTCCGGGGCCGTGGGCTATGCCGCGATCGCGGGAGGGAAGCTCGCGGTCAGGGAAAAGCGGATCGGGGTGATCCTCTCGGGGGGCAACCTGGACCTTGAACGCGTGCTTGGGTAGTGCCCCTCCATCGGTTATTCCGATTCCATGGAATTCGATGTCGTGATTGCGGGTGGCGGGTTTGCAGGCGCCTACTGCGCCCGGGCCCTTGGCCGGGTGCTTGGCAGGGAGGAGGGCGTGAAGAGGGTGGCCCTTGTCGCCGAGCGCAACGTCCTGGTCTTTCAGCCCATGCTTGCCGAGGTCGCGGGCTCCTCGCTGGCGCCGGTCGACGTCGTGAATCCGCTCCGGCAGTTCTGCCGCGGAGCCAACGTGCTGCAGGGCACGATCCAGAAGATAGACTGGGCCTCCCGGACGCTCATCCTAGACGGGGGGCGCTTCACCCGCGACCACAAGGTCGGGTTCAGGCACCTGGTCCTCGCGCTCGGGAGCGTTACGGACCTGGGGGCCGTCCCCGGGATGCCGGAGTACGGATGGCCGATGAAGAACGTGGCCGATGCGCTTCGGCTGCGCGCCGCGCTGATCAACCGGCTGGAGGAGGCGAACCTCGTGGAGGATGCGCAGATTCGCGCCAGGCTTCTCACCTTCGTCGTGGTCGGCGGCGGCTACACGGGCGTGGAGACCGCGGGCCAGATGCTCGACTTCATACGCCAGGCGCACCGGTTTTACGCCAACCTGAAGGACAGCGAGCCACGCGTGGTGCTCGTCCATAGCCGCGACGAGCTCCTCGGGGATATCGGCCCGGAGCTGGGCGCCTATGCGCGCGACGTCCTCAAAAAAAGGGGCGTAGAGATCCGACTGAATGCCCGCGTGTCGGCCGTGACGTCGAGGAAGGTTGTCTTGGCCGACGGTTCCACGATCGATGCGAACACCGTCGTGACCACGATCGGGAGCGCCCCCAACCCGGTGGCCATGGACCTGTGCCGCCAGCTGGGACTGGAGACCGTTAAGGGCCGCATTCCGACCGACCCGGCCATGCGGGTCGGCGGGATAGAGACGCTGTGGGCTGCGGGTGACGGGGCCGCGGTTCCCTGGGATGACCGCGGAGAGGCCAAGGTTTCACCGCCGACCGCACAGTTCGCCCTGCGCCAGGGGACGCTCCTGGGCCGGAACATCGCGGGCGTGCTCAGGGGCCAGCTGCCCAGGCCATTCGGCTACCGTTACATGGGCCAGCTGGCCTCGATCGGCGAGCGCGCCGCGGTTGCCGAGGTATTCGGCTTCCACTTCAAGGGCTTCCTCGCGTGGTGGATGTGGCGCACGATCTACCTGGCCAAGCTGCCTGGCACGATGCGCAAGCTGCGGGTCATGATAGACTGGACCTTCGACCTGGTGTTCCCGCGGGACATAAGCCAGCTCATGCCTCCCCCCGACGATGTCGTGAGGTCCAGCCACCTCGAGAAGGGTGAGACGCTTTTCGTGCAGGGCACCCCTTGCAGGAGCTTTTTTTTCGTGAGGCAGGGCTCGCTTACTATGTCCTCCCCGGGCCTTCCCGACAGGCTCGTGGCTGCAGGCAGCGTCATCGACCAGATGGAGCTCGACTCGTCCAACCTCTGGGAGTCCACGGGAACCGCAGCCGAGTCCACGGACTTGGTCGTCTTCAGGGGACGTCTCTTGGAATACTTGAGGCGGGACCTGCGGCTCTCGAAGAGGACCTAAGCGCCCACCGCCTCCCGGACGAGCGCCGCCACGGCTTCCGGAAGCTCAAGACCCAGAGCCAGCTCCTGCGCCCTTGGGCTCATCTTCCGCCAGGTCTTCCTGAGGATGTCCACGAACTTCTCCCTGGGATATTCCGAATGCTGCGCCCTGAACGCGTGGATCTCGCTCTCGAGGAACACGAGCACCGCGGCGTCCTCAAGCGCCTGTGTCCCCGGGTTGGTCTTCAGTCCCGTCTTGGACACCCACGTCGCCGCGTCGTCCGCCTCTCCCGCCGGGACGCCTGCCTGGGTGAGGAGTTCCCGGGCCCGCTCTGCCTGCTTCACGTAAAGGGACCGGCGCCAGGAGAGGTATCCCGCCTTCCCCTCGGGAAAGAGCGCCCGGGGCGTCGCCCACCGCTCGAGGTGCTGGCACCGCGCCGCCAGGCGCAGGATGGGGGACGCATCGGGGGCGATCCGCGCCACCCACCGCTCCATGTTGTCCGCATAGGCGAGTTCCGCCGGCCTTCCGCCCGCGGACTTTCCCGGGTCGGCGGAATGAACCGCGTCGACCCGCTGCCTGGCATCCTGGTAGGGGTCCATGGGTGGGGGCCCGCCCTCAGTAGACCTTCTCATCAAGCAGCGCGAAGAGCTCGGCCTCGCCGATCCGCCTCTGCTGCATGGAATCGCGTTCGCGCAATGTGAATAGGTTGTCCTTCTCGATCGTGTCGAAGTCGATCGTCACGCACCACGGTGTCCCGATCTCGTCCTGGCGCCGGTAGCGCCGGCCGATGGCACCCGACTCGTCGTAGAAGACCGCATACTTGCGTTGGAGCTTCTTGTGCAGGGCCTGGGCGCGCGCCACGAGTTCGGGCTTGTTCTTGAGGAGCGGCAATACCGCGACCTTCACGGGCGCCACGCGGGGGCTCAGACGGAGGACCGTGCGCTTCTCGACGTTTCCTTTGTCGTCCTTGATCTCTTCCTCGGCATATCCGGCGCAGAGGACGGCGAGGAATATGCGGTCAACGCCGACCGCGGGTTCGATCACATGGGGGATGAACTTCTTCTTCGTGGCCTCATCAAAGAGCGCCTGCGGGACGCCGCTGAACTTCTCATGCTGCTTTAGGTCGTAGTCGCCGCGGGCGGCGATGCCCCAGAGTTCCTGCACCCCGAAGGGGTACCGGAACATGATGTCGGTCGTGCCCCTGGAGTAGAACGCGAGCTTCTCCTTGGGGTGGTTGTACTCCGAGAGGTGCGATTCCGGCAGGCCGATGGACAGGAGCCAGTCCTTGCACCAGTTGATCCATTCGCGGTGGCTCTTGGCCCAGTCCGCGTCCTCGTGGATGAAATACTCCATCTCCATCTGCTCGAACTCGCGCGATCGGAATATGAAGTTCCTTGGGGTTATCTCGTTTCGGAACGACTTGCCGATCTGTGCGATGCCGAAGGGAAGCTTCACCCGCCCGGTGTCCACGACGGACTTGAAGTCCGCGAACATGCCCTGGGCCGTCTCAGGCCGCAGGTAGGCCACGGAGGAGGCGTCCGTCATGGCGCCCACGTTCGTCTGGAACATCATGTTGAAGGAGCGGGGGGCCGTGAGGCTGCCGGGCTCACCGGTGGCGGGGGAGGGGATGAGGGCGATCTCCTCGGGTTTTGCCTCCGTCATGTCCCGGGGATGGACGGGCTCCAGTTTCCCCTGCACCGCCTTCTTGCGCTTCAAGGTCTCCGCAGCCTCCTGCAGGGCCTCGGTGGTGCGCTCGCTCTCGAGCGCGCTCACGTAGCCGATGGTGCCGCCGTCCACGACCACGGGCGCAAAGAAAAGCTGGTCTGCGCGGTAGCGCTGCTTGGAGGCCTTGCAGTCCACCAAGGGGTCAGTGAAGCCGGCTACATGCCCCGAGGCCTCCCAGACCTTCGGGTGCATGATGATCGAGGTTTCGATCCCGACCACGTCGTCACGGCGCCGCACCATGTCGTCCCACCAGCAGTCCCGAATGTTCTTCTTCAGTTCGGCGCCGAGCGGACCGTAGTCAAAAAAGCCGTTGATCCCGCCGTAGATCTCGGAGGACTGGAAGATGAACCCTCGGCGCTTACAGAGCGCAACGAGCGTTTCCATCGTGACGGCGGGGGAGTTTGTGTCGGACATAGCCGTCGATACATACCCCCCAGGGCGTACGCCGGTCAATTCCGGGTTGGCCCTTTATTGCCGGGGCCGTCGGGGCGTTCCCCGCGCCTAGGGGCTGCCGGCCTGCTTTCGCAGGGCCTCCCGGAAGAGGTCGCATATGGCCCCGCGCTGGTTTTCGGCCACCGCCACCTCGGCCGCGGCGGTGAAATTCAGGTATTTGCGGGTCTTTCCGTTGTATTGGGGCCAGGTCGCCACTCCCGGGCCGTTGGGATTGCCCGTCTTTGCAAATTGGGTCCAGTACGCCTGGATAGTGCCCGAGAGCGCCCGGTCGGCGTCCTGGTATTTACCCGACATGCCTCCGGTTGTGGGCAGGTTGCCGAAGACGTAGGGCAGGTCGCCCGAATGCGCGGTCCTCGGGTTCGGGGGTATGGCCCGGTCGAACTGGTACTCCCAGGTGGGGTTGCCCGCGGAGCTGTGCCATTCGCCCTGCACCACGGCAGGGCATCGGAACAGGTCGCTGCCCCATTGGTCCGCGGTGTTGCCGTAGACCGGGTCGGGCTTTGGCGACGGCCCGTCCCCTGCCAGCCCGTAAAGGACGAGCGCCCTTGGAGTCAGGTCACCGAAGACGTCCTGCATCACCTTTTTGATCTGCTCCGGACCTCCGTTGGCGGGAAATTCTATCGCGTTACTGCCGATGATGAGCGGGACCTGAGACTCCTTGCCCTGTGCGAAGACGTCCAACGGTGCCGAGGGCAGGACCCATCCGTCGGCGCTGAGCGCCGCGGTTCCCGGAAGCTTATTGAGCAGCGTGTCCGTGGCGAGCGAGCGAAGGTAGGCAAGCGTGCCGGTTGCCGGAGCGTTCAACTTTGCGGCGAGCGCGACGCCCGCCTGTTCGGTTGTGGCCAGGGTAGCTGCCGGTCCGTGCGGTCCGAGGGCGGAGGGACCGCTCTCGGCGATCGCCTTCTGGAACAGGCCCCTTGCCAGGGGCGATGCCATGAGCGCCAGCACGTCCATGGAGCCCGCGGATTGGCCGAAGAGGGTCACATTGTCCGGATCCCCGCCCATGTTCGCGATGTTGTCGTGAACCCATTGGAGCGCCGCGACCTGGTCCATGAGGCCATAGTTGCCCGAGGCGTGATGCGGGGACTCAAGCGTCAGCTCGGGATGTGAGAAGAAGCCGAACACACCCAGCCGGTATTCGACGACCACGAGCACCACTCCGTGGCCAATGAGGGCGCGCCCGTCGTACAGGGGGTCGAATCCCCCGGCGCCCGCCACGTTGGCGCCGCCATGGATCCAAACCATCACCGGGAGGTGCGCAGCCGACCGAACGGAAGGCGTCCAAACGTCCAGGTAGAGGCAGTCCTCGCTGCCCGCGGCGGCATCCGCGTTGTTCCATCCCTGGGCGGGCTGGGCCGCCGGGGGTCCGGACTCATATGCCTCGCGGACATCCTCCCCCCAGCCCACAACCGGTTGGGGTTCGCGCCAGCGGAGCATGCCCAACGGGGGCTCCGCAAAAGGCACACCCTTGAACACCGCACCCTTGCCGTCCTCCAGCGCGACGCCCCGGACCAGGCCTCCCGTCACCGAGACCACCGGGCCGTTTTCCGCCGCGCGACTTGGACTCACGGCTACCGAAACAAAGAGGATTGAGAGAGCGGCGAGAGCACGATGCTCGCGGAGAATTGCAGAGACACGACCGGGACGTTGGGCGGTAGGCATCGGAAGGGATTCAGGTTTTTTTCAGCCATGCGGAGTATACCATTAGAATCGCGCACAAGCGCGCCGAATCATCTCACTTCAGCCCCGGTGGGCGGGAGAACACGCCCTGCAGGACCCGATTCAGGTCATCGAAGCCGAAGGGTTTCTGCAGGAAACTCGCCAGCCCTTTCCCGGTGAAGCGCGAGATGGCCTCCTGTTCATTGAAGCCGCTCATCAGCACCACGCGCACGTCCCCCTTTATGCGCCGCAATTCCGTGAATGCCGACTCGCCGTCCAAGTGCGGCATCGTCAAGTCCATGAGGATGAGCGTGAACCTGTCGGGCTCGTCCTGGAACACCTTGACGGCCTCGCGACCATCGCACGCGAGCGACACCCGGAAGCCCAGCCTCTCGAGCATGATCGCCGCCGCGCTCCGGACCGACTCCTCGTCATCCACCACGAGAACGGAGCCATCGCCGCGCCAAGTTGTCCGAGGTTCGCTGTTCGCCACGATCATCTCCTCGCTGCCCGCGGCGCAGGGGAAAAGGAGCTTGAAGGTCGTGCCGCGACCGACCTCCGAATAGATCTTCAGGGCCCCCTTGTGGCCGCGGACGATGCCAAGCACGGCCGCCAATCCCAGCCCGCGGCCTGCAAACTTAGTGGTGAAGAACGGATCGAATATCCTTGCCTGGGTCTCGGGGTTCATGCCGCAGCCGGAATCCGACACCTCCAGGTGGACGTACGTGCCCTCCGGCAGCTCCGGTGCCAGGACAGTGCCGCCCAGGTAGGCATGGTCCACCCTCGTCAGTCCCGTATTGAGGCTTATGACCCCGCTCTTCTCGCCAATCGCCTCGGAGGCATTGATCACCAGGTTCATGATCACCTGCCGAATCTGCGTCGCGTCGGCCGTGATCGCGGGGAGGGTGGGATAGAGGTTGTAGCGCAGCACGGCCTTCTTGCTGATGGAGATCTGAAGGAGGTGCGTGGTCTCCTCCACGAGGCGATTGAGGGAGAGATTTTGCACCACGAAGCGACCCTTCCCCGAATACGCCAGCATCTGGCGGCAGAGTTCGGAAGCCCGCCGGGCCCCCTCCTTGATGGCCGCCAGGTAATCCTGGACGGGTGAGCTGGGGGGGAGATCGAGGTTCGCCATGCTGGCGTTGCCCATGATTCCCGTAAGGATGTTGTTGAAATCGTGGGCGATGCCGCCGGCCAGGACGCCGAGGCTCTCGAGTTTCTGGGTCTCCTGGAGCTTGCGCTCGAATTGCAGGCGTTCCTCCTCCGCGATCCTGCGCTCAGTCACATCGTGCGAGGTGATCTGGACGGCTGGGGCCCCGTCGAATTGCGACCCCACGCTTTGTACCTCGACCTCAATCGGTGTCCCATCGAGCCTGAGGAATCGCATGTAGACCATCGGCACCGTCTCGACGCCACGGGCGACGCTCCTCCGCCGGGCGAGCACCAGCTCATGGAAATCCCGGTGAACCAGATCAAGCATCTGCCTGCCGATCAATTCTTGCGCCGACTGGGCGCCATGCATCCCGACGGCCGCGGGATTGGCGTAGACGATCACGCCATCGCGCTGGACGATGATCGATTCGGGCGACGTCTCAATCAGGCTCCGGTGACGTTCCTCGCTTTCCCGAAGTGCCGCCTCGGCGCGTCTTCGCTCAGTCACGTCGCGGATGGCGGTCATGCGGATCTTCCGCCCGCCGAAACGCATCACCTTGGCCCGGGCTTCAGCGTCCACGGTGCCCCCATCTTTGCGCAGCAACCGATGTTCGTACGAAACCTCAATGTCCGAGGCGATGGACGCAGCCACGAGCGCGCGACTCTCCGGGCTAATGAGTTCGGCCACCTTGATGCCGATGAACTCGCTCCGCCCGTACCCGAAAAGGCCCAAAGCCTGGTCATTTGCGTCCACGACCGTGCCGTTTTCAGTGATGACCACGCTCTCGTGCGACGCCGCGCTCAGATTCCGGAAGCGTTCCTCGCTGAATCCCAATTGCTGCACGAGCCGGTCCCGTTCCGCGATCACGATCGCCGGGATCAGGCCCACCGCGGCCGATACGGCCAGGAACAGCTGCATCTGGGGGATGAACGTCCCGGCGGTAACCTCTTCCGGCGGTATTCCCCGCAAAAAATGCGACGTGAGGAACACCAGCAGCAAGGAGGACAGCAGGTTGACCACCGATACCCCGCGCAGCCCAAAACGCACCGCGGACCAAAGGACGAACAGTATGAGCACGGACCTGCCTGGGGACAGAATGCCCCCGCCCACCACCAAGAGCTGCCACGAAGCGGCCAAGAGCCCCCCTGCAAGCAGGGCGCCCTCCATCAGCCGGCGGGCGCTCTGCGACACACGCTCGCTAGACTCGGTGGTCTGGGCCCATATAAGGACAAAGGGAGCCACCAGCAGGACGGCCATTGAATTTCCAATCCACCATTGTATCCAAAAGCGGGGGTAGGAGACGGCGTAAAAATGGGCTACGACGGCCGCAGCTCCAAGTGTGGCCCCGAGCGCCGGGCTGATGACAGCCGAGCACACCAACAGGCCGAAAAACTCCCTGATTGAGGTAAGCCGTGTCGTTTGAGCCACAAACCGGCGGAACAGGAAGGCCCCAGTCAGGGCTTCGAGCGAATCCGACAACGAGAGGAGAACGCTCAGGAGCAGGGGCGAATTCCTAAAGGCGTCGACCCCGATATCCACCAAGAAAAACGCGAGGGCAACCGCCAGCCATTCGGTGGTGTCCGCCAGCAGAAGGATCGCGACATACAACCCGGCCGGCAGCCAGATGCTGATGTAGGGGGTGTTGTGACTTGAGAGGAGCCGACTCGTTATGATGCACGCGAGATAGGCCAGGCTGAATCCCAATAATTTCTGCCATAACGGGCGCGAACCATTTTTTTCCGGCGACATCAACAGAGTTCTTGAGCGGGCAAGGGAAGGCGGGGGTTAGATTCCCTAACCGATGTTGCATATCTGGGTCAATACGCACCGCTTTGCAGGGATTTCCGCGGCGACGGCGGCCGAAAAGAAGCGCCCCGGGGTTATTAGCCCCGGGGCGCTTTCTCTCCAAGACGAAGCCCGAGCCTGGCCCCTCTACTCGTCCAGGCCCCTGTGCCGAATGAGCGGGCCAATGTCCGGGTCGCTGCCCGTGAACTCGTGGAAAAGGGTCATCGCCTCCACGCTTCCTCCGTTGGACAGCACCGTTGCGCGGAAGTGGTCGCCGCTCTCTCGCTTGAGGCCCCCATGGTTCTTGAACCACTCGATGCTGTCCGCGACGAGGACGTCCGACCAGATGTACGAATAATACCCCGCCGAATACCCACCTGCGAACGCGTGCTGGAAATAAGGGGAGCGGTACCGGGGGGGGACCGGGTCGAAATCCGCACCGTATTTCTTGAAGACCGCGGTCTCGAATGCCCCCACGTCGCTAGGCACCTGGTCGGCCCTAAGCGTGTGCCATCCCTGGTCGAGCAGCGTGGCCTTCAGGTACTCCAACGTCTCGAAACCCATGTTGAACTTCTGGGTCGCGAGCATCTTGTCGAGCAGCGCCGTCGGCATCGGCTCCCCGGTCTTGTAGTGCTTGGCGTAATTTTTCACGACCTCAGGCCAGGCGGCCCACATCTCGTTCACCTGGGAAGGGTATTCCACGAAATCGCGCGGGACGCTGGTGCCGGCAAAGAGCGGGTATCTCACATGGGAGAACATCCCGTGGAGTCCGTGCCCGAACTCGTGGAAGAGCGTCACGACCTCGTCGAAGGTAAGGAGCGTCGGCTCCCCATCGGCGGGCTTGGGGATGTTGTGGTGGTTGCCGACAACCGGCTTGTCGCCAAACAAGCTGTTCTGGCTGACGTACTCGTTCATCCATGCGCCGCCCAACTTTGACGGTCGGGCGTAGAAATCCTCCAGGAGGAGCGCAAGAGGCTGGCCGTCGGAGTCATAGACCTCGAAGACGCGCACGTCCGCCTGGTACACCGGCAGGTCGTGGCGTTCCTTGAAGGTCAGGCCGTAGAGACGGTGGGCCGCGAAGAACACGCCGTCCTGAAGGACGTGGTTCAGCTCGAAATAGGGCTTAAGCTGCGACTCATCGAAGTCGTAGCGTGCCTTCCGCACCTTCTCCGCGTAGAAATCCCAGTCCCACGAGGCGACCTTGAAGCCGCCGTGCTCGCGGTCGATGATCGTCTGCATGTCCGCGGCCTCCCGTCGCGCCTTTGCCACCGCCGCCGGAACGAGCTGCGCCAGGATGTTGTCCACGGCGCCTACTGTGCGCGCCGTCTGGTCCTCGACCCGGTAGGCGGCGTGGCTCTCGTATCCGAGGAGCGCGGCTTGCTCCGCCCGAAGCTTAGCGATCCTGATGATGGTGGCCTGGTTGTCGTACGGCCCTCCGTGGCTCCCTCGGGCGAGCGAGGTCTCCATGATGCGCTGGCGAAGCGCGCGGTTCTGCAGGGAGGACATGAGTGGCTGTCCGGTGGTGTTCTTGATCCGGATCACGTACTCTCCCGGCTTGCCCTCGTCCTTCGCGTCCTCTGCCAGGAGCGCGATCTCGGAGTCGGTCAGGCCTGCGAGTTCGGACCGGTCGTGGACGACCACCGAGGAAGCGTTCTTTTCGTTGAGCACGTTCTGGCCACAGGTCGCGAGCAGGCTCGCAAGTTCGGAGTTCATCGCCTTCAGGCGCGTCTTGTCAGGGTCTGAGAGGCGGGCGCCGGCGCGGACAAAATCCCTGTGGTAGCGCTCGAGCAGGCGCAGCGACTCCGGATCGAGCCCGAGCGATGCGCGCGTCTCGTAGAGGGCCTCGATCCGCTTGAAAAGCGCTCCGTTGAGGTAGATCGCGTCGCCGTGGGCCGCGAGGAGCGGCGCGACATCGCTCTCAATCTTCTTCATCTCGTCGTCGGTGTTCGCATCCTTCAGGTTGAAAAACACCAACGAGACGCGGGCAAGGAGCCGCCCCGACCGCTCCATGGAGGCAATCGTATTGTCAAACGTCGGTTTGTCGGGGCTGGAGGCGATCGCCTCCACTTCCTTCAACTGGTCCGACATTCCGCGATCGAAGGCGGGTCTGTAACACGCGTCCGTGATGCGGTCGAACGGGGGAAGATGGAAAGGCAGCGGGCTTTCCGTGAAGAACGGATTCTCGGGCATGGGGGGCTCCGTCTGGGTTGAGCTGACCGCATGGGGTGCGGCCAATATGAGTATGAGGGAGGCAAACAAGCCCCCCGACAGCCTGGGCAATTCACACATGGAGCCAAACGAATCCCTAACCCAGCAAGGAAGCAAGCCCACCCGCGATCGTTAGGGGGACGGCGTCGTAGTGGTCGCGGCCCTTGAAACTCTCCGAAACCACATCGAGTCCGCCGAACGGTGAGTCGCCGAGCTGCTTTTCCAGCAGCGCGAGGTCGCCGGTCATCGAAGGGGTGTCGTCCGCTCCCACACCGAGGTAAAGACGCCCCCGAAGCACCGCCTGGCGTGCGCGCAGCCGGGATACGAGGCCCAGGATGCTGCGGTTGTCCCACCAGATGGAGGGTGCGCTCGCCAGCGCCAGGTCGAAGAACGGCCGGGGCTGGAACAGGGCGTGGAGCACGAGCAGCGAGCCGAGCGAGTGCCCCGCGATCACGCGGCCCTCTTCCCGCAGGGGCAGGCGCCTTGCAAGCTCTGGCCAAAGCGACCGGGTGAGGTAGTCGAGGAAGCGGTCGGCCCCCCCGCTCGAGGGTTCCAGGGGGGACGCGGTCATCGTGTAGTCGCGCCCCCGGAAATTGGAGGGGTTTCCGAAGCCGGCGCCATAGCCTACGCCCACGATCGCGACGGGCGGGATCCGGCCGGCTGCAACGAGGGGGCGGCTCGCCGCTACCGCGGCGTCAAACAGGTAGTCCCCGTCCATGAGCAGGACGGCCGGAATGGGGCTGCCCAGCCCGGAAGGATCCGGGGCATCGACGTAGATTGTGTAATCCGTGCCGGTTTCACGGGAGCTTGAGATGAAGGCCGGCTTTGCCCGTGTGATCGGAGGCGCCATGGAAAACTCAGGCAGGTTCGGCCTCCTCGGCCTTCAGGCGCCGCGCCCGGCGGCTTGCGCCCTCGATGTCCGGCAGGAACCACGTCACCAACCCGAGAAGGGGGAGGAAGCCGCACACCTCGAACACGAAACCGATGCTGGTGACGTCCGCGAGCCGCCCCAGGACCGCCGAGGCGATGCCCCCGCAGCCGAAGGCCAAGCCGAAGAACAGGCCTGAGATCATGCCGACCTTTCCCGGCACAAGCTCCTGGGCGTAAACGAGGATTGCCGAAAAGGCGGAGGCCAGGATGAGCCCGATGACGACCGTCAGCGCCACGGTGGCTCCCAGGCCGACATGGGGAAGCAGGAGGGAGAAGGGGGCGACCCCGAGGATAGAGACCCAGATCACGTACTTCCTCCCGAACCGGTCCCCCAGCGGACCGCCGAGTATGGTGCCCAGGGCCACGGACGCCAGATAGACGAAAAGGAGGAGCTGGGCTCCCTGGATCGAGAGATTGAACTTCTGTATGAGATAGAACGTGTAGTAGTTCGAAAGGCTGACCAGGTAGAAGTACTTCGAGAACGTCAGGATAACGAGGACGCACAGAGAGAGGATGACCTTGCGCCGGGGCAGGGCGCTTGCCACGTGAGTGGCCGCCCGTTTCTTGAATTGGGGCAGGTGGTGGCTGTACCACCCGCCGACCCTGGAGAGCAGCACGATGCCACACAAGGCAACCACGGTGAACCAGAGTATGGAGGACTGCCCGTTGCGCGCTATGATGAGCGCGGCCAGAAGCGGCCCGAGCGACGAGCCCAGGTTGCCGCCGGTCTGGAAGACCGACTGCGCAAGGCCGTGCCGGTCCCCGGCCGCCATGTGGGCGACACGGGAGGCCTCGGGGTGAAAGATGGCCGAGCCCATGCCGACCATCATTGAGGAGAGGAGGATCATCGGGTAGCTGCCTGCCTGGGAGAGGAACGCGAGTCCTACGAGGGTGATACCCATGCCAAAGGCCAGGGAATAGGGCTTGTGGTGGCGGTCCGTGTAGCGACCGACAAGGGGCTGGAGGATCGAGGCCGTGATTTGGAAGCTCAGGGTGATCAGGCCCACCTGGGTATAGGTCAGGTTGAACGACTTCTTGAGGATCGGGTAGATCGAGGGCAGGAGCGACTGCAGCGTGTCGTTGATCATGTGGGATGCGCTGAGTGCCAGCAGTATCCCAAAGAAGGTTTTTCGGCTGCCTGCCGTTTCCGAATCGCTTTGCACCCGACCTAGCTATCCGGGATCGGGCGATCTGCAACTCTTGTGCTCAGATTGATGCGGACTAGCCCCTGAGCGAAACCGGGGGCCGGGTGAGCCCGCAGCGCCGGGCAAACCGCGCGGACTCAGCCCGGGAGCGCAGCCCGAGCTTCCTCATGATGTTGAAACGGTGCTTCTCCACCGTCTCCGGGGACAGCTCAAGCTGGGCGGCGATCTCAGCATCGGAAAGGGGTTCGCCGACCAAACTTAGGACCGTCTGCTCCCGGTCGGTGAGCACCTTGTCGAAGGCGACCGGGTTTCGGCCATGCTCGCGCCGCGCGTCCATGAACGGCCGCGCAAAGTAGGTCGAACCCCCGTCGATGGCCTCGATCGCGAGACCCATCTCGGCGACGGTATTCGTGGACTTGTCGATGAACCCCTGCACTCCGGCGCGCTCGGTCCTGCAGAGCGTGTACTCATTGAAGTAGGAGGAGATCACCAGCGTCTTGATGAGCGCCCGCTTCCTTCTGAGGCTGCGGAGGACCTCGAACCCGTCCATGTCGGGAAGGTGGATGTCCAGGATAAGGAGGTCGGGCACGGCCAAGGGCACAACCTCCAGCGCCTCCCTTCCCGTTCCGGCCTCACCCACGACCTCGTGGCCGAGCTCCAACACGCACACCTGACGGAGCACCTCCCGGAAAAGGCGCTCGTCCTCGACTATGGCTATCTTCATCTGCGGCGTGATCTTGCGCGTGGCCGGGCAAATGTGAAGCGCGCTCGCTACCGGAATGCCGGTAATGGGGGCATGCTCAATACTCGTAGAACATCTCCTGGAGCACGGCGGGGTCCCTTGTCCGCGTCAGGCCGAGCATCAGGAGGATCCGGGCCTTCTGGGGATTGAGCTCATCGGAGGCTATGAATCCAAGACGGTCGTCGTCCATCTCGACATTGCGTTCGACGACCCCTCCTCCGGTCCTGGAGCTGCGGACGATGCAGATGCCGGCCCTGGCAGCGGCCCGGGCTGCGGCGGTGGCCGCCGTGTTCAGGTTTCCACTGCCGACGCCTGCGAGCACGATGCCGCGGGCCCCCGCCCGGACTGCGGCATCAATCAGTTCCCGACGCATGCCCGCGTGGGCATAGACAATGTCAACGCGGGGAAGCGCCCGCCGTCCGGGAACGCGAAGCAGGCTCCCCGAGGTGTGCCGGCGCATGGGCGCCCCATAGAAATGGATCCGTCCCGCGCTCACGAGCCCGGCCAGACCCCGGTTGGTGCTCTTGAACGTCCCCACCTGCGTCGTGTTCGTCTTGGCGACTTCCCTTGCGAAATGGATCTCGTCGTTGGCCACGACGAGGACCCCGCGGCCGCCCGCCTCCGGATGGGCGGCGGTCGCGACTGCGTTGTAGAGGTTCATTGGCCCATCGGCGCTGATGGCCGTGGCGGGCCTCATGGCCCCGACCAGGACCACGGGCTTAGGGCTGCGGATCACCAGGTTCAGGAAATATGCGGTCTCCTCCATCGTGTCGGTCCCATGCGTCACAACCACCCCGGATACCTCGGGGCGGTCGAGTGCAGCCTGGGTCTGACGCGCCAGGTCCCTCCACACGGACTCGCTCATGTCCTGGCTGCCGATGCTGGCCACATGCACGGCGTCAAGGGCTGCCAGCGACTCGATCCCCGGCGCGGCGGCCAGGAGCTCCTCGATGGAGAACACACCGGATCTGTATCCGGGCTTCGTGCGGGGCGTCTGGGCCCCCGCTATGGTCCCGCCCGTCGCCAGGACCGCTACCCGCGGCAGCTTGGAAATGGGCTTGGAGTCGCGCGATCGGGCCATGGCCCCGACATTGGCCGGCAATGGCGCGGCTGTCTAGCCACCAGGGCCCCCGGGGTGCAGCGCACGGGTGGCAATCGGGCGGCTTGACGCTGGGGGCCCTTTGGGACGTGTTCCAGCAGGATGGCCCCCACGCTCCTAGTCCTCGCTGCCGGAATGGGTTCCCGCTACGGCGGGCTCAAACAGATGGATCCGGTGGGTCCTTCCGGCGAGACCGTCCTCGACTATTCCGTCTTTGATGCGCTACGCGCGGGATTCGGCCGGGTCGTGTTCGTGATCCGCAGGGAGTTCGAGGAGGCGTTCCGGTCCGCCGTGACCGCGAAATACGCCGGGCGGATCGCCGTGGGCTTTGTCTTCCAGTCGACCGGGGACCTCCCCGCCGGATCCCAGGTCCCGCCGGGCCGCGAGAAGCCGTGGGGGACGGGGCACGCCGTGTGGTGCGCCCGCGGCGTGATCGACGGGCCGTTTGCCGTGATCAATGCCGACGACTTCTACGGTGCCGCAGCGTTCACGCGGCTTGCCGCGTTCCTCGGCGGGGCCGAGGGCGGCCGTTTTGCGATCGTGGGCTTCCGCCTTGGGAACACGCTCTCGGAGAACGGGGCGGTCTCACGGGGCGTGTGCCGCGAGCAGGGGGGGCGCCTGGTCTCCATCGTCGAGGAGACGCAGATTACCCGCGCGGACGTGGGCCCTGGCCTGCGGTTCTCGGGCCACGAGGTGGTCTCCATGAATTTCTGGGGATTCACGCCCGCACTCTTTGAGGAACTCGACGCCGGGCTCCGGTCATTCCTGGCGCAGCGGGGGGCAGACCCCAAGTCGGAGTTCTACCTCCCGTCCGCGGTTTCCGACCTCATCTCCAGGGGCCGGGCGACGGTGGAGGTCCTCTCGAGCGACGACACTTGGTTTGGCGTGACCTATCGGGAGGACAGGCCGCACGTTGCCGCCGCGATCGCCTCGCTCGTCCGCTCTGGGGCGTATCCCGCCGGACTCTTTGGCTGAGCGCCGGGCTTAGGCCCGGCAGAGCAAGAGCCGCACGCCCTCGATGGGGGGCTCTGTGACGCGTGAGAGCGCGAACGGCGCGTGGGACGAGAGCACCTGGAAGGCAAATGGGTTATTCAGGATATGCCCGCTGACCCCCGCCCGGAAGGATTCAGGTAGCGTGCCCGGGAACAACTGGCTTGTGACCGAAGTGGCCAGCGCAAGGAGCTTGAGGACGGACGCGGAAACAGCCTCTGCCGCGGCTCCATCGCCACCCTGCGCGAGGCGCAGGACGTCGGGCGCAAGTGCGGCGACACCGTTGTTGGTGGCCGGGTCCCCGTAGAAGTATCCCGCGACCGCGGCCGCGGTCGAATGGCCCGTGCGCTCGCGGACGAGAGGGCCAAGTCCCGAGGGGGGCGCCCAACCCTGGAGTTCGAGGAGCGCGCGTGCGATGGCGCGCCTGCCCAGGTCGTAGCCGCTTCCCTCGTCGCCGAACCTCCATCCGATGCCGCCCGCGTAATGAACGGTGCCCTCCGGGGTCCGGGCTGCAACGAAGGATCCCGTCCCGGCGTGGAGCACGACCCCCGGGGCGCCCCGCGTGGCAAGCTCAAGCACGGGGACCGAGTCGTCGACCGTTGACGTGCTGCCGAAGCCGGAGAGCCCATCTCCGAATTCCCTCCAGAACGCCCGGCTTCCCGCCATGCAAAGCAGGGTGGAGGAGACGGTGACCGAGGGGTGGCCCGAGCGAAGCTCGTGAAGGACCGCGGCTGCGATCTCGCGGGCCCGTGCCGCCCCGACAAGGCTTGGGCTGCACCCGGGCCCGGTGTGGCGCGCCGCAATCGCCCCCGAGGGGTCCACCAGGATGCACTCGGTCTTGGTCCCGCCTCCGTCAACGCCGATTTTCCAGGCCATGCGGGGTAAAGGTCAGGCGAGTTGCCGGCTCAGGCGGCCCTTGTACCTCGCGCCCACCTCGCGGTTGTGCTCGATGGCCCCCGGTAGATTCTGGCTCCGGAGGACCGGCAGGGGATGCCCGTTTGAGCTCAGCCACTCCATGACCGAGAGCATGAGCCAGTTGAGGACCGAGCAGCCTATCAGGGTCGAGGTCGGCCCGGCGCTCACCCCTTCACCCACCTCTACGATCGCGTCACCAGGCACGCCCCCGTTGTCGAGGACGTGGTCGGCGACCTCGAAGAGCTTCTTGCCCGAGGTATGCTGGGAGGGCGTCGCCCTCGACATCGCCATGCACGTTAGTGCCGCGACCGTGAGGCCCTTGGACTTGGCGTAGAGGGCCACGTCTATCGGCGAGGCGTTCTTCCCGGAGTTCGAGATCACAATCACGGTCTCGCCGGGAATGAGCTGGTACTGCCTGTCGTAGCGCTCGATCAGCTTGGTGCCGTAACCGGGCAGGTTCTCGATGAACCCCGCGGTTGGGTCGATGATGCCGGTGACGCATACGAGGCCCCCGGCCCTCCCAATGATCTCACGGGAAATGAGCTCGCTGTGTCCGCTGCCAAAGGTGTGGACGACGCCCCCCCTGGCGATCGACTGGCCAATGACCGGCGCAAGCCGGGCGATCACGGGGGCGTTGGTTTCGCGTGCGCGGGCAAGGAGCGCGGCGGCGCGCTCGTAGTAGGTGTCGGCGATGGAGGGCATGGGGGTCGTGTTCAGTTCCTGGGCGCCGGGAGCGCCTCCCACCGGCCGTAGATCCCGCAGGGAAGGACCTTGCCGTCGCGCTGCACCGGCAGGCCGACTTCGCCGGCCGAGATGCTTCCCTTGAATTCCCTGAGCAGCTGCGAGAGGAGGTTTGCAACGACCGTTGGCGATAGACGCGCCGTGTAGGCGTTTATCAGGAAGAAAAGGGGCGCCTCTGTGAGGATCGATCGGCACTCCTGGAGCAGGTCCCAAAGGTGGTCCTCCAGGCGCCACAATTCCCCCGTACTGCCCCGGCCGTAGGTGGGGGGGTCCATGATGATGGCGTCGTAGCGCCGCCCGCGCTTCGCTTCGCGGCGCACGAACTTCAGGCAGTCGTCGGCAATATAGCGGATCGGCCTGTCCTCGAGCCCGCTCAGCACGGCGTTCTCCTTGCACCACTTCACCATCCCCTCGGCTGCGTCCACGTGGCATACGGAGGCGCCTGCCGCGGCGGCGGCGCAGGTCGCGGCGCCGGTGTAGCCGAACAGGTTGAGCACGTTCACGCTGCGTCCGGCCGACTTGATCGTAGAATGGATCCAGTCCCAGTTGACCGCCTGCTCGGGGAAAAGGCCCGTGTGCTTGAACGAGGTCGGGCGGATCTTGAAGGTGAGCCCCAGGGCGTCATAGCGGATTTCCCAGTGCTCGGGCAGGGGCCGGCGGAACTCCCATTTTCCGCCTCCCGACTCGCTGCGGTGGTAGAACCCGTCCCAGTGCTCCCAGCGGGCCCCCGGTGCCGCGCCCAGCCGCGGCCAGAGGACCTGGGGATCGGGCCTCACAAGAGTGTAAGGCCCCCATTTCTCCTGCTTCATCCCCTCGCCGCAGTCTAGCAGCTGAAAATCCCTCCACCGGTCGGCGACAAGGAGGGGCAGATGTTGGACGGGGGTGGTCATCGGGTCGGGCTCGCCCCGAGGCAATCGCCCGCCCCCCCGCATGTAAAGACGCGAGCGAGCGGCCCAGGGGCCGCCGGAAAGCCGCAGAGGCCAGGGCCCAAGCGGACCTTCAGGGCCATTATTTCGGGGGCGCCTCAGCCGGCTGGGCGGCCTGGGGCTCCTGCCAAAAATAGTGTCCGTGCCGGTTATGGTTCACGCGGATCCAGATTGCGGCCGCGATCACGACGACAAGAGCGGCGACGATGCGACGCCTCTGCCGCCTGGACTCCTTGTCCTCGTAGGGGTCTTCGAGGGAGCGCCGCGCGTTGGCGGGGAGCGTGGCAAGCTTGGTCAGCGCGGCCCCGAACGGGATGTTGATCTTCACGCGGCCGTTGATGGCCCAGCCGTTGCCCTCGAGAATGGGGCCGAGCGTGCGCTGGCGGAGCTTGAGCGCGGCGATGAACATGGAGGGGAGCGCGATCACCAGCATCAGGCCTATGAGGATCAGGGGCACCTGCCAGGTCGGAAGCTCGACAAACTTCGCGAACACCGCCGCGCAGAACGTACCGATTGAGCCTATGGCGACGCCGATCCCGGTGATCAGGGCGAGGTCGAACTTCCTGGGCTCGGGCCTCGGCTTGTCGGCCACGACACCGTCCGCCGCCGTGTTGAGCCGGGCCCCCGCATCGGCATCGGACGCCGCAGCGCGCTTGGCGACCTGCTCCTCGACGAAGCGGATGAACTTCTTGAACGGCGACCAGAACGCCTGGCGTACGCTGATGGGGTTGTCCACGATGCTCGTGACGACCGCATACCACAGGCCCCCGCTCCGGTCATAAAATACGCCGTTGCGCCCGACAAACAGGTAATCGCTGGCGCCTTGCGTGAAGCAGGCGGCGATCGTCATCGTGGCACCCCCGCCCGCGCGGGTGCAGGCGCAGTAGGCGATGTAGAACTTGCTCATCGCGGCCAGTGGGCTGATCCCGTCGACCCGCAGGCAGAGCTCGGTCGAGCGGCTGTCCAGGAAAAGAGTGCCCGCCTGGAAAGCGGCGTAGCGGTCCCTGGAGTAGAAGTCCGCGAAGTTCACGAAATTGTGGAGCAGCGCGCGGAGGTCGCGGAAGTACCGGGCAAGGCGCTCAACGTCGCTGACGGCCTTGAACTGAGGCTCGAGCGCCTTGTCCCGCGAAACAAGCGCGCCCAGGGCCTCTCGGCCCCGTCCCGCCAGGATCTCCCTTGTCCGGGCCAGGCCTATCTTTTCAACCGCGCGACCCCCGTTTGCCCCAAGCCAGGCCTCATACTCGGCAAACCTCGCGACGAGCGACTTCCACTCGTCGGCAGTCAGGTGGGTCTTGTCGGCGCCCAGGAGGGGATTGACCGCCTTCTCGCGAAGGGCCCCGAGCGCGGACGCCCATGCGGGGTTCACGGCCTCCGTCAGGGAGAGGGGCCTGCCTGCCTCGATGCGCGACAGCGGAAACCCGGCGAGCTCCTCCCCGGAAAGCTTCAGCTCGTGCGAGGCAATCGGGAGGTAGTCCGCCGCATCCCGGTTCAGGGCCCCGGTCGCCCTCGCATCGAATGCGGCAAGCTGGCATCGGGCAAAGTAGTCGTCGACCTTCGCCCGCACGGCCTTGATCGCGTCAAATGCGGACTCCGTTTCCCCTCCAAGGAGGGCGACTTCGAGTGCCGTCTTCTGCTCGGACCAGGCGCCGTAGGCGGCAAGCTGCGCGAAGAATGCTTCGATCTTTTCGGAGGTGATTCCGACATCGCCGGAGGGGCGTGCTGCGCCCCCGAGGCAGTCGATGATGTCCTTTATGAGGGCCTGGGTCTCCGGATCCTCCGCCGCGGAGACGGGGATCACGCCGTCGCCGTTGAGCGGGCTGGACGCAAAGATTCGCGCGGTGTCGGCCGCGCCCGCAACGGTGAGCTCCGCCTCGCCCTTCTTCCCGATTCCAACGAGGATCTGTCGGGCTGCTGCGAGCAGGATCTGGCCGTCGGGCGTTCCGGCATTGATCGCGGACAACGGAAGGGAATCCGACCCCTTGAGGAGGTCTCCGGCGTCGTTGAGCCTGGCGCCGGCCCATGCTAGGGCTGCGATGACCTCCGGCACGCCGATTCGGCCGTCCCCATCGGTGTCGATCAGGCGGAGGGTCCGCTCATCGAGCTCAAGGCCCTTGACGGGGCAACTGAGCGCTACCCAGAGCTCCTGGTCGAGTTGACCCAGGGCGAGCAGGTCTGCGCCCGTCTCGAGCGCGACCTGGTCGATGCCGCCGGTGCGGAAGAACTTCCAGACGTGGGTGGATACGACTGGGGACTGCATCGGATTATGGTGAGGTGAAAGGCTCTTCCCGCCACGCGGACTGATTACTGCCAGTCGAGAACCATTCGGGTGAAATAGCTCGTGTCGAGCTTCTTAAAGCCTTCGCCGGGCCTGCTGTTATAGTCGTTGCTCACGCCAAAGCGGATCTTCCAGGCGGGATTGGCCGTCGGGATCTCATAGAAGCTCTCGTGCTCCAGGGTGAAGTTCGAGAAGTTGCTGAAGGCGGGCACGATTGCGATGCGGTTGACGAGCTTCGAGTTCTTGAACGTCGCCTCATGGTTGATCTCAAAGTCCAGCCCGGCCTCATTCACAGCCGGCGTCATGGGGCTCGCATAGGTGTCATCGCGGAACGACACACCGGCACGGGCTGTGAGCGTCTCGTTCGAGGCCTTGTAGACGTCCATGCCGTAGCCGGCTGCGGCGATGTCATAGAAGCGGATACCCATCACCCGGTCGAAGCCCCCCTCGTCGCGGACGAACCAGGAGCTGCTCCCGGAAAAATTGTCGGCGTAATCGACACCGGCCTTGAACTGGTCGGCCGACTTTTCTCCCTCGGTGACCTGGCGGTTGTAGGCGGTGTAGAAAGCGAGGGCGTCATCCGGACCCTTCAAGGTCGCGCGAATTCCCGCGGCGGTGCCGAGCTGGCTCTTGTTGCCCGAGGTGCCCGCGATGTCGGCGTGGGCCTCGTACGACCACTTGCGCTCGAGCGCGACGACCTGGGGGTCCTCGGAACCTGCCGACCATGAGGCGGCAACCTTGCCCACGGTCGTGGTGATGGTGCCGTCCGTTCCGGCAACCTGCAGCGCCCCTGCTGAGCCGGAGACGCGGCCCTCGATGCGCGTGCCGTCGGATAGGCGGACGGCCAGCGGCGCGTCGGTCGCGATCCCGGTCACCTCGGACTGCTTGATGGTGATGTCGCCGGCATAGCTGGTGGTCACAACCACCGTGCCTGCATCGATTTTGGAGACCTTTCCTACGATGTGGGAACCGTCCTTTGTATCGACTACGTCAGCGGAGAGCTGAGCGGCGCCTAGGGCGCCAATTGAAAGGGCAAGGAGCCCACGGAATGGTCTGATGCTGTTCATATAAGGTCGATTTCTTCTAAATATAGGGGTGTCGTTAATCGATTGCGCTGCAAATGTTGTCAATAGCTATCGGTGGCCCTTTCCAATGGGCAAAGGAAGGGTCTCTCCGGGGCACCTATCGGGTTCGTTTGGGGGCTGCCGCCGACATTCAAATCGCACGGCATCCTTGGTCGTTTTCGACGAACCTAGTCCGAAAAACCAGAAAGTTGTTCCCTTGTGGAATCTTTCTCCGCCGGGATCCGTCAGGAGAGGAAGACCGGACTGTCGCGGGCCCGATTTTTGGATTCTCGTGACCTATTTTCCACGATGGGTGCAAATCTCCTTTGCTCCTTGGATCAAATGCGCGCTACTCGGGTCCGGATATCTTACCTGTGATGAAAACTGCAACGAAAGCCTCCCTCCTCGCGCGCCTGTCCCTCTGCTGCGCGCTCTTCTGCGCCCTGCGCCTATCGGCCGACGTCGTTGAGACGAAGAATGGGGCGCGAGAGGTCGGGAAGATCACGGGCATCCATGGCGGCGTGCTTACGCTGGAGACGGAATATGCCGGAGAGATCAAGGTAAAGCAGTCCTTGGTCACCTCGATCACGACCGATCACCCCGTAGCCGTGCGCCTCGCGGATGGAACCGACGTCGTGGGGATCGTGACCCCGTCGGGCGCGGGCGGGCTCAAGATATCCACCCCGACGAAGTCCGTGGAGTGCAAGCTCGATAAGGTCGCCGCGTCATGGGCCGTTAACGAGGACGATCCCGACCATCGCAAGTGGAGCTACGAAGCGGGGGCCGATGTTAACGGCCGCACGGGCACCCAGAGGCAGCTGAGCACGAGCTACCACTATGTCGCGAAGCTGATCGGGCCGGTTGACACCTTCCAGTACTACACCAGCTACACGCGCCAGGAGGTGAATAACCAGGTCTCCGCGGACCAATTCAAGGCCGGTGTCGACTACGCGGACAACTTCACCGAAACGCAGTCTTGGTACGTGCGCGACGAGGGAGGCTTTGACCGTGTCAACTTCATCACCCTCTACGACATCGCCGCCAGCGGCTTTGGCTACGACTTCATCAAGCAGAAGACCGAGACGTTCACCGGCAGGCTGGGCCTTTCCTACCGGTACGACCAGTATTCGGTGGGCAAGGGCCCGGCGCTGAGCTCGGCCGGTGCCGACGTCGAGCTTGAATACATGCACAAGATCCATTCGGCCGTCCTGAGGGACAAGATAGCGTTTATCCCTGCGTTCCAAGACCTTGGAAATTATGAGGTCAACCACGAGTTCTCCTTCGAGGTCCCTGTTACCCGGTCCCTTTGGAAGCTCAGCACAGGCATCGCGAACAACTATTACAGCAGGCCGGTGGGCGACGTGAACAAGCTTGAGACCCTCTATTTCACGCGGCTCATCCTGACCTGGGGCGCGCCACCTCCGGGCACCTGAGCCTCAGGTCCCGTACAGCCGGTCGCCGAAGTCCCCGAGCCCCGGCAGGATGTACTTCCGGGGATTGAGCGTGCGATCGAGGACCGCGACGTGGATGGAGGTCTCGGGGTGGTGCTTCGAGACCTCGGCGACACCCTCGGGGGCAGCAATGATGCACACCAAGCGGGGGGCGGATGCGCCGTGCTTCTTGACGACCGCGATCGCCTGGGCGGCGGAGCCGCCCGTCGCGAGCATCGGGTCCACGACAAAGACGCGGCGGCCCTCAAGGGGGGGAAGCTTGCAGTAGTAATTGCGGGCAACCGCCGTCACGTGGTCGCGCTCGAGGCCCACATAACCGACGCTGACATCGGGAAACACGTCGAGGAAAGGCTGCACCATCGACACGCCCGCGCGAAGAATCGCCACGACCACGATGGGCTGGGCCGAGAGCACCCTGCCGCTCGCGTCCTCTAGCGGTGTCCTCACGATCTTCTCCTCGGTGGCGAGGTCGCGGGTCGCCTCGATCGCGAGCATGAGCGTGAGTTGGTAGGCCAGCGTCCTGAACGTCGCCGGCTTGGTCGTCTCGTCGCGCAGGTGCGTGATGATATGGTCGGCCAGGGGATGTTTGAGCACGCTAAGCATAAGGGGGTTGTCTAGAGCAGGTCGCGCTGGACCTTGGTCTCCAGGTAGTGCTCGAACTCCTTGCGGAGAGCCTTCTCCTTGCCCCGCAGGCCGGGCATGAGCGGCAGCCAGTTGTAGACCTCCTCGCGGAGGTGCCGCGGCATGACGGGAGGGACCTCCCTGACCCGGTCGAAGGCCCGCACCACGGCCGCCGCCACGTCGTCGCACATGCGCTGCGCGTCGGCGGAGCTGTGCTGCCCCGCGAGCCGGATCACCTCGTCGAGCTTGCGGTGCCTCTTCTTCAGGATCGCCTTGTAGGCGCCGAGGCCATCCAGGGAGAGTATCGCTGTCCTGGGAAAGAAATTGGCCATCGGGTTCCACTGCGTCGCCCGGGTGCCTGAGCCCCTTCGGTCGCTGCGGAGGATGACGGACGGGATGTCCGCGAACTTGGCGATCATGAACTCGGCGAGGGTCCCGCTGTCCAGGTCGGCGCCGTCGAAGCTGAAGAGCGCCAGGTCGCTTCCCATCAGGCTGCGGATGTGGTGGTCGCGGATCGTTCTGGGGGTTGTTCCCCTAGGATCGAAGTCCTGCGGAAGCTGGCACAGGTACCGCCCGTGCGACTTCTCGTAGATGGCCTCGGCCAGGTAGGCATTCCCTATCAGGTGCTTCAGGTTGAAGAGTTCGCCGGCAAAGAAAACATTTAGGCTGCGCAGCTTTTTCTTCATGGAGCTCTGTCTTTCAACTAAGTGCCGAAGCCACAGCCCGGACAATTCAATTCAACAGGCGGGCGGCTCACGGATTGAGGGTGATGGCATGCTCGGTCGCGCCGGGCAGGAACGGCGTCGGGTCTCCGCGCACCCAGGCCTCATGCCCCGCCCGGAAGTAGGGGGAGAGGGGATTCGCGCACTCGCCCCCCGGCATTTCGAAGATCCCCTCGGCCTCGTGGCCGGGCGAGACCACGAACCGCTCGCTGGCGCCGAAGGTGGGGTTCTGGATCCGCGGCATGTGGGAGTCACCTGGCAGCGGCTCGTTCGGCATGGCGAGCCACCGGGACGCCCAATGGGGAAGGATGAGCGCGAAGGGATGCTCAATTTTGGCCCTGTTGATCTGTCCCCAGGTTGCCGTCCTCGGGTCGGCATACTCCTTGTCGTATGAGGCGGACACGTCATCCACGGCCGCAGCGAGCAGCTCGTCCCATGACTTGAACGACCGGTCCAGGAGATGGGCGGGCTTTTCCCTGAGCAACGTCTCGAGAGGCTGCTCGTAGTTGAGACGAGACCATCTGAAACCCGGGTCCTTCTCCACGCACGGTGCGAATATCGGGTCGAAAACGCGGTTCGCGACAGCAATCCTGAAGGCGTGCACGACCCGGTAGCTTGTGGAATCGGCGCCTGCCCGGCCTTCCCACTTCTGGACGGCCTGGAGCATGGACATCCGCGAGGGATGTCCGGCCACGACTTGGGGTGTAAGCGCGCCGAGGAGCAGGTCCCTCCACCGGCCCAGGAGCACTGCGCGGTCGTCGAGTTGAATCCCCAGAAGATCCTTCGGAACCACCGGCCTCGATTCGCGCGAAAGCGAGACCATGTCGTCACGGATCTGCCGGGCCCTTGCCGCGATCGCGTAGCCTGAGTCCCCGAGCGCCTCGAGGGACTTTCCCCCCACCGTGCGGTTGTTTGCCGTCCAAAGGAGCCCGTCCCTGGGTGAGACAATCGTGGGCACCTCGCCGTCCGCCAGGAATCCCTCCCAGCGTCGGTCCCCGAACGTCCACGAGACGGGAAGGCGGCCGTCATATCCGATCCTCTTCGGCAGCAGCCCGGCCACGGTCCAGGCGACGCGGCCGGCTGTGTCGGCGACGATGAGGTTCTGCGCGGGTATGCCCATGTGGTGGGAGATCGAGATCGCGGCCCCCGCATCTTTCGCGTCCTCAAGTTCTATGATGTCGAAGTTGGTGGCCGCTGCGTCGTCCTCGGTCCAGTGGAACACGAGGATGCGGCCGTCGGCGGTCTCGCCCACCACCGGGCCCCACACGGTCCACTTGAAATCCATGGGGGTGTCCTTGGAGCCCCGGACGCGGACCGCCGCGGTGCGGTGCTCGTAGGGGACAAGGCTGCCCTTGTCGGGCCCGTGATAGAGGTCCGGCGATATGCTCGGGTTGATCATCAGGATGTCCCCGACGCCGGCGTTCGAATTCGTGAAGCCCCACGCAATTTTTCCCGTGCTGCCCGCTACCAGCATTGGCGCGCCCGGGATCGTGACGCCCGTCTCCTCGTGGCCGGGCCACTTGAGCGAGATATGGTACCAGATGTTGGGCACGCCGAGGTGGAGGTGCGTGTCGTTGGCCACCATGCCGGCACCGCTCCCGGTCAGGGAGCCGGCCACGGCGAAGCAATTGGATCCTGGAGACTCCCCGTCGGCCCACGCGGCCGCCCCCGGCGCTGCGCTGAGCGCCACCGCGGGCTCGTCGGGGCTCGTCGTGCGGAGGTCGAGCTCGGACGCCGGGGGAATCGGAGGCGTCGCTGCCGCGCTCGCATCCATGGGCGCGTCCTCCGGGGTCGAGAGCGGTGCAAAGAAGGCGAGAGAGGCCCGGCCCAGGGTGTCGCGGATCGTGGAGAGGTTCCTCACGTAACGCCCCGTGCTTTCCTGGAGGTCGAGGGTCATCGCATAGGTGATCAGGAAGCAGTCCTCCGGGTCCCATGGGCGCGGCTCCGACCGCAGGACGGTGTACTCCCACGGCTTCGCTGCCAGGGCGGCCAATCCCTGGTTCACGCCCTCGGCATAGGCCTCTAACAGGGCGCGCCGCTCGGCCGGCTCCCTGGCCAGGACTCTCTTGGCCAGCTCCTTGAATCCGTGCATGCGGGCTTCCTTGTCGAGGGGCAGCGCCGCCTGGCCGAAGAGTTCCGAGAGCTCTCCCGAGCCCCTGCGTCGGAGCGTGTCCATCTGGAAGAACCTGTCCTGGGCATGGATCCACCCGGTTGCCCGCGCCACGTCGATCCGGCTCGAGCCCGAGATGGTCGGCACCCCCAGCGCGTCGCGGGTGATCCTTGCCGGGGCCGCGAGGCCGTGCAGGCGCACGGTCCCGTCGAGCAGGGGGAGGCAAGCCGTGATGCGGCCCCTGACCCAGAGACCCGCCGCCCCCGCCGCAAGCACCAGGGCAGCGCACAGTATCCCCACGGCCCAGAGAATTCGTTTGCCCGGGGAGCGAAGGGTCATGGAAGGCCGAGGGTTTCTAGTATCCGATGCGTCAATACATTGGGTCCCTGCTTGGCATCCAGGGTGAGGGCATCCAGGGGCTCCTCGAGGGCATCGAACTGTGACTTGAGGAGGCCTTCCTTCATGAAATGCCCGCTTCGGGCGCGCAGCCGCTCCCCAAAAAGGCCGGAATCGCCGCGGAGATAGGCGAACCTCACGTTTGCCGGGTCGGGCGCCAGGACGTCGCGGTAGGATGCCCGCAGGCAGGAGCAGGCCACCACGGCCTTCCCGCCCCTGGCCGTGCACGATTCGATGCTTGAGCGAACCGCATCAAGCCAGGGAGCGCGATCCGAGTCGTCGAGGGGGATTCCAGAGGACATCTTGGCGATGTTGGGCGCGGGGTGGAGGGTATCCGCCTCGATGAACTCCCAGAGGAGCTTCTCCGCGAGCATCCGCCCCACGGTCGTCTTGCCGCTTCCCGACACACCCATCACGATGATAACCGATAGGGGATGGGCCTCCCAGGAGCGTGTCCCGCCTGGGGGCCGGCCCTCGTCCAAGTCTAGGAGCTCGAAAAAGGTCTCGGGGGCGGGCTGCACGAGGCCGTACTCGGCGGCGCGTACCCTCAGGACATCGCTGCGGTCGTCGCGCCAGCCAATCTTTGTCATGAACCGGTTCCAGATGAGGCAGTCCTCATCGTTTCGGGGAGCGCCGCGGCGGTGGGACCATGCCAGGACCTCCTCGTCGCAACCCCCTTCCAGCGTGCGCGCCTGGATCTCCTCGTAGGGAACCCCCAGGAAACGGCAGCACCTTGCGTCGAAGAGCGGCTGCCTGACATCACCCAGGTTCGGCTGATAGTCGGCAGGGAGTCGGCCCCTTGAGTGCAGGCGCACCTTGTCGAGCATCCTGCCAAATACGACGATCCGTCCGACCTTTGCGTGGGGGCTTCTCAGGCCTGTGACTCGGGGCATGGGTGGGGTGGGATCGAGCCTAGTCGCGAAGCAGGTAGACGGCCGTGCAGAGGGCGCCGAAGACAAAGGTCGGTGCGATAACCCAAAGCGCGCTCACCTGGACATGGTAATGCTCGAAAAGCCAGACGACAGCCACGCTCTTCAGCATGATCAGCGTCCAGCCGAGTTTCAGGATAAGCTCGACGCGCGGGTTTCTCGGGGGCTTGCGGCTGGTGCGGACCGCGCGCACGAAGCCCCTGTCGTAGTCCGTGGAAGGACGACGGTTGATGAGGCGTACAAGGTCTGGGAACATCGAGTTTCGGGCGCCACAGGCTGTGCTGGACGTGTGCCAGTTTCAAATCTTGGGCGTTTTTACAGCGAGCGAGGGCTTCTCGGGAGCCCGGCCGGTGAGCTCGGCCAGGCCTGAGAGATAGGCCGTGGCCCCCCCGGAGGTCATCCGCTCGATGTCACCGGCGGCGAGGCGCCAGCGCCAGTTGCCCTCGGGCTTGCCGGGTGAATTGAGCCTGGCCTCGGATCCTAGGCTAAGCAGGTCCTGCATAGGGAATAACGCGATTCGGCTCACGGCCGAGTAGGCTTGGCGTATGAAATCCCAGCCGATCTCCTTGCCGTCGACACGCAGGTAGCGGCGCACGTGGTCCCGCGTTTTTTCTCCCGCGTTTGCATACCAGCCGAGCGTGGTGTCGTTGTCGTGTGTCCCCGGGTAAATGACCCCGTTGCGGGTCAGGTTGTGGGGCAGGTAGGCATTCTTCGCGTCGCCGCCAAAGGCGAATTGCAGCACGGCCATCCCCGGTAGCCCCGTTTCCTTGAGAAGGGTTTCCACCGAGGGGGTGAGGAGACCCAGGTCCTCCGCTATGATCTTTGCGCCCGGGAACGCCTTCTTCACCGCCCTGAAGAAATCGATACCCGGGCCGGCCTTCCATTCCCCGGTCCGCGCGTTCTTCGCGGGAAGGGGGATGTGCCAGTAGGCGTCAAAACCACGGAAGTGGTCAATGCGGACGATGTCACACATGTCGAAGGACGCGCGCAGGCGATCCTTCCACCACGAGTAGCCGTCCTTTGCGTGGACATCCCAGCGGTAGAGCGGGTTTCCCCACAGCTGCCCGTCCGCCGAGAAATAATCGGGGGGCACGCCCGCCACGGCCGTCGGCCGACCATCCTTGCCGAGTTCGAAGAGGCCCGGGCTCGCCCACGCGTCGGCCGAGTCAGCGGCGACAAAGATCGGGATGTCGCCGATGATGCCGATCCCCCGCTTTGCCGCCTCGGCCCGCACCCGGCGCCACTGCGAGAAGAACGCGTATTGGTAGAACTGGTGGGCGCCGACCTCGGCGCCCAGCTTTGCGCGGAGCGCCGAGGGAAGCGCGGCGACCGAGCGCGCCTCATCCGGCCACTCCCACCAGGCCCTGCCGCCAAAATGGTCCTTCAGGGCCCGGAACCAGGCGTAGGGTTCAAGCCAGGACGCCTGCGACGCTTTGAACTGCCCGAAGTCCTCCGAGCCGAGCGAGGGCGATCCCGCTGCCGCGTGCCGATCGTACGCCCGGCGCAGGAGCGGCCATTTCAGCTGGTAGAGGGCTCCGAAATCGACCTCGAGAGCGCTGCCGCGTGAAAGCGTCGCCACCTCGTCGGCGCTCAGCAGCTTCCGTGAGACGAAGTCCTGCAGGTCGATCAGGTATGGGTTGCCCGCAAATGCGGAAAAGCACTGGTAGGGCGAGTCGCCGTAGCCGGTTGGCCCCAGCGGACAGACCTGCCACCACGACATCCCCGCTGCCTGCAGGAAATCGAGGAAGCGCACGGCCGATCCGTCCAACGTGCCTATGCCCTGCGAACCCGGCAGGCTCGTGGGGTGTAGGAGAACCCCCGCCGTTCTCCCCGAGAGCCAATTGAACAATACCCCGTCGTTGGTCGTTCCAGGTGTCATCGGCAGACATCTTGCCGGGTCGGTGGCCGGGGCGAAGCCCAAAAACGACGCGTCTCTTGGCGTGCCGCCCCCTTCCAAGGTCCGCCCATATGCGGGGAGTGGGGGTCCACAGTAACCCGGAACCTGCCCAATTGGGGTTGGCAGCTGTCGATCCCGGGTAGAGAATTCACAAGGCAATATGACGAAGGTGATCCTGTTTGGGGCGTCCGGGATGGTGGGGCAGGGTGTGCTCCGCGAATGCCTGCTCGACCCGGCCGTGGAGGGCGTCCTCGTGGTAGGCCGCACGGCCACCGGGCAGCACCATGGGAAGTTGCGCGAGATCACCCGGGGAGACGTGGCCGATCTTAGCTCCGTGGAGGAGGAGTTGCGGGGCTACGACGCCTGCTTTTTCTGCCTCGGGGTCTCGTCAGCCGGAATGAAGGAAGCCGACTACCGGCGGGTGACGTTCGACCTCACGCTGGCGGTAGCCGGGACCCTTGCCCGGCTCAACCCCGGCATGACCTTCATCTATGTCTCGGGCACCGGCACCGACAGCACAGAGAAGGGGCGCGTCATGTGGGCCCGCGTGAAGGGCGAAACCGAGAACGCGCTTCTCAAATTGCCGTTCAAGGCGGCGTACATGTTCCGGCCGGGTTTCATTCAGCCTCTCCACGGGATCGTCTCAAAGACCCGCCTCTACCGGGTCCTCTATGCCGTGGCAGGTCCCCTGGCCTCCCTGCTCAGGGGGATAATGCCTCGCTGGGTGACGACCACCGAGAAGGTGGGCCGTGCGATGATCCGCGTCGCGGAAAGGGGCGCCCCCAAGACATTCCTCGAGAACCGGGACATCAACGAACTGGCCGCGGAGGCGCATTCTCCCTGACTCCCCGATCGGCGTCAGCCGAGGGACTTTTCATAGAGAAAGGCTAGTTTTCGGAATGGACGCCGCCGCCGCGCATGTGACGGCGACGCGGATCCCAAAACCCTTGGGGTGGGTCAGGGAGACGTCTCCACAAATTCCGGCTCATACGGGCCAAGGGCGAAGCCGTCAGCGTAATCCCGGTCGTGCAGGATGCTCCTTGAGCGCCCCTTCAGGTCGACGCGCTTCGCGACGCCATCGAGGTTGAGGTAGAGGTTGTGCCTCGGGTCAATGGATCGAGCCATGACCCCGGCAGGAGCCGCCGGCCCGGTGTTTATCGACAGGCGGTCGATCAACTCGTCCGTGATGACTTTCAGGAGATCCTCGCGTGCCGGTACCCCCACATAGATTGCGACCCCGGCCCCGAACCGGTTCGAGGTCACAATGGGGTAGTCCTGGTCGAGGCTCACAATTCTTCCAAGGATCTCCGCCCCCTTGGGGTGGATCACGTCGAAGCGCGGCGACTCGATCGAGACCTCGCGTTCCCTGTAGGCGATGCGGACCTCGTTTCCCTTCAGGCCCATCCTCGACAGCTCGTTCAGGAAGACGGGCTCCTCGAAGCCCGACACCCGTATGCCAAAGACATCGCTCAGGCGTCCCGGAAGCGTGCTCGAGAATACACGGTTGTGTTCGTCCGCGAGCGCTGAATACCCAGTCATCAGCACCGTCCCTCCCTTTGCCACAAACTCGCGGATGTGGGTCGCGGTCTGCTCGTCCATGACGCTCACCCCGGGGACGACCAGCAGCTTGTACGGAAGCCCGCTTCGGCTGATCTCGACCACCCGTACGTCCACATTTCGCCGGTTCAGCACGTTGAAGGCCGTTTGGATCTGCCCATCGTGGAGCTCGGGATACGCGGAGCTTGCGATCTGGCTTGGGAACGAGAACGCGAGGGCAACCTCCGGGTGGGCGCGGTAGGGAAACCCAAAACGCTCGATCTTCCTGAACTCGGCCGCGATCAGCTTGTACTCCTCATACTTCCGATTTGGCAGACCGTCCCAGTCGACCATGCCCTCGAGGTACTGCTCCTCGCCCCCGTGCATGCTCTGCCAGGTCCACCCGCAGACCACCTGGTTCCCGAGCATGAGCGAGGCGTAGGCCGATTTGCGGATGGATCCCGGCACTGCCGTCATCGTCGTGAATTCGGTGCACCAGAACGGCGTGGTGTTTTCAAACTGTATTCGCGCGATGCCGAACAGCGCGCTTTCGATGCCCTGGTTATCCCTGAGCGAATTGCCCGGATAGAATCCGCAGCCCCCTCGTGCTATCCCGCCCTCATAGGCAATCTGGGAATAGTCGAAGTACTTCTTGCTGCTGTAGTACCACATGTTGGTGGTGGTGAGCGCTCCGGGGGCGTCCGTGTTCACGCGCGCGATGACCTTCTGCAGAAACTGGCTCACCTCGTCCGATATGAAGCGCCTAAAATCGAGAAGGCGCTCGGGGGCCCCCCCGAACTGGCCCGGGAGAGGGAGGCCCACCTCCTCGAAGTCGCCAATCCTCCTCGACCACCTCTGGGCATCCCAAGCGGAATTCAGGTTCTCCACCGTCGAATATTTATTCCTCAACCATGCTATGAATCGGGCCCTGACCTCGCCCGAGTACGAGATCGGTCCGTCGCCCGGCTCGTTGTCTATTCCGAATGCCAGCAGCGCCGGATGCTTTGCATAATGCTTGGCGAGGGCGTCGGCGAAGCGCAGGGCGTATTTCTGATACATCGGGTCGCCCACGTCCTCCATGTAGCGGTGGTTCGGGTACTGGACGTTCCCATTGGCGTCCGTGATGTTGATCGACGGGTACTTGGCATGGAGCCAGAGGGGCGCGGGCCTGACCGCGACATCGAGAATGACCTTTATTCCAGCCCCCTGCATCCGGTCCATCACGTCATCGAACCACGCGAAATTGAACTGCCCGTCCGCGGGTTCGTAGCTGTCCCAGGCAAGATGCCCCATGCGGACCACACGAAATCCCGCGTCCTTCATCAAATGAATATCCCGCTCCCAGGTCTCCTTGTTTGAATCATGGGGATGGTAGTTTGCCCCGACGTAGAGTTCCTGGGCTTTGGAAATGGGGATGAGCCCCAGGGCCGCCGTCAGAAACGCCGCCATCATGGATTTTTGGGTGCACATGCTCATGGGACGCGAGGTGCCTCGTTATGTTTTTTTAAGGGTCGCAAGTCTAGGGCCAAGTGCCGCGCAGGGGGCTTGCTTGGCTGAGCGACCGTGGCCGACCCGAGCGCGACGGCCCCGAAACCTGGGGGAAGTGTAAAAACGGCCGATATTATGTGGAAATTGCCGCTTTTGGGGCTATATTCCCGGGGACCCGGCGCCTCGCGCGCCTGTTCTATAGATGGATCCGATTTAACCCCAGGTCCGACACCGCGCACGACGATGAAAACATTGAGCCTGATATCCGTGATTCTCGTTGGACTCGTCGCGGGGTGCGCCTCCTTCGGGGTCAACGAACCCAAGGCAGTGACCCGAACCGAGGTCGTCTTCGACCATCCCGAGAAGTTCACGGACGTGAAGGACAGCAGCATCCCGACGGACCAGGGCCGGGACGCGATCCTTTCGAACATCCGGGAGTACATGATCCGGTGCACCTCGCCCCTGGTTCCGGATGGCTACTGGCTTAAGGTGGTGTTCACGGACATCGACCTGGCGGGGGACTTCGAGCCCTGGCACGGGCCGCAGTGGAACGACGTTCGCATCATCAAGGCGGTCTACCCGCCCGCGTTCTCGTTCACCTACACGGTCACGGATCCTGCCGGAAAGGTCGTGAAGCAGGGTTCCGAGAACATCCGCGACATGATGTTCAACACCAGGCTGTTGATCGACACCAGCGACTCCCTGCGTTTTGAGAAGGCGGTCCTCGAAGACTGGGCCCGGGGGACGCTGCGTGACCTCAAGAAGACGTGACGGGACCCCGGAAACGGGGGTAAATGATTAGTCTTGCGCCCGGGTCGCAAGCCTGCACCTTCACAAGCATCGTTAGAGATAGCGTTTTGGTGACAGCTTCTGGTGAGTCGTTGGCTGAGCGGTTTGCTCAAGTGATGATTTCGAAACCCGACGGTGGGAACGGACTGGCAGCGGACGGTGGCTCTTACGAACATCACATCATGAGCAATTCCAAACTATACGTTGGAAATCTCTCGTTCAAAACGACTGAAGACGAGCTCCGCTCGCATTTCGGCCAGTTCGGTACCGTTACCGACGTTTACGTCGCTATGGACAAAATGACGGGCCGCCCGCGCGGTTTCGCCTTTGTCACCATGGGTACGGCCGAAGAGGCCAAGATCGCGGCCGAGAAGGTCAATGGCGTCGAGCTCGGTGGCCGTCAGCTGACGGTCAATGAGGCTCGCCCGAAGGAAGATCGTCCCAGCGGCGGTTTCGGCGGCGGCGGCGGTGGTCGCGGCTTCGGCGGCGGCGGCGGCGGTCGTGGCTTCGGCGGCGGCGGCGGCGGTCGCAGCGACCGCGGCGAGCGTCGTTACTAAGACCTGCGCTTAGCGAGATTTTGCAAAGGATGGAGAGCCTTTACTGGCCTCCATCCTTTTTTATGCGATGCCCGCGACGCCCGTTCAAAAACACCTAGGGGCGCTTCTGCGCTGCACCCGCTGCCCGCGGATGCACAAGCCGGTGGTGGTCGGACGCCCCGTGGCCAGCCGGATCATGCTTGTCGGACAGGCCCCGGGCGACAAGGAGCCGGTCCTCGGAAGGCCGTTTGCTTGGACCGCTGGTAAGACGCTCTTCAAGTGGTTCTCGGGCGCGCTTGGATGGAGCGAGGAGCAGGTCAGGGGCCGGATCTATTTCGCGGCCGTGTGCCGCTGCTTCCCCGGGAAAATGCCGAAGGGCGGGGACCGCGTGCCGGACCCGGCTGAGATTGACGCATGCGCCTATTGGCTCGAGAGGGAATTCAAGCTGCTGCGTCCGACCCTCGTGATCCCGGTCGGAAAGCTCGCGATCGGCCGGTTCCTTGAGCCCGCCCCGCTCCAGGACATCGTGGGGCGGACCTTCAAGGTGAGCCTTGCGGGATGCGAGGCGGACTGCGTCCCGCTGCCGCATCCCTCCGGGGCCTCTCCCTGGCACCGGATGGAGCCGGGCAAGACCCTGCTTGGCCGCGGCCTGGAACTCATCGCCAACCATCCGGAAATTAAGCTCGTTTCTTGACGGATGCGCGGGCCTTTGCAGTTTTGTAGTCCATGGCCCCCCTAAGGTTTGCTGCAATGGTCTGCGTTTTGTTTGCGGCGCCCTATCTGGCGCACGCGCAACGGGAGCGGCTTCCCCCTGAGGACGTCGACGTCGTCGAGAAGAAGTGGCCGGATGCCAAGGTCACCTCGATGAGCATCCGCTACGTCGTGGAGAAGGCTGGCACAGGGCGCCTGGTCCAGGCGGGCGAAATGGTGGAGGTCAATTACATCGGAAGCCTGCTCACCGGGAAAGTCTTCGACAAGCAGCTCGACCCGAAAAAACCGTTCACCTTCCGCGTCGGCCGGAGCCAGGTCATCGAGGGATGGGACCAGATCCTCCAGATGATGAGGCCAGGCGACAAATGGATCGTCATCATCCCGCCCGAGCTGGCCTACGGCCGGCGTGGCGAACCCCCGCGGATTCCCAGCTACGCCACGCTCGTCTTCGAGATGGAAGTGATCGGCGTCAAGAAGGACAGCTGATCACTTGGCCAGCTTGGCCGTGTCGACGTAAGTGTACGTCGCCTTGAACTCGGCGACGGCTTGGTCGTGGGCAGCTGCGGCGGGCGTCCCCTGGGCGACGAGGTCCGACGTGCGCTTGTCGACCCAGCGGCGCATGAAGTCCTTTTCCACGTCGGTCGCCACGGTCTTGCTCTCCTTGGGCGCCGCAGGATTCTTTTTTGAGGAGAACATGTGGCAGCTTGAATTTGCTAGCACTGCGGCTGCTAGGGCGATCGGAACGAGGCGTTTCATGGGCAATTTGTAGAGTTTGGGGTCACGCCGTTATGACCGCGAGTGAATCTTTTTGGTTTCGTGTTTTGCCATTTAAGTCGTTTATAACCCATCCAATGAGTGACGAGCCGCAACCTTTGCGCCTGAAGCCGCGTCCGCCGGCTGGGGCAGGGCCGTCGCAAACCCCGGAGACTCCCCCGGCGCCTCCGCCCCCCCCGCCCCCCAGTCCCGAGGGGGGTGATGCTTCGGGTCGCCTGCGCCTCAAGCCGAGATTAAATCTTTCCAGTGAAACGACTTCTAAGGTAGAGCAACCCGCTTTGCCCCCGGAGCCTTTTATCCCTGCGGCGCCGCCCCCAGCCGCCCCGTTTCCGTCCGCTCCTCCCCCCCCGGCTCGGCCTCCCCCCCCGGTTGCCTTTGCCCGTCCGGAGCCTCCTGCTGCGCCTCCCGACGACGACCTCCCCAAGTTCAAGCTGAGGCCCAAGAGGAATCCTGCGGCGCCACCGCCCCCTTCCCAGGCGCCCGAGCCCTTCATTGATCCGTCGATGGCGCCGCCTGAGCCCCCTTCGTTTGGGGGCTCGGCTTTGCCGCCACCTCCTCCGCCCATGCCGGCGGCCGGAAGCCGGCCGATGTCTGCGGAAGCACCGCCGCCCCCCCCGCCCCCGCGCTCATCTGCGTCGATGCCGCCCATGTCGGTCCTATCGGCGCCTCCTCCTCCTCCTCCAGGCTCGGCGGCCGAGCCACCCGTGCCCGGGGGAATACCCAAGCTTTCGCTCTCCACGCCCGGAGCGCACCCTCCCTCGGGGAAGCCGCCTGGAGCCAAACCCGGCCTCAACATCAAGGTTGCCGCGGATGTGCCGCTCAAGGTGGGGGGAAAGCCGGTGGCCAAGCCGGGCGTCCTGCGCAAGCGCGCGACGCTAAGCCCGGTCGCGAAGGTGGGTGTCGCCGTCGTGGTCGTCGCGTTCGCGATTGGGGGTATTTTCAGCTACCGGATTTTCTTTCCGAGCCCGAGCAAGGACGTGAAGTTTAGTGCGGCCCCGGTCGTCAAGACGCCCAAGAAGGACGTCAAGGATGTGCCGTCAGAGCTGCCAAACAAGGTCGCCGCGGAGCCTGCAAAGCTGATCGACAGCGGGCAGAAGGCCATCGCGGCCCACAAGGAGGTGGAGCAGGCCAAGGTTGATGCTGCCGCGAACCTGCAGGAGGCCCCGACCCCCACTCCCGCGACGGAGGCGGTCATGGCGCAGACCACGATCACCTCCGAAGTGAAGGTGAACAGCACGCGCATTGATGCTGCCCCCGCGGCCAGCGCCGCTTTCCGGACATTCGTCGCCGGCGCAAGCATCGGCGGCGTGTTTCAGGGGACGCCCTCCAAGGCGCTCATAAACGGCACCATCGCGCGCGAGGGCCAGGTCGTCGAAAGCGTGCTCGGAATCACCTTCGACCGCATCGATTCCGAGAGGAAGGTGATCTATTTCAAGGACACCACGGGGGCGATCGTCTCCAAGAACTACTGACGGTTTCCTGGCCCCGCGGGCCTCACCAGGTCTCAATCGGGCCACGCGGCACGGGGATCTCGCCCCGGCCGAACACATCGGCTTCGCCGCTTAGGAAGGACGGTGTGAGGGGTGCGGGTTCAAACTTGGGAAGCAATACGCCCGAGGAGTCGCAGAAGGCTGCCCGCCAGGTGACGTACTCCGAGACCGCCAACTCAAAGTCGGCCTTGGACTCGATCTTAAGGATGCGCTGCTTGAACGGCTTCGCCGGACCGAAGCGCTTGGCGTACCACGGCGCCACCTTCCTGAAAAGCCGCGCACCTCTCTCCTCCCCATAGAACTCGCAGTAGCGCTCGAAGTGCCGCCTCAGCACGCGTATCCTCTCGGGGAATCCCGGCTCCGGCAGCAGCTCGCCGGTCCTCAGGAAGTGATCGGTCCTGCGGAAGATCCAGGGGTCGTAGAACGCGCCGCGCCCGATGCTCACGCCCGCGCACCCCGTCTCGGCGATCATGTGGCGCGCGGCTTCGGGCGTCGTGATGTCGCCATTGCCGATCACAGGGATCGATCGCACCGAGGCCACGACGGCGCGGATTCCCTCAAGGTTCACGGTCCCGGAGAACCCCTGCGCCCGGGTCCTTCCGTGGACGAAGACCGCCGAGACTCCCGACTCCTCAAGGGCTCGCGCCAGGTCCGGTGCGGTGATGTTCTCCGAATCCCATCCGAGGCGCATCTTGGCCGTAACCGGGATCCTGACCGCCGCGACCATCCCGCGGACCAGAGCCGCGGTGCCCGCGAGCTCGGTCATCATTGCGGATCCTCCCCCGATCTTCGTCACCTTCTTCACCGGGCAGCCCATGTTGATGTCGACGGACTGCGCGCCCATGTCCTCGCAGATCACTGCGGCATCGCGCATTTCCCCCGGGACGCTGCCGAAGAGCTGGATCGAAAGGGGCCTGTCCTCCTCGTTTGACTCGACGAGCTTCAAGGCCGTGCGATTGCGCTCGATCAGGGACCGCGCGTTTACCAGGTCGGTCGTCGCCCAGCCCAGGCCTCCCAGCTCCCGTAGCGTCAGCCGCATCGCCAGGTTGGTGTAACCTGCGAGCGGCGACAGGAAGAGGTTCGAGCGGGTCTCTAGGTTACCGATGCGCATTTTCGCGGGAACAAGGATGCCCCCGGCGCGCACGGGGCCGCAACCGGCAAATGCCCCCGGTCAGCCCGAGACGAGCTTGCGGGCGAGCCGGTTGTGGCGCTCAAGCACCGATGGAAGGTCGACGGTGCACAGCCTTCCTTCCTCCACCACCACCCGGCCGTCGATGGCGACCCAGGACGACTTCTCCGGTGCGCAGAACACCAGGGCCGCAACCGGGTCGTGCAGGGCACCGGCCATGTTCACCCCGCGCAGGTCATAGGCGGCGAAGTCCGCGGCCATGCCGGGCGAGAGGGAGCCAATGTCGTCGCGGCCCAGGACCCGCGCGCCACCGATCGTCGCAAGCTCGAGGGCCTGGCGCGCGGTCATGGCGGAGGGCCCGAGGCCGACGCGCTGCAGGAGCATGGCCTGACGGGCCTCGCCCAGCATGGTGCCACCGTCGTTGGAGGCCGACCCGTCGACCCCAAGGCCGACGGGAACTCCGCGCGCGACCATGGTGCAGACGGGCGCGACTCCGGACCCGAGGCGCATGTTGGAGCAGGGGCAGTGCGCAACCCCCGTCCCCGTCCGGGCGAAGAGAGCTATCCCCGCGTCGTCCAGCTTCACGCAGTGCGCATGCCACACGTCGGGGCCGACCCATCCCAGGTCCTCGGCGTACTCCGCCGGAGTCATCCCGAATTTCTCGACGCTGTAGGCGACATCGTTGTCGTTCTCCGCCAAGTGCGTGTGGAGGGAGACACCGAGGGTCCGGGCTAGGCTCGCCGACTCGCGCATCAGCTCCCGGCTCACCGAGAAGGGCGAGCAGGGGGCGACCGCGATCCTGAGCATGGCGAGGCGGGCCGGGTCGTTGTGGGCCTCGATCACCCGCTGCGTGTCCCTAAGGATGGAGGCCTCGTCCTCGACGAGGCTGTCCGGCGGCAGGCCTCCCCGGCTTCGCCCGACGCTCATGCTGCCACGGGTCGCATGGAAGCGCATGCCGATCTCCCGGGCCGACTGGATGCTATCCTCAAGCCGGCACCCGTTCGGGAAGAGATAGAGGTGGTCGCTCGAGGTCGTGCAGCCGGACAGCATGAGCTCGGCCATGGCCGTGAGCGTGGAGACCCGCAGCATTTCGGGAGTCAGGCGCGCCCACACGGGGTAAAGCGCCTCAAGCCAGCCGAAAAGTCCCGCGTCCTGGGCCGCGGGGACGGCCCGCGTGAGGCTTTGGTACATGTGGTGGTGGGTGTTCACCAGGCCCGGGACGACAACATGCCCCGCCAGGTCCAGGATCCGGTCCGCGGTCTCGGGAAGGGAAGACGTTTCGCCTACCGCAATGATCCTGTTGCCTTCGGCGAAGAGTCCCCCTCCACGAATCTCCCTGCGCTGGCCGTCCATGGTGACGAGGACGTCGGCGTTCCTGACCAGGAGTGTGCGCGGAGGCGTTCCCGCCGGGCTCATGGTGCGGGCAGGGCTGCCTTCATGCGCGAGAGGCCAAGGGCCAGCGTCGACCTGGGGCATCCGAAGTTGATCCGCACGTGGCTTCCGGGGGCGGCCCCGAAAGGGACGCCGTCGCTCAGGCCCACGCCGCCGTCCTCGAAATGCCTCACCGGGTTCTGAAGCCGGAGGGCCTCGATGTTGAGCCATGCAAGGTAGGTCGCCTGGATCGGCGCCTCAATCCTCACGCCGGGAAGCTCCCGGGCGACGAAACCCTCAAGAAAGTCGCGGTTCCCCCGGAGGTACTCGACCAGGGCAACGCGCCACGGCTCGCCGTCCCGGTAGGCGGCCTCACAGGCGACGTAGCCGAGCGCGTTGACCTCGGCGACGATGCCCGCGCACGCCTTCACGAAGCGGGTGCGGATCCCGGGATCGGGGATCAGGGCGAAGGATGTCCCGAGGCCGGGAACATTGAAGGTCTTGCTCGGCGCCATGAAGGTCACCGTCCGCGCGGCCTCGCCCGGCGCCACAATCCCGAACGGCTCATGCACCGCGCCAGGCTCTAGCAGCAGGTCGCAGTGGATGTCATCGGAGCAGATCAGCAGGTTGTGCCGCGCGCAAAACTGCGCGATCCGCGAGACCTCGTCGCGGCTCCAGACCCGCGCGATGGGGTTGTGCGGGTGGCACACGATGAAGAGCCTTGTGCGAGGCGTGACGGCCCTCTCAAGCGCATCCCAATCGATCTCCCAGCGTCGCGCGGCGGAGTCGAGCGCCAGCGGGACACTCCGGGAGACGCGGCCTTGGTTCCTCGGGGCCGTCGTGAAGGGAGGGTAGACCGGCGAAAGGCTCAGGATCTCGTCGCCTTCTTGCGCGAAGGCGCGCGCCGCGACATTAAGGCCGCACACCAGCCCCGGCAACCAGACGATCCAGGACGGGTCGATCCTCCAACGGTAGCGCGCCTCCATCGCGCCCACCACAGCGTCGACCGTGGACTTCACGGGTCGGGCGTAGCCGTAGATCCCGTGCTCCACGCGCCTGCGGAGCGCCTCGACGATGACCGGTGCGGTCTCGAAATCCATGTCCGCCACCCACATGGGAAGGACGTCGCGGCCGGCGTACTTCTGCCATTTCTGCGAGTCGGTGCCCCTGCGCTCGGGCGTCGTGTCAAAGTTGAAGCTCATCGGGGCGCGGAGCCAACCACAAGGACCCGGCGATTCCGACTGTTTTTATTGCTCCTCAAAGAGCGGGATGACGCGGGTGTCCGGCACGGTCACCAGGCCCTTGTCGGTGATGCGTATCTCGGGAATCACCGAGAGGGGTATCAGGTTGAAGCCCATGTAGGGCAGCGTGCATCCGGCGGCCTTCCAGGCGCGCTTCAGGCGCGTGGTTTCGGCGGCCACCAGGGTGGCGCGCTTGTCCGACATCAGCCCGGCCACGGGCAGCGCCACGCTTGCGACCACTTTCCCGGCCCGGACGACGCACACCCCGCCGCGCGTCCGCTTGATCTCGGCCAGGGCCCTGCGCATGTCGGCCGCGTTGTTCCCGGCCAGGATGATGTTGTGGGCGTCGTGTCCCACCGAGCTCGCGACGGCCCCGTCCCTGAGCCCGAAGTTCTTGAGCAGCCCGTGGGCGACCGCGCCCGACTTCCCGTGCCTTTCGACCACCGTGACAAAGCACAGCTTGTGCTTTCGGAGTATCTCGGGCCAGCCGCCCGCGCCGGCTTCGATGCGGATTCTGTCATGGAAAAGGATGATGCCGGGTAGCGCCGCCCGGATCACGTTGGCTGTCACGGCGCGACTCGGCAGGTCGGGCACGAGCTCGGGCCTCGCCGGGAGCTTCACGGTCTGGTACGCGGCCTTGGGGTAGCGGTAGCGTCGGGAGAGCGCCTGGTCGAGGAGCGGCGTCACCTTCCCGTCCTTCACGACAAGCTCGCCACCGTACCAGGTGCACTGCGGCTCGAGCGAATCGTTGAGCAGCACGATGTCGGCACGGCGGGCCGGCGCCAGGCCGCCGATGTTGCCGTCCATTGCAAACCGCGTTGCCGGGTGAAGGGATCCCATGCTCCAGGCCGCGGCCGGCTTGATGCCGGCCCGGGCCGCGGATTGCACGACCCAGTCCATCCCAAAGAGGAACAGGTCGTCGGCGTCCCGGTCATCGGTGCACACACAGACCCGCTTGGTGCTCGCCCCGAGCTCGGTCACCGCCTTGATCGCCTGGGGAAGGGAGTTCCATGGCGTCGTCGGGGGCCCGCCCCTAAGGAAGACCCAGACGCCGTTCTCGAGGAAGTCGTCCGAAATGTCACGGTCTATGGCCTCGTGCGTGTCGGAAATCCCCGAGGCCGCTCCGGCCGCCACGAATTCACGGCCGTAGATGTGGCCGGAGACCGGCAGCCCGCGCCGGATGGCCTCGGCCAGGACCGCGTGGCTCCTCTTGTCACCCATGGCGACCTTAACGAAATCCATCTTCTCTCCGAGTGCGACCGCCTCGGGCCAGCGGTCGAAGAGCCTGCCGATCTTGATGGGAGTCAGGTCCCCGCCGGCCGTCTCGAACCGCGGACCGGTGGCCGGCACGGTGCTTGGGACTGTCAGGAAGATGGAGAGCGGGGCCTGGCGCGCGTCCTCAAGCATCCACTCGATGCCCTTCGAGTCACAGACGTTCCCGATCTCGTGGCTGTCACAGAAGATGGTGGTCGTCCCATTGAGGAGGGCGGGCTCCGCGTACGCGCACGCGGTCATCATGGAGCTCTCGATATGGATGTGGGGGTCTACAAGGCCGGGGGCGATGATGCCGCCGCGCGCATCGTAGCGGCGGACGCTGGATCCTTTCGGCGCCTTGCACGCGCCGGCGGGTTTCACGGCTGCGATACGCCCGCCCTTTACCCAAACCTCGCGGTCGGCGTGGAACCGTTCCGTGTAGGTGGACAGGATCCTGCCGCCGGTGATGACCAAGTCCGGGAGCTCGCGGCCCATGGCGACGGCGGCCAGCGTGCGGGTCAGCTTATGGAGCGGGGGGACGGAGAAACGCGTGATGCTCATCGGGATCTTGTGGAAAATTTTGTTGCGCAGCACGGCACCGCCTGTGCCTCGGGCGCACGATCCAAACATGGCGCGAGGCGCATGCAACGCGAGCCGTTTGCTTTGACCCGGCATGCAATCCATGGGCACGACCCGTGCTCCCGCTTCTCCGACGCCATCCCCCCTCGATTATCATCCTTCCCTATTTGGCACCCGGATTCGGGGGAGCGATAACGGTCGAGAGCAGTGCGTTAAGCCTGTCCCTATCGACTTGATCCGTCGCAAAGATGAGTCCGTCACGGGTCAATTTGGCTGCCAGGACCGCGCGGCCTGCTCTGACGCAGACCATGGCCGAGGCGTACGATAGCCCTGAAACCCTCGGGAACAGCGAAACCCCATCCACGATTTGTGCTATGTCTCGGTCGGTTGGCTTGGCGTCGCAGTGATCCCATACTTCCAAAATCCTCTGGTAAATCTCCAAGGTTGGGGCAGCCCGCAAAGCCTCCTGCAAAGGCTCTAGGACCGTGGCTGCCTGTACGGCGCTGAGGCTGCCCTTCAATCCCATTGGGGCCCCAATGGCCTCAGCATAGCGCAACTCGGCGAGCACAAGATAGGCCTTGGGCCGCACAACCTTGGCTTTTGTCGCGGCTTCCAGGAGCTCGCGCGCCTTCGCATCGTTACCCGTGTCATGTTCGTAAAGGCCGTAGACGGCCAGAAGTCTTGGGTCATGGATTTGGTCCGCGGTTATGACGAGGGGCTTCATCGTGACGGCGGTGCCGAATGCGGCATCAGGAGATGGATCGAGGGAGTGCCCGCCTTTTTGGGATGGGTCCACCACAGGAGGAAGACCTTGGTCGTCTAGGTAGGCGCGCTCCAGTATTCTGCCTGCCGCATGGAGGAATTCGCCCCTCTGTCCGGGATCCATCCTAAATGCGTTAGCCTGCATCCGGAGCCAGTCGCCAAGAATACGCCCGATCTGGTTCGCCGTGGCCTCCTCCATCCTTTGGTCGGGGAATTTAAGGGGCATCAGCGTTTCAACGAACGTTGGTTTTGCGAGTACCGCTTTTAGGTATTTTTCCAATTTCTTCTGCATCACCTTGTAGCCAAAGCCGAAGCACTCGGAGAACATCTGCTCGGTGACCGGTTCTCGGCGGGCGCGCCGGACGAACTCCAGGAATGCATGCGACTGGGTCGGATCCTCACTTCCCGGACCCATGAGCCCCCACCGGGAAAATAGCGCCGCCTCGGACTCCCAGAGCTGGCGGTTCTCGTCAGAAGGCTGGGATTCACCAAATAATTCGCCCAGCGGGATAAACGCGATCTTGGCCTTCTTATCCTTCTTCAATTGGTCTTGGAGGAGCTCAGTTTCCTCTGAGGATCCCCATAGCGTTCCGGGCCCAACGGCCCGTTGAGTCCGTTGTATCAGGGTCAATGAATCTTGGCCTCCAAGCCCGGCGCCCGTAATCCCTGACGTACTTCTTGTTGACGAAAATCGACCGTTGTCCTTTTCGGGAGCCACCAAGGCAAAGCCTTCCCGTATCAGGCCATGGTTCGGCCCTATCATCGCCGCTATCAACCAATCCGGAAGTGGTGGAGCGCACTTGAGCAGGCCTTCAAAACCACTTGAAGCGCACGCTTGGTCGTCCAAATGAATCCCGTAGACGTTTGCGTTAATCGCGTACGTATCCTCGTCGTACACCTCGGCAAGGTCGGTCGAGACAAACGCCCGGTCGGAGAGTTCGCCCCATGCCAGGGCGTCGACAGGCGCCTTGAACACGATGGGGCGTGAATGAATCTGCCCGATCGGAGCGTCATCCAAATTCGTGTCGTCTATGATTACGGTGTAGGGCACGGGAGACCGGGGATACCAGTCATTTGGCACCACAAGATTCTGAAACATTTGCCCTCGTTGGAGCGCAGCAAGTTCCCAGTTCGTCTCCTCGTCGGGGGCTCGGGTGAGCACCTCGAATCCGGGTAGGGAAACATAACGCCACGGGTTTTTCCCAATCCGCGTGGCCGAGACGACGAAGCGTCTCATCATAATTACTCTTTCTTGTCCGGCGGCGGTGGCGTCTTGCCCCGCTTCAGCGCGGACCGGAGGCGGGCTCAATATTAACACTCCCCACGCCAATACGAGAAGACAAGTCGCCTGAATCAAGCGCGGGGCTTTCGTCAATCTCCCTGGAATCGCTGCCGGGAACCGGCGGCTCGAGTCATGCGAACGATCAATAGGGGTGCTCATGGCGCACACGCAATTCTTTGTGTCCCCGGGCTTCGCCCATGTTGGAGAATTGTTCTGCTCACGGTGTGGTCCCCAGCGACGTCGGCTCGCCAATTTCTACGCGTCCCGTCCTCAGGTCTATCTGGATCAGCCCCTCGCTATTCTGGCCGAAATATTTCGATGCGACCAGAGCCATCGCTGAAAGCGATTTGCCGAGATCATTTCCTTGCTCGGGAATGCTCAGGTGCGCCTCCCACAGCAGCTTCGGTTTTCCGTGATCTCTAGCCGTCTCGTAGTCATATGCGAGCAGGACAACGTAGTGGCGGCGTTGTTCGATCTCCGCCTTTAACGTGTCGATGCGCGGGTCGCTTGTCGGAGTCGCAGCCATTTCGTGTGTATAGCCAAGGATCGCTGCATTCGTTGAATCCGTACGGGCACGCTGCGCATCTTCGAAATTGGATACGTCTTGCGGCATGGAAGGCGTTTGCGGGTTCTGCTGGAAAGTCGCCGACCGCAGGACGTCCGTCGTGCTTGGCTTTTGCGCCGTCAACGCGTTCGACGTTTCAAAATCAGATCTCTGTGACGGATTGGCTCTGAGCAAAGCCTCCGATTCTCGGTTAGCCGTGACCGCATTCGCGTGGTCCCCGTTGGGGACGACCGTCGTTCCCCAGTAAACCATGATCAGCAGATCCGTATCTGACGGATCCTTGCTGGGCACAAAATTCTGTTGTGCCAATGGTGCCGCAATCTCCCGCGCGACATCTGCAAAATTTAAGCCTCCATTCGCCTTACTCTTCTCGGGACTGCCATCTAACTGTCCTTTTCCAATGACCAATTCGTAGGATTCAGGCTGAAATGAGCCGTCGGCATTCTTGGGGCGGATGTAACCGTCGCTCGCCTTCGAATACACTGCGGTAGCTTGGCTATGATCGGGAGCGTGAACGCGAGAGGCTGTGCCTGAGGGCGATCCGTTGCAGGCCGCCAAGAAGCAGAGCGCAACCGGGGAAATCCACGAACAGTACGAATGGATCGGATTCGCGCTCATAGAATTGGGGTCAGCGATTAAAGCGAGACGCCGCAATTAAAGGCAGGGCGCTAGTAAGAGGCCGCGGCCAAAAGGTGGCCTCGTTGGGGTAGGGCAAGGGGATGGACGTCTCACGATTGAGACCCGTTCGGTGAGCGAGCCGGGCAAGGCTACTCGACTTGCCTTGGGTGTAGAAGATCTTAGTGATTCCGGGAATAGTGGGGCAGGTGACGTTGCGATCCGTGTCCCGTTTTGCAGTGATGCGTGCTGAGCCGGAACCGCACCCTGCGCCGCGCCTTGCTGATAAGCGGCCCCTGTTTCATTCATGCGCAAGCCCCGGCCTTGAGGCTCAAGGACGGGGGTGTTTTCGAATTTTGGGGCCCACAGAAGCGGAGGAGTTTTTTGGGCTCATGCGCCACTCTTGGCGCATAGGCAGGTGTGCTAAAGAAGCTCAACCTGCGACGTCCTACTGTGAAATAAATGCACACCAAGCTTCCGAACACGAAACTTAATATAATGGTTATAAATTAGATATGGTTATCATCAGCCTGGTACCCGAAATGCAAAGGATAGCGTACTATGCATCTCATCAACTACCGCAATGCCTCGCCTGCCACCCGCTTTGGCGGGCGGTATGGAACGCAGGACCTTGAGAACGAGCTCAACTGGCTGTTTGGAACGGCCCTCAACGGATTTGTCCCCCCGGTCCTCGGAGGGCAGTTCCCGGTCGACCTCTATGAAGACAAGGACAACACGTACGTCCGCGCCGAATTGCCGGGGGTGACCCGCGACGCGATCAGCGTCGAGATGATCGAAGGTTCCCTGTCCCTCCAGGCATCCCGCAAGGAAAAGACCGCGGAGGGTGAAAGCACCGTCTCCTTCAACCGCCTGGTCAGCATTCCTGACGAGGTCGCGTCCGACAAGGTGACCGCAGCCTACGAGAACGGAATCCTCACCGTCACGCTTCCCCGCAAGGAGGAGTCCAAGCCGAAGAAAATCAACGTCTCGGTCAACTGAACCCGCGAGCAACAAAAAAGGAATCCAACAACATGTCATTCTTCAATTCACTCATCCCGACGGCCGCCGGCGCCGTCTCATGCGCGGAGTCCGAGGCCCTGCCGGCCCGGCGCCCGGCCTACGAAGTCACGGAATCCGATAGCGGGTACAACCTGACCGTCACCCTCCCGGGTGTCTCAAAGGAGGGCCTGGAAATCACGGACGAGGGCGGCGAGCTTCGCATTGTCGGGAAAAGGGCGGGCAAGCTGCCCGAGGGCGTGGTCATCCTGCACCGCGAGTCCACGGATGCCGCGTTCGAGCTCGTGCTCGAGCACGACAACACGATCGACCCCGCAAAGACCGAAGCCGAGCTCAAGGACGGTGTGCTTCACCTGAAGCTCACCAAGGCCGAGTCCGCCAAGCCGCGCAAGATCGCCGTCACCTGACGGCGGCGCCAGGCGTTCCGCAAGGCCGGGGCCCTCATGGGGCGCCCGGCCTTTTTTGTGCGACGTCCCGGCGGTGGACAAGCGAGGCCACCACCGAGAGAGCAAGGAGGCTGGCGATCACGGCCAGGGACAGGGTTGTCGTTATGGGGTACCAACGCTCCACGAGCATCTTTGCGCCCACAAACGCGAGGATGGCTGCGACCCCCGCGTTCAGGTACCGCAGCCTGCCCATCGCCCCGCTGACGACAAAGAAGAGCGAGCGCAGGCCGAGGATCGCGAAGAAATTCGATGCGATGGCGATCATGGGGTCGTGGGTGACCGAAAGCACCGCGGGCAGCGAGTCCAGCGCGAAGATCAGGTCGGCGGTTTCGAGCACGATGAGCGCCGCAAGCCCCGCGGGCGCATGCCGCAGCACGAATTGGAACACCCGTCCTGATGGGTCGAAGGCCTGGTGACCGTTGCGGGCGAATGCGAGCCGGATGCCCGCGGCCATGACGAGCGCTCCGAAGACGGGCACGACCCACGCGAAGTGCTCAATGGCGCCGATTCCGGCGAGGATGAAGGCGGTCCGCAGCAGGATCGCACCGACGATTCCCCACATCAGGAGGCCCCTCTGGCGCAGGGGATCCAGGGCAAATTGCGAGAACACGAGCGCGAAAACGAACACGTTGTCCGCGCTCAGGCTCAGCTCGATCAAGTAGCCGGCTAAGTACTGCTGGGCCGGCTCCCGCCCGCGCTGCATCCAGACGACCACGCCGAAACTGAGCCCGAGGGCGATGCAGAAAAGCGCCGTCAAGGCGTCCCGGGTCCGGAGGGGGCGGGGGTTCGGCGGGTCGCTGGGCGGATTCTGGGTGGGCATCTTCCGGGGTCCTATGGGTCCAACTTGACGTTGCGGCTCCAGGTGGGTTTGGCAATGTCTGCCCATGACCGAGCTGATCCCAGTCCAGGTGCCCCCCGCCCCCCCGGGACCGTTGCTGCGCCTCGTCGGGTGGCTCCAGGCCAGGTTTTTCCCGGAGGCGATGGATGATACCACGGCCCGCTGGATCGCGGCGCTCTTGATCGTCCTGGTGGCGATCCTTCTGGGCCGGTTTGTCGTTGGGATTGTCTTCTCCCGGCTGAAGAAGCTGATGGCGAAGGCCAACAACCAGCTGATGCTGCCGGCGCTTGAGCCGCCGGCCGCCACCCTCCTGATCCTGCTCGGCTTCATCGCGGCGCTCTCGATCGTGCCGATCTGGGAGGAGGTACCGCGGCTGGTGAGACTCGGCGAGCAGGGCGCCCTGACGGCCGTCGTGCTCTGGGGCATCGCCTGCGCGGGCGGGGCCGTGATCGACCATTTTGCGGTGGGGGCAAGGGCGCGACGCCTGCAGATCGCGGCATTCATCCCGCTGATCAAGAGGACCGTGGTCTCGTTCTTCGTTGTCTTCAGCATCCTCGTCGTGCTCGAGAGCCTGGGCTTCGAGGTTAAGACCTTCCTGACAGGCCTCGGCATCGGCGGCTTGGCCTTCGCCCTGGCCGCCCAGGACACGATCGCGAACATGTTCGGGTCGTTCGTCGTGGTGATGGACCAGCCCTTCTTTGTCGGGGAATACATCCGCATCCTAAACTTCGAGGGCACCGTGGAGGAGATCGGGCTTCGTTCAACAAGGCTAAGGACTGGCCAACGCACCCAGGTGGTCATCCCGAACAAGACCGTCGCCACGGAGGTGATCAACAATTTCACGCGGATGCCCCAGCGGAGGGTGGATGCCACGATCGGGGTCACCTATGACTCCCCACCGGAGAGCATCCAGCTCGCCCTAGCGGACATTCGCGCCCTCCTGCGCGCGGACCCGGGAGTCGACCAGACGCTCGTGGTCGTCAGCCTCGCGGATTTCAGCGACACCTCGCTTCGAGTCCAGATCCTCTATTACACGGCCGATCCCGACTGGGAGGCGCACATGGCGCTCAGGGAGCGGATCAATCTCGGCATCTTGAGGGCGTTTGCCGGAAGGGGTGTGACGCTTGCCTACCCAAACCCGGTGATACGGCTGGACGCGGCTGCTGCCCAGAAGATCGCAAACGGACCGGCGGCTTAATCGAGGGTCTGGCGGTAGCGCTTCACGCCGACCACCATCGACACCACCACGAAGAGCGCGATCGGCCAGATCTCGGGGTAGATCTCGTCCAGGCCGTTCCCCTTTAGCAGGATGCCGCGGACAATCCTGAGGAAGTGGGTGATCGGCAGGCAGGTGCCGATCCACTGTGCCCATTCGGGCATGCCCCTGAACGGGAACATGAAACCCGACAGGAGGATCGAGGGTAGGAAGAAGAAGACCGCCATCTGGACCGCCTGGAGCTGGTTGCTCGCGAGGGTCGAGAACGTGATGCCCATCGCGAGGTTGGCTGCGATGAAGACCAGCGAGACCGCGTAGAGGAGCGCGAGGCTGCCGACCATGGGCACGCCGAATAGGAACCGGGCGGCAATGATGATCAGGGTGATCTGGATGTAGCCCACCGCGATATAGGGGAGAATCTTCCCGACCATCACCTCGGTCGGCCGCGCGGGAGTTGCCAGCAGGTTCTCCATGGTGCCGCGCTCGCGCTCCCGCGTGATCGCGAGCGCTGTGATCACGACCATCGTCAACGTGAGCACGACGCCCATCAACCCGGGCACGACGTTGAATTGCGTGATGTTCTCCGGGTTGTAGTGGGCGTGGACCTCGAAGTTGACCGCGCCCGGGGTGCCCCGCAGGCGCGCCAGGGGTCCCGTCAGGTCGCGGTCAAGGGCCGTGGCCGCGATGGCGCTCACCGCGGCGATGGCCGGCCCCGTGGCGGCCGGATCCGTCGCGTCGGCCTCGACCAGTACAGTCGGGCGCTCGCCCCGGATCACCTTCCGGGTGAAGTCCTCCGGAATGTTGATGACGAACTGGACGTCGCCGAGGCGAAGCAGCCGCTCCACCTCGGCCTCGGAGTCGGTGACCTTAACCACATTGAAATACCCGCTGTTGGCCATCTCCGCAACGAGAGTCCGGGTGAACGGCCCCTGGTCCGCCAGGCGGAGCGCCGTGGGCAGGTGCTTTGGGTCCGAGTTGATGGCATATCCGAAAAGGGTGAGCTGCAGGAGAGGGATGCCGATCATCATCGCGAAGGTGACGCGGTCCCTGCGCATCTGGATGAACTCCTTCATCACGATGGCCCAGAGCCTGTGAAAAGTGAATCTTCGCATTGGCTCCTCTCTCATGCAAAGTTGTCCGTGGCCTGGTCCATCAGGGCGATGAAGACGTCCTCCAGGCCCGACTCAATCCGTGTCCGTTCCTGGCCGTTGGCGCACAGCCTCGAGAGCGTCGATTCAACAAGCGCGCCGTCGCGTCCGCTCACATGGATCGTGCTTCCGAACGGCACGACCTGCTCCACGCCGGGCTGGCCCTTCAGGGCCTCGGCAAGCTCGGGCAGACCCGGCCCCGTGACGGACCAGGTCGTTAGGTTCGCGGAAGCGACGACCTCGGCCACCGTCCCCCGGACGAGCAGGTTGCCGAAGGCAAGGCAGGCGAGGCGGTGGCAGCGCTCGGCCTCATCCATGTAATGGGTGGTGATCAGCACCGTGATCCCCTCGGTCGAGAGCCGGTGGATCTCGTCCCAGAACTCGCGCCGCGCCTTGGGGTCCACGCCCGCGGTCGGCTCATCGAGCAGGAGCAGCTGGGGCTTGTGGATGAGGCAGGCGGCAAGCGCCAGGCGCTGCTTCCAGCCCCCCGAAAGCTCCCCGGCAAGCTGCTTGCTGCGGTGCGTCAGGCCAAGCCGGTCAAGGCTCGCATCCACGGCGGCCTTCCTGTCGCGGATGTCGTAGATCCGGGCGATGAAGTCCAGGTTCTCACGTATGCTCAGGTCCTCGTAGTAGCTGAACCTCTGGGTCATGTAGCCGACCTCGCGCTTGATCAGGGCCTGGTCCCTGAGGATGTCATGGCCCAGGCACGTGCCGGATCCGCCGTCGGGGGTGAGGAGGCCGCACAGCATGCGGATGAACGTGGTCTTGCCGCTGCCGTTCGGGCCCAGGAATCCATAGATCTCGCCCTTCCTGACCTGGAGGTCGATGCCGTTGACCACGGTCTTGCCGTCGAAGCGTTTCGTGACACCCGAGACGTCGATCACGAACTCGCCCGGCGCAGTCATCTTGCCGTCAGCTGCACGTCGACGGGTTGCCCCGGGTGAAGGTCGGCTGCCGTGGACTGCGGGAAAACGGCCTCCACCATGAACACCAGCTTCGACCTGTTGTCCTGGTTGTAGAGCACGGGCGGCGTGTATTCGGGCTGCGGGGAAAGGTAGCTCACGATCCCGTCGAGCGGGGAGGGAAGACCCTGGACCTTCACGCTGACGTGGCTGCCGGCCTTGATCTGGGCAATCTCGGGTTCCGGGACGAAGAACCTCACCTTGATGTTTGCCGGGGCAAGGAGCGACACGACGGGGTTTCCCGGGGCCACAAATTCGCCCTCGCGGTACAGGGTGTCGAAGACCAGTGCGGAAACCGACGCGGACTGGGCCTTCTGGTCCACGCTCCAGCGCGCATGCGCTTCGGCATCCGCCGCTGCGCGCACCGCCGCGTTGGAGGCCTCCACCGCGTCGAAGCGGCCGCCGAGGCGCGCGGTCCCAAGCTTAGCCTGCTCCTCGTCCACCGTACGAGCATCCGCCTCGTGCGTCAGGCGCGCGCGGTCGAAATCGCTTGCCGAGATTGCCGACGCCTTGAAGAGCGCCTCCTGGCGGACCAGCTCTAGCCGGGAAAGCTCGGCTGCCGCCCGTGCCTGGCCGAGCCGCGCTTCGAGCGCGGCGATCTCCTCGGGACGCGAGCCCTTCTTCAGGTCTTCGAGCTGGGCCTTCGCCGACTCGAGCTGCTGGTAGGCCTGGCGCTGCGCGGCCACCTCGGCTGCGCGCTCGAGTTCGAAGAGGGGGGTGCCGGGCGAAACCCGTGCCCCCTTGCTGACCATGAGCTTGTCGAGGCGCCCACCCAGGGGTGACGAGACGTAGATGAATTCACCCTCAATGTATCCCTGCCAACCGTTTTCATTTGACCTCGAGCACCCCGAAATGACAACGATTGCAACGAGTGAAATCAGGGCAAGGAAAGAGCATTTGGCCCAAGTCTTACTCATCGCGGACCGTGCGCCGCGGCGCACGGAAATGCTGGATGGGATGCCAACAACATAAGATATTAATAACCAACATTTTGGTAACTACGTAGCCCGGACCCTTAACCTTGTGCCGATTGGGGACTGACTCAACACTAACAATTACTTTGAAAATCAGTCGAGCAGAGACCCTTGGGAAATCCCTGCTTTCGAAGGCCGCCCTTCTTGCGGCTGCTGGGATTCTCATGCTCGCGTCCCGCGCTTTTGCCCAGAACGTCCAGCTCAACCAGAACTTTGAGGGAACGACGGCGCCGGGCTGGGTCTTTGGCGGAACGGGGGGCTACACGCCCACACTGACGGCCACAACGGGATCAAACCCTGGCTGGCTTGAGATGACCAACGGCGCAACGAACGAGTCCACCTACGCCTACGACTCGACCTCGTTCGCGTCGGCCAACGCCACGATCGCGGCGACCTTTAACTATGTGAGCTTTAACGGGACCGGTGCCGACGGGCTCACCTTTTTCCTGGCCGATGCCAGCGTGATCGCCAGCCAGGGTTTCAGCGCGGGCGCCTACGGGGGCAGCCTGGGCTACGCGCAGAAGACCGGCATCAACGGCCTCTCGGGCGGCTATCTGGGAATAGGCATCGACGAGTACGGCAACTATTCGAACCCGACGGAGGGAAGGGTGGGCGGAACCGGATTCATCGCGAACGCGATCGCCGTGCGCGGACCCGGATCGGGCACCTCCGGCTACAATTACCTCGGCGGCACCGGGACCCTTTCGACCCCGCTGTCGTACCCCGGCCAGACCACCATTCCCACGGGATCGCAGGCCGAGACGATCCAGATGGTGCTCACTTCGACAAACCAGCTAACGGTCGCGATAGAGTTTGGGAGCAGCGGCGTCTTCAACACGATCTTCACCGCGGACCTTTCCGCCTACACACGGCCGAACAACCTCGTCCTCGGCTTCACGGCCGGCACCGGCACCCTGACCTCCACCCAGGAGATCCAGAACGTGCTCCTGAGCGCCGTGACCGCCAACATCTGGACGAACACGAGCGCCGACAGCAACTGGAACACGGCGTCGAACTGGTTTGGCAGTCCGGCCGTGGTACCGACGGTCGGTTCCGACGTGCTCCTGAACAACCAGGTCATTGGCACGAACCAGACGATCAATGTCGGCACGAACCAGATCCTGCGGTCGCTCTCGATCGACTCGCCGGTCTCCTACACGCTCAACAGCGGAAGCATTGAATTCAACAACGAGGGCGTGAGCGGCACCTCGGGGATCATCGTGACGCAGAAGAACGGGACCGCGGCCCAGACCATCAACTCGAGCCTGAAGGCCGACAATGCGATCGTCGTCGAGAACAATTCCAGTTCGCTCCTCTCCCTCACGGGGGCCCTGAACACGAATGGCAACGCCGTTAACTTCAACGGAAGCGGCACCGTCACGGAGTCGGGTATCGTCTCGGGAACGGGATCGATCTACGAGACGGGCACAGGAAGCACCACGCTCTCCGGCGTGAACACCTATTCGGGCGGCACCACACTTTCCTCCGGCACGCTGGTGGCCAACAACAACAGCGCGCTCGGAACGGGGGCCGTGAACATCTCCGGCGGCACGCTCTCCTCCACCACCGCAAGCACCCTCTCCAATGCGCTCAACCTCTCGGGCAATGCGACCCTCTCCGGCCTGACCTCGGCCGGCACCCTCACGCAGGTCGGGGGCAATTACACCGCCATCCTCTCCAACGTCACCCAGTCGGGCCCGGTCAAACTCTCCGGCAGCAACACGGGCTACACCCTCACCACGGAGGTGGACAGCGGCACCTCGACCATCTCCGGCGTCATAGGCAACGGAGGAACCGCAGCCGGCGGTCTGACCAAAACGGGAAATGGCACGCTGGTCCTTGGGGGCGCCAACACCTACACGGGCGCCACGACGGTGAACTCGGGGACGCTCCAGCTGGCCGCCAACAACGCGATTAACTCCGCCTCCGCCGTGTCGCTCAACAACAGCACGCTCCAGCTGAACGGATACTCCGACAAGGTGGGCAACCTCTCGTTCAACAACGGCACGATCGACTTTGGCAGTGGGTCGCCGACAAACACCTTCGTTTTTGCGAACGCAACCTCGGGGACCGGGGTCCTCACGATCGCCGACTGGAAGAGCGGCTCGACGACCCTCGCCGCGACGACCGCGGGCATCGCCAACACCCTTCTCAGCGAGATCTACTTCGCCGGTGTCGGCTCGGGGGCCGTCGAGTCCGGGAGTACGTCAAACGCCGGCAATGGAGAGGGCAGCGCCTACGTCATCACGCCCAACACGACCTTTCTCACCTGGAACGGCTCCAGGGCCAGCAATCTTTGGAGTACAAACGGCGATTGGAACGCCGGGACCCCCAGCACCTCGGGGGGCAGCACCCAGAAGCTCGATTTCCTCGGGCCCGGTCAACTGAGCCCGACGATGAACACGAACTACTCCGTCAATGCCCTCAAGTTTGATTCATTGGGGACCGCGAGCTTCAACATCACCCAGGCGGGAAAGACGCTGACGATGGACGGGTCCGCCCCGAGCATTATCCAGCAGGCCGCATACAACGAGACGATCAGCGGCGGCACCATCGCCTTCACCCAGAACGGCGTCATTGACGTGAGCGGGACGGGCAACCTCACGATCAGTTCGGTCATCTCTGGATCGGGCAATATCACGAAGCTGAGCGCCGGCACGCTGATCCTGAGCGGCAACAACAGCGGGTACTCCGGAAACCTGTTTGTGGATTCGGGCATCCTCTCCGTTTCCACGAGCAACAACGTGCTGGGGACCGGGACAACCACCGTTGACACGGGCGGCACGCTTCAAATCACCGACGGGCGGACCTTGGCCAACCCGATCACGCTCAACGATGGCGGCGCGGGCGGCGTGGGGGCCCTCTACTCGACCCCGGGGCCAGGAAACACCGCGACCCTGACGCACAACGTCACGCTCGGAAGCGACACGACGATCGACTCCGGCTCCGGAACGCTGGTCCTGAGCGGCGGGGTAAGCGGCACGAACACGAACCTCACGCTCTCCGGGGCAGGCAATACGACCATCAGTTCCGCGATCGCGACCGGCACCGGTGGCGTGAACGTGAACGGCACCGGCACGGCGACATTCTCCGGGGCGAACACCTACACGGGTGCCACCACGGTCAACTCGGGCACGCTTAACCTGAGCGGCACGGCGATCGCTGGAAACCTCGTCGTCAACGGAGGCGCGGTGAACGACAATGCCAGCAACCAGCTCTCGGGTTCCACGAACCTGACGATCAACGGCGGTTCCTTCAACCTCGGCTCGTACTCGGAGACGGTGGCCGGTCTCGGAGGCACGGGCGGCACCCTCGCCCTCGGCACCGGCACGCTCACGGACGCCGGCACGAGCCCGTCCGTGTTTGCGGGCGCCATCACGGGCGCGGGCACGCTGGTAAAAAACAACACGGGGCAGCTCATCCTCACGGGCACGAGCTCGGGATTCACGGGTAATGTCTCGCTGAGCAACGGCGTCATAGGAGCCACCGCCAACAACGCGACCGGCACCGCCCTGGTGAGCGTCTCGAACTCGGGCAACTTCGAGGTCTCGGGTGGCGTGTCGCTTGCCAGCGGCTTCGCCCTCTCGACCAACGGCGCCTCGACCGGCAACGGCGCGGTCGAGAACATCTCGGGCAACAACACGGTTACGGGCAATGTCACCCTCTCGGCCAACTCGAGGATTCAGTCGGACGCGGGTACCCTGACGGTGTCCGGCACCGTGGGAATGGGAGCCAACACGCTCAATGTTGGCGGAAACTCCAACACAACCCTAAACGGGGCGATCACGGGCACCTCCGCGAGCGCCCTGACCAAGGATGGCACGGGGACCCTTGCCGTGGGTGCCTCGAACCCCTCCTTCGCGGGCACGGTGACGGTCAGCGCCGGCACCCTCCAGACCAACGTCACCAATGCCTTCACGAGCACGACGGCGATCACGGTCAACACCGGCGCGATCATGAGCCTGAACAGCACGAGCCAGTCCGTCGGCACCCTGAGCGATGCCGGGACGCTCTCATTCGGCACCGGCGGCTCCCTCTCGCTCAACTCCGGGACGAGCCTGCTGAGCGGCGTCATCAACGGGACGGGCACGCTGACCCTGAATGCGGGTTCCACCCTGACGCTTGGGGCAAACTTCAACGACTCGGGACTGAACATCGTCCTTAACGGGGGCACGCTGAAGCTCAACGGGACCACCGACACCTTCGGCAACCTGACGATCAATGCGAACTCGATCGTGGACTTCGCAAACCCGGCGACCTCGGTCCTATCGGTGAACGGCGTCACCCTTTCCGGGAGCTCCCAGCTGTCCGTCCAGAACTGGGCCAACATGGTCGACTATTTCTACAGCGGCTCGAACCCGGGGACCGAGGGGGCAGCTCCGGAGAACCAGATCGTTTTCACCGGGTATTCCGGGAACCTCACGCATTGGAACACCGCCCCTTCCGGCCCAGGCCCGGGCAATGAGATCACCCCGGCGCCGGAGCCGGCCACCTACGGCGCAGTCTTCGTCGGGCTCTCCCTTCTCGGGGTCGTCATCTACCGCCGCCGGCGCCGGGCGGGCTGAATCTTCGGCCGAAGGTCACTTGACCGGGTGCGGTTGCTGCATCTATTGCACCCAGTGTGACTTTCATGGCTGCGCTCAGCAGGTTTTCCGCCCCAAGGCGCGTTCTGGCGCTTTTCTTGGTCTTGGGCTGCGCCTTGGCGGCGCGGGCTGACTTGGTCGTGGCATCCCCCTTCCTACCCGCAAGCGCCCAGGCGGCGGGCGGCGCCGCCGGCCCATCGGGGCCGATCGAACTGCGGGGTGTCATGGCCATGCCTGAAGGTATGGCCTACTGCATCTACGACGTTGCCAAGAAAAAGGCCTCGTGGGTCGGGCTGAACGAGTCGGGCCACGACTTTGTCGTAAAGGGGTCTGACGCCGACACGGACACGGTGACGGTCGACTACCAGGGCCGCAGCATGCACCTCACGCTGCGTACCGCCAAGGTCGCCTCGTCGGGGACGGCTGCGGCGGCCATCGCGGGACCCGGGGCAAACGCGGCGATCGCCTCCACCGTGGTCGTCAATCCTACACCCGCCGACGAGCAGAAGCGCCTGGACGCCGTGGCCCAGGAGGTCCGCCGTAGGCGTCTGGAGCGCGAAAAGGCGATTCAGGCACCCCAGCCGGGACAGGCGCCGGGAGGCGGCCCACCCCCCGCCTCTCCCAATCGCTAGCAGGCACGACGGATATTTCGTGCACCAAGCCCGGCCCCAAATAGGGTAGCGGGGCACATGGGATCTCCGCCGAAAAGCGCTGACGCAGGGCCCTCCAACCCGGAGCTGATCCGCAGGCTGTTTGGGCTGGCGTGGAAATATCGCCTGAGGTGTGTGCAGGTCCTTGGAATCCAGCTGGTTCTGCTGACCATGGGCCTTTTTGGCCTGAGCTTCACCGGCATCGGGATCGACTATATCAGGCAGGTGGTTGGCCACAAACCCTCGCAGCCGCCGCCGCAGGCCGTGGTCAGGTTCCTCCATTTCAGCCTTCCGGCCGAGTGGCACCCCATGCATGTGCTCTGCGTGCTCGGCGGCCTGATCCTCATCCTGTCGGCGTGCCGCGCCGTCCTGAACTACGTTTATGCGGTGAAGGTGAACATCCTGGTCCAGCGCCACCTGGTCGTGGACCTGCGCGGCGAGATCTATGACAAGCTTCAAAGGCTCAGCTTCCGATTCTTCGACGCCAACACGACCGGGTCGATCATCACCCGGGTGACAGGCGACGTTCAGTCGGTACGGATGTTCGTCGACCAGGTGCTAATCCAGAGCGTGATCATGCTGATCTCGCTCACGGTGTACGCCATCTACATGGCCTACCTGAGCCCCGGGCTCACGATCGCGTGCCTCGCCACGTCCCCCCTGCTCCTTATCCTTTCGACGCTCTTCTCGCGCAAGATCCAGCCGGAGTATGCGGAGAACCGCAACCTGGTCGAGAAGATGGTCCAGTACCTTGCCGAGAGCGTCCAGGGCGTCGCGGTTGTGAAGGGTTTCGGCCGGGAGAAGGAGAACCGCGAGAAGTTCGACGCGACCAACAACAGGGTCCTCAACCAGCAGTACAGCATCTTCTGGTGGGTGAGCCTCTTCTCCCCAACGGCGGGCTTCCTGACCCGGATCAACACGATTGTCCTCCTCGGCTACGGCGGTTCGCTGGTCGTTCGCGGATCCCTCCCCCTGGGCGCGGGACTGGTCGTGTTTGCGGGCCTTCTGGACCAATTCGCGGGGCAGGTGAACAACGTCGCGGCCATCGTGAACTCGGTCCAGCAGTCGCTGATCGGCGCCAAGCGCGTGTTCGAGATACTGGACACCCCGGTTGAGGTGCGCTCCGCGCCCGACGCCGTGCGCCGGCCCCGCCTCGAGGGCGCGGTCCGCTTCGACGACGTGTCGTTTGAGTACGGCCGCCTGGATCCCGTCCTGAGGGACGTGAACCTTGAGGTGAAGCCGGGCGAATGCATCGCGATCCTGGGGGCGACCGGCTCCGGCAAGAGCGTGCTGATGAGCCTGATACCGAGGTTCTACGACGTGACGAAGGGGAGGCTGCTCGTCGACGGGATCGATGTCCGCCGGCTGCACCTCGACGATCTCCGGCGCAACATCGGGACGGTCTTCCAGGAAAGTTTCCTTTTTTCGAACACGGTCGCCGCGAACATCGCCTTCGGGCACCCGGACGCTACGCAGGCCCAGGTGGAGAAGGCCGCGCGCGTGGCTGCGGCCCACGACTTCATCATGGCCCTGCCGATGGGCTACGAGACCGTGCTTGGGGAGAGCGGCAACAGTCTGTCTGGCGGCCAGAGGCAGAGGCTCGCCATCGCGCGCGCCGTCCTGCTTGAGCCCGCGATCCTGCTGCTCGACGACCCGACGGCGGCCATCGACAGTGAGACCGAGCACGAGATCTTCGAGGCGCTCGACCGCGCGATCGCGGGGAGGACGACGTTCATCGTGGCGCACAGGCTGAGCACCCTCCGGCGCGCTGACCTGATCATCGTGCTCGAGAACGGCCGCATCGTCCAGAGGGGCACCCATGCGGAGCTCATCAGCGTGCCGGGGCCCTACCTGCACGTTGCGAACCTCCAGCTCGTGGACAGCCGCGAGCTCCAGGGCCCCGGGGGAGGGGTGATGCCATGAGCAGCAGGAAGGACCGCGGCCCCGACATGATGCTCGTGCACCGGGTCCGGGACGAGGATGAGGACGAGGAGCAGTTCAAGCCCCTCGATTGGAGAATCATCCGGCGGATCCTCACCTACGCAGCCCCGGTCAAGCGCAAGCTTTCGATCATGTTCCTGCTGACGGCGGCGCGGTCCGCTCAGCTGCCAGCCCTCGCCTGGGTCACGGCGCTCGTGATCTCGGGGCCTGTCGCTTCCGGGGATCTCCACGGCATCGCCCTCGGGACGCTCGGCTTCGCCGCGCTCGCGGTTGTGACGGACGTCATGTTCCACTTCCGCCAGCGCTACGCGCTCGAGATCGGCGAGACGGTCGTGAACGGCGTGCGTGCTGACATCTTCGCGAGGACGCAAAGGCAGCCGATGAGCTTCTTCCATAGGATGAAGGTCGGCAGGATCATTAGCCGCGTTACGAGCGACGCTGAGGCCCTTCGCGTCGGCATCCAGGACGTCGGGTTTGTGAGCGCGATCCAGTTCGGGCAGATGTTCTTCACGGCGATCGTGCTGGTCACCAGGGACTGGAAGATGTTCCTGGTGGTCGTCTGCATGGCGCCCGTCTTGTGGGCGGTGAACAACCATTTCAGGATGAAGCTCAGCCGTCTGACGCGCGCCTCGCAGGAGAGCTTCAGCCGGGTCACGGCCACGCTCGCCGAGTCGGTAACCGGCATTCGCGTCACGCAGGGATTCGTGCGGCAGGACATGAACGCGGGGCTCTTCAGGAGCCTCCTTGCGGACCATTCAAGGTACAATGTCGCGCTGGCCAGGACGTCAGCCGTGCTGGCGCCGATCCTGGAACTCAACAGCCAGTTCTTCATCGCGACGCTCCTGGTGGTCGGCGGGTGGCGCGTCTTCCACAACGGGATGCGGGCGGACGACCTGATCACCTTCATCCTCCTGTCGAACTTCTTCTTTTCGCCGATCACGATCATCGGCAACCAGTACAATCAGGGCCTCCTCGCAATGGCGGGAGCCGAGAGGATCTTCCGCCTGATCGACACGCCGCCCGATTGGGAGGATGCGCCTGACGCCGAGGCCCTCCCCGACCCAAGGCTTGCGGGGGCGCAGGGGCCCAGGGGCGCGCGGATCGAGTTCCGGGGCGTCTCCTTCGGGTATGACCCGGGCCGGCTGGTGCTTCACGACATCAACTTCACGGTGGAGCCGGGCCAGACCATCGCACTTGTGGGCCACACGGGCAGCGGCAAGAGCTCCGTAATAAACCTGGTCTCGAAGTTCTACCTGCCCACGCGCGGCGAGGTGCTTGTCGACGGGCGCAATATCCACAAGATCACGGGGACCTCGCTTCACCAGCAGATGGGAATGGTGCAGCAGCAGAATTACCTGTTCAGCGGCTCGGTGCTCGAGAACATCGTACTGAGCAAGCCGGGGGCGACCCGCGACGAGATTAATGAGGCGGCGAAGAGACTCGGGTGCCTCGACGTTCTGGAGGAGATGCCGGACGGCATGGACACGCAGGTCGGCGAGCGCGGTTCGGGCCTCTCGGTGGGCCAGCGTCAGCTCGTATGCTTCCTGCGCGCGTTCCTGGCGGATCCGAGGATTGTGATCCTGGACGAGGCGACGAGCTCGATCGACGCGATGACGGAATCGCGGATCCAGCACGCGCTCGCGACGCTTCTGCGCAACCGCACGAGCTTCGTCGTCGCGCACCGCCTAAGCACCATCCGCAGCGCGGACCTGGTGCTGGTCCTCGACCAGGGTCGCATAATCGAGCGCGGAACCCATCCGGACCTTCTGGCGAAGGGCGGGCACTATGCCGCGCTCTATAGGCAGTTTGTGCAGGTTGACGACCAGCGCTGAGCGTGCCCAAAAAATGTGCAAGAAGATTTTGCTCGGAAAACCGGAGGTTTTCGCTCTAGAAAGGCATTGCTTTCACTGTAAAGCACCCTAAAACAAAAACTCAATATGGCCAAAAAATCAGCCCGTAAACCAAACGCCGCGTTCATGAAACCGGTCACGCCCGACAGTGCGCTTTCCGCCGTTGTTGGCACCAAGCCGCTTCCCCGCACCGAGCTCACCAAGAAGCTCTGGGACTACATCAAGAAGAACGGACTCCAGGACAAGAAGGACAGGAAGATGATCAACGCCGACGCCTCCTTGAAGGCCGTGTTCGGTGGCAAGTCCAAGGTCAGCATGTTCGAGATGACCAAGCTCGTCTCGGGCCACGTTTCCTAAGCTCTAGGAGCCGTTTTTAGATATTTGCCGCCGCGGACAAAATCCGCGGCGTTTTTTTTCGCCCGGTTTCGGGCTAGAGCCCGAGCGCAGCCTCGATCTGTCGGCAGGACGCCTTGATGATCTCGAGGCGCGCATGCCGCTTGTTGTTTGCGGCGACCAGGTGCCAGGGGGCGGGGCGGGTGTTCGTGAGCGCGAGCATGTCACCGATCGCGATCTCGTAGGACGACCATTTGCGCCGGTTGCGCCAGTCCTCGTGTCCCATTTTGTGCCTCTTGTACGTGGTGGCCTCGCGGTCGCGGAATCTCCGCAGCTGCTCGTCCTTGCTGATGTGCAGCCAGAACTTGATCACGATCACCCCGTGCTCGGAGAGCTCGCGCTCGAACTCGTTCAACTCCCGGTAGGCCCGCCGCCATTCCGCCTCGGTCGCGAAGCCCTCGAGGCGCTCCACCAGGACTCGGCCATACCACGAGCGGTCATAGATCGTCACCATCCCGGCCCTTGGGACGTGCCTCCAGAACCGCCAGAGGTAGTGATGCGCCTTCTCCTCGTCGGTGGGCTTTGCGACGGGGATCACGCGGAAGTCGCGCGCATCGATCGCATCGGTGAGGCGACGGATCGCCCCGCCCTTGCCTGCGGCATCCCAGCCCTCGAATACCCAGACGATCGAGCGGCGCTCCTGCCCCGCGGCCCTCACAACCCGGTTCAGGCGTCCGAGCCACTTGTCCCGCTTCTTCTCGTAGGAGGCCTGCGAGAGCTTGCTCTCAAGTGAAAGGGACAGGAGGCGGCGGAGGCCCGCGGGACGCAGAGGTACGGTGCGCCTGCCGGGCCCGCGGCCCGCCTTCGGGGCTCGGTGCTGGGTGCGCATGTGGTTGCGAAAGCGCGAGAGGAGGATCTCCGCGACCGAAAGGTTGCGCGAGCGGGTGTCCTCGGAATCGACGAGGTTCCAGGGAGCGCCGGGCGCATGGGTCGCTTCCCGGAGCCGCTCGCCGAGCCGTGCCAGCCTTTCGTAGTCTCGGTGGCTCTTCCAGTCGTCGGGTGTCACGCGCCAGGCCGTGCGGGGGTCGGACTCCAGGTCCCTCAGGCGCGAGCGCTGCGCCGCCTTGGGAAGGGTCAGCCACACCTTGATGATGAGGGCGCCGGAGGAGGCCAGCTGCCCCTCGAAGAGCGAGATCCGGCGCAGGGCCGCGTCAAAGAGCGCGAGCTCCCGCGCGCTGCGGGGATCCTCGTTCATGGCGTCGGTGTGCCAGCCCCCGGCGTAGATGGCCATCCTCCCGGCGGGCGGCAGCGTCCTCCAGTAGCGCCACATCGCGGGCCTGTCCCGCTCCTCGTCGGTGGGATCGTGCAGCGCGAAGGTCTCGAAGCCCCGGGGGTCAAGCCAGCCGTTCAGGATGTTGACGACGTCGCCCTTTCCCGCCGCCTCGACCCCCGCGACAATCAGGATCACCGGGAAATTCGCGGACTTGAGCTCCACCTGCATCCTCACCAGGGCGGCGCGGACCTGGGGAAGGCGCGCCTCGTAGGCTTTCTTCGACATTTTGCGGTCTTCCGCCGATTTCGCCATTTTTCAGGGGTGAGCTGGGTGAGGAGTGCCCGCTGGCCCCGCCGATGTCGAGCCGTCTTGGTCGGCGCTGTGTTAAATCTTCACGCGGATCACCCTTGGCGGGTCCCCGGCGCCCCGGCACTCTCTGCTGTCTCCAACCCTGCCGCGGCCATGAACCCAGATTCCAACCCCCCCGAACGAAGGCACGCCGTTCGAATGCTTGCCTTGGCTTGCCTCTACTGGGGACTGAGCTTCCCCGTGATCAAGGCGATCACGATGCTCAACCACGCGATCGTGCCCGATGCGGGGACCTGGTTTCTGGCCTCGGCGGCGCTCGCGCCCCGGTTCCTGCTCGCGGCGATCCTGATGCTGGCCTTCCGGAGGCGCGGGGAGCCCATGGCGTCGCGGACCGAGCTGCGCCAGGGAGTCGCAGCGGGCTCCTTTGCCGCCGCGGGCGCCCTGCTCCAGACGGATGCCCTGCAGTTCACCGACGGGTCGACGTCCTCCTTCCTCACCCAGCTCTCGGCCATCCTTGTGCCTACATGGATCGCGCTGCGCCACCGGCGCAACCCGGGCCTCGTCGTCTGGTCCTGCTGCGGCCTGGTGCTTATCGGGGTTGGCATCCTGGGCCACTTTGACTGGCGCCACCTTCGCTTTGGGCGGGGCGAATGGGAGACCCTCCTCTGCTCGGTCTTCTACACGGGCCAGATTCTCTGCATAGAGGAGAGGTCGTATCGCGGAAACCGACCCGAGGTGGTCACCCGGGTCATGTTCGTAATGCAGGCCGTGGTGCTCATGGGCCTGGCCGCCGCCACGGCGCCGCGCCTGGGTGCGCTCGCCGAGCCTTGGCACTCGCCGGCCTGGCTTGGCCTCACCCTCGTGCTCACGCTGGTCTGCACGATCGGGGCGTTTTCCATCATGACGAAGTGGCAGCCCCGGATCACGTCCACTGAGGCGGGCCTGATCTACTGCACCGAGCCGCTTTTTGCCTCCTGCTTCGTCCTGTTTGTGCCCGGGCTGATCTCGGCCTGGGCAGGCCTGGCTTATCCCAGCGAGCAGGCCACCTGGTCGCTGCTTGTTGGCGGCGGCCTGATCACGGTTGCCAATGTCATGGTACAGGTGAAGTCCTCGAGGCTCGTGGGCACGATCGAGAGCAGGTGACGGCGGAACCTGGGCGAACCGGGCACTCGGGCGCAGGAGACCGCGTCGCCGCGGGCCGCCCTAGAAGGAGTAGGAGGCGCTCTCAAAGACGCCGCGGCGCATGCCATACTGCGCGGCGTTGACGCCGACCCCGGAGCCGTTTCTGAGCTCATAGGACTTGTCCGTCACGTTGACCACGTCGAGGCGTACCTTCCACACGCGGTGCCGGCCCAGCTTGAAGCTCTGCTCCCCGCCAATGCTGATCGAATAATAGGCGGGCACCGTCCCCCCGTTGGGGATCACCGTGCCGTCGGCCGAGGTCGAGTCGGTCCGGAGGCCCGAACCGTAAAGCGAGTCCACATAGACGCGGGTGTCGCCCCGTCGCTCCTTCCAGACGTAGGAGGCCCCGAACGAGCCTGAGAGAGCCTGGTCGTGGTCGAGGAATATCCGGTGATCCTTCACATAGGCGAGATCAGCCGGGCTAAAGAGAAACTCCGAGGAATTCCAGTCTTGGCCGAGCGCCACCGAGTGGGAGAGGTTCAGGTAGGTGGTAAAGCCGCCGCTCGAGTAGGAGCCCGAGAACTCAAGGCCGTAGACTTCCCCCTTGGCGTAGTTGAAGGCCGAGAGGATGAGGGTCTGGCCGAAGAGGCCGTCATCGAGCTGGTTGCGGGCGCTCTTGTAATACGCGTCCAGGCCCAGCTGGAGCCCTTGGCCGACCTTCTGGGTGATGCCGGCGTCAAGGTAGTCGGCGCGCTCCGACCTTACGGGGTCGTCCAGCGTGGTGGCCGCCGCGTTGGAGGTGCCGCTGAAATGAGCGAGCGCGCTCCCGGGGACGTTCTCCAGGGGCGGCGGGGTGAAGTAGCGCGAGTAGCCGGCGTGCAGGGTCGTCGTATCCGAGGCCTCCAGGATTAGGTTAACGCGGGGGCTCAGCTGTCCCTCCGTGTCCAGGGTCGAGTCGTACCTGTCGAGCCGCGCCCCGAAGTTGAGCGTCAGAGGGCTCAGGAGCTTCCATTCATCCTGCAGGTAGAGGCCGGAGAACACGGCGTGCTGTACGGCGTTTCCAAGGATGGGGTATGCGGGGCCCGTGGGGTCCCCGTCCGAGTCCACAGGGAAGACGGTCACGCGGGAGTCGGCGGTCACCTGCTCGTTCAGGAACTCGAAACCCATCCGGAGGGTGTGGGAGTTGCCGATCCCGTAGCTGCCGTCTCCCTGGACGCCTTCGGAATCGAGCGTCCGCTTCACGTCGCTCGCAACACCGTTAAAGAAGAGGTCGCCCTGCGTGTCGGGCGTGAAGTGGACGCTGCTGTCGCGCGCGAAGGCCGACAGCTGGAAGTTCAGGGTGCCCTCGGACTTCTGGTAGGTGACAACGCCGTAGTAGTTCTGCTCGTTCTGAGTCTCGTTGAGCTTGGAGGAATCGAAGCTGCCCGGAAGCCAGGGATTGCCGTCGGGGGAGGTCCCCGCGGCAAGCCCGGGGGTGTCGGGAACCTGGAAATCGCTGTAGGAGGCGCTGCCCATGAACGTCAGGCGGCTGGTCCTGTCCAGGATGTAGGAAAGATAGGTGAACTCCTTGTACTGGTCCGTGCGATCATGGACCGGCCTTGCGCCCGGGGTCGGGTCCTCGATTCCGAGCATGTTGTGGTCGGCGCTCGCATCCGCGAAATAGCTCAGGTTCCCCTGTGAGCCGCCCAGCTCAAAGCTCGGGCGCACCGTTGCATAGCTGCCGCCGTAAAGGGACGCCTCGCCCCCCCTCTCAAAGCCGCCGGTCTTGGTCTGTATGTCCACGATTCCCGCGGTGCGGAAGCCGTACTGGGCGGGGAGGGATCCGGTGATCAGCTGCATGCTCTGGACGAACCGGGGGTCGAGTTCCAGGCCGAAACCCGTGATCCCCTCCGGCAGGAGCACGTCGTTGATGCGGTACTGGAGGTTGCCGTGCTCTCCCCGAACGTGGAGGTCGCCGTTTGCGGCGGAATCCTCCGCCACTCCGGGGGCGCGCAGGAGCACCTGGCTGAAGGGGGCGTCGGCGCCCTGCGGGAGGTTCAGGATCTGCTGCTGGTCCATGATGAACGAGGTTGCGCCCAGGCTGGGCTGGATCAGGCCCCGGGTCTCGTCGAGCTGGTCGGTGACGACCACGGCGTCGAGCTGGGTGGGCTTCGCTTGGGCGCTGAGAGGCGCCTCGGACTGGCTGCGGACCGCCGTGACGGCGGCGACCGCGAGTAAGGTGAGGAGCGTGTTTCTGAAAATCATGTAGGAACAAGGGTGCTGTGGTTGGGCATTCCAGGCGGCCAATCGCCCGGAAGTGATGCGATGCCGCGACGGTGCGCGGCGCCGTTCTCTGGGGGAGCCGCAGGCCGCGCTTCCCCATTTCGGGGCTTGCGCGCGCCTCACGGCAGGTCAGCTCAACCCGACGGGCGGTGCCTGCGGGGGCAGGTGCAGGTAACCGGGAGCCGGGGGGCCTATGCGCTCAGGGAGCGGGGTGGCCAAATGGCACAGAATGCGGCCCGTGAAAAAAAGTGCGACCAGGGCGAGGCCGAGGACAAGGCCCTGCGCGAACAGGGTGACCACACATCCGTCATCGCCGTCGTCGGCCTGGCCAGGGCTTCCCTGGTCGTGGTGCGCGGCGCTGTGGCTGTGGAGGCGGCCGTGGAGCTCGGGGCTGGCGGAAAAGGCGGTGAGCGCCAGTACAAGCAGGACCGCCAGCGACGCGGTGGAGCGCGTCAGCAGGGAGGGGTGGGTCTGTAGCCTCAAGAACATCCGGCGCCCAATCTCGCCAGTTTGTCGCATCCGTCAAGGGAGACTGGCGGGTTGCGCCCCATGGGCCGGCTCCCTTTGCTTGGGACCATGGAACCGACCGGCGAGGCCCTGGCCCAAGGCACGGAGGGCCCGGGAGACCTGCCCAGCCGGCTCTGGGCGGCGGTCTCGTGCTGGAGCATGGCATCGATGTTTCTCGTGGCGTGGTGGTGGCCCAGGGCCATCGACAACGGCAGGTGGGTGAAGCTGGGCGTCGGCATGCTCTTTGTGGAGTTCCTGGTCATCCAGTCCGGTGCGCTCCTCATCTCCCTGTCGGCCCTTAAGGATAGTGCCGCCCGCCGGCGGGCGCTGCTGCGGTTGGGTTGTCTCTACGGCGTTTTCGGGATCGCCGTGGTGCTCGCCTTTCGGAGCTGGGAGGTCCTGGCCTCCTTCCTGGTGGTGATGTCGGGCCGGTTCTGGTCCGCCTGGAATGCGCGGGAGGATGAGGGGACGGAGCTCTTCAAGCGCCGGGTGGCCGCAAGCACGGTTCTCTTCATGGTGCTGGTGTTCCTCTCGGCTGTCGTGCCTGTGCCCCACGGGGGCGTAACGCCCCAGCTCCTCCAGGAGGTCTGGCCCACCCAGGGCACGGGCCTGTGGCAGAGGCATCCCGAGACGGCGCTGGCCACCGGCGCGGTCTACTTTCTCCTCCTTGGGCTGGTAGAGTTGAGGACGGTGGGCCCCAGGTCAGCCGGGTGACCCGGTCGCGGCAAGGCGCGCACGGACCGCGGCCAAGGTGAGGCCACTCACGTCCACGAGCTTCAGCCGGGACTTCGCGCCCCGAGCGAGTGACACCGCGCTCTTTCGCAGGCCCAGTTCCCCTGCGAGGAACTCGCACAGGGCCTCGTTGGCCCGGCCCTCGAGAGCAGGCGCGTGGACCTTGATCTTCAGGGTGTCGCCGGCCCAGCCTACAATGGCGCTTCGGGGGGCGTTGGGTACGGCCTTAACGGCCAAGCGACAGGAGTCGGGCACGGGGACAGGTTCTCCGCGGCCGGAACCGGGTGTCAAGGGGTGCCGCTTGCCCGGGAGAAGTCGATACTCCCCTTGCAATACGCCGATTCGCACCGCAAGTTCTCCAGCTCCCGCGGCCGCCATAGGCCGGCGGAGAGGCCCGGCTCTGGTCGGGTTCGTTTTCCTTTTCTACTCATGAGCACCCCGGCTACCCAACCCCGTCATTCCACCCAGACGCCCCCCAAGAGGTTCGACATCTCAAGGCGCCAGTTCGTCAGGCGCTGCAGCCAGATTGCGGCCATGACAGGACTTCCGCTCTGGTTTATCGAGCGCCAGCAGCTTGAGGCGGCCGAGCTCCCGACCACCCCCCCGACCCCCAACGACCGGCCGGGCATTGCGCTGATCGGCTGCGGGGGGATGGGTCGCGGCGATGCCAAGAACGCCCTGAAGTACGGCGAGATCCTCGCGGTCTGCGACGTGGACGACACCCATGCAGCCCAAGCCGCGAAGCTGTTCACCGTGGACGGCAAGGTGCCCGCGATCTACTCCGACTTCAGGAAGGTGCTCGAGCGCCCGGACATCCACGCGGTGATCAACGCGACGCCGGACCACTGGCACACGCTGGTCAACATTGCCGCGGCGCGGGCCAAGAAGGACGTCTACAGCGAGAAGCCACTCACGCTCACGATCGGCGAGGGCCGCCACGTCGTGGGAGCCGTGCGCGACAACGGAATCGTGCTCCAGACAGGGACGCAGCAGCGCAGCTCGCCGAGGTTTCGACTTGCGTGCGAGCTCGTGCGCAACGGGCGGCTGGGAACGCTCAAGGAGGCCAACGTGTGGCTGCCTGCGGGCCTGCGCGACGGCCCGTTCAAATCCGAGGCGGTTCCCGCCGGGCTCAACTGGGATTTCTGGCAGGGCCAGGCGCCGGCGTTCGACTACGTGAAGCAGCGCTGCCACACCACGTTTCGCTACTGGTATGAGTACTCGGGCGGGACGATGACGGACTGGGGCGCCCACCACAACGACATCGCCTACTGGGCGATAGGGCTGTTGGCCCCGACTCAGGTCGAGTCGACCGTCCTGGCCCAGCCGATTCCCGGGGGCTACACGACCTTTTCCGAATACCTGGTCAACTACACCTACTCGAACGGGGTCCGCTTGAACATCAGGACGACCAAGGACGACTCTATCTTCGGTGTGGCGTTGAAAAAGGACGGCCAGCGAAACGGGATCCGGTTCGAGGGCACAAATGGATGGATCTGGGTGAATCGCGACGAGATCACGGCAAGCGACCCGCACATGCTGACCGCCCCGCTTCCCGAGAACGCCGTGCGGCTCTACAAGAGCAATAACCACATGGGCAATTTCTTCGACTGCGTGCGGTCGCGCCAGCTTCCCATATGCGACGCGGAGACCGGACACAGGTCCGCCACGATGTGCCACCTGGGCGCCATCTCCATGCGCACGGGGCTCAAGCTCAAGTGGGACTCGACGACGGAGAAATTCGTCGGATGGCACGCCCACACGGCGAACAAGTACATCGAGCGCGAGATGCGCAAGCCCTACGACTACTCGTTCGTGGGCTGATCGGGGACGGGCAGCAGGGTCGATTGTGGCGCGGCGGAACTTCGAGGCTCCGAAGGCGGTGCCTCCTTGTCCGGACGCCGCGGCCCATTGAAGGGTTCTCGTGGCCGCTGCGCTGGAAGCGTGACGCCCCCTAAAGTGGCGCTCTTGGAGTGCGGTGCGAATCCGCAGGTTAGCCGCAAACATCGTTCGTGCGGCGTACATGGCTCACTTGCTCATCCCCCTTCCAAGGTGGCTTGAGATAAATGACTATGGTTGAAGGAACGGTGTCGCCTCCGGCAGCCCGGATGACGGGAACAGCTCCGATGAACGACCTGCGCCCAAGCCGAGGCGGCTATGGCGCAGTTTCACCCGCGGGTCCGGATCTTTGTCCGTCAATGGGACGCGCCCGCGCGCATCCCGTCAATGGGTTCGACGCGTGCAGAAGCCAGGCCCGGCGCCCATGGGCCCGAAGGCTGCGGGAGCGGCAGCGCCTCCAAAGAGACGGGCTTTGACGCGAGTCCGTCCGAGCGGGCGTAGAGCGTGATCTCACCGGCCTCCCCCGTCGACTGGACGATGGCCTCAGCGTAGCCGTTGAAGGCGCGGCGCTGCCAGGGCAGGGACGGCTCCTGGACCTGGACCGCCCCGAGTCGGGTCCTGTCCGGGATGTGGTTCTTGCCGTCGGCAAAGGGAGTGGTGAGGAGCTGGATGCGGTTCACTCCCACGACCAGGTCGCTTCGGGCGAGGCCCACGACCGGACCCTCCGCGGCCGTGTCGGCGTCCTTCGCCACCTCGTGGCCATTGACCCAGAGCGTGGTTCGGGTCCCGAGGGACGGGATGTAGAGGTGGTAGCGGGATGTCTCCGGGAGGTCGGCGAGTGAAAACGTCGCCGTGAGATCGTAGAGCTCGCCCGCGTGCGGCATGGGAGCCTTCCAGTTGCCGAGCGAGGTCAGCGGGGGAAGCTGTCCAGGATCGGCTGCGGCCGGCGTGCCGGCCGGCGCGATCCGTCCCCGCCAATCCCCGACGGTCACGGTGGCGACACGTTCCACAAACCGGTCATTTTCATGGGAGGAAGGGTCGCCGTTGCCGACGCCGATCAGGCGACCCGGACCCTTCACTTCAAAGGTGACCAGGTTGTCCGCGGTCGGCACGATGCGGCCGTGGTCGTCCAGGACCTCGACGCGGACGACGGCTGCGTCCGCCCCGTCGTTGGAGAGGTGCGTCTTGTTGGGCACGAGCCGCACCGAGGCCGGCGCTCCCGTGGTCTCGACGCGGCTTACCTCCGCGGGTGCGCCCGCCCGGTAGCCGACGGCCTCGAGCGTTCCGGGCTCGTAGGACACTGTCCACTCGAGATGCCCGTTCCGGGGCATGTCCTTTTTCCCCAAGGATCGTCCGTTCAGCTTGAGCTCGACCGAGTCGCAGTTGCCGTAGCAGCCCACCTCGACAGCCTGGCCTTCGCGTCCCGGCCAGTTCCAGTGGGGGAAGAGGTGGAGCACGGGCTGGTCGGTCCACCAGGACTTCAGGTAGTAGTAGCTGTCTTTCGGGAACCCACAGGTGTCCAGGAGCCCGAACTGCGAGCTGATGGCCGGCCACTCAAAGGGCGTGGGCTCGCCGCGGTAGTCGAAGCCCGTCCAGAAGAACAAACCCGATAGGAACGGCCGCGCGGCGTAGAATTTCCATCCCTCCTCGCAGTTGCCGCCGGAGTCCCCGTGCTGGAGGGGGGCCAGGTGGGCGGTTTTCCGGTCGGTCGTGTAGACGCCGCGCGTGCCCTGGGTGGAGGTCTCCTCCGTGCCGACGCCGGGCTGCAGGGGATACTCGGCGTGCTGCTTGTCGGGAGGGGTCTGGTGGAAGTAGTTATATCCGACGACGTCGATCACCGAGGAGATCCCGCCCCATCCGCCGCTGATGGCGACCGTGGTGCGCCGAGTGGGATCGAGCCGCTTGGCGAACGCCTGCATCGTTGAGGCAATGCGCGCGCCCTTGATGTTGCCCTCGATCGCCCACTCCTCGTTGCCGAGCGACCAGATGACCACGCTCGGGTGGTTGCGGTCCCTGCGGATCATCCGCTCGAGCCCGTCGAGCTCGGCGGGGTTGGAGCCCATGAGCCGGTTCTCGTCCAGGACCAGCATCCCTAGGCGGTCGCACGCGTCGAGGAACCCGGGAGACGGCGGGTTGTGGGAGCAGCGGACGGCGTTGCTTCCCATCCCCTTGAGCTGGGTCACCCGGTAATCCTGCACCGCGTCAGGGACCGCGATGCCCACGCCCGCAAAGTCCTGGTGGTTGTTCGTCCCCTTGATCTCCACCCGCGTTCCATTCAGGAAAAAGCCCTTGTTCGGGTCGAACACGACGGTGCGGATGCCGAAGGGGGTGGAGTACCGGTCCACGACGGCTCCCTTGGAGCGGATCGTGGTCACGAGCCTGTGAAGCACCGGGGTCTCAAGGGACCAGAGAGCCGGATGCTCGACCTTGAGCACGCAGGGGAACTCGCCGCTTGTGCCGGCCTCGAGCGTCAGGTTGCGCAGGCTCGCCTCGGCGAGCCTGCGTCCGCCGGGTCCCTCGATGCTTTGTTCGACGTCAAACGCCTGGGCCGACGGACCCTCGTTGCTGACGGTGGTCCGCGCCGTGACCTCGGCTGAGTTTCCCGTCACCTCGGTCGAGACAAAGGTGCCGTAGGTCGGCACATGCAGCGGGGCCGTCTTCAGGAGCCAGGCATGCCGGTAGATTCCAGCTCCCTCGTAGAACCAGCCCTCCTCCAGGGTGGCGTCGGCGCGGACGACGACCTCGTTCTTTCCGCCGTAGTTGAGGTAGTCCGTCATGTCGTAGCTGAAGCCGGAGTAGCCGCTCGGCTGGCGCCCGAGGAAGAAGCCGTTCACCCAGACCATCGAATCCCGGTACACGCCCTCAAACTCTATGCTGATGCGGCGTCCCAGGTCGGAACTCGGGACACTGAAGGTCTTGCGGTACCAGCCCACGCTGGTCTCGGGGGAGGTCCTGCCCACGGCCCTGTAGCCGTGGCTCGCGTTGCCCTTGGGGGAGAATTCCTGCTCGACCGCCCAGTCGTGGGGCAGGTCAAGCCTGCGCCAGGCCCGGTCGTCAAACCCCGGCGCGGCGGGTCCGTCCCCGTAGCCGGCCTTGGCCACGTAGGAGAAGTACCCGGTCCCAAAGTTGAAGTCCTTGGCCGGGTCGAACGGATGGCCGAACGCGAACCTCCAGTCGCCGTCGAAAAGGAGTTTTTCGCGGGGACCCGAGGGGTCCGAAGGCTGCGCATCCAGCCGGAGGGGTAGGCAAAGACCCATTCCTAGGGCTGAGAGGGCGCCGATCGCGGTCGCCAGGCCAAGCATCTGCCGAGACAGGGATTTCATGGGGATAAGGGGCAGATATCGCGCCGACGGCCGACAATTGCACGGCAAAAACAGGGGCCGCGGGGGCAGGGAGCAGTCGCGTCGTCCGGGTCAAGCGCACCCTCCACCTCAAATTCGGCTCGAACGAGGCGGCCATGCGGCAAGAGATGAGCGCCCGCGTCGCGGATCTCCCCTCGCAGGTCTTGGTCAGGCAATCGCCGGCGCGGCCCTGAGCTCCTTGCGGATCATGGGCGCAACCTTGGTTCCAAGAATTTCGATCGCGTGCAGCATCTTGGGATGTGCAAGCGAGGCCACGGTCATCTGGAACGTCATGCGGGAGATTCCTCCCAGCTCCTCGTGCACCTTGAGGATCTTCTCGGCGACCGCCTCGGCATCGCCTACCAGCAGTGCTCCCTTGGGGCCTCGGAGGCGATCGAACTGGGCCCGGGTGGTGGGAGGCCAGCCGCGTTCCTTGCCGATCTGCGTGAAGGAGTGTGCGTAGCCGGGGAAGAAGTCATCGGCGGCCGACTTCGTGGTGTCGCCAAGGAAGCCCAGAGAATGAATGCCCACCGCGAGGCTTTCGGGGGGATGCCCGGCCTGTGCGCCAGCCTCCCGGTAGAGGTCTATCAAGGGCCGGAAATGCCGGTGCTCGCCTCCGATGATGGCAACCATCAGGGGAAGTCCGAGGAGGCCCGCCCGCGCGAAGGAGTTTGGTGTTCCGCCCACACCGATCCAGATCGGCAGTTTGTCCTGCAGGGGCCGGGGGTACACCGACTGTCCGGTGAGCGGGGCGCGGTGTGTGCCGGACCAGTGGACCTGGGGGCCGTCGCGGAGCTTCAGGAGCAGTTCAAGCTTCTCCTCGAAGAGCGAATCGTAGTCCTCCAGCTTGAGGCCGAAGAGCGGGAAGGCCTCGGTAAAGGAGCCGCGTCCGGCGATGATCTCCGCCCGTCCCCGAGAAAGGAGGTCGAGCGTTGCGAACTCCTGGAAAACCCGGACCGGGTCTGCCGCGCTCAGGACCGTGACGGCGCTGGAGAGCCGGATGCGCTTGGTTTGCGCCGCCGCCGCCGCAAGGATCACGGCGGGAGCGGAATCGAGAAACTCGCTCCGGTGGTGTTCGCCGATGCCGAAGACATCGAGTCCCACCTGGTCGGCGAGCCTTATCTCCTCGAGCAGGTTGGCCAGGCGGTCGGCAGGGTTAACCGTGGACCCGGTGATCGGGTCCCGTCCCGAGGCCGCAAAGCTGTCGATCCCGAGCTGCATGTGTTGAATTAGGTCTTAGCCACGAACACGCCGGCAAAGGCGCGGCGCACCCCGGCGAAGGTGACAAGCCACAGCGCGAGCGATACCAGCGCCAGGGGCAGGCCCTCGGGGGCCATCAGGCTGTGGAAGAGGACGATGTTCACGATTACGGGAGCGAGGAGCACGAGGCCGATGGGAACGAAGCGATTCACGATGAGGAGTGCCCCCCCGGCCACCTGGAGCAGGAACACGGCCACAAGGTAGTGCGAGACGAACAGCGCTCCCATATACTGTCCTGCGAGGCCGGTCGGGGGCGGCATCGGTATGAAGTGAAGGAATCCGTTGAGTCCGAAGACGAGGAAGATGAGCCCAAGCAGGCTGCGTGCGATCAGTAGGGTGGTTTTCAAGATGGGTCCTTGGTTCAGGTTTGGGTCAGGCTGCGAGCGCACGGACGCGATCCAGAGTGGGCTTGAGGAAGGCCTCGCGGCTTATCTTTCCACCCATCAGCTGCGCGGCTCCGGCTGCAGAGATGAAGGTGACGTCGGTGATCCCGATGAACCCGAGGACCGTCTTGAGGTACGGGTCCATGAAGTTCATCGAACCGGCCGGGGTTCCCGCCGCATAGACGCCGCCGCTGGCGGAGAGGACAGTGGCCTTCTTGCCCTGGAGCAGGCCCTGCGGGCCGCTTGAGGCATAGGTGAACGTGCGATCCTTGCGCAGGACCTGGTCGATCCAAAGCTTCAGTGAAGCGGGGATGGAAAAGTTGTGCATCGCGACGCCGATCACGACTTCGTCGGCCTGTTCCAGTTCAGCGATGAGCTGATCTGAGGTTTCGAGAACCACCTTTTGCTCCGGTGTGCGGGAGGCCGAATCCGTGTAGGACGCGTAGATCCAGGCGGTATCCAGGGGCTTCGGGGACGATGCGGCGAGGTCCCGGGTGATCACCCTTCCCTCCGGATGGGCGAACTTCCATGTGCGCACAAATTCGCGCGTTAGTTCGCGGCTGATAGAGGTTTCCAGAGGACTGGAGTTGATATGGAGTAGGGTGGGCATAGTGGATTTGATAAGTTACACGACAGATGTTGTCTAGCCGACTAATGTTGTCAATATATAAACGTCAGTTGTTGTTTATTGATTTTCCCCCGTGCCTGGTGTAGTAAGGGTCTGTGCCTGTCTCCGACTGCGAAGTACGCGACCCCCGCATCCGCCGCACCCGGCAGTTGCTTCAGGCTGCATTGCGTAATCTCATGCAGAAAAAGAGTTTCGATGAGATTTCGGTGCAGGATATCACGGATGAGGCCACCGTTAACCGGGCGACCTTCTACGACCATTACACCGATAAATTTGCCCTGCTGGACGCCATGGTGGCAGGTGGATTCCACCGGATGCTCGATGAGCGAAAGGTCAAATACGATGGCACGTGCACCTCGGCCGCCAGCGCGATCATCCTTGCGGCCTGCGACTATCTTTCGGAGTGCCACAAGGGACAGGCGGCCTGTCAGCGACAGAGCGCATTTGAGCCGCTGATCGAGGCGGCCATCACCAGCGCGATCCGCCGGGTCCTTGTGGGAGGCTTGCCCAAGGAGGGTCGCCTGCCGGTCCCGTCTCCGGAGATGATTGCGACCACCGCGAGCTGGGCGATCTACGGCGCCGTCAAGGCGTGGTGCACGACCCCGGAGCGTTGTCCCGCCGAGGACATCGTCCCCGTCATACTCCAGTTGATCGTACCCATCCTGAAGGCTTCGGATCCCTCCCACGCTCAGGCTTCGGAGCCGCTGGAGCGGGCCTAGGCTTTCGGGCTGCAGCGAACTGCGTCCCGTCCAAATGCCCTGGAGCGCGGACAGGACCCTGAAGGGGTCGGCATGGGGAAGGGTCGTGGGATGGGGGGAGCGGGACGCCGCGCGAAAAAGTGAAACAATTTGTCTGAATTGCAATTTGCGCTAGATTGGGGACCCCCAACCCCATGCTAAAGAAAGCCACGCTATTCCTGCTCGGTGCAAGTGTCTCCTGTTTCGCGGCTGAGCGCGCCACCTATGACTCGGCAGGGGCCCTGACCTCGCTGATCACAAACGGAGTCGAGCTTCCCGTTCATGGTGAATTCAGGGTCACCTTTACCGGCGCCCCGGCCGTCACGATCCAGCCAAGCGACCAGCGTTCGCCCATCACGCGGTCGGGGCTCGACCGCAAATGGGAGGGCAACGTGGCCTTTCCGAACGGCACCCATGCCCAGATGGCTGTCGCTTGGGACGAGACCGACGCCGGGGTCGCCCTGGACGGGACCGTGACGGCCAAGTCACCCTTCCCGGGACCGTCGACCTTCAAGTTTCCCCTCGACGTCTCGAGCGTCGACTACGTCCTCGACCTGCCCCGCGATTCCTTTGTTGGCTGGCACCTTGAGCCGAGCGGCGAGCCGCTTTCTGCAACCAAGCCCGAGAATCCCACTTTCTTTGATGCCACCACCGCGAGCCTCGGGTTCGCGGACGGGCAGGGCAACTGGAAGCTCGCGGTCGCGCTCGACGGGCCCCGCCACGTCACGGTCACGGACGTCTGGGACGCATCGGGCCGGTTTTTCCGCGTGCGAATCGCGGTCCAAACGGGCCCGTGGCTGATGGGTGACGCGCTCAAGCTTGGCCTCACGCTCAGGCTCACGGGGACACCCAGCGCCGCCTTGGCCAACCTGGCGGTTGACCCGTCGGCAAAGCTCTATCCTTTCGACGGGTTTGGAGGAAATTACCGCATCTACGCGGACACGCCGGTGGTGGATTACACGCTCAAGAACCTGCAGCTCTCGTGGGCCAGGATCGAGTTCAAGGCGGTGGCGTGGGACCACGACCGCAAGCTGGACGCCCCGAGCCCGCCGCTGAAGCGCGACTTCGAACTCATGCAGCGGGTGCAAAAGATGGGCGTGCCGTGGATCATAAGCCTCTGGTTCCTGCCCGAGCGCTACTATACGGACCCGAACCAGAAGCCGTTCGGTACCTTTGGCCGGCAGATTGCGCCCGATCGCTGGCCGGAGTTCCTCGATCTCCTGGGGAGCTATCTCGTCTACCTGAAGGCCCATTATGGCGCCGAGCCTGACCTCTTCTCGTTCAACGAGTCGGACCTCGGCGTGAACATCGGCTTCACGGCCGAGACCCACCGCGACGAGATCAAACGCGTCGGCGCCTACCTGGCGTCGCTGGGTTTAAAGACAAAGATGCTGCTGGGCGACACGGCCAACCCGAGGGATTCGCACAAGTTCGTGCTGGCGGCGGCCGCGGACCCCGAGGCCATGCGCTATGTGGGGGCCGTCTCCGTGCACAGCTGGGGCAACGGCACGCCCGCGCAGTATGAGGCATGGGCGGATGTCGGGCAATGGCTGCATCTGCCGCTTCTCGTTGCCGAGGCCGGCGTGGACCCGGGCGCCTACAAGAACAAGACGTACGACAGTTATTCCTACGGCCTGAAGGAAGCGGGCCAGTTCCAGGACCTCCTGCGCTACGCGCGGCCTCAGGCCCTGATCTACTGGCAGTTCACGGAGGACTACGGCCTGGTCCATGTCGGGGCCGACGGTTCGATAGAGCCCACGAGCCGGTTTTGGCTGATGAAGCAGTTCGTCAACCTTTCGCCGGCAAAGGGCGAGGTCGTCCGGTCCTCAAGCGATCAGGCCGGGGTCCAGATAAGCGCCTTTGAGCGCAAGGGGGCGCTGGTCGTGCATGTCCTCAACACCGGGTCCGAGCGCGACGCCTTGATCTCGGGACTTCCCGAGGGCGCGTGGCATACCGTGACGACAACGGAGGCGGCCGGCTACCAGGAAGCCCCGGTGAAATTCGAACAGGGGGCCGCAGCGCAGAAGCTGCATCTTCCGGCCCGAAGCCTGGTCACGCTTGTGAGAGACTAGGGGGCGCGCAGCGGAGCGCTTGCGGCTCCAAGGGAGTTTTCCGGCGGCCGCTTGAGATAATTCTCCCTTCGCGTGCCGCTGCGGCCGCGGGCCGGCGTCCGGCCCGCGGGCTCGGAGTAGGCCCTGTGCCTGTAGCCTGGCCGAGAGGGATCGGAGGCGCACCGGATCTGGAAGTCCTGCATCTTCTTGAACACCTCCAGCAGCTGCGCCGGCTGGGTGTAGCGGTCGAGGCCCGCATTCTGGAGCACGGTCAAGAGCTCGTGGGTGGCCTCAAGTGTCGACAGGCAGCCCACCTGGGGCTGCTGCTTGATCACGTACCTGCTCGAGGCCGCCGGGGTGAACATGATGCGGGGAAGCCCCTGCAGGCTCGGGCTTAGGCGCAGCATCTTCCGGGCGCCGCTCCAGGTTGCATCGAGGACCACCACCAGGAGCGTCTTTTGGGCGAGCATGCGGGACAAGGCGGAGAAAGGAACCGTCGGCGCCCCGTCCGGCTGGACAATCTCGGAGAGGTTTAAGGCCGTGCTTCCCGGATAGAGCAGCACGGGATAGAAGCGCGGGTCGCACAGCAGCGCCTGGACGTCCTCGTTGTCATCAAACGTCGCCCCCATATGGAGACTGCTGTTGGCCAGGCAAAGGTGGGTCAGCCTGCCGGTGCCCGCCTTCTCCTGCTTGAATTCCTTTGGGTGCATCAGGAACACGAAACGGGTGCGTGTCTCCATCGGCTGAAGCGCGGTGCACCAGCAGAGGGCCTTTGGCCAAAAACACCGGTAGCACATCGGGCGCCCCATGGGTCCCCAGCGAAGGGCAAACCGCGGCGCAGGCAAGGTCCATATGCTGGGTCAGCCCTTGCCGCCACGGTTGAGCCGAACCGCTGGGCGGGGTTCGGTAGGGTGTGCCCTGCCTTGCAGCAGCCGCCCGCAGCTGCATGCTCCGCGAACAACAAGGAGATACCCCAAAAATGATCGAAGAGAAACTCAGGAGCCTCGGCATCGTTCTGCCTCCCACGCCCGCGCCTTTGGCCAATTATGTCCCCTATGTGATATCCGGGAATCTTCTCTTCCTGGCGGGACAGGGCCCGAAGGAGGAGGGAAGTGATTGGCACCGGGGCAGGGTCGGTGAGGACGTGGGCGTCGAGGACGCCTACAAGGACGCAAGGCTTAATGGCATCCGATTGCTGGCGGTGGCAAGATCCGCCCTTGGATCGCTGGACCGGGTGGAGCGCGTGGTGAAGGTCGTCGGGTTCGTCAACGCCTCGCCTGCATTCAGGGAACACCCCAAGGTGATTAACGGATGCTCCGATTTGTTCGTGGAGGTGTTTGGGGAGCGCGGGCGGCACGCCCGCTCCGCGGTTGGCGTGGGCAGCTTGCCGGAGGGAATCACGGTGGAAGTTGAGGCGATCCTAGAGTTCAGCTGACTGGCCCCAAGACGGGTGGAAATCTCCGTGTCCACGCACCGTGGCCTGCCGTTTGTGGAACGGCTGGCCCAGGACGACCCACGCGGCGGGGCTAAGCAGCGCCTCCCTTTCAGGGGCCTAGGGTTTTGGCGTGGCCGGCATGTTCTTCGCCAGAAACGCCTCGATCCGTGTGTACTGCTCCACGCGGTTCGCGAAATAATACATGCCGTGGCCCTCGTTTCCCACGATGTAGGCCTCGTAGGGCACGTTGTGGTTCTTCAGCTCGGCGATAAGCCGCGTGGATTGGCCCACGTCGACGTTGAAGTCCTCGCCGCCATGCGACACGAAGACGGGGACCCGGACCCTGTCCACGTGTCGGACAGGCGCGATTTCGTCGAATTTCGCAGGCTCTTTTCGCGGATCGCCTAGTCGATGCAGCAGCTGACCATATTCGGAGCTGCCATACTGGGTGGCGTCGTATTTCTTGTCTTTGATGAGCTGCTCCCAGTCGAACACGCCCGAGATGGCGACGCCGCAGCGGTAAAGTCCGGGCTCGTCGACGAGGCCCTTTAGGGTCAGGTACCCTCCGAACGAGCCCCCCATGAGCGCGACCCGCTCGGGATCGACCAGGCCAGTGGCGATCACCGCCTTGGTGACGTCGGTGACATCGTGGCTCATCTTAACAAAATCCCAAAGATCATTTTCGGGAAATTTCCACTGGTAGCCGGGCGATGCGCGGTAGTTGGGCTTTACGACCGCGTAGCCGCGACTGGCTAATAGCTGGGCTTCTCCGTCGAAACCCCAGCTCTCCCGGGCGAAGGGTCCACCGTGCGGGATGACGACAAGCGGCACCGGGTGTTCCTTGGAAGCGCCGGCAGGCAGCGTGAGGTAGGCGTCGAGCTGGCGCCCGTCCCGCGTCTTGAACCGGATGATGTTCTCCGGCTGCATGCGCTTGGGGTCGATCCAAGGCGCGGAATCCTTGAACAATCCTGCAGCGTGCTTGGTAAAGTCGACCCAGATGAACCGGGCCGGCTGGCGGTCGGAATAGGTGGCCACGAGGAACAACGTCTCCGCCTCATTGCTGTCGAGGATCCTCACGTACACGCCCGGGAAGGAGCGGTTCAGGAGATCTTGGTACTTCTGGTAGGTCGGCGTGAACCAAATGTTGTGCGGGCCCTCCCGGTCGACATGGGCTCCGATGATCACGCCTGTTGACCGGTCGCGGTAGGGCCATCCCACAAAGTCATACTCCTTGTCCTCGACCAGGGAGGCGCCGTATTTGCCCGTGGCGGAGTCCATCCACAGGAGCGGGTTCGGCTTGCCCTCCGTGTGCCCGGGCACGGCGGCCAGCATTCCGAGCTCGTTGCCGGCGCCACAGAAATACCCGTTGTCCATATCGACGGGGCATGGCACCCATTTCCTGTCGGCCGTCAGGCGGCGCAGCGTCTTGTGGTTGTCCTGGTTCGTGATTGCGAACTCGAGGTTCCCGTCCTTGTCGGTGATATACTCGTCCGTGTTCCCTCCGTCCGGCACGGGGTACCGATCCATGATGTGGCGCTCGTTGTTGTCCCGAGCGGTCTCGATGATGGCGCCTTTTGCATAAAGACTGGCCGTGAGAATGTTCGCTCCCTTGGCGCTGGACACGTTGCTTGAGTTCACGAGGGCGACTCCCTCATCCTGGCCTGACTGGCGCAGGTTGTCGTAGCGGTTCCAGACCAGCGGGCTAAGGCGATCCGAGCGTGGAATTCCCACGACGCTTGAGCCGAAATACTGCAGGAGAGGGTAGGTGTTGTTGAGATCCTCCACGTCGGCGGCAAAGAGGCCGATCCCAAACAGCTTCTGGGCGGAGACAGCGTACACGACCCGGGAATCTCCCAGCCAGCCGACCCCGGTGATGTCATAGTCGCTCTGGCCTCCGATCGTCCCGTACTTCTGGGTCTTCACGTCATAGACCAGCAGAAGACGGCGGTCCTCGCCCGCGGTCACGACCGCGGCGATCCTCGTTCCGGAAGGGTTCAGCGAAGGCGAGCTCAACAGCGGGGGCCGCAGGAAATCACCGACGGGAATCTGCTGGCTATCCGGAACCGGCGTCAGCCGCTTCAAATCATATGAGGAATCAGCACGAGTGCCTGGGCAGGACATCAAGGTTACCAGGCAACACAGAGAACCGAGGGGCAGCCGGAGAGTGCGGCGAAGCGCAATATTCATTTATGGGGTGACTTTTCGTTTAGGCTAACAGCCTTAGCCATCAGTCCGATGTTTTTTCGTCCGCCACGCGACCTTGTTTATTACGTGGAATTGCGGGTCCGTCGATGGGCATCCACGCCTCTGCGCTGGGTGTAGGTCGATTGCCATGAAGCGCCGCGAAAACATTCAACATCTGGATGAATATGCGAACGTGATCCCTGGGCGCGGCAGGCCGTCGTTTCGTGCAGGGTGGACCATGGAGTATTCAATGGTCGGTCCATGCTGCAGCTCCCAAGCCCTGGTTGCAGCCAACCACCGAAATTGGGCTATGTTGGTTTTCGAACTCGATTTCGGCCGTTGGTTGCCCGCACTCAAGAATTGCAGGTGGGCTGGCAAAGCTCGGTGCCACGCAACAAGGTTCGCCCTATACTACGGCCACTGTTTCAGGACTTCGGGTGAAGTAAACAATCGCAGGTGAGTGAGATACGCTGAGGGAAGATCTGGTGGCATGGCTAGTGCGTATAAGTGTTTAACTGAGCGCGCAAAGCACATCGCCCGTTTCGTCGGCTACTGCCGCCCGTGCCAGGTCATGGGTGGTGATTTTTTCGGCCGCCCTCCTGATCGCCGTGACGGCAGTCTTTGCCTACCGCAATACTCTGAATGTGCCCCTCGTCCTGGACGACGGGCCCTCGATAGCGGGAAATCAGAGCATCCATAAATTGTGGCCTCTTTGGGGCGCGCTTCATCCACCCCTGGGAACGACGGTGAGCGGGCGCCCCGTTGCCAATCTCACACTCGCACTTAATTATTCAATTTCGGGCACCGAGGTCTGGAGTTACCACGCACTAAACCTCCTTATCCATTGCCTCAGCGGCATCGTGCTCTTTGGCATCGTTCGGAGGACCCTCCTCGGGCCATGCATGAGCGGCCGATTCGGGAGCGATTCGCTTCCCCTGGCATTAGTGATCGCATTGATCTGGATCCTTCACCCGTTGCAGACGGAGGCGGTAACGTACACCGTACAAAGGGTCGAGTCGTTGATGGGGTTCTTTTACCTCATGACGTTGTATTGCGTCATCAGGGCGGCAGAGACGACTAGCCCCAGGGTTTGGCAAGGATGCGCGTTGGCGGCATGTCTCCTGGGCATGGGCACAAAGGAGGTGATGGCTTCGGCTCCGTTCGTTGTGTTCTTCTACGACCGCACGTTCCTGGCCGGCTCATTCCGCAAAGCGTGGGCAATGCGTCGGGGGCTGTACCTGGGTCTAGCGGCGACAGGCTTGCCGTTGGTTCTTTTGGTCGAGGGAACCGGCTGGAATCGCCAAGGTTCAGCCGGATTCACAGGTTTGCTATCGGCTGAATCTTATTGGCTGACGCAATCCGAGGCCATCGTCCGGTATCTATCGCTTTCTCTGTGGCCGACACCCTTGATTTTCGATTATGGCACTCACCTGACGGGTGATTTGGCTAAGGCGATGCCGTTTGTCCTTATCGTCACTTTCCTTTTCCTCTTTGGGCTATTTGCGCTATGGCGGCGGGCCGCCCTCGGGTTTCTGGCGATTTGGTTTTTTGCGATTCTAGGCCCGACCAGCCTGATCCCCGTACCCACTCAGACGATTGCAGAGCACCGCATGTATCTGCCGCTTGCCGCGGTAGTGACCTTGGTGGCGCTCGGGGTTTATGGAGTCGGCAGACGCTGGGGAATTGCCCTGCTTGGGGCAGCGGCGCTGGCGCTCGGTGTCCTCTCGTATGGACGCAATGAGGTCTACAGAAGCGAATTGACCCTTTGGAGCGATACCGTGGTGAAGAGGCCTGAGAGCGAACGGGCCCACTGTTCGCTGGGCCTAGTGCTGTCCTCGATGCCGGGGAGAACCTCTGAGGCGCTCTTGGAGTATTACGCTGCACTTAAGATTAGCCCGTACTATGCGGACGCGCACACCAACTTGGGAATTCTGCTCGAAGACCTCCCCGGTCGGATGGATGAGGCCATCCAGCACCTAAGAGAGGCTGCACGGATTCTTCCGAATCAAGCCGAGCCTCATTATAACCTCGGAGTAGCGCTCGGGCGCTCCGGCCATCTCGAAGAAGCGTGTGCTGAATACGAAACGGCGGTGCGCCTCGACCCAGGCGATTATGCGGCCCTTGCAAACCTTGGGGTGCTTCTTTGTGGCGATGGATTGACCGGCAAAGGAATTGAGCGGCTCGAGGCGGCATTGCGAATTAAGCCGGACTACGCGCAAGGCCAATTCGGCCTGGGAAACGCCCTGGTTCAATCTGGGAAAGTTAACGAAGCCTTACGGCACTATGGGGAGGCATTGAAGGACAGGCCCGACTTTGCCGAGGCCAGCAACAACATGGGGATTATCCTCTACCGGATGGGTTCGACCCGACAAGGGCTGGAGCGCATTGAGGCCGCAATCAGGATGCGCCCAGATTACCCTCAGGCACATTTCTCTCGGGGCGCAGCCCTTATTCAAGAGGGGCGACAGGCCGAGGCCGTTTCCGAATTCGAAGAAGTGCTCAGGCTGAAACCGGACGATCCGGGGGCTCTTAGGATGCTGGAGCTAATTCGAACAGTGAAATAGGGCGGAGGCACCAGGACCAATCGACCCCCGGCAGAGGAATTTGGGCTTGGGCCCGAGCGACTGTGGGCCTACGGTTTTTGGGGTGTATCGTAGGATTTTGTTGTTTGTCCTATCTGCCTCGGCATGCGCGGCACAGATGACCCCGGTCTTCCTGAGCCACGTTCTTGTCGTGGTCGATCAGGCCAGCTATGAGGGGATTCGCCATTCGAAAGAATTGGGAATGTTGGCCAAAGTGGATGAGCGGACGGTTGAGCCTAGCTGCGGCGGATGGACCGCCTGCTATATTGCGGGCCGTCAAACGACTCTTGAGATCCTCGCCGCAGGTCAGTCCATGGAAGAAGAACCCCTGCGAGTCGGTCGATCTGGCATCGGTTTCGGGTACTCGGGCGAGGCAGGTGCCCGGGATATCGAAAGACGCCTTAGTTTTGCATTCGGCAACAGGGTCACGTTGAGAACGCTCGCGAAACAGACCCTTCGGTCTTCCTTCCCGTGGTATTCGGAGATCGATGTCGAAAGTGGCGCCGACCGCGTTTTATCGACATGGTTCTATGAACTCTCCCCGGGCTTCCTCATCGCCAGGTATCCGGAAGCTAACGGAGCACATGTCTTGGAACACCAGCAGTATTTCGCGGCCCACACGCTTCCGAACCAACTGCTCGACGACATTGTCGGAGTTACTTTGGCTCTCAACCCAGCCGAAACGTCCCTTCTTGCCGCCGGGCTCAAAGCAGTCGGCTGGACGGTGTGTCCGTTGACGGACAAAACGGTGGTGAACGGGCCCGGCATCACAATTTCACTGATTCCATCGAGCGGTCGGGATGGTATCCAAGAAGTTGAGTTCCGGCTGAAACGCTCCAATCCGAATGAAGACATTCGTATTGGGAAAATAGAGCTCAAGCTAGCGGGCGAAACCGGGTTCCTTAAGTTACAGTGAATTGGACAGGGCATATCTAGACGAGTCGCCCAAGGGATCTGGTTCACGAGATTCTACGGGTTACACGCCCGTCCTCGGCATCTCGGGAGGGGGCCCCATGGAGACGAAGCTCACCAGACCGTGCGTGCATGCGGGGCTCGGCAAGCGTCCCCAAAGGGACCCATTAAGAAACACCTAGTACCCGGTTCTTGTGACCCTTGGGCCGACATGTTCGTTACGAGACCCGCTTTGCGAGAACGCCCTTACCGATTACGCGTCACATAAAGGCAACTTCGCTTGACCGACAACCGGCAACCCCGGTGGAGCGTGTTCCCGGTTCCTCGCAGCAATCGAAACTCAGCTCACCGCGCTGTGCAGGGCACAGAAGCGCTCGAGCCCGCGTTCCGAGGCGGCCTCCAGCTGCGTCTTGGTCACGCCCAGTGCGGCCATCCGTTCCGAACGCTGCGACCAGTAGGGCTGCTCGCCCATGAGGCCGAAGCCGAGCGTGTCCACAGCCCCGGCAGCCAGGTTGAGCAGGGTGGCCATAGAGGGATCGGAAGGGCTCTGTTCCGGCACATAATGGCTGCCAATTGCAGCGATCATTCCATCGGGGAAGCGCCACTCCCCGAGGACGAATGCCGCCGCCTCGCAATTGGAGAGGCCTATGAGCCCGGTTTCCCATTCCGCCAAGGTGCCGTTGGTTGCGGGATCGTAGGTGGCCTTGCTGGCCCCGCTGTTTGCGAGGCTTCCCAACGCTACGGCCCCCTTCGAGTGCAACAAGCCCGAGGAATACGTCAGACCCTCCAGGGCAATCTTGCCGATCGAACGCAGCAGGCCGGCTGAGTAGGCTTCCTGGGCATCGACACCCAGGACGTTGGCCAAAGCCTCCATGATCAGCGCCGTGAGAAGCGAGTTCTCGCGAAGCTCGGCTCCGGAGATCCCATACAGGCGGAGATTCTGTTTTGTCATCTGCACGACGGCGGCAAAGCCAGCGATGGTGTAGATCTCGCTCATTCCCACCCGGGCAAGAGCCTGTTCGAGGGACGAATACTCCGAGCCCACGCAATAGACGGGGCTGTTGGCGACGCGGATGATGCGGGCGGTCAGCGCCGGGTCGCATTTGAGGAGCGCGGTGATGTCCCCCATGTCCACGTCCGGGTCCTGGGTCATCTTGCGGATACGCGAAAGGACCTGCGGGGCGGCAGGCATCGTCTTCATGACGTGCATCAACGTTTCGCGCGGGACGGGACTGGAGGTCATTTTTTCGTGGGACTATCCCGTGAAGACTGAGCCTCGCGGATGCCCATCCGCAGGAAGCCTCGGTTGCATGCCCCAAGCATGCCTTCCAGCACCGTAACCCCCGCAATGCCCCGCGCTGCCGTCCTGTGAAGACAATCGTACGTCAAATATCGTCCCTGAATGGAGTTACTTTAGTATTCGCCAGGGGTTTCGGGTCGAAATCGGGTTCTGGTCGGCGGCGGCGCTGTGGTTGTGCAACAGGCTGCCTGTCAAAGGGTCATTTCTTGGGCACACGGACAAGGGGGGAGGGCTCCATCGCGCCGCTCCATACTGCAACAGGATTGCCATGGGTTTAGCGCGGCTTCGATCACGGCTTGAGCCTTGGAAACAGCGAAACCATCCAACGCAAATCCCAGCCCTCCCGGGGGTCAGCGTTAGGTCCAGGGATTTCATGGCAGGGATTTTACAGGTGACGGCGCGGGCCGTTCGGAATTGGGTGAAGGAGGCACCATGACCACCCCAAAACGTCTGCTCGCAATGGCCCCGCTATGCCTTTCCTCAGTTTTAATGACTTCCGTGAATGCGGCTGAGGATTTTCATTCCTGGGCAAAGACCCCGCCGATGGGGTGGAACAGCTGGGACTGCTTTGCCACTACGGTGACCGAGGCGCAGACCCGCGCCCAGGCGGACGTGATGGCCGACACGCTTGCCCGGCACGGCTGGGAGTACGTGGTCGTGGACATCCAATGGTACGAGCCCGGAGCGACGGGCTACGGCTACCACGCCGACGCGAAGCTCACCTTTGATGGGTTCGGCCGGCTTGTGCCTGCCCCCAACAAGTTTCCAAGCGCGCAGGATGGCCGCGGGTTCCATGCGCTCTCCGACTACGTGCACGCAAAGGGTCTCAAATTTGGGATCCACCTGATGAGGGGCATACCCCGGCAGGTCGTGGAGCAGAACCTGCCGATTGCCGGGACGAATTACCGTGCGGCCGACATTGCCGACAAAGTCCACATCTGTCCCTGGAACAGCGATATGTACGGGATCGACATGTCGAAGCCTGGTGCGCAGGCCTACTACGACTCGGTCTTTGCGCTGATCGCCTCGTGGGGGGTCGATTTCATAAAGGTGGACGACCTGGCGCGGCCCTATATCCGCAACGAACCTGAGATCGAGGCAGTACGCAGGGCGATCGACCGCTCGGGACGTGCAATGGTACTGAGCATCTCCCCGGGCGAAACCGACATCCACGCCGCGGCCCATGTGGTGGAGCATGCGAACATGTGGCGCATCTCGGATGACTTCTGGGACCATTGGTCGCTCCTCGAGGCCCAGTTCGACCGCCTCGATAAGTGGACCCGCTGGCGCCGTCCGGGAGCCTGGCCCGACGCCGACATGATCCCGATTGGGGTCATCGAGCTTGGCCGCCGGACCTGGTTTAGCCCGACCGAGCAGGGAACCCTCATGACGCTCTGGAGCATCGCCCGCTCCCCCCTGATGCTTGGGGCAGACCTGACGAAGCTTGATGCCCCGACGCTCTCGCTCCTCACCAACGACGAGGTCATTGCGGTGAACCAATCGAGCGCGAACAACCGCCAGCTCTTCCGCAACCCCGATGGAGGCGTGGGCTGGGTCGCCGACACCGCGGACGGCCGGGACCGGTATGTGGCCCTCTTCAATGTCCGGGACCCGTGGATCCTCAAGGATTCCAACCGTGTCTGGCAAAGCGAAGCCGTGTCGATGCGGACTCCGGGACAGCGCGTGTCGTTTGAAGTGCCGGTGAAGGGCTTAATCACGGTTGTTCTGGTCGCAGACGATCATGCCTCACCGCGCTTCTGGTGGCCTTCCGTTTTCCGCGAGATCCGCTGGGTGTTTGCCGACGGTCATGAGCTCAAGGCCGACCGGGAATACGGGAGCCATGGCGAGCGGATCAGCGGGATTTCGGTGCCCCTCGGCGCGATCGCGCTGCGAGGCTCAGGGCTATTGGACGCAACCGCGCGCGAGAACGACAAGGGTGAGGAGATGGGTTTCTCGGCCTATGGCTACCGTCCCGAGGAACTCGGGATCGAGACCCAACGGATTGCCCTCGAGCTGGGTCAGCTCGGGCTTGGCAAGGACGTCCGCATCCGGGACCTCTGGAGCCACCGCGATCTCGGGACCTTCTCGGGCTCGTTTGTTCCCGAGATTGAATGGCACGGGGCCCGGCTCTACCGCGTCTCCGCCGCCGGGCCCTAAGATGGGTGGCGGCATTGGCGGCCTGCACGGGATTCCGGGGGGACGCGCGCCTTTTCGCCGGCATTCAAATGGCGGGGTTGCTCCAATTGTGTTGAGCCGCAAGGATTGAGTCGCAGCAGATGACACCCAAGCCGAAGCTCATTGGCGGAATCGCCCTCCTCGCCCTGATCGCGGGGGCCTCGCTGCTCTGGTGGCATGATCGGACGCCGGTAAGCGCGGCCGACGTCGGAGCGTTCCTCGACCGGACACAGGGCAGCGGGCACCTCCATTTTACCGTGGTGCGACTTGTGACCCTGCATGCGGAGGGCGCCGATTCGCAGGTGGCCGTGGCGGCAAGGGCAACGGCGCTTGCGCCTCTCTACGCCAGGGTGGATACGTCGGAGTACCTGAGCCGTACGTTCCATGCCGATCCTCGTTCGACCCGGGATGCCCGGCGTCTCCTGAGCGAAAACAGCTCTCTGCGGGGCCATGGGCTACAGGAGGCTGGGCCCCTGCCCATAGACCCCTATCTTACGACCGTCCTGGGGGTGAAGACTCCGGGCGGATCTACGTTTGATTTCGAGGGCATCGTTACTGTGCATGGGGTGGGCGCCCCGCCGGGCATTGCCCTGGCGTCCGGGGGATTTGTGGGCCGGAGCCCGCAGGGTGAAGAAAGGTCCGCGTTTGCGGGCCCCACCTTCCTGGCGGGCGACCCCCAGGAGGATGCCCGACTCCACGAACTCGTCTCGAGTCTCGAGTCCTTTGCCCAGCGGCTGGCCCAGGGCGCTCCGGCCCTGGAACCGCGCGGCGCAGGGCCCGCTGAGAGCCGGCGGAATGGTTTCCTGTCCGAGATCGAGCCCGGCAGGATCTTCCGCGGGTTGGCAACCGAAGTGGGACTGGAGCAGGGAACGACGCTCTACTTGGAGATCATGGAGGTCTCGCCCGACAACACGATACGGGTGCTCCTGCGCAATGAGGGTGGCTGGGAATCGGCGCGTTCCTTTCAGGGCACCTGGAGCCCGGAGCCTCCCGCGATCGACCTCGTGTCGACACCCAGCCAAGCGGTCCGGGGCGGCGGGCCCATCCTCGAGGATGCGCAAACCTGGTCGCTGGCGCTGCGATGGGATCCCGTGCAGGGCTTCTCGGGCGAGGGGCGCCACCATAGCTTCAAGTTCCAGCGCTTGAGCGATCACCAGGCTTCCGAGGCGAAGCTCATTCTGAGCAAGGAGTATGGGTCCGCGGTCGATGCCACCGCCCCAAATTCCCTATTCGTCGGCACGGCGACCTCGCGTTCGACGGGTGCTTCCGAACCGATTCTCCTGCGCTTCATCTCACGTGCCGACCGACGTTCGGCCCTGGAGGCGCGCCTCGAGTCCACGACCCATTCGTGGCAACGCAGCCTTAACGGCATGATTGTCGCGAACGCCCGACGATCCGGCGGAGAACCCATCCGCCTAAGGACCGACTCGGGCGGCGCGGTGCAGGACGCCCCAGCCGAGTCGGTCCTGGGGTGGCGCGACGGTCTGGAAATCCGGCTTGGGGTCGACCGGGGGTCGCTGCTCGGTGAGGACGAACAGTTCACCTACAGGCTGGCCGTTGCCGGGGACGCCGACCTTCACCGGCTCGAAGCCGAGCGCCTGGAGCGGATTGCAAGCCTCGAGGGGATATTCCGGCCGGGGATTGCCTTCGACGGCACCCTTCGTGAGGAGCAGGGATTCACGGCCCACGTACGCCTCGAAGTTGACAGCATTGACCGGCGGACGGGCACAGTGACGGCGCGCGTCGGTTCGCGGAGCCGGCTGAACGTGTTCCGTGAATTTTCGGGTGGCCTGGAACCCTTGGGTGGCTCGGTGGTGCTCAGGGCGACATCTAAGGGCGGCTACCACATGGACGAGGATTTCGATGTTCCCTTCCTGAAGAGACCTGCGGCAGCGACGCTTCGCCTGGCGCTGGCGGGAAACGCCCTGACGGGCACAATCGAGGGTGACCCAGCCTGGAAAATCGAGTTCCCGGTGGGCACCTTCCTTGCGGCCCATGTCGAGGTGGCGAGCCCGGATCCTGCACTCCCGCAGGCCGCATCCTACCCTCCGTTCCCGAAGGAGGGCGGGGCATATCTGCTGCGCGAGGGAGCCTGGCTCGCGCTTCCGCGGAACCAGGGCCACGTCGTGATCGAAACGGTCCGGCCCGACTCCGACTTACACTTGTCGCTCAACGTCATAGACCTCCTGGGGCAGGGCGTGGGCCTTGTCTCCCGCGAGAAGGACAAAAAGAGCATCCCTTACTTCCAGTTCGAGGGCAAAGATCCCCGGCCCGTGGCCCGCGCTGGGGCCGTCACGATTCTCTATGTCGGACCGTTGCCGGAAGGCAGGCCGCCCATCGAGCTCGCTGAAGGCGAACTGATGAAGGACGGTCGGCGCCGCGTCTTCATCCTGGGCAGTGCTCCGGGCGCTGTGCGGTTTGGCGAGACGCGCATCGCGGCCTATGTGAGGCAGGTCGCTTCCGGCTCCGTCGTGCTCACGACCACCTCCGTCTTAGAACCCGGGCCCTATGTCCTCAACGCGGACACGGGCTACGAGTTGACCTGCGAATAGGGACGCAAAGGCGGGCGGCCCTAAGGCGCTTCACTTCATCTTTACGGGACCCTGCTGCTCCTCGGAGCTGAAGGTCGAATCGTTGATCGCCTTCTGCATGAGGGCGGCCTCTTCGGAGTCGCCGCCGATGGCCATTGCAATCGCGATGTCCGCTAGCTCCCGCCGGTCGGCTGCCAGCTGCTCCTCGATCACGGTCTCGTAGGCGACCTTTGCGTTGAGGTTGAAAAAATTCCCAAATCGAAGGCCGGGATGCTCCTTGAACGACAGGTCGATCAGGCCGGCGGTCGTGTAGAGATCGCGTGGCCGAAACACGGGGACCCGGGACTCGCGCACCACATAGCGCTGCATCATCTGTATTGGCAGGCGGGGGATCTGGTTCTTGGGCTTGTCCAGGTCGCGCAAATCCGCGGCCGGATTACCCGCCTTGGGTGCGGAAAGGTCGGCCACGTACGCCGGCATCCCAAGCGATAGGTTTGCGGCGATGGCCGGCGAAACAGCCCGTTCCGGGGACGTGGGTCTTGGGGCAACCGCTTGCGGGATGGGTGTGGGCTTGGCCGCGAGGATGATGCTTGAGGTATCGTCGGCCTCGGTCGGGGGTTGCTGCGTCACGGGCTCCGCCCATGCCGGCGCGGCGGCGGCAAGGAGAGCCATTGCAGTCTGGAAGGTCATGCGCATCGCGGACGCCTGCACCCGGAAATCAAGGAGGGCGGCCCTCCCTGCCGCCAGGGTGAGCTTATGCTGTGACAACAGGCAACGGGATGCTGTTCCGTGTTTTGGAGTTCCAAGTCCCATCCGAGGCAAGCGCAGGCGCTACCTTTGACGCTTCGTCTGTGGCCCCCAGATTTCCCGACGGGGACTAGCCCAAGTCCGCGTGTTCGAGGTGCCTCCGGTTGCGGGCGACGAAAAGGCCCACGATCGCCAGCCCGACAAAGAGGGCTCCATAGGCCGGGGATTCCGGGGTGGGAGTGATTTCATGCCCGGGACCGGGACCCGTGGTGACGGAGTTCCAATGGGTGAGGCTGCCGGGATCGCCGCTGAACACGATCTGGTCCTCGGGAGCCGTCCCCTCGGTCCCCGGGTTCGAGCTGCTGTAGAAGTAGTCGACCATGTTGGCCCAGTTCTGGACGGACAGTTGGGACGTCCCCGAAAGGGTGACGCCGTTCACGCTCAGGACGGATGTGGACGGGTTGGCGAAGTCGACGATCGAATTGGCCGTGATCGTCAGGCTGCCGAAGGTGTCGGTCTTGCCGTTCAGCTTAAGGGTTCCTCCGTTCAGTTGGATGTTGATCCCCGACGCATTGAAATTGGCCCCGAGCGTCAGCGTGGAGCCGGAATTGAGGATCAAGGTGCCTGTGCCCGACAGGGTGCCGGCGAGTGACGCGGAACCCAAGAGGGTGAAGGTTCCGCTGGAGCCCAGGTTCAGGGCCCCGGTGCTCGCGAAGGTTGCTACCGACTGGCTGGTGCCGTTCAGGTTCAGGGTGCCCCCTGTCCCGATCGTAACCTTATTCCCCGAGAGCGCGCCGCTCACGTTGGTCTGCAGGATGCCGGCGTTTACTGCGAACGAACCCAGGAACGACGGATTTGCGGCTCCCAAGGTCAGCGTGCCCGTGCCGCTTTTCGTGACACTGCTGGCCGCCGCGCCGGTGATGGCGCCGGTGATGCCCACCGCATTGGAACCAGCCACGGTCAGGGCGGAGGAGCCCAGGCCCACCGCGCCATTGAATGCCAGTCCTCCGCTGGTTGCGCTCCAGGTCTGGCTGGCCGACACGGTGAAGGCATTGTTGAAGGTCTGAGTACGGCCGCTCTCCGAATTGATGATGCCCCCGGCTCCGATCGTGAACATGTTCGTGTTATCGAACGTGAACGTGTCCGTGCCACTGAACGTGAGCGTATTTGCCGTGGCAGATCCTTTCGACAGGCTGATCCCGAGCGCCAAGTTCGAGGCGTCCGTGAAGGTCACATTGGTGCCGCTACCCGGCACCACCCCGGTGCTCCAGTTACTGTAGGTGCCCCAAAGGGCGCCCGAAGTGGTGCTTTTCCAGTTGTCCGACGCTCCGTGTGCCACAGTGCCTTCAAGGAACGCGGCAACCGCAAGGACCCCCGCCCACCTCGCCCAACTCCGGATCAAACCGGCACATCCCACCCCCCTCGACGGCCCGAGGCGGCGGAATCCTGACGACGATGGGGTTCTTGGGCTCATTGTTCATAACTCTCGAATCGCCCATAGTTTAGGCGTTCGGCGACCCCGCGCATATGGGTTTGACGCCCCATACCGGCAGCCTCACCGACCGCGCGATCGCCGGGCGTTAAACGATGCCGCGACAAGCGGATAGCTAGGGAAACTCAGGCCGCTGCGCGGATTGAGCTCCAAGGCATTCGATGCAAAAGGGTTAACCTCGGCCCGAACGCGACCCGCTCAGGGGACGTGATCCCGGTATTGGGGCCATTCCGCCAGCAGCTTCAAGGCGACCACGCTCCCGATCCGGTAGTCCGCCTCAAGAGCCGGAAGATACGCGACGCCGCTTGAATCCGAAATGGTGTCGTCAAAAAGGCTTCTCTCCGCAGTGACACCGGTCGGCGGGACCGTGAAATTGCAGGCGGTCCTTAGGATGAGCAGCCGGTTGAAATCCACGCGGCCCATTGCGGCGAGCCTCTGGAGTGCGATGCAGACACCCGCGTCCTCGCAGTCTGAGATGGCCAGCCTTCCGGCCCCGCGGGTGTAGATCCGGTCCCAGTCCTCCGCCCAGCGGGCCATGATCTCACCGTGGAAGAAACGGTCGGAGCCGATGCTATCGCCCATGAGGACGGACGGGGGTTGGTGGGCCACGGGGTAGTCCTTGAAGCTGCGCCCGAAGGCCCGCAGCGGTTCGCTGTCGGGAATCTTCACGTCCTTCGTGAGCTCATACGCCCAGGTGACCAGGGAAGGATTGAGCTTGAAGGCGACCGTGCCGACGCCTCCGGAGGAATCCTCGGACGCCCCGGCCGCGGGAACCGAATCGACGTTCGCCGAACCCTGTCCCGGCTTGGTCGCGCCGATGGCCACCAATCCCACGGGCCAATCGGCCGGGACCTCGCGGCTGTCGATCTCGAACGCCGGGTTGCCGTCCACCACGCGCTGGACCCAGACGGCGCTCGCCAGGGACATCACCTTCGGAAACCCGCCGCCGATTCCGCTCAGGATGAAGTAGGTGTGGGTGAGGTCGAATCGGGGGTCCGAAGCCAGGGCCATGATCTGGACCGCGCACCGGGAGGTCGTGCCGGAGACCATCGCGTACAGGCCCTTCCCATTGGTGAGCAGGGGGTGGTCGACCCCGGGGACCTTGATCTCCTGGCCGAGATCCTGGCGTTCCGCCCAGAACTGCAGCTCCCCCGGTGTATCCCCGCGGTCCTTGCCGGTCTCGTAGGTGGTGATGACCAGAACCGGTATCGGCTCGGCTGCGGCCAAAGCCCGCGATAGGGGAAAGAAAAGCAGCGCCGAAGCGAGCGCCAGCTTCGGCAGGGTCGAAAACGACGGGGGAGGCATGAAGTAAACGTAACCTAGCTTAAACCGGGCCGGGTGTGCACGTCGCGATCGTTCCACCCCCAGCACCGGGAAGCCCTGGTCAATCCGTCCTGAGCGCGTCGTTTGGATCGATCCTTGATGCACGCCGGGCCGGGATGTAGCAGGAAACCGCTGCGACCGCGGCCAGGAGCAGGGATACCGACACATAGGCCCACGGATCGGTGGGCTTCAGCTCGAAAAGCATGCTCGTCATGTAATGGCCGAGCAGGACTGCGCTGACCAAGCCCACCACGAGGCCAATGCCCGTCTTCCAGAGCCCCTGGACCATGATCAGGCCCACGATCTGCCCGCGCGTGGCACCAATCGCGCCACGGATCCCGATTTCCCGCGTGCGCTGCGAAATATCGTAGGCGAGGACCCCGTAGATGCCCATGGCCGAGAGGAACAGCGCCAGGGCCGCAAAGCCGACGAGGAGCAGCATCACCGCCCGCCGCCCGTCCACGGACCCCTCGATGGCTTTCTGGACGGTGCTGGTTTCGAACAGGGGAATCGATGGGTCTATCGCGCGAAGCTGCTCGCGGATGCTTGAAATCAGGTCTGCCGCGGGACGGGACGAACGCACGAGGATGTTCAGGCCCCCGGGGGTCGAGGTGGCCAGAGGGTAGTACACGAAAGGATTGTTGCTTTTCTCCTCCACGCCGTTGTGCGGAACGTTGCGCACGACGCCCACAATCACGGGCCAATCGCTGTCCTTGCTGGGCGGCCCGTTGAACGTAAAATGTCCGTCGACGGCCGCGTGGCCGGGAAAGTAGCGCTTCTCAAAGCGCTCATCGACGACGAAGGCCGACCGGGCGTCCTTGGCCGTGTCGGTCTCCTCCAGGTACCGGCCCTTCAGGAGCGGGATGCGCAGGGTCTTGAAGTAGTCCAGCGACACACCGACCAGGAAGGCCCCGGGCTGCGACGAGTCGGGCGGCAGCGTGCTGTCCTTCAGGGTGAGCGCAAGGATCGGTAGCCCCCCCTCGAAGGGGATGCCGGTGGCCAGGGCGGCGCCCTCCACCCCGGGAATTTCCCTTAGGGCCTCGGCGAGCCTCAGTTGAAACGCTGCCGACTTGTCCTTGTCGTTGTACGCGGCGGGCAGGGCAATGCTTCCCACAACCAGATTCCTCGGGTCGAAACCGGGGTCCACGGCAATGGCATTTGCGAAACTATGGATGAGCAGCCCGGCGCCGCTCAGAAGGACAAGGGCCACGGCAACCTGTCCCGTGGCGAGCAGGCCACTGAAGGCCCGGACGCCGCGCCCGCCGGATGAACTCCGCGAGCTGCGCTGGATCACCTGGGCCAGGTTCGAGCGCAGAATGTGCACCACGGGCACCAGGCCGATCGCGAGACCGACAGCGACCGCGATCGCGACGGTATAGGCGAGCACGCTCCCGTCGATTGCGATGGGTAGCATGTTGGGCAACAATTTGGCCGTGAAGTGGTTGATCGCGCGCACCGCCCCGTAGGCAAGCCCCACGCCCAATGCCGCTCCTACGAAGGTCAGGACGAGGCTCTCCACGAGAAGCTGCCTTGCGATCGCACCCCGGCCGGCGCCAAGCGCAGCCCGGATCGCAAGCTCGCTCTGCTGGCCGTTGGCCCGTGTAAGAAGGAGGTTCGCGACGTTCACGCAGCCGATCAAGAGAACGAAGATCACACCGCCCTGAAGCAGATACAGGGAGGATTTTATCGGTTCCACGCGCTCGGCCTGGACGAGGCCGACGTTGATCTTGTGGCCGGTGCGGTCCAGGAAGCTCTTAAACCCGGGGTTGGCGGTGTCATAGAAGTGCTGTTCGAGGCCGGCGACTTCCCCGAGGCCGCGGCTTAGGGAAACGCCGGGTCTCAGCCTCGCGTACAAAGGGGTGTTGCAGCTGTACCGACCCTGCGGATTGACATCCTCCGGCTTCCACGAAAACGGCATGACAAACCTCGCCTGGGCATCAAACGCCTCCAGCGCGCGGGGTGCCACGCCGATGATCTGGCAGGTCTTGCCCTCGACCCGCATCGTCTTGCCGAGCACGCCGGGGTCCTCGTTGTAATGGGATTTCCAATAGGACTCCGTGAGCACGACCACCTGGTCCTCGCCGCTGCGGCTGTTCTTGAGCGTGAAGAATTGGCCTATGACCGGCTTGATCCCGAGGACGTCGAACATCTCGGCGGTGCAGAACGCCGCCAGGACACGCTCGGTCGCGCCCTCCTGGCCGACCATCACGTTGTTCGTGCCGCAGAGCGCCACGGCCTCGAATGCAGGCGCATTCGCCTTGAAGTCGGAATACTGGACGACGTTGGTCGGGAAGTGGTTCAGGCCCGCCTTGGGGAAGGCGTTGTAAATCTCCACAATCCGCGTGGGCTCCGGGAAGGGGAGCGGCTTGAGGACCAGGGCGTACACCATTGAGAAGATCGCGGTGTTGGCCCCGATGCAGAGCGCGAGCGTGAGCAGCGCAAGGAAGGCGAATGAGCGCTCCTTGAACAGGCGCCTGACCGCATACCTCAGGTCGCCGGCCGTGCCCGTCGCGATTCTGAGAACCCACAGGTCCCTTGCCTGGGTTGCGTCAGCCGCTGGGTCAAATGGGTCGCGCATTTTTCTTTGGGGGACCGGAGTCCCAACCCCTAACGATCTTCCTGCGGAGGTCGAGCAAGCAACGTTCCCAGCGCGGCCAAGCATCGACACGCTGTAAGGCCCGTTCCAATTACCTTGACGGTCTAGGCTTCCCGGGCTTTACCTAGATCATCTAGGCCCTACTCCCCATGGCTGAATTACTCTCAGGGACTCTCGATCTGCTGGTCTTGCGGGTCCTCAATTCAGGGCCCCTGCACGGGTTTGGCATCGGCGAGCGGATCCATGTCCTCTCTAACGAGGCGCTCGACGTTGAGGAGGGCTCGCTCTATCCCGCCCTTTACAGGATGGAGGCGAAGGGGTGGATCGAGGCGGAGTGGGGGCAGTCCGAGCGGGGGCGGAAGGCAAAATTGTACTCCCTGACCAAAGAGGGGCGCAGGCAGCTCGAGACCGAGCGCAAGAACTGGACCCAGCTGGCGGTCGCGATACGCGACATCCTGGAAAACGCGTGAGTGTGCCATGAACGGGATTCGGCAGTTCTGGTTTCGCTTGCGGGGAAGCGCCCGGAAGACGGACCGCGACGCGGCGATGTCCGAGGAGATGCAGCAGCACCTTGAATTGCTTGTTGAGCGCGACATAAGGAGCGGGATGCCTCCGGCTGACGCGCTCGAGGCGGCGCAGCGGCGCTTCGGGGGCGTGGACCAAGTCAAGGAACGCTGCCGCGATGAACACAGGCTCCGCTGGGTGGAGGATTTCCTGAGGGACATTCATTTTGCGGTGCGCTGTCTCCGGAAGAACCCGGGGTTCACGTTCGCGATGGTGGCCACACTTGCGATCGGTATCGGGGCAACGACGGCAATCGTCACCATTGGAAGGAGCGCCGTTTTCCCGTTTATCCCGTATCCGGAGTCCGAACGGTTGGTGATCGTTACCAACGCCGACTCTTACGACCGGCAATCCCAGGCGCCCTTCCCCTTCTTCTCCTTCAGCTATCGCTTCGCCGCCCTTCGGCAGACCGCAAAGTCGTTTTCCTCGCTTGGGGCGGAACGCTTTGACCAAATGAATCTGGTGCTCAATGGCGTACCTGCGCCCGCGAAGGTGGATTGGGTCTCAGGTGACTTTTTTGGGGTGCTCGGCGCGAAATTGGAACGCGGCCGCTTTTTTGTGCCCGGCGACTTCGACGGCACCCGAGGGGACGTCGCGATCCTGGACTGGGGGTTCTGGACAAACCGGCTTGGCGGGGACCCTAACATCCTCGGCCGAGACATTTACGTCGGCGGCAAATCCCGGCATGTGGTGGGGATTCTGGCCAAGACGTTCCGCATGCCGGTCAACTTCTCGTCCGGTGAGGTGTTCCTGCCGGAGGGGATTTCGCCCACGTCCGGATTGTGGCCGTTTCGGTGGTTGCAGGTCGTGGGCCGGCTAAAGGCGGGCATTTCCAGGAAAACGGCACAGGCGGAGATGAATCTGATCCCCATTCCCGGCCCGAGTGGGGCCGACGCAACGTTTCTTAAAGGCATTAATCCAAGGCTGGTGCCCCTGGCGGCCTACTATGGGATAGGCCGCGAGGACATATTCTGGATCTTCCTGGGAGCCGTAGGATTCCTATACGCGATTTCCTGCAGTAACGCCGCGAGCCTGATGCTGACCCGGACGATAGGGCGCCGCAGGGAACTCGGCATACGGTTGGCCATGGGCGGAAGCCGGCGACAGATCGCACGCCTGCTCATCGCGGAAAGTCTGGTGCTTTCCCTATCCGGAGGGGCTATCGGGTTGATCATCGCCTGGTGGAGCTACTCCGCATCAAAGCGGCTTTTCAACGTGACGGCGGGTTTCGATTGGGCCGTTCTGGCGATCGCGCTGGTGCTGAGCGTCGTGACCTGTTGCGTCGTGGTTTTCGTACCCATGACTCGGATCCAGAATGCGCGCCTGAACGACGTCCTGAAGGAAGGAGCGGGATCTCTGGGCGACAGCCGTAGACTTGGCCGTCTTCGTGCGTGCTTTGTGGTGGTTCAGGCGGCCTTGGCGGTGGTCCTCTTGACCGGCGCCGGAGTAATGGCGCGCAGCTTCATCCGACTTCAGCACGTGAACCTGGGATTGGATCCGAGCAACAAGATCGCGGTTTCCGGGATCCTGCCGGAGGACATCTCGCCAAAGGCCTACCTTCAGCTCGCCAACCGAACACGGGAGGTGCTCAACACATTGCCTGGAGTTAAAGATGCAACGGTTTCCCTGGTGGTGCCGTTTACTGACTATGCGGCAGCTATGTCCTGCAAGATCGATGGCCGACCTGAGCTTGGATCTGTGGGGCTCAGCTACAACCGAGTGTCACCGGAGTATTTCGCGACCCTGGGTGTCCCTATACTCCGGGGCCACGGATTTGAAGGCATGAGAGCGGGTGATCCGCTTGTGGCTGTAATCAATCAGGCGGCCGCCCGCCTTTTTTTCGGATCTTCAAGCCCGATTGGCCGGTACCTCGATTGCGATAAGGATGGAAAACTGGAGATCGTCGGCGTGGCGGGCGACGTCAAGGACAAGAACCGTCGTGAAGCGTCCCCACAGGTTTACTGCCCCTTTTGGCAACCGCCGGTCAATACAGGAATGCTCTTTGTGCTTCTCCGAATGAACGGCCAGGCGGGCCCGGACTTTGAAGCGCAGGTCAGGCGTGCCGCATATGACGTGGAACCTCGTATGATCGTCAACCTGAACCCCCTTTCAACCAAAGCTGAGGCTGGCATCCGGGTGGAGCGCGACACCATGCTCGTGCTGCAGGTCCTGTCTGCGGTCTCCCTGATTCTAGCGACCACGGGATTATTCGCGGTCATGGCCTTTTCGGTCGCCCAGCAGAATCGCGAGTTTGGGCTGAGAATGGCGCTCGGTGCAGCGCCTGCCGACTTGATGCGGTCGGTATTGGCCCGAGGCCTTCGGCTCGCCTCGCTCGGTGTCGTACTGGGCCTCTGCGCGGCGTGGGGCTTGATGAGCCTCCTTAAGAGCGTGCTTTATAAAACGAGCCCGCATGATCCCTCCACCCTGGCCACGGCCGCGTTTCTGTTGATCGCAGTGGCCCTGCTTGCTTGTTGGCTGCCTGCAAAGAGGGCGTCGAAGATTGATCCCGCTTTGGTGCTGCGATCGGAATAGCCGGCAGAGGGAGGGGAGGGGACCGGCGGAAGCTACCGAGAGTCGAAATTGATGGCCTGTGGCGGGTGCGCCACCCGTATCCTGCGTCCCATTGGAATCCCCCGTGAGCACACCCACGCCCTCGCTCGTCGCATAGCCAATCCTCAGTGACGGGCCTCAGAATTTCTAAGCATTGCCTTCAAGAAACGGATTCGGCTCTCGTCCGGCGATCTCGAGGCACCGGCTCTCGGATGCGACCCTCCAGGCAATAAGTTTTGTTTATTCTAGGCAAAGAATCGCCGGACGAGATTCCTTCGCTAAGGCAATCCCACTTCTGGGAATCGTGCGTTCCGTTAGCGCGCACCTTGATCAAGGGTTCGGCGGTAATGGATACATAACAAATTGCAGATAAGCATCTAACGATTTTTGAAATGCTTGGCACGTGGCATGCAAAGCTTGAAATACACATTCCCATATCGCAGTGCCCGTCCATTAGGGTACATTGCCCTATTCTAATGGGTCCTGTGCAACTGCACCATGATCGCCGACCTAAAATTCGCCCTTAGACAACTCTTCAAATCGCCGGGACTGACGGCTGTGGTCGTGCTCTCGCTAGCGCTCGGCATCGGTGCAAATGCGACCGTGATGTGCTGGTTGCGCGGCCTTGTGCTGCAGCCCCTTCCTGGCGTGACCGATCAGGATCGCATTGTAGTCCTGGTGTCGAACGAGGGCGGCGGCTGTGTATCGCTGCCCGATCTTCGGGATTTTGGACAATATCATCGAGTTTTTGCAGGCACAGAGGCGTCGATGCCAACCCCCGCGTGCCTTACGGTCGAAAGACAACCCGAATGGATTCAGGCAGAGATTGTCTCGGCCAATTTCTTCGAACTGCTCGGGGTGAGGCCGCTGCTCGGGCGCACGTTCCTGCCCGACGAGGACCAGAAGCCGGGCGGCAATCCCCTCCTGGTCATCAGCGAGAACCTCTGGCGCAGGCGCTTCGCCGCCGACCCGTCCATCATTGGCCGGGTCGTGGACCTGAATCGTCGAAGCTTCACAATCGTGGGGGTCGTGCCCGCTTCATTCCATGGGTCGGTGAACCCCTTGGCGTCGGATGCGTGGGCGCCGCTTTCCATGATCTGGGAGGTGAGAAACCAGGGCACCTTTTTCCTGACGGCACGCGGCGCACGCGGATGGCTCAACCTAGCCCGGCTGCAACCCGGAGTGAGTCTCGAGCAGTCCCAGGCGGCCGTCGCGACCATCGACGCGCAGTTCGCCAAGGCCTACCCGGGCAGCAATCTGGAGGCCCACCACCACGTCGTGCCGCTTTCAAAATGCCCCTGGGGCGCACAGGTGATCATGGGGCCCGCCCTTCGGCTCCTATTGGTGGTCAGCCTGGGTGTACAACTGATCGTGGCGGCGAATGTCGGGAACCTGATGCTCGCCAGGGCGGCGACCCGACAAAAGGAGGTCGCGATCCGGCAGGCCGCCGGCGCGAACCGCTGGCAGCTCATGCGCCTATTCCTAACGGAGAGCATGCTGCTTGCGCTCCTAGGAGGGTGCGCGGGAACGCTGATCGCGGGCTGGGCGGTGGATTCGGTCGGGCTTTTCATTCCGAAGGAGCTGGCGCCGAACATGCAGCTGAGCTTCCCCTTGGACGCCGTCTCGCTGGCCTTCACCCTGGTGCTCTCGCTGGCTACCGGGCTTGTCTTCGGGTTGCTGCCCGCCTTGCACGCCTCACGCCAGAACCTGCAGGGTGTGCTCAAGGAGGGCGGGCGCTCGTCCCAGGGCGGTGCGTCCCAGCATCGCCTCAGGGGCGGCCTTGTCGTCGCGGAGATCGCTATCGCCCTAGTGCTGCTGATTGGGGCCGGGCTTTGCATTAAAGGTCTCCGGCAGGCCCGCCAGATCGATTTCGGCTTCAGCCCGGACCATGTGCTGATCGGAGGGATGAAGATCGGGATGAACGGCTACAACGAGGACACCGGCAGGGTCTTCTACCGCCGGGTCCAGCAGCGCATCGCCCGCATGCCGGGCATCGAGGACGCGGCCCTGGCGAGCTGGTTCCCTCTGGGCCTTTCCGGATGCAAGGGATGGGACGTGACGGTCGACGGGTACCAGCGGCCCGTGGGCGAGGACAAGACCTACATGTTTGCCATCGTCTCACCCCGGTACTTCTCCACGCTGCGCCTCCCTCTGGTGAGCGGGCGCGACTTCACGGATGGGGACGACGCGAAGGCCGCGAAAGTCGCGATCGTCAACGAAGCCTTTGCCCAGCGCTTCTGGCCGGGCAAGGACCCGATCGGCCGCCAATTCCGCACGGGCGACACCGTGCGCACAATCGTGGGCATCGCCAAGACCGGGAAATACAACCAACTCAACGAGAGCCCCTGGGGATTCTTTTACCTCCCATACCTCCAGGGCGTGTCGGACCTGGATCTGAGCCTGTGTGTGCGAACCCAGGGAGATCCCTCCGCCTTTTCTAATTCATTGCGCGAGGCCATCCGGGAGATCGATCCCGGAGTGGAGTTGCTTCAAACGATGCCGCTCGCCGTCCATTCCGGAATGGTGCTCTTCCCGCAGCGCATGGCTTCGAGCCTCCTGCTGCTGCTGGGCCTGGTGGCTTTGGTCCTCGCCGCGATGGGGGTATATGCCGTTTTGGCCTACGCCGTGAGCCAGCGCACCCAGGAATTCGGGGTGCGCATCGCGCTGGGCGCCAACTCGCGCGACATACTTCGCCTTGTCATGGGCCGGGGCTTGATCCTTGCATCGGCCGGCGTGGCCATCGGGATCGGCTGCGCATTGGCCCTAACGCGGCTGATGGTCGGTTTCCTCTACGGCGTGAGCCCGTTCGACCTGGGCACTTTTGTCGGCATCCCAGTGCTCCTTGGCTTGATCGCATTGCTTGCCTGCTACTTGCCCGCCCGCCGAGCCACAAAGGTCGACCCCATCGTCGCCCTGCGCGCCGAGTAAGACGGGCCAGGATCTATGCAGCGAAGCCCAGCGGCTCAAAAGTACCTCCCGCTTGGAACGGTGCGTCGCCGGGATTGAACCGTTGCACAAAGGTTCAGCGAATGGCCGCCTTTGGGACGTGGCTCTCCGGTCCGCCTGACAGGCTCCCCAACTGATCCAAGACAGAGACCACGGGACCGGGGCTGCCGTCCTTGTTCCACGCCTCCCACTCAGGCGCCCAGTACATGACCCCAATGCCCCTCGGCGCCCTTTTCACGGTGTTCACGATGTCGGCCATGTACTGCAGCCGGCCTTCAGGCGTCTGCGGCCACACCATGGACTTGTTGTCCGGAAGCTTTGATTGCCCGTAGCCGGTTTCGACGACCAGAAAGTCCCTGTCGTACCGCTCCGCGCACCGGTTCATGTTGTCCCAGACCTGCTCCAGGGTGCCGTGCCCCCATTCCGGGTAAAAGCTCTGCGCAATGATGTCGTAGGGAACGCGGGCCTCGTTCAAGTGGTCGAAGAACCAGCGCGTCGTCTCCCAATCCGCGCCTTTGTCGATGTGCATGGCGATTCGGGGCGGAGTCGAGCCGGCCGCCCTGTTCACGCCCCGGATTCCCGCCTTCAATATTCGTGTGAGGCGGCTCCATTGCTCAGCCTCATCATAGGGCCCCGGAGGATTGTAGAGGGTCGAGCCGGGCACCCTGAGCTGCGCGACCGGCCAAAGCGTTCCGCGGGTGATCTCATTTCCTACCTGGACCCAGTCGGGCATCGCGCCCGCGTCCTTGAGGCGCTTTACGGTGTCGTAACAGTAGGCTTCCACGCGCTGTTCCAGACCGCCCGTGTCGAGCCCGCGCCACGCCAACGGAATCTCCTGGTGCTGCGGGTCGGCCCAGGTGTCGGACAGGTGGATGCACAGAAGGAAGGTCGCGCCGGCTGCTTTGATGCGCCTGGCCAGTGGGATCGCGGCCTCAAGGGTGTTGTTGGGGGCATTCCGGACTGGCGCCACGAACACCCGTACCCGGAAGGCCGTCCAGCCGTGATTCCTGAGGATCGTCAACTCGTCGCTCGCAATGCCGTCCTCCTGGTAGTTGCGGCTCCCTCCCTGGTGGTGCCACGCCGGGGCATCGAGTGCCGAAATATCGGCGCCCAACACAAATTTGGAGGACTGGGGAGCTCCAGACGCGGCGCCTGAAGCGGGTTTCGACGCATGGGGGGATGCGCAGCTTGCCAAGAGTGAACAAAGGCAAGCGGCCAACGCTAAACGAACGACGCCTCTGGCCCTAGGGGCGCGAACTCTCCGATGGCCGGCCGCCGATTCTTTCATTGGCGACTAAGGTGCCTGGACGTGTCGAAGAAATCAAAGGTGATCGCATCGGCAATGGGCATCGGCCGGCGTTCCGCCGGATGCACGTCGGGATTCGCCCCGCCCTCCGCGAGGCAATCGGGCGTTGCCGACTCCCGGCAAAGTCCGGGCACTCAACGGACCGGTGGCACACGCAGTTGGTTATAAGGGCATTGCGGGAAAACGACTTCCGCCGAGTAGGAGCGCGGACCCGCGGATTCGCACGCCGGCACTATCTCATTGTGTCGAAAGCGGGCCCCGGCTTCGATCCCCGGGCCCCGATGGTGGCAACCGCCCTACAACTTTGCGCAAAGGCACAAATTCCATGAAGTCCATCCCACTCCTGATTCTCCTGGTGGCGGCCATCCCCTGCGCAAAGGCAGGCGATCACGAGAAGTACTGCGCGGAGCTTGCCCAGACCGAGCGAACATTCTGCGCGCAGGTTGCCAGCATCGGTTTGGATGACGCCTTCCTGGCGAACATGGCAGATGAGTGCTTTATCCCTTACCGACTGAGCCTGACCCGCCCGGAGTATGATTCCCAGGTGAAGGCCGCCCGAGCGAAGGCTGCCGCGTCCTACAAGCCTGGACCCGATCCCACCTTCCAGCTGGTGTGGACTCCCTCCAAGGTCGACGTCTCGCAGGATGGCACCCTCGGGTACACATGGGGTCGCTATGATCTCACGACTTACGGGAAGGACGGAAAGGCAGCGGTTAATACGGGAATATATCTCACCGTTTGGAAGCGAGATTCGGATGGGGCCTGGAAGATAGCGTTTGATGGGGGGCCTGAGCTGCCCACGAATGCGGCAGCCGTGAAGTCTTTTCTGGCTAGGTCCGATCTTCCCAAGCCACCGAAGACCTGAACGTCAGGGAGCCCGCTTACCGCGCACTCTTGTTCGGGAAATCGCCCCATACCCACTCTAGCGCCTGGGGAAGGGTTTGCTCCTTGACGCTGCGATCCACGTGTCGGGCGTTTAGGGAGAAGACGTACTGGTAGTGGTAGCCCTTGGCTTTGAGCGCGATGGCCATTCGGTTATTAGCCTCCACCCAGTCGTGCATCCCATCGCGAAGGGAGTTCGGGTTGTAAAGGTCTCGGTCGCCCACCTGCAGCCAGACGCGGATGGGTTTTCGCGGGCTCTGCGGGATGAGGTGCTCGTGGTATTCCCAAGCGCCATCCGGAGCGATAGGATTGAAGGGTGAAGCCTGGTTCACATAGGTGCCGGAGTATGTGATCACACGGTGATATAGGTCCGGGTGATACCATGCCATGGTGAACGCCGCCACGCCTCCGGAGCTGCCTCCCATCGCTGCGCGCTTGTCCGGATCCTTCGTGATCACGACACCGCATTGGGCTTCGACGAGCGGTATCACTTCCGATTCAACGAACTCGGCGTACCGACCAGACATCGTGTCGTACTCCAGGCCGCGCTCGCTGCCCTGGGCATCGCCTCCGCCATTCTGGATCATCACCGCCACCATTGCGGGCACGCGATGCTGGGCGATTAGGTTGTCGAGCACCGTCGGCAGGGTGTCGTCCGGGCCGTCCTGTGTCACGATCACGGGCGCCTGCGTGCCCGGTCTGTATTGGGCGGGAACGTAAACACTCACCGTGCGTGTATAAGGCATCGGGTAGATCTGCACGTGGGCCAGGTCGGGCGGCATGTAATTTTTTGGCCCCCCCGGCGGAACCTTGGTGATGCCTGGATAGATCGTGCTGTCTGCGGAGCGCATCGTGAAACGGCGTACCATTCCCTTTGGCACCCCTTCGACGGCGTTCAGTTCGGGTGCCCGAACGTAGGCGGGACCAATGAGAAAGTCTCCGTCCTTATCCACCGGAGGATTGACACCCGGAGCGCCCCGCAATGCCGCGGTTTCCCCTGGTTTTGAGCCGACCGGGGTGAGCACGGGTGTGCCGGGTGCATCCGGTAGGCGTATAGGCGGCTCAGGCCGCGGTCGCTCGTCGGCTCCAAACGCGTTCCGAATCGGAGTGCATAGGAGCACAATGCCAACGAATCCTGTGATACCTAGCGTTCTTGACGAATTCATTTTGTGTCGGACTTGAGCAGGCCAAGGTGGGCGATTCGAAGGTCGGTTGGGTTCACGGAGACTAGCCATTTGCGCGAAGTAACCAGTTGAACAGGGCCCGAAGGCCATCGGTACCGCCGAGTGCAAGTAGCCCCGCAAGCAGGCTCCATCTTCGACTGCGGTACGTGTAATAGAGTACGAATATCGTGCAGATCAAAAAGATCTGAATGCCCAGCAAGCCTCCATCTGTCCATCGTGCCAAAATCGAGTGGGGTGCGTTTATGGCAAGGCTCTGGATGCCTGTGACGTTTCGGGCCAGCGCCTCTCCAAGCACAAACACCGGCACTCCGACCAGCACCGCGCGATGGGGAAATAATGCGGATATGAGCATCACCCAAAACATCGCCGCCGTGAGAACGAGCATAGCCGGAATCGCGCCCGCATAATCGAGCCTTACAGGGATGCCTCGTATGAGGTTTGTGATCACAATGCCACTCGAGGCTACAAATACTGGCAGCGCCTCTACCCAAACGAATGCATAGAGGAGCTTCGCCACGGCGACCTCACTCCGATCCACAGGCAACGTATGGATAAAAAGCCGGAACTCGCGGGGAGATCCCGACCTGCCCACCTCAATGGCGGAACCCATGAACAATAGTGGGGCCACCAGAAATCCGCCCATCATCAGAGCCATCTTCAGGAACATAAAGACAGTCACATGGGGCGCACCGACCCCTAGCAACCCGCCAGAATCAAACGCGATCACTGCTGCGACCAACACGATGCTTCTCGTTACATAGCGACGGCAGTCGAAGCTCCATACGGCATTGAGTGTCTTCATAGATCAGTCCTTTCGTTTCAGCGATGCCCGGGCGTGAGCCAGATAGATCTCCTTGAGTGAAAGGGGGGCGGTCGTGATCGCCGCTTCAGGTCCGAAAGCCGATTCCCATCCCGCTTCGGAAGTGCTCCGCGCCTGGGTGGAGACGAAAGAGATGACATCTCCTTCAGCCCGGAATCCGAGCCACGAGTCCCGCTTAGCGATTGTCGGTGCGACGCCCGCCGAGACTCTCACCACGACATTTAGGTGTCGGGCGCAGAGGGCCTCAATCGAATCGGCAACGGTAACGTGGCCCGCCTCCATAAAAGCAACACGGTCCGAAATCCGCTCCACCTCCTCGACATCATGGGACGCCAGAAGGATGGTGCGTTTATCCTCAGCCGCGAGATCGAGCACGGTTGTCACGAGGTCGTCCCGCATCAGGGGATCCAGCCCGCTGAAGGGCTCGTCCAAGACCAAGACTTTGGGCCGGAAGGCGAGCGCTGCGACGAATAACACGCGGATCCGCATCCCCCGCGACAGGTGTCTGAAACGACGGTCCAAGGGCAGGTCAAACGTGTCGGTGAGCTTCTTCTCCAGCGCGTGATCCCAGGTCGGGTACAGCTTCCTGACAAATGCCAATAAGGCACCGACCTTTAACTGATCATCCACCTTAAGGTTCTCCGAGACATAGCCTATTTGGTTCAATTGCTCGGGTCCAAGGGAGCGGGAATCACAGCCGAGAACCCGTGCAATGCCCATGGAGGGCTTGAGGACATTAAGCAGGGTCTCCAAGAGCGTTGTCTTCCCGGCACCATTGGGACCCAGCAGCGCGAAGATGCTGCCCTCGGGTACGGTCAGGTTGACTCCTTCCAACGCGGCAACCCGGCCGAAACGCCGCGTCAGGTTCTCTGTCTCGATTATATTCATTGAATTATTCTTTCCCTAGTTCGCGCCAATGCTTCACGAGGGCCTGTTGCATGTGCTCCAAGGGAATTCCGATGCGCTTCGCCTCGACAACGAATCGCTCCATTTCATGCCCGAGGAGCGCAGACCGCTCCTGCCGGCTGCCCGGAGCGATTCCGGAAACGACCGTACCTACGGTCGGTGTTGAGATGAGGACCCCCTGTTCGACCAGCGCCGCCATTACGCGGTGCGCGGTGTTTGGATTGATGCGCAACTCCCGGCTGAGCTGCCTGACTGAGGGGAAAGGGTCTCCGGCTCGCAAATTGCCGGACACAACAGCCCGTTTAACGGCGTATATCACCTGTTCGGCGATGGGACCCCCGACGACTATCTGGATCGCAAACGGAAGCACTGTCCCCCTGTACTAGATACAGTAGAACAGGTGTCCAGCCCAATCGCTCACTTAGCCTCGCAACGAATCGAGCCCTGTGGTTCGAGGCTGAATCGGGCACAGGTCGAAAAGGGCCCGATTCTGGAGCGTCCCTGCTAATTCCTCCGCTCCGTTGAAGCGCTCCCCTTTTCTAGAGGTTCTTCAATAGAAAAGCCTCGATGTGCTGGTAGAGGTCGATCCGGTGGTCGAGATGGCGTATGGAGGCGGCCTCGTCCAAAAAGGACATCGTCTCGACGGAAACACCGGCCCTGCCGACGGCAGATGCGAGGGTTTTCGACTGGCCGATCAGCTCGGGATTGTCGTACTCGCCCCAGGCGAGGAAGAGGGGGACGTGGATTTGCGAAGCGTTCGGAAGGGGCGACATTGCTGCAAACTTGCCGGGATTACTGGAGGGATCCCCGAGCTTGTAACGAAATCGGGAATAGGTCGGGTCGCTATACTCCCGGTATTTGTCCTGTTTGATATAATCGCCCCAATCCATAAATCCGCTTATCGAGAGGGCGCACTTGTAGATGCCAGGGTTAAAAGTCGCCCCCGATACCGCAAGGTAACCGCCAAAGGAGTTGCCCATGATCGCGACGCGGTCCGGGACGACAAGGCCGGTTGCGACCGCCTCTTTTGTGGCCCTCGCCACGTCGTCGCTCATCTTGCGGAAGTCCCAGCTTTCCTCCTCCGGATACATCCAGGTGTAGCCTTCCGAACCCCGGTGGTTCGGCTGGAGCACGGCGTAGCCCCGGCTTGCGAAAAACTGGACCTCGGAGTTGAACCCCCATGCCCAGCGGCCGTTTGGCGAAGGATTTGCGATGACGACCATCGGGACAGGGCTAGTCCTTGAGGCCGAGGTGGGAAGCGTCAGGTACGCATCTATATGGCGCCCTTCCGCCGTGGTGTACTTTAGGATGCTCATCGGGCGCATTCGCTTCGGGTCAATCCAGGGTCTTGAGTCCTTGATGAGCCCGCTGGTGTGCTTCTCGAGGTTCACCCAACTGTACACGACAGGCTGGATGTCCGAGCCACTGGTGATGAGGACAACCTTTCCTGCGTCGTCCATTCCCTGTATCCGGACGACCTGGCCCGGAAACAGCCGGTCGACGGCCTTCTGGAGGCTCCGGTATGCGTCAGTAAACCACGCCACGTCGGGAGCGCTGCGGTCGTAAACGGCACCGACAATGCTGAGCGACGCCGGGTCCCTGAAGAGCGAGCCGGAAAAGTCGTAGTCCCTGTCCTGGAGGATCACCTCGCCCGGCTTGCCGGTCGCTGCGTCCATGAATTCCAGGGGACGCGGCGTAACCCCGTTGCGCTTCCCGAGGACAACGATCTCCCCTGGGGCGTCGCCGGCTTCGACCAGGTGGACCTCGTCAAGGTCTATGGGGCACTTAGCCCAGGTGTCGCTCGTGAGCGTGCTGAGCGAGAGGATTCCGTCCTCCTGGGTCACGCCATAGGCCAGCGAGCCCAGCTTGTCGGGAAGAAAACGGATGTTGAACCCGTGGTCGGTCTTCAGCTCGGGATATCGCGTCACCAATGCGCCGTGGCTATAGGCGCCGATCATCTCGGGGTGGTCATAGCGCAGCCTGGGCCCCCTGAGGTTGACGAGGATCTCGGATCGGTCCCTTGGCGGGCTTCCGAGGACCTGGCGCACGCCATTGGGGCCCTCAATCCGAAGCAGCTCCACGTTGGCCATCTTGTTGGCATCGGTCAGGAAGAGGTACCGTCCAATGAACTTCTTCTGGGTCTGCAGGTAGAGGAGACGGGTGTCATTCAGCCAGAAAAAATCGAAAATGTCCGTATCACCCTGGGGAGTCGCCAGCCCCACGAGCTCACGGGTTGTGAGGTTGTAGGTGACAAGGTTCAGATAGTCATCTCGATCGGGGACAATCGCCCCGACATGAGTGCCCGTGTGATTGAGCTGCACATTGCGGAAGAGTTCGGGACGTACAAAATCAATAATGGGTATCTGGCTCGTGGTCGAAACGGGCTCCATCCGCTCCAGATCCGGGTACTCGGTTGCAAAAACAACCGAAGAAACAAGGCCGAGCAATGACAACAAGCGGTATTCGGTTTTCATGGTCAGGGGTGACCTTCATGGGGCTTTAAGCCCATTTGGAGATGGGTGGCTGCTATATTGTTGTCCGTTCTCATAGCTCGCGCAAGGGAGTATCTGTATTGCGTAGGCACTCATGTCTCGAGAGAGACAGGTCTCGAACCTCGTGAGCCTATCCAAAACGTTTCAACTCTTGGGCTCCCCATTCATTCCAACGGGCCGGCCGAATCTCCCGCCCGGAACCCCCTGGTTCCACTGGGGTCGGGCGATCTCGGAGGTTGCATGCCGCGTCCTCCGTCTGTGAAGTGCTCTTTCACCGGGGGAACTGCAGGAAATGAGAATCAATCAATTTGCCGGCGTGCTGGTCCTGAGCACCTGTCTTTGGGCGCGTTCTCAGGCCGCCGATGAGGTCCAACTCCTGGTCTCAGCCCAGAATGTGACGAATATGCGTACCGGCGACCGGGGCCTGGATGCCTACCTCGCCCCGGTGGGTCCCTTGGAATCACGAATCAGGGCCGGCCGGGTGACCATCTCCCATGCACTGGACGACACGGGCGCCGTGCTGACGCAGATCACGACAAACAAGTTCTACTCCATCTCGGCCGGGCGCATTGATGATTCCAGAGACCTTACCTCGAGGGAGCCCACGCCCTTCTCGCTTTGGGGTATCTCGAAGGGGGCAAAGGCCCTCGGATTCGTCTTGGGAACCCTGGAACTCGTCATCCCCGATCTTGATCCCGGCTCGACCGTCGTCGTCGAGAATGTCTCCGGGAGGTTCGGCTCGGCAGTCCCTTCCGAGGCCTTATCCAAGGCCGGCGTTACCCTGATCGTGTCCGACAAGAAATCTGCCTATGCGGCCGCCGCGGCAAAGGTCCGCGGGGGACCCCAGGATTACGATGCAGGCATCTTGTTCGGAACCTCCTATCACTTGCCGCCAGGCTTCCCAAAGGCCGAAATGGGGGAAGGCGACATCGCCGTTGCCATCGACGATCCGGAAGAACGTCTTGTCGGCCTTGAGATCCAGGCGGCGGACGGGAGCCCGCTGCGCTACAACCACGCCGGCAATTACCACTCCAGCGGGTTTGCCGGGAGCCCGGGAAAGCGGTTCGACACGTATCACCTTGGCACGAACCTTCCTCCCGATGCGCGGCTTGTCTGCTGGCTTATCACCCCGAAATCGCTCCTCAGGATTCCCTTCCACTTCGACACGCTTCCACTGCCTGGCCCTAGCGAAGGCCGGCGCGACTTGGGACTGATGACGGTCCGCGTGGACGGGGCGGTCATCCAGACCAGGGAAACGCTCGGGTATGAAGGCGCCCACCGGGACGCCACGCTCGAAAACGCGGCGCCCCAGGTAGTGGACAAAATCGTCCAGCTCTGGTCCGACGTTCCGGACTACGTGGCGATCCTAAAACGGGACATGCACTACAAGAAGCTTCCCAAGCTCGTGTCCTCCGTTGCCCCGGAGTTGCCGTCGGGCCTCCCCCTTTCGCAGCATGGAGCCGTCAATATCCTGGTTTCGTTCGCCGTCGACGACCGGGGCAGCGTCGAGGCCGCACGCGTTGTGCAATCGGACGACGCGAGGTTCAACCTGCCCGCGGTTGAGGCCGTCCTCAGATGGAAATTTGAACCTGCCGAAACCGAGGCCGGGCCCGCGATGGCATTTGTAACAATTCCCTTTGTCTTCAATGCTCCGAAGCCGGAGCAGCCGGTGCCGAACCTACCGCCCTCGAGTTAATTCGATGTTCCGCACGGCCGCAGTGGGCGCCGATTGACGGAGCTAGTTGATGACGAAGAACGTCAATGATCGTCTTCATGCCAGGTGTACCATATCTTCGCGCAGAAATGCCTACAGCAACCGACCGAACAAGTGGCCCTCGTGAAAGGCTATATGGTTTGGATTTGCTCCGAACACTGGCGATCGTATCCGTCATCGCTTGGCATCTTCCGCGAAACGTCTACCCGTTCCCTTTCCGGCCGGCTACATGGGCAGGTGTTGACCTCTTTTTTGTACTCAGCGGCTTTCTGATAGGCTCGCAGCTATTGCGACCATATTCAAAAAACTTGCGCCCCTCATACGTGGATTTCGCTCTGCGGCGCGCGTTTAGGATAGTCCCAGCATTTCTGGTCGTATTGGCGGCCTACTCCCTGATCCCGCAATTCCGGGAAGTGCCCAATATCCGCCCGCTCTGGCGATTCTTAACGTTTACGATGAATTTCGGTCTCGATGGGCGTTCAGAGGGAGCATTTTCGCACGGTTGGTCCCTCTGTGTTGAGGAGCATTTCTATCTTCTACTTCCAGTTGTTGTACTTTGGTTCATGAGAAAGCCGAGTTTCGCTAGGGCTTGGAAGCTGTCGGCGGTAATCGTCCTGTCGGGTCTAGCACTTCGAGCAGCACTTTGGATTCACTACATCGCACCTTTGCCAGGTTTTCCGATTACCGAATACCTGAAGGTAATTTACTATCCCACTTACAACCGACTGGACGGCTTGCTTGCCGGAGTCGTCTTGGCTGCCACGAGGCTTTTTCGACCGGATTATTGGACCCGAATCACCGCACACGGCAATCTCTTGCTCGGAGTTGCAGTATTGGTCCTGGGGGCAGCGCTGTGGATTTGCCAGGATATGTGCTCGTTCTGGACAGCGACACTTGGGTATCCATTGCTCGCGGCTGGCTTCGCGGCGCTAGTGGCGGCTAGCCTGAGCAAGAACTGTGTCCTTTCTCGATATCGGCTTCCCGGGACCACCCTGGGTGCAACCTTAGCGTACAGCACCTACCTGACTCACAAAGAAGTCATGCACCTTGTTCAAACCTACCTCGGTGGCATCATATCCCTCGATGGTTGGGTCGGACTGTCGGTCTATTGCTTTTCTTTCGTCCTGTTTTCGACGCTACTCTACTTGGTTATCGAACGACCCTTTCTGAGCGTGCGTGATTTGGTGCTCGGAAGGGACCAGAAGTCTCAAATGCTTGAGATAGGGAAAGATGCCCCAGCCCAAACATTGGCACCCATCGATTAGCGCGCGACAAAATCATCGGCCCCAAAAATCCGCATCTAAATCCCTCGATGCGGAATTCAAGATATAGGTCCTTTATTCCTCAATTGGAGCGAAAGAACCAGGCGATCTCGGGGACAGCCTCGAGGGGAGCGAGGTCAAATGGGACTCCGCGGTAATAATCGGCATACCGCTTGATCGAATCGCTTGAGATTGCCCACTTCCAACCCGCCGCCGTACGGCGAAATGAGTAGGTCGATACCAGTCTACGGCGGTCTAAGTCATTCCAGGATATTTGGGTTACCTCTAACGAGGACCGGTCGGGATCGGATGATGAAACCGTGCGTACCCGGATCCATCGCGGCCTCGCCTCCTGGTCAACAAATGCGGCCAACATTCGCTCCGGGCTTCCGTAGTACCTTTGGCCGGCATCGGGCAGCGAGTGGAAGAGCCCCGAGAGCGCAGTCAGGTCGTTGGCCGAGATGTCGAGCAAACCGGACACCCTATCTACATCGCCGTGACCGAATGCGCAGAACAGGCTCACCAGGGCAACCTGGGGGGTGGCGTTTCCTCGATCCTGCCATTCACTATCCGGCATCGAGTCTTTACTAGCCTGCGCCATCGGGTCTCGCGCCTCTTGGTATGCTGCAATTGATTGTGCCACCGGTAGCCACCGATGCCTAGGTTCCCGCATCGCCTGGAATAGTACGGGATGCGTCGCCTGGCTACGATACGAGCGGACCGTGCACTCAAATGTGAGCCGGTGATCCTCGGCGTCCTTGACCATCTTCCGAAATGCAAAAAGTGTGCCGATGCCGACCGGTTTTCCTTCGATCTCGACGATCTCGTCGTCTGCTCGCAGTCCGTTCTTGGCTGCAGGGGACCCAGGATTTACCGCGCCGATATTCATATGAGTCTTGCCGGTAAGGGTAACGATAAAGGCTCCATGGATACCGAGGGTCCTAAACGGGTCCGACTTCACTTCCATGGGAGCCATGCTTACGGTGTCTCCGCGCTGTTGGGTGTCAGCATTGGGGTCCTCAGCGAGGACCGGCCGGCTTGAGGAGGCCAAGACCAAGAGAAGGACCAGCGGTAAGCAAGAGGCCCGTCGGCCGGCGCAGTATGGGATGTTAATGTCCAACGTGGGGTAACTCCCACGACTCAATCCCGAGCCAAATGTTCCGTTTGTATTACCTCGGGTTCTCGGGTTTTGAAGTGCCTGCCTCCGGTCATTTGGGATTACTCCGCTTCCCGGAAAGTACTCCTTCCACGAGCGTCCGAAACCCGACTCAAGCATGGATCAGGGTTGCCACAATTAGAGGGGAAGACGCTTAGCTTTGGAGCGTTCGAATAAGTCCCCCTTTTGAAACGCTACAGGGCAGCCGGCGCCAAAGCGCACCGCGATATCCCGAGTCGCTGACCGGGAGCTGTGTAAGATCATAGAATCACTGTCGCTTAGGCAGCTTAGCCAACATTGCGAAACGACATCCGGACCTAATCCCGACCGCTGCCGAGACGACTCGGATGGCCGCGGCTTCGCTTGCGCTTCCCTTTCTTGCGCGGCCCGCATTAGGCTCCGTCCGCCATGAGGTACGCCTTACGCAAGCTAGCCGGGAACCTGGGGTTCACGGCTATTGCGCTCGTCACGCTGGCGCTCGGCATCGGTGTTAACACTACGGCGTTCACGGTGCTCAACCGCCTGATGCTCCAGACGCTCCCATTCCGGGATCCTGCCTCACTCGTACAAATATGGTCCGCCACGGCTCGCGATGGGCGCTTCCCGGTCGCGCCTGCGGATTATTTCGACGAAAGGGAACAGAACACGGTGTTTGCGGACTTGGCCGCCTATCAGCCTTGGCAGTCGATGAGCTATGCCGAGCCGGGAAAGGCTCCGGTTCAGGTGAGCGCGGTCTACATGACCGCCAATTTTTTCCCTCTCCTCGGCGTGCTTCCAGAGCTCGGCAGGACGCCTACCGAGGACGAGTCCAAGAAGATGGCCTTTGTTTGCCTCATCAGCGATTCCTTCTGGAGGCAGCATTTCAACGCCGATCCGAACGTGCTCGGTCGCACGGTTCGTGTGAACAGCCGGCCGAGCACGGTTATCGGCGTAATGCCGCCTTCCATCGAGGACCCGACGCTCTTTGGGAACCGGCCTGGCTTCTTCTACCTGGACCCGGTGACCCATAGCCGGACCGTCAGGAAGGTGGGCTGGTACACCGTGCTGGCTCGGATGAAGCCGGGCATCTCGCTCGAGCAGGCGCAGGCTGGGATGACCGTCTTGGCCAAGCGCCTGGCCCACGATTACCCCGAGACGAACAAGGACCGCGAGATCAAGGTGATTCCCTATCCCACGAACCAAATGGGTGACGAAGGTGCCCAGCTAACATGGATGACCATGGCCCTCTCTGGCTTGGTGCTCCTCATAGCCTGCATCAACCTCGCCAACCTTCAGCTGGTACGGACGACGCGCAGGGGCCAGGAGCTCGCGATCCGCCTATCCCTGGGATGTCCGCGGTGGCGGCTCATTGGCATGCTCCTTCTAGAAAGTACTATCATTTCCGTTGCCGGGGGTGCCCTTGGAATCGTCGTGGCGGTGTGGACCAACGCCTATGTCGCGCGGTTCTTCGACATGGATATGCCCATAAACCTGCGGGTTGTGGGATTCACATTCCTGGTTTCACTGGCCACGGCCGCCATTTTTGGGACGGTCCCGGCATTGCTCGCTTCCCGCGCCGACGTGGGCGCCGCGCTGAAGTCTGGGGGGCGCGGATCGTCGTCGGATCGCTCGAGGCACTGGCTCCGCCAGGGTCTCGTCGTCCTAGAGCTTGCGATCGCGCTGACCCTCCTCGCCGGTGCCGGCTTCTTCATCAGCGGCATCTACCGCCTGACCCATCGTGACCTGGGATGGGACGCCTCCCACGAGGTTATCGGCGTCGTCTCGCTCGATCAGGATCATTACGGTGGCGACAAGAATCGGGCAAAGGTCCAGGCGTTCGGAACCCAGGCCCTGGAGGCGCTTCGTGCCATCCCGGGGGTTGAATACGCCACGCTGTCCGGCGGGTCGCCGTCGTGGGGAGACCGGATGGATAACTACCTGGTCGGCGGAAAGCCGCCGCCGGAGAAGGGCCATGAGCCGCAGGCGGGGTATTTCACCGCGGGCCCTGAATGGTTCGAGGTCTATGGCGTCCACACTAAGGAAGGCCGCGAATTCACGGAGGCCGACAGGGCAGACTCGGCCCACGTGGCGATCGTTGACGAATCGATGGCCCGAAAGCTTTGGCCCGGGGAGTCTGCGATTGGAAAGCGCATCGCGGACGTCCAGTTTGACGACGTCTACTGGGCGGAGGTCGTGGGGGTGATGAAGGACTTCAAGGGAGGTGGCGAATTCTATAATCCCAGCATGAACGACCTCCGATTCGTGCGCCCTTGGGCTCAGGACACGGGCAACAACAACATCGTCTTCACTGTGCGGACTGCCGGGCCGCCGGGCCCGTTGAAGGAGTCCATGCGCAAGGCTATCGGTGTGCTCCTGCCGGACCTCGCGCTCAACTACCTTGCAACGATCGACGAGGACACCGCCTCCACCTATTCCTATTTCACGTTTCTGCGCCGCATCCTCGTGCAGATCGCTGCCCTGGGGCTGCTGCTTTCGGGCATCGGCATCTACGGGGTCGTTGCAAACCTTGCCAGCGAGCGCACCAAGGAAATTGGGATACGCATGGCGCTAGGAGCGCAACCAGGTGGCATCCTCTGGCTCTTTGTGCGGAACGGCCTCGTTCTGGCATTCGCTGGCGCAGCGTTGGGCCTCGTTGGGGCATTTGTGCTCACTACGACTTTGGGTCGATTATTGCCGGCGCTTCCAGGACGAGACATGTGGACAATCTTCAGCGCGGCGTTAGGTCTCGTCGCGGTCGCGGTCATCGCATGCTGGCTGCCGGCGCAGAAGGCGACGAGGATAAGCCCCATGATCGCTCTCCGCGACGAATAGATCCGTTGGAGGCACGTCGTTGGCCTTCGCTAAGTTGAATAAAGAGTTGGCGGGGCGGTGCCTCGGCATCTGAGCGCGGAAGGGACTGGGTAGCGCCGAGGCAGCTCGCGACTACCGACTTTTGCGAGGGTCTCCCCTTGACATACGAGGGGAACCTCGCTCCCATCGACATTCGAGGGGGCGAACGATGGCCAATATCGAAATACTTCAGGGAACCCTGGACATGCTCATTCTCCGAGTGCTTGACCGGGGGGACATGCACGGCTGGGGCATAGCTGAACGAATCGCGCAGCTTTCGACCAAGGACCTTCTGGTGGGCGAAGGCTCGTTGTACCCGGCCCTATACCGCATGCAGGACAAGGGCTGGATAGAGTCGGAATGGGGCCAGTCGGATAACAATCGCCGCGCAAAATACTACCGCCTGACCAAGGCGGGGCGTAGGCAATTGGACGAAGAGAAGGAGAGCTGGAGCCGGCTGGTTACGGCTGTGGCAAAGGTCATGGCATCGGCATAAAACTACCATGAGCGGGTTCAGGCAGATACTCAGTCGCACTCGGGCATTATTTCGCTCGGGAAAATTGGAGCGTGATATGGCGGAGGAGATGCGTCTTCACATCGAGCATTTGGCGCGAGAGAACGCAGCAGAGGGCCTTTCCCCAGACGAAGCTCGGTTCGCGGCCCTGCGTCAATTTGGCGGTGCCGACCAGATTAAGGAACACTGTCGCGATGGAATGGGCTGGAGGTCGATCGAGAATCTTTTCCGGGATCTTCGATTTGGCGCGCGCGCCCTGCGGAAAAGCCCGGGATTCAGCCTGACGGCGGTGCTCACACTTGCGCTGTGTGTCGGCGCCAACACCGCAATCTTCTCGGTGATCTACGCTCTACTGCTGAAGCCGCTTCCGTTTCCGGCACCGAGTAGGATTGTGGAGATATATAATGTCTTTCCAAAGGCTGGGCTCCCCAAAGAGCCCTGCAGCATAACCCAATATCTGGAGTACAAGAATCAGACCGAGTCCTATGCCGCCGTGGGATTGTGGGGCTCGACAACCGTGATGCTGGGCGAGGAAGGGTCAGCGGACAGGATCACCGAGGCCTATTGTACCCCCGAGATGTTTGAGATTCTTGGCGTGAAACCGATCATTGGCCATTTCTTCACACTGGAGAACAGCCGTAAGGGCCAAGACAAGGTAATCGTGCTTACCCAGTCTTTTTGGAAATCGCATTTCGCTGAAGACCCCAGCGTGATCTCAAAGACGGTACGGATCGACGGTGAGAGCTATCGAATCATTGGGGTCTCTCCGCGCGCCGTGGAGGCATTTGACGCCCGCGCAAAATTTGTAAAGCCGGTCGCATGGGGACAGGGTTCGATCTCCCCGTACGCTAGGTTTGTGCTCAACACACCGCTCTATGCGCGGCTCAAGGAGGGTCACTCGGCAGCGAGCGCCCTCTCTGAGGCGGCGGCAGTCGAGCGCAGATACTACGATGTGGCGCCCGAGAATATGAAGGCCTTCCTCGATAATTCCGGGCACGGAATGGCCGTTGCACCCATTCAGGCTGAGCGCACGCGTCCAGTCACGTCCTCGCTGATTCTTTTGCAAGGTGCCGCCGTGTTTGTGCTGCTGGTGGGATGCGTGAATATCGCGAATCTGCTCCTTGCGCGGACAAACAGCCGGCAACATGAGATTGCGATCCGCTCCGCGCTCGGCGCGAGCCGTGGGACCATTGTCCTCCAATTCATGACCGAGTACCTGCTGCTGACAATGATCGGCATCGGGCTGGGGATCGGGCTTGCGTTCGGCTGCCTTCCGTTTGCCAACCATTTCATCGCTAAGGTGCTACCGGATACGCTGCCGGTTGTGCTCGATGCCGGCGCTCTCATGATCGCCACGGGTCTTTTTATCCTTGTAGGTCTGGCGGTCGGGTTCTTGCCCGTACTTAATATCCTTCGCACGAAAATGACGGGCGGGCTCCCGACCAACTCGAGGGGCGCGTCGGGAGGCCCAGGCGTACGGCTGTTCAGCAGCATCCTGGTCGCCAGCCAGATCGCCGCGGCGCTTGTCCTCCTAAGCGGCGCCGGCCTCCTTGCACGAAGTTTTGCGAAAGCAATCTCAGTGGACCCTGGATTCGACCCGGCTAATGTTCTCGTGGCAAACATAGCGGTGCCCGGGCCGTACCGCGATGAGGCACGGGGGGCTGCTTTTCAGGAGCGCCTCTTACGGGCGGTAAGGGAAATCCCGGGCGTCGAGTCCGCCGCTGTGGCGACAAGCGTCCCGTTTCGGGGCGTGGACAATAGCAACCCGTTCACGCTTAAGGGCAGCGCTCTTCCGCCGGGATCGCCTCAGCCGGTGGCCCAGTTCATCGGCGTGTCTAACGAGTACTTCAGCACCCTTCACATTCAGCTTCTCGAGGGGCGGTTCTTCGATCAATCGGACATTGCCGCTGGCCGGAATGCCCACGTGGTTGATGAGCGCTTTGCCAGGAAGTACTTTCCGGGTCGCTCGGCAGTAGGTGGACGATTCTCGTACGACCGCCCGCCAGGAGCGCCGCCGGAGAAGGATTCCGAGGTGCCGGTGATCGTCGGCGTGGTGCGATGGGTTCCCCACAACGGTGTCGAGGATAGGAGCAACAATCCCTTCATCTACTATCCGATAGGAACGAGGGCCCAAGGGGGACTGAGCATCTTGGTGCGCTCGGCCCGGCAGCCAAGCGACCTCGTGGCCGCTCTTCGCGAGAAGATCCGCAGCATCGACGCTTCAGTTCCGCTGTTCGACATCAGCACCTTGCAGGGCGCCGTGGACGAATCCTTTGAGATCAGAAAAGCGATAATGGTCGTCCTCGGCGGCTTCGCAGCCCTGGCCCTTTTTCTCTCCGGGATCGGGATCTACGGCGTTCTCGCGTACGACGTTTCCCTGAGGACTCGAGAGATCGGTATTCGCGGGGCGATAGGCGCCTCACGTCCGCAGATCGTGGGCCTGATCATGCGCCAAGCAGCCTGGAAAATTGTAGCCGGATCCGTGGTGGGCTTGGTTAGCGCCGTAATGTTAAGCCGCTACATTGCTGACTTGCTCTACGAATTGAGTCCCACCGATCCAATGGCGTATGCCTCAGTTTCTATTCTCCTTGTGGCGGTCGCACTGCTAGCAAGCTACCTACCCGCCCGCCGTGCGGCAGGCATTGACCCGATCCTGGCGCTGCGGGCGGAGTAGAGATTTTGTGCGTAGGGCACCGATGGACACTCACTTTCAAATGTCCAATATTGGGACCCCTTTGAGAGACATCTTTGCGGGCGGCCCAAACTAAGGGACATGTCGAGCCGAATGTAGCCGGCGCGGCAGTCGGGGCTCGCGGAGCGCCGGGAACCCCAGGTCGGTATCAGGGTTATCAGCCTTACTCGGTACGCAGGGCAACCAGAGGGTCTACCTTCGCGGCCCGACGCGCAGGCAGCCAGCTCGCGAACAACCCGGCTGCGAGCAAGACCGATACCACAAGGATGAAGATCAAAGGCTCGTTCGTCGACGAGAGGCCGGGGATGCCCTTCATCAGGCGGGTGGCCGCAATAGCGCCCGCCAGGCCGAGGGCGAGCCCGGCTCCAAGCTCTACAAGGCCGCGCGAGAGCACGAGGCGAACGACGCGGCCGGCCGATGCTCCGAGCGCCATGCGGATGCCGATTTCCCGGGTGCGCCGTGAGGTGGCCTGTGCGACCACGGCGTAGATTCCGACGAGGGCCATCGCAAGGGCGATGAGTGCAAACAGGAGAAACAAGGAACCAAAGACCTCGAGGAACCAGTGTTCGTGGTCGATGGCCGCCGGCAGCGTGCGCACCTCGAAGAGCGGCAGGGCGGGGTCCAGCTGCTGCATCGCCCCGCGAAGCGAGGAAGTGGCCGTGACGGGATCTCCGCCGGTGCGCAGCAGTATGCCGAGCCACGCCCAAGGTTCCTGGCGATTGCTGAAGTAGGCCAGGGGCGCCGGGTTCGGGTCCATGGTATCCTGGACCACGTCTCCGCAGACTCCCACGACCGTGACCCACGCGGCGGGTTTTCCGTCGGGGATGAAGCGGAAGCGTCTGCCCACGGCGGACTCGCCGGGCCAGTAGCGCGCCGCGAAGGACCGCGTGACGATCGAAGCCTCCTTGCCTTCGAGCCCGTCGCTCGCGTTGAGCGCCCGGCCCATCAGGATTGGAAGCCCGATCGTCGACAGGTAATTGGGCGTTGCAAACACGGTTGCCGCCCGGGCCGGCTGCTTGGGATCCAGGTTCGGGTGGCCCTCGACCTCGATGTCACGCGTCTGCGAGCCGAGCCCTGGCATGTCCGATGAGAGCGCCACCTGTTTGACCCCTGGAAGGGCAGCAAGCCTCTCCAGCACACGGTCGTGCATCTTGCGGCGGGCATCCACGCTCTCGTAGCGCTCGCCTTTCCCGTCGGGCAAGCTGACTCGGGCCGTGAGCAGGTGCTCGGCGGGAACGAAGGGGTTGATGCGCTGAGCATCGACGAAACTGCGGATCATCACCCCTGCGCCCGCAAGCAGGACGACCGTCAGGGCGAACTGGAATACGACCAGCGATCCCGACAGCCGGCTCCCGCGCTGGGTGCCACCAGCGGTTCCGTCCTTTAGGGTGGTGTTCAGATCAACGCCCGATGCCCTCCATGCCGGGACGATGCCGAAGATGAGGCCGGTTGAGAGGGAGAGGGCGGCAAAGTAGGCGAATGCGCGCCAGTCCATGGTGAACTGGACCCAGTAGGGCTTGCCCACGTCCTGGGTCGCCAGGTCGAAGGCGTGGACGCCGAACTGGGAGAGCAGGAGCCCCAGCAGGCCGCCGAGCGCGCTCAGGAGCACGCTTTCAACCAGCAGCTGACGGATGATCTGCAGGCGCGAGGCCCCGAGCGCGGCGCGGACGGCGATCTCGCGGCTGCGCGACTGGGCGCGGCTGAGCATCATGTTCGCGACGTTGGCGCAGGCGATCAGCATGACGAAGCCCACGGCGCCGAGCATGAGGAGGAAGATGAGCTTGATGGGCCCACCGTTCATCGACTCCTGGAAGGTCTGCACAAGGGCGGTGTAGTCCTTTTCGGTCTCGGGAAACGCCTTCGCCATTCGCTCGGATATCTGCGCAAGGTCGGCCCGGGCGGCTGCGATATTCGTTCGCGGGGAAAGGAGGCCGAAGAGCATCAGGTCGCGGTGGGTGCGGTCCTCGTTCTCGGGAGCCGGGACATACGGCGTCCACAGGTCCTGGGTGCTTGGGAAATGGAAGCCGTCGGGCATTACCCCAATGATCGTGGTCGCAGACCCATTAAGCTGCACCGTGCGCCCGACGATGTCCGAGACACCCCCATAGCGTTTTTGCCAGACACTGTAGCTTAGGAGGGCGACACGTGGGGCACCGCGTTGGCCATCGGCTGCAAGGAACGCGCGACCGAGGACGGGCCACGTCTTCAACATCCCGAATAACCCGGGTGACACGGCGGCCAGGTCATAGCGGTCTGGCGGGATGCCATTCTCGCTGATGACGCCTTGGTCGGTGTCGGCGGCCTCCAGCCCAGAGAAGGTGTGGTTCTGCTCCAGGTACTCGCGGTACTCAGGCAACGACACCGGATGACGGTTCGCGGGGTTCTTCGTCTCGTGCTCCGCGACAATGACGAGGCGTTCGCCGCCCGGGATCGGCACCGGCTTATACAGCGCTGCGTTGACCAAGGTGAAGACCGTCGTGTTGACGCCGATGCCAAGGGCAAGCGTGATGATGACCGTGGCTGAGAACCACGGGCGGGTGGCGATCATGCGAATCGCAAATCGAAGGTCAGTGAGCACAGAAGGTAGGGGAGTGGGCGGGTTCGCAGGAAGATCGCAGGGCACGTGCCAACCCTGTAATGAAATGCAAGAAGCCTAGGGCTATGAGGTTATGATGTCTCTTGCGATGGCGTTCACCCTTCGAATTACCCAAGAATGAAACGCGTCGTTCCCATCACTGGGACCGCCGGCGACGGTGTTCTTCAACCCCAAGTCTCCATCGAACCGGCAGGCATACGAACTCACTGCCGGAAGCGCCTCTTTCGAAGTCAGTCCTTGGGCGCCGCGCTTTCCTCGACCACGCGCCCGTCGAACAGATGCACGGTCCTGTCCGCATGGCGCGCGAACCGGGTATCGTGCGTCACCATGAGGATGGTAGAGCCCGTCCGGTGGAGGTTCTGGAGGAGCTCCATGACGGCGTCGCCATTCTTGGAGTCCAGGTTGCCGGTGGGCTCGTCGGCCAGAAGGACGGCGGGCTGCCCGGCAAGGGCACGTGCCACGGCCACGCGCTGCTGCTGGCCGCCTGAAAGTTGCGAGGGCACGTGCTTCGCGCGGTGCGCCATCCCGACCTTCTCGAGCGCCTCCTCAACCCGGGCCTTGCGCTCGGCCGCCGGCATGCCGCGGTAGGTCAGGGGAAGTTCCACGTTCTCGTACACGCTCAAGTCCCCGATCAGGTTGAAGGATTGGAAGATGAAGCCGATCTCCCGGTTGCGGATCCTGGCGCGTTCGGTCGGCGTGAGACCCTGCACGGGGCGGTCGTTGAGCACGTAGGATCCGCCCGTGGGCGTGTCGAGCAGGCCGAGAATGGAGAGCAGGGTGGACTTGCCGCAGCCCGAGGGCCCGGCGATCGCGACGTATTCGCCCTTGCGGATCTCCAGGTGGATGCCCGAAAGGGCGTGGGTTTCGACCTCATCGGTGAGGAAAACCTTGGTGACATCTTCGAGTTTCAGGAGGGTCTGTGACATGGCGTTGAAGGGTGCGTTGGAGGGGCGTTGAAATCTTGGATAATGGGTGCGGGTGAGCGTCAGTTGAGTTTGACCCGCTCGTTGGAGTCCCACTGGGACATGTCGGAGAGGATGACCTGATCCCCGGGACTGAGCCCCTTGAGGATCTCGATGGTGTTGACGGAGCTTCGGCCAAGCTGGACCTGCGTCCTGACGGCATGCACCCCGTCGGCCTCCAGACGAAAGATGTTGGCCGTCGCATGCTCCTGGCCGAATGCCGGTCGGCCGACGAAGACGACATCGGCCAAGCGCTCGAGCTCGACGATGCCATCCACCGAGAGGTCCGGCCTAGATCCCTTGGGCAGTTCCCCCGGCAATGCGATCTCAACCGTAACGGTGCCGTTTTGGACGGACGGCGCAACCCGTGACACCTTGCCTGTCACCACGCCGTTTCGGGTGTCGATCTCCGCATCCTGTCCGATGAGGACATCCTTCGCCTGGGTCTCCGGGACCTGGATTTCGGCCTTGAGCTTCGAAGGATCTGCGACCCGGGCTAGGTTTGCGCCGGGCTGTACTTGTGCGCCCACCTCCACGGGGACCACTTGGAGGATGCCGTGCATTCCTGCGCGAACGCTCAGGGCGTCGGCCTCGGCGAGCTTGAGCCGTGCCTGGTCGTGAAGCCGGGCGACCTCAGCCTCCTTCACGGCGAGCTGGGAGGGCACGGAGTCCTTTGCGGAAACGAACCGCTTCTGGGCGATGGTGTTCAGGGTCTCGGCCTGCTCCGCGGTGACCTTTGACAGGCGCAGCTCGAGCTCGGACACGAGACCTTCCTTGAAGAGCTGGTCATTGACCTGCGCCCTCAGGCGCGACTGCTCGAAGTTGGCCTTCGCGCTGGCCGCGTCGGACTCGGACTGGAGCACGTCGCGCTCCGTCTGGACCTTCAGGTTCGCGAACTCGGCCTCGCCGGCCTTCAGCTGGGAGGCCGTATCGATGGCCGATTGCGACACATCCGGATTGTTGAGGAGAAGGATCACGCTGTCCGGCTCGACGGTTGCTCCTGGCAGCAGTACGATCCGCTCGACGCGGCCCTGAGTGCGTGCAGCGATCCAGCGGATATCAACAGGAAGGAGGGTGCCCGGGCCGTGAACCTGGCGCACCATCGGTCCCCGCTTCACCGTGTCAACCCACACCAGGCTTCGGTCGATGGTCGGCACGGCGGGCTTGAGCCGCGCCAAGAAAACCGTGACCCCGGTCAAAACAATGACGCCCAGAGCGCCCATGACGATGCGTTTCCGGAGTTTTGCTTTTGCCTGTGAGGGACGCTGGATATCCATGTTTCTGCCCCATGGATTGCACAGCGTGTGCCAGCCTGGGGTGTCAAATATAAGACGCTATAGATAAAATACTAAGGTGTTTTTGTCGGCCAGGGAAATCGCGGGGACACACCGCTACCGGGAAAGGGCCGTCCCATATTTGGGAAACGTTGGGGCGCGGCGGAAAGTCACGCCTTCGACAGGGGGAGGCGAAGGAGGGCAACGCATCCGGCGCCGTCGTCCCTGTTGTGCAACCCGAGAGAGCCCCCGTGGTTCTCCGCAATCTGCTGGCACAGCACGAGCCCGATGCCCGATCCCTCGGGCTTGGTCGTGAAGAACGGCACGAACAGATTGGCTGTTTCGGCGATTCCCGGCCCATTGTCTTCAATAAGGATCTCCACATTCTCCCGAGTCACCCTCCACGAAACCCTCACCGATGGGGGCTTGTGGTCGAGCGCTGCATCCACGGCGTTCTTCACGAGGTTGATGATGGCATGCTCAATCTGGGCGCAATCCACATGGACCTCAACAGGGGCGCCAGGCTGCACCTCCACATCGACACGCCGCTCGAGGGCTGCCGCGCGGCGAAGCAGCGCGGGCAGGTCGCAGACGGCCACCTGGGGCGGCGGGAGCCGTGCGAGCTTGGAGTAACCCTGCAGAAACCTTTCCAGGCTCTCGGCCCGTGATGCAATGATGCCCAGGCCCGACCGCAGGTCTTCCTCCCAATCCGACGGCCGGGCCTCCTTCTGAATTGAATTTCCCAGGGTGGTCGCGATCGACTTGATCGGGGCCAGGGAATTGTTGAGCTCGTGGCCCAGGACCCGGACGAGCCGCTGCCACGATTTGAGCTGCTCCTCGCGCAGCGGCCGGCTCAAGTCCCCGAAGACGATCAGCTGGTGCGGTCTCCCGTCCTCGCGGAAGACCGATCGGCGCATGCTCCAGCGCCCGTAGGCCCTCGGGAGGGCAGAGGGCGCGAGGATCCGGTTGGGCTCGCCCTCGAGGCAGTCGGCGAGTCCGATGGCCGCTGCGTCCCTTCCCAAAAGCCGCTCCGCGGGCAGGCCGAGGAGCAATTGTCCCGCAGGGTTCACCAGGCGCAGCACCCGTTCCGGGTCGAAGGCAAAGACGGCGACATCAATCTCGTTCATCACGGCAGAGAGGAGCGCCGTGGCCTCCCGGGCGCCCCGGCGGTTCGACTGGAGGACGTCGCCAAGCCCGTTGATCTCGGCGAGCACATCCCCAAGGGGATCCTTGTCGCGGGCCCCGCGCGCCCGGAACGAGAAGTCGCCCTCACGCAGCGCGAGCAGCAGGTTGGACATCGTCTGCAGCGGGTGAACCACGCGATGCTGCAGGGCGAGCGCAAAGCCGATCCAGCACCCCACCACGACCAGCGTCACGGTGGCCCTCACCTCCGGCGAGTGGGCCCCCCCCCAGATCCATGCCAGCGCAATCGCGACCGCAGGCAGGCCGCCAAGGAGGCAGGTCGCGAGAACCCCCTGCTCGTGCGTCAATCTCCTGGACCGTCTGGCCATGCGGGGACTCTGGCCGCTCGTCCGCAAAAGCTACAGTCCGTATTTCTCTAGGCGCCGGTAAAAGGCGCTCCGGCTCAGGCCGAGCAATTCCGCCGCCTTCCGGGCGTTTCCGTCGCACCGCGCGAGCGTCCTCTTGATCAGGTGGGCCTCGACGTCCTCCAGGCTCATGTCGTCCAGGCGCGGTGCAGCGGCCGCGGCGTTGAGCGCGAGGTCGATCGCGCGGACCACGCGGCCCTGTGCCATCAGCACGGCCCGCTCGACAGCGTGGTTGAGTTCCCGGACGTTGCCCGGCCACGCATGACCGCGCATCGCCTGGATCGCATCCTCATCAAAACCCGTGATCGGCTTGCGGTAGCGCTCGACGTGAAGCTTCAGGAAATGCTGCGCCAGAAGCTCGATATCCTCGCGGCGCTCGCGGAGCGGCGGGAGGTGGATCTGGATCGTGTTGAGTCGAAACAGGAGGTCCTGCCGGAACCTTCCCGCCGAGACCTCGGCCCCGATGTCACAGTTGGTCGCCGAAATGAGCCGGACATTCGCCCGGATCGTGCGCGACGACCCCACGCGCTCGAATTCGCCGCGCTCCAGGGCGCGGAGGATCTTTGCCTGCTGGGGAGCGGGGATGTTACCGATCTCGTCCATGAACAGGGTACCGCCCTCGGCGAGCTCGAACCGGCCCGCGCGGTCCCCCTTTGCGTCCGTGAACGCCCCGCGCACGTGGCCGAAGAGCTCGCTCTCAAAGACCCCCTCGGGCAGGCCCCCCATGTTCACCGAGATGAAGGAATGCCCGCTGCGGGCGGACACCGAGTGGACGGCCTGGGCCACGAGCCCCTTGCCGGTCCCGTTCTCGCCGGTGATCAGCACGTTGGCGTCGGAGGGGCCGACGCGGGCTATGAGCTCCAGGACGGGCCGCATTGCCGCGGACTGGGCGATCAGATGGGGACCCTGCTTGCCCCGGAGCAATTGGTTCTCCTGTTCCAGGCGGCGGTAGGCCCGAACCGCGCCAGCCAGCTCGACCTGGTTCCGGACGATGGCGATCAGCCGCTGGTTGTCCCATGGCTTGGCGACAAAATCGCGGGCTCCGCGGCGCATGGCCTCCACGGCGAGTTCGACGTTGGCCCACGCCGTCATGATAACCACAGGAAGGGTGGGGTCTATCGACTGCAGGCGGCTCAGGAGATCGAGCCCTTCCTTCCCACTCGTCGTGTCCCGGGTGTAGTTCAGGTCCACCAGCGCAAGGGAGTAATCCCGCGCCTCCAGGGCCTTCACGGCCGCCGCGGGCGACTTCACGGCCTCTGTCACATAGCCCTCGTTCTTGAGCAGCAGCCGCAGCGCCTCGACGACGTCCGCGTCGTCGTCGGCTATCAGGATGCGATGGGTCTGCGCGCCTGCCATGGCTGATTCAGGACCGACGCCGGGGAAGTGACGAGTGCCAAAAGCTCATTCGTCGGTGAGGGTCACGTGGTAGCGGTCGAGGGTGGCGCCGAGGACCTGGTCGTACACCGCGACGGCCTGACGCTCGGCTGCGAGCGCATACGAGATGCTGCTTTCGACGCTCACGACGAAATTCTGCTGCTGGGCGACGGCGAGCGTGGAACTGGTGCCCGCCTTCTTTTTCTTTTCCTCCGCATCGAGGGCCTGCCGGGCGAGGTCGTACGCCGCCTTGTCGGCCGACACGCGCTTTCGCGTGGTCTCGATCTGGCCGGCGGCGTTGGCAACGCTCACCGCGATGTCGGCCTCGAGACGGGTCAAATCCTCCTCGGCCTGCTGGCGCTGGAGCCTGGCGGCGCGCAGGGTCCCGCGCCCCACGGCGAATGCGAGGGGCACGGTGACCGTGAGTCCGGCGGCGACCGACGGGTTCTGGTGGTCCTGCACCATTTGCCGGCTTGCGCCGAAGGTGTAGGCCGAGCCGTTGTAGCCGTAGCCCCCGACGAAGTCGACCTGGGGGAGGAGCCCGTTCGCGGCGGAAGACTCGACGGCGCGATTCTTTGTGATCAATAGCCGCTGCTGCTGGTAGTCCGGGCGCATATTGAGCGCACGCTGGAGGTCCGCCTTTCGGTCGACGGTCACCTCGGGGATGTCCATCGGGGCAAGCGCGATCAGGGGCTCGTCCTCAAGGAAGATTTCGTCCCCGATCAGTTCCCGAAGGCTGTTCTGGGCGTCGCGTATGGCGCGCTCGGCGATCAGGATCGATTCCTCGTACTGTGCCGCGTAGGCGCGCGAGGTGATCACGTCGCTCTGCGAGATGCTCCCGATCCTGTAGGCCTTCTCGTTCTCCGAGAGCAGTTCCCTGGCCTGCGCGCGCGCCTTCTCGGCGGAATTGAGCTGGTCGTGGGCGAGCTGGAGGTTGCTGTAGGCCACGATCACGTTGGTGACCGTGTCGATGGCCGATTGGCGGTAGGTGAGGTCCGAGATGGACCGATTGGCCTTGGCCACCCTTACATTCGCCAGGTTTGCATTGAAGCCGAAGCCCTTAAGGAGCGGCTGGGTGACCTGGAACCCTCCGAAGGTCTGGTAGTTCCTATTGATGCCGTTGTAGTTGTCCCGGACCTCGATGGTGCTCCCATACAGATTGTACTGGGTTCCCAAGGGCAGCAGGCCCTGGATTCCGGCGCTGTAGCTGTCAGTCTTTGTGTTGTCCGAGACGGGAATGGGGCCGAGGGACGAGGTGAACTGCGTCTCGGAATAGCTCCGGTTCACGACCAGTGAAGGCTCGAACTGTCCCCGCGCCTGCAGGAGGAGGGCGCGGGAGATGCCGCGGCCATACGATGTGACCTTCAGGACCTTGTTTCTCTGGAGCGCAAGGCGTATGGCGTCATCAAGCGTGAGCGTCGGCAGGGCCTCCTGTGCGGGTGCGGCCGAGGCGAGTGCTGCCAGAGCCGCGATAAAGATGAGTCGTCGTAGGCGGCGCATCGGCTATTTGAGAAGCAGGCCATCGGCGAGGCGCACCACGCGCTTGCCGAATGCGGCGTTGGTTTCGGAGTGGGTTACCTGGACGATCGTCACCCCATCTTCGGCGTTCAGCTTCCGGAACAGCTCCATGATCTCGTGACCCTGGTCGGAGTGGAGGTTGCCGGTGGGCTCATCGGCAAGGATAAGACGGGGTTTCGCGACCAAGGCCCTGGCAACGGCAACCAGCTGCTGCTGTCCCCCCGAAAGCTGGGAGGGGTACAGGTCCTTCTTGGCCACGATATGGAATCGGTCGAGCATGTCGCAGACGATGGTCTGCCGCTCCGACCTTGGGACATCGCGGTAGGTCAGGGGAATCTCGAGGTTCTCGTAGACCGTGAGGTCGTCGAGGAGATGGTAGCTCTGGAACACGAATCCGATGTTCTTTTTCTGGAGTTCGAGCCTGCGTTTCTGGTTCAGGGCGTGGACTTCGGTCCCACCAAAATGGTACTCACCGGCCCACGCCGAGTCATGAAGGCCGAGGATATTGAGCAGTGTGGACTTCCCCGAGCCCGAGGGTCCCATGACGGAGACGAAGTCCCCCTCCGCGATGGAAAGGGTTATGGCCCTTAGGGCGTAAAAGGGTCCGCCCTTCAGAGGATAAACGCGTTCGACCTGCTTAAGCTCGATCATGGCCTTTTCTTTGCATGGGTTGTGCCAGACGCATATGAGTGTTGTTAAAATATAAACAACAATATGTTACATCGTTTTTGCGCAACGAGAGAAGGGCCTCTTGGATTCGGAAGCGAAACCATGGCGTCCCGAAAATGGGACGGAGAAGAGCGACGCACCTGCGACGCTATCGTTAAGCGCGGGAGGCCTCGCCCTGCGCATCCAGCCTGAATTCCAAGCCCCAAAATCCTCATTGGGCGCAGGAAGCGGCTGGTGCATCGATTTGGGTCCTCGTTGTGCAGGGATGTGTTTCCCGCAATCGGGACATCCCCTTCCCGAAAGCGGGGTGATAGGGTTGCCTGTTTTCATCCTCAGGTTTCCTTAGTCGCGTGAGGATAGGCTCTTAGAGCCCGATCCGGGATATGGCACGATGCGTGCGATACATTCAAGGTAATCCTATTCCCATGCTGCTTTCATTTAGATTTGCCCTGCGCCAACTTCTAAAGACCCCCGGCTTTACGGCGACGGCCTTGGCCACGCTGGCCATCTGCCTCGCAGCCAACCTCACGATTTTTGCGGTAGTCGATGCGGTCGTCCTTAGGTCGCTGCCTTTCCCGGGAGGTGACCGGCTCGTGGCAGTTTTCAACAGCTACCCCGGGGCCGGGGTCGAGCGCTCCGGGTGTTCGACTCCCAATTATTACGACCGCAGGCACTCGATCAGCGCGTTCTCCTCGGTCTCCATTTATCAGGACAGCTCCAACTCCGTTGGGGGCACGGATTCGCCGACCCGTGTGCCGACGGCGCGGATCTCGGCCGAGTTTTTCGACACGCTAAAGGTGCCCCTCGCCATGGGAAAACCCTTCACCGAGGAGCAGATGGCCTACGGACCCGATGCCGTGGCCATTCTCACCGACGGATACTGGCGCACCCACTTCAACGCGGACCCCAACGTGCTCGGCCGCACCTTCATAAACGACGGCCTGCCGATCACGGTGGTCGGCGTCACCCCCCCCGGCTTCCAATACCTTTCGAGTCATGCGGAGTTCTTCCGCCCCGCAGCACACGACGCGAGCGAGGCCGCCATCACGAATCGGCACAGCAACAACTGGGAGATGATTGCCCGCCTGGCGCCCGGGGCGACGGTGGCCGAGGCGCAATCCCAGATCGACGCCTTCAACGTGGCGCAGCTGCGCGACGATCCCTATGCCCAGGTCGTCAAGACCGCAGGCTACCGCACGACGGTCCGCGGCCTCCATGACGACCATGTCCGCACCGTGAGGCCGATGCTCCTTCTGCTCCAATGCGGCGTCGTGTTCCTTCTGCTGATCGGCGGCGTGAATCTCGCCAACCTCTTCCTGATTCGCGCCAGCAGCCGATCCAAGGAGCTCGCGGTCCGCCAAGCGCTCGGGGCTCGTCGGCGCCACGTTGCCAGGGACGTCCTGATCGAAACCACGCTTCTGGCCGTCGTGGGCGGTGCGTTCGGGGTGATCCTTGGGGCGTTCGGCATCCGCTTGATTCGCCTCCTGGGCACCGACTCGCTTCCGCTCGGTTCCATGGTGGCCTTTGACGCCCGGGTCGCGGGGGTTGCCTTTGTGGCCTCTCTTGTGATCGGGCTCCTGCTCGCGGTGCCCGCCATCTGGCTGAGCCTCCACATCAAGCTCGCCGCGGGCCTTGCTGCCGAGTCGCGAAGCGGCACGGCCAGCCGCGGCGCCCAGCGCGTGAGGCACGGGTTCATCATCGTGCAGTTCGCGCTGGCGTTTGTGCTGCTCTCCGGGGCCGGCCTTCTGACCCTGAGCCTAAAGCGCGTGCTGGATACGCCTGCAGGGTTCAACCCCGAAAACGTCTACGCCGGCGACATAGCGCTTCCCTGGAACACCTATCGCGACACGCCCCCAAGGCAGGCGTTTGTCGAGCGGCTTATCCCCGCGATTCGGAGCCTCCCGGGGGTGACCCACGCGGCCATCTCGACGGGCCTGCCCTTCAACGGCTCCACCAACGACAGCGCGGTCATTGTCGAAGGAGATGAGCGGCCTTCGACTGAAAGCCTCCGGGCGCACTATCTCTCCTCGGTGAGCAGCGATTATTGGGCCACGATGAATATCCCGCTCGCCCGGGGCCGCCTGCTGAGGGATTCCGACGGAAGGAGCTCGGCGAAGGTGTGCGTCGTCGACGAGGCCTTCGCCTCCCGATACTGGCCGGGCAGCGATCCCATAGGAAAGCATCTCGAGCAGAATGCCGTGTACGAAAAGGACAAGGCTGCCGCCGTGGTGGGCGTCGTGCGCAGTGTGAAGCAGCAGGAACTGGTGGAGTCCAACGGGCATGGGGCCGTGTACTTCCCGTTTCCCTCGGAGAACCTGAACACGAACTCGTTCGCCCTCATCGTCTCGTCGACGCTCCCGCTGGAGACCCTCGCCCCCATGGTGAGGAAGACCATCCAGGCAATCGATCCCAGCCTACCCCTCGACCATTTCCGATCCATGCACGCGCGGATTGATGAAACGCTCATCACCCGGCGCTCGCCGGCCATCCTTGCCGCCGTCTTTGCCCTGGTGGCACTCCTCCTCGCCGCCATCGGCACGTACGGCGTCCTCAGTTACGCGGTTTCGCAGCGCCTTAGGGAAATCGGGGTTCGCATGGCCCTGGGGGCGCATCCCTCTCAGATCCGGGACCAGTTCCTCTCCGTGGGTGTCCGGCTCCTGGCCGTAGGGGCTGGCATTGGCATCCTCGGCGCCTGGCTCGCAGGCCGTGCGATGCAGGCGATCCTGTTCGATGTCCCTGCGGTGCAGATTCCCATCCTGATAGGAACCCTTGTGGTCATGGGGTCCGTGGCGCTGACCGCATGTCTGATGCCCGCCACCCGGGCGGCCAAGGTTGACCCGGTAGTCGCCCTGCGGGGAGACTAAGCTGCGTTTTTCGGGAGGGTTCGGTTGCCGAACGGCCGCTCATTGTCATGCTGAATCGACGTGGCTTTGTGTTAGTGTGACCAAATTAACCCTCCATGAATAATCCCACATCCGGTAGCCCGGTTACGCGCCGCAGGTTCATTGGCCGCATGTCGGCAGCTGCGGCGCTCGTGCTCATGCCACGCGACGGGCGTGCGCTCGATGCGCCGACACCGAAAAAGAAGCTCGGGGTCGCGCTCCTGGGTCTTGGACGGTACTCGGCCAACCAGCTCGGGCCGGCGCTGCGCCTGACCGAGCATTGCAGGCTCACGGGAGTGGTCACCGGCAGCCGGGAGAAAGGGCGGGAGTGGTCGCGCTCCTACGGGTTCCCCGAGAGGAACATCTACGGTTACGACACAATGGGGGATTTGGCCGGAAACCCGGACATCGACATCGTGTACGTGGTGACGCCCAACCAGCTCCATGCGGGGCATTGCATCGCCGCGGCGAAGGCCGGGAAGCATGTCATCTGCGAGAAGCCGATGGCCACCTCGGTGTCCGACTGCAATGCGATCCTGGCGGCGTGCCGCGCAGCCGGGGTACGGCTGGCCGTGGGCTATCGCCTGCATTATGAGCCGCATCACGCCGAACTCGCACGCCTGGCGCGTGAAAAGGTGTTTGGGCCGTTCATGAAGATGGAGGGAGCCAACGGCTTCATCATGGGAGAGTCGGCAAGGGCCGCGACCGACTGGCGCCTCGACAAGAAGCTTGCGGGTGGAGGACCGCTGATGGACATGGGGGTCTATGTGATCCAGGCGGCCTGCATGGCAAAGGTGGAGGCGGCGCCGGTGGCCGTGACCGCGAGCTTCGGGCCCGTGACCCGGCCCAAGGTCTTTTCAGAGGTTGAGGAATCCATCCAGTGGACGATGGAGTTCGCTGACGGAGCCGTCGCCCACTGCCGCTCCTCGTACGGGGAGCAAGTGAGCCGTTTCCGCGCGGAGGCGGCCCATGGATGGGCGCAGCTTGAGGACCCGGCGTTCTATTATGCGGAGCCTTTCCTGACCACGTCTAGGGGTCCCTCGAACTTCCCCGAGGTGAACCACCAGGTGGCGCAGCTGGACGGCATGGCCCTGGAGCTCCTCGAGGGGCGGCCGTCGCTTGCGCCCGGCGAAATGGGGCGCCGCGACATCGCAATCGTCGAGGCGATCTACGCCGCGGCCATGAGCGGGCAGCGGGTGGAAGTCAGGTCGTGACGCGCGAGCCCGGGAGAAATGCGGTTGGCACCTAAACGGCCGCCGCGTTGCAGGGAGCCGGTCCCTCAGAGCAGCGGAGCGTTGTTCGCCGGGTCATCCAGAAGGGCATTAAGGCGGGGGTCCCCATGGAGCTTGATCCCGGTGTCCAGCTTGAGCTCATAGACATTGAGGACGCTGGTACCCGGGGTGCGCAAGAGCCGCGCGAGTTCCGCGAGAGCCCGGTCGTTCTTCCCCGCATAGGCAAGGAGTCGGGCATTGAACGCGGCATACAGGGGACCGTCTAAAGCGTCGGGAGTCTTCGACACGAGCTCGACGGATCGATCCCCGGCGCGCACCGCCTCCTCCGGATGCCCCTGGATCAGTTCGATGATCCCCTGGAAGGTCCAGAGCCGCGGGTTCTTGGGCTCCCGCTCGAGACGCTTGGCGTTGTCCACAGGGATATTTCCAAGCCTGGCGATTGCCCCCGCCTGGTCGCCCGATAGGTAGACATTTTCGGCAGCCAACACGTCCTGCTCCCACAGTTCCAGGTCAGAGGCCTTGGAATAACGCTGAAGCTTCTGCAGCCTGACGACCTCGGCATAATCGTCTATGACACTCGCCCAAGTGATACGGGCGTCCAGGCCATCCGGGGAGGCGCTCTGCTCGGGGGTGAGGCGGTCGAGGAAAGCTTCAGCCTCTTTAGTCGATCCTGTCGCATGGAATGCGGTGATCGCCACCTGGAGACCTATCTCGAAATGTTCCGGCTTAAGCGCCGACATCCTTCGGTAGGCGTCGGCGAGCTCGTCGTAGCGCCTCGTCTCCGCGAGGGTGGCAATCAGGTTGTTCAGGTACCTTGTGTTGGCCACGTCGAGCTCGATGGCGCGGCGGGAATGGGGCAGGGACTCAGCCCACTTGCCCTGGCGCCTCAGGATGAGCGCCAGGGAATTGTCGACGCTTGCGTCATTGGGCCGCAAAAGGGCGAGGCGCTGGTACTGCTCATTGGCCCGGGCATAGTCGCGGTATCCGTAGTAATAATATGTACCCAGGCTGCTGATCACCTCGGGATCGTCGGGGGCCAGTTTCACGGCCTGATCGATTGCGGCCTTTGCCTTGGCCCGCTTTTCGTCAACACCCTCACGGTAATCGAAGGCATTTTCGGCATACGCGTCCGCCAGGTCGCCCCAGGCGCGCGCGAAAGAGGGGTCGAGGGCGACGGCTTGCTCCAGGAGCGTCTCCTCCTGGTTCAGATCCGCGATGGAATCAAGGTGGCGGGCCTTGAGGTAAAGGTCGTAGGCAGCGGTGTTCTGGGTCGGTTGCCGATCGAGCATCGCCTTCTCCTCCGGCGAGAGCGCCGCCTTGAGTTCGACCGCGATAGCCTGGGCCAGCTCGGACTGGATTGCGAAGATGTCGGTCAGGTCGCGGTCGTAGGCCTTGGCCCAGATATGCTCGTCGGTCGACGCATGGATCAATTGGCCCGTAACCCGCACCTTGTTGCCCGACCGGCGCACGCTTCCTTCAAGGATGTACGCCACCCCGAGCTCCGAGGCGATCTGCCCGATGGGCTTCTTCGTGTCGCGGTACTGCATGACGGAGGTGCGCGAAACGACCCGGATCTCGTGGACCAAGGCAAGGTTGGTCAGGATGTCCTCCTGGATTCCGTCGGTGAAAAAGGCGTTGTCCTTCTCATCGCTCATGTTGGCGAACGGCAGCACCGCGATCGATTTGTCGCCGGCCTTGGGTTGCTCCGCCGCGGGCGCTGCCGGCTTTGCCTCGACCTTTGCCTCGGGAGCCGTGGGTGGCTCCGCTTTGTGGTTAGTCGCGATAAAGGCGACGGCGGCAATGGCGACGCCCGCTACTACGCCCCAAACCCATCCCGGGATCCCGGCTCTGCGCGAAGGCTTTGTGGGCTCGGCGGCGGCAATGTTTGGGCGCGGGGCGGGAGCCTCTTCGACGGATGCCAGGGGCTTCTCCACCAGGCGCTTGATGCGCTCGACAAACTGGGCGGTCGGTGCGCCGTCCGCCAGGCGCGTCCACTGCACCCGCATGAATTCCTCCGGCACGAGGGCCTTGGATTCCAGGGTCTGGTCGATCACGATCGGGATGAGGAAGGGTATCCCCGCTGCCATGTCGTGGGTCCGCTCGATCGCGAGCTTCCACTCCCGCCGGAAATATCCCTCGCCGCGCGCCTGGCTGTTCGCCGAGATAATCGCCACGAAGAGCGCGCACTCCTTGATCTGCCTCTTGATCTTCGCATCCCATGCGTCGCCGCCGCGGAGCTCGCTCTGGTCGAACCAGACCTCGATACCAAACCCATGCAGGGCGTCGGCAATGCGCCGAGCCGCGTCCGTGTCCTCACGGGCGTAGCTCAGAAAAATACCGCCGCGCGTCGAAGGTGAATCCGCCATAAGCCGCCCGGTGTATGGCGGTTAAGGTCTCCTCTTGCCAGTCCAAATCCCCGGGATCCAAGAGAAGGGGCCCTATACGGCGAAGGCATCACGCCATGAAAGGGGCGATATTCACCCCCTAGAGCCGAATCCTGGCGTGGACGGCTGGCTCATGCCGACGCTCCACGGTGTGCCGGGGATAGAACGCCCTTTCAAAACTCTATCCCGGCCTGGGCTTTCACTCCGGACTGGAAGGGGTGCTTGATCTCGCGCATCTCCGTCACGAGGTCGGCGGCTCCGATCAAAGCGGGTAGGGCTCCCCGTCCCGTGATGACCACATGCTTGCCCGGTGCGCGTTTTAGCACGGCGTCAAGCACCTCCGAAACGGGCAGGTAGTCGTAGGCGAGGGCGATATTGAGCTCGTCGAGCAGCAGAAACTTCACCTCAGAATCTCGAAGGTAATCGCACGCGATGCTCCAGCCCTCGCGGCAGCGCGCGATATCGGCGGCCCGGTTCTGCGTGTCCCACGTGAAGCCGTCGCCACATCCATGCCAGCCCAGCAGGGGACCCCGAAGCAGGCGCTCGGTGGTTGCATCGCCCGCCTTAATGAACTGAACGACGGCGCAGCGGCGGCCGTGCCCGAGCATGCGTGCAAGCATACCAAAGGCGGCCGTGCTCTTGCCCTTGCCATCGCCCGTATGGACGATGAGCAGGTCACGTTGCTCGCTGGCGCCCGTGATCTTGGCGCGCATCTCCACCTGGAGTGCCTGCATGCGAAGGGTGTGCTCGGTCTCGGAGTTGGAATCGCCGCTCATATTCATGAAAGTTCCAGGAAAAGGCCCGGTGCCGTCCGAGCCCTCACCCCGAACACCTCCCGCAGGAGGTCGGGCGTCAATACGTCGGCCGGAGGACCGAATGACCGAAGGCGTCCCTGATGCAGTACCGCGACGCTGTCCAGGCAATGGGCGAGCCTCAGGTCGTGCAGCGAGAGCAGTAGGGTGCTTCCCGCCCGTTTCAACTCATCGGCGAGCACCAACACCTCCAGGGCGTGCCGGACGTCGAGCGCCGCCAGCGGCTCATCCCACAGCTGGAGCGGTGCCTCCGTCGCGAGTGCGCGTGCAATCAGCACGCGATGGCGCTCGCCGCCGGAAAGTTGGTTGACCGGCCTCAGGGCGAGACTCCGGAGATCCAACCGCCCCAGTGCCTCCTCGACGCCGTGGCCGTCGTCCCCGTGCGCGTAGCGGCCCTGTCCGATCACCGAGCGGACGGTGAAGCCAAAATCGAATCGCGCCTCCTGCGGCACCCAGGCGGTCATACGGCCGCGCTCTGCGAACCCGATCCCTCGGAAATCGCGCCCTTGCCATGAAAGGCTGCCTTTCCCGGCCGGAAGCAGTCCGGCGGCAACTTGCAGCAGCGTCGACTTCCCCGAGCCGTTCGGGCCGATGAGGCCGACGAGCGAACCCGGCCTGAGGCGCAGGTCAATCGCATGCAGCCGCCCCGGCACGCTCACATTCGCAATCTCAAGGGCGTTCACGCCTGGCGACGCAGTAACCATAGGAAATAGGGTCCACCGACCAACGCCGTCACGACTCCAAGGCGCAATCCCCCGGCGGCTCGGCCCAGCAGGTCGCACAAGAGCACAAAGACCGCGCCGCCCACAAGCGAAAGTGGCACCAGCCTCTTGTGTTCCGGCCCGACGAGAAGCCGCAGGACGTGCGGGATCACGAGCCCCACAAATCCAACCGTTCCGGCGACAGCGGTCGCCAAGGCCGTCATGACCGTCGAGAGCACAATCAGCGATAGCCTCAGCCGCCGCACATCGATCCCGAGGCTTTGTGCCTCCGGGGCGCCGAGGCTTAGAAGGTCCATGGGTCGGCCGAGCGGCCATAGCAGCGCGGCGCAAGGGATGACCGCCGAGGCAATCGCGACATGCTCCCAGCTTCGGTCCTCCAAGCCGCCGAGCAGCCAGAACATGATCTGGGCGTTGCGTTCGTAGCTGATCGTGAAGTTTGAAAGTACGTAGCTTGTCACTCCGCCGAGCATCGCGTTGAGCGCGACCCCCGCCAGCAGCAGGCGCTCCGTGCTTGCGCCGCGACGGGCAAGCACCACGACGGCTCCGGTGGCTATGAACGCGCCCATGATCGCCGCAGCCGGGATCACCAGGATCGAGCTTGAGGCCCAGCCCGCACCTATGGCCACCACCGCTCCCGCAGCCCCGCCGCTGCTGACGCCGAGAAGCCCCGGGCTCGCCAGGCTGTTCCTGAAATAGGCCTGCATGACGAGCCCACTGGCGCCAAGGGCCGCCCCGACAAGGACCGCCACCGCCACGCGGGGTAGCCTGATTTTCCAGAGGATCGTCGCTGCCAGGTCGTCACGCCCCAGGAGGCCCGCAATTATCCGCGACGGCCCAAGGCGCATCTCACCCGCGCCCAATGCGATGATCGTTGCGACCACGAGCAATCCGAGCGCTGCCGGAAGGGCACTCCGCACGACCCACGGCGGTCTCATTGGAAAACCTCCGGGTGCAAGGCTCGCGCCAGATCCTCGTAGGCCTCCACGCGATGGTGCGTCACGCAGCCCATCTCCCAGGGTTTGATCACTACAGCTCGGCCTTCGCGGACTGCCGCCATGAACTTGTAGGGCGAAAGCGTACGAAAGGGCGCCAGGGACGTGTCCAGGTCGTTCCCGGCGAAAATGACCTTCTCTATGGGCCACGTCAGCAGGAGCTCGTCGGGCGTGGGCGCATTCTGGTGCAGGTGACCGAGTGTAGAGGCAAGGTTCTCGGCTCCCGCATGGTCGCAGAGGTCCTGGAACGTTGAGTCGTCCCCCGAGATGATTCCATAGGTCGAGGGCGCGATCACGCGAACGGGCCTTGCGCCGCGAAGCCGCTTGCGCAGCGCCAGCACGCGGGCCTGGTCGTCCGCGATGATCCGCTCGGCGCGGACCTCCGCGGCCGGGCCGATCTCGCGCGCGAGCATGCGGAGGTTACCGTAGGCATCCTCAAGCGAAGTGTAGCGGTCGAAAACCAGCACCTTCACGCCTGTGCGGCGAAGCTGGGCGACGAGCTCGGTGCGGCTGTAATCGGCGCAGAGGACAAGGGTCGGTGAAAATTTCAGCACGGACTCGACATCCGCGGTCTGGCCGAGCTGCGGGTAGGTCTTGGCTTCATCGGCCACTGCCGAGTAGACGGGCTCGCGGGAAAGGGAGCTGAGCGCGGCGACCTGGCCCGGTTCCGCGATCGCGAGAAGCAACTCGTCCGAACCGACGGTCTGGGACACGACGCGCACCCCGGCTGGGTCCGCCCGAAGGAGGGTGGGCAGGCCCAGGCAAACTAGGATTAGACGGCGGAGAAAGCTCACGGCGTGGCGGGATTGGGCACCCGGCGGATGAGCCGGGTGCCCAAGATGCATGGTCTTAGAACCGCCATTCGATGCCGCCATAGCATCCCCTCGGCAAAGCGGGGTATCCGGCGACCTCCTGGTAGGACCGGTCGAGGGCGTTCTCGACCCTCAACTTGAGGAGCAGGTTTGGGCGCAGCTTGTACTGGGTGTAGAGCCTGAGGGCTGTGTACCCGCCGAGCGGCGCCGGGGCGTAGACCCCGTCCACACGATCGGCGACCAGGTGAACCCCGGCCCCCGCCATCCATTGCTTGGTGATCTGGCTCTCGAGCCCGCCATCGAGCGTGTGGCGTGGGCGGCGGATCAGCCGGGTGCCGGTCACATCGTCCGCGGCTTGCAGGTAGGTATAGCCGAGCCGGGCCGTCGTCTTGGAGCCAAGCTTGGCATTCGCCTCAAGCTCGACGCCGCTTGTGGAGGCCCTGTCAATGTTGACCTCCTCGCCGGCGTAGGTGACCGGGTCCTCCACCTCGTATTCGAGCAGGTTGCTGAATCGGTTTTGGAAGTAGGTCGCGCTCAGGGTGAGGGCGCCGTTAAAAAGGCTCTGATCGATGCCCGCGTCCCAGCCCCTCGACTTCTCCGGCTGGACCGAAGGATTGGGCAGCATGTAGGGAAGCTCTCCGTAACGGTCGATCGGGGTGGGGGCGTTGAACCCGGTGCCATAGGTGGCCCGCAGCTTCGTGCCTTTGACGGGCGTGTAGGCCAGGCCCGTGCGCCACGTGGTCGCGTCGCCCGCGGTATCGAAGTGATCGTGCCGGAGCCCCGCAGTCAGCTCGACGCCCGAAGCCGGGTGAAGCGTCGACGAGAAGTATTCGGCCAGGGAATGGTCCGTCGTGATGCCGCCTGAATCATAGTAGGATGATTCGGCGTTCATGCCGCCAACCAGCTCCGCCCACGTTGCCGCCTCCCAGGTGTTCTGCCAGTCGAAGATCGCGCGCGTGTTGCGGGCGTAGTAGGAATCGTAGGGAGAGCCGTCGTTGTAGGTGTATTCGTCCTGGTACCAGGCGGCGGTTATTCGGGAGCGGAACTGATCTCCCTGGTGCGCCTCAATATACGCGGTCGCCACGTCGGTTGTCGTCGCAACGTCGCCCAACGGTGGAGTCTCCGGGACGGGTCCCGGCTCCTCGTAGTTTCCCACTTCTCCGCGCAGGGTGGCGCCGACCAGAAGCCACGGCGTGAACGCGTCCTCCAGGCGGGTGGAATAGTTCCAGTTCCGGTACCGGTTGTAGGGGCGGTCATTGTCCGTCTGCTCGTGGGAGACGGACGCACTGTAGCCGACCGTGCCGGCGCCTCCGGCCACACTCGCTTCGGCTCCAAAGCTTCCGAAGGATCCGGCATAGGTGGAGAGGACTCCCGACGGGCTGCCCGAGCCCCGGGCCGTCTCCAGCAGGATCACTCCGCCCATGGCCGAACTTCCATAAAGCGTGCTCTGGGGCCCCAGGAGCACCTCTATTCGGTCGAGGCCGGCAAGGTCCGCTCCGCCGAAGAAGTTGGCGTAGGAGATGTTCTCCGTGTTCAGGCGAACCCCGTCGACCACGAAAAGGGTCAGATCGGAGTTTGCTCCTCGCAGGAAGACGGAACTCTGGGATCCGACTGCGCCGCTGTTGACGACGATCACGCCCGGGGTCTCCGCCAGGGCCGTGCGAAGGTCGGGGAGTTGTTGGTCGCCCAGGGACGGCAGCGAGAGGGAGGTCACGCTGCTCGGCAGGTATGCCGGGTCCTGGGGTGTGCGCGAGGCCGAGACCACGAATTGGTCCTGGACTTGCACTTCGGCTTGCGCGCGCAGGGCGCAGGGCGCGGCCACGAGGGCCACGGCCAATGGGACAAAGAGCCGGCGCGACAAAGGCGCCAGCGGATGGGTTATCATTTCTGCTCCTATTCTGTTTTGGGAAGAGCAGAAAGCGGGGCCTTCGGCCGCCGGGGCTTTTTTGCCGGCTTGCCGCACCCATCACTTCCACTCTCACCCTTCATTGATGCGATGAAGGTTTCTCGCCGGCACGCGCACCCGCGCCAGCGCTGTGAGTTTCCCTTGGGGCAGATGTTCGGACTCCGCATGTGCTGCCAGGATAAGCCGGAAGAATCCGGCGCTCCCTGGACGTACTCGCCCCTCGCCTTCACCAGGGCCTGTGCCCTGATTGGCTTTGCTGTCGGCGGTGTCCTCCTCGGCGGCTGAATTTCGATTCAGTCACCTTGGGGAAACTGCCGGCAGTCGGGGTCTGTGATGCGATACCGCAGCGCTACTGTGGCCGGTTCTAACGGCCTTCCCTGCGACCTCGGAAACAGGACAAAGAACGGCAATACGCGGTGATTCCAGAGGCGCCTCGTTTCCAATGCAAGAGCGTCCTCTGTATACCAGCCTTCGCGGTTGACGGGGGGATGTTCCCCGCACGCGGGCGAAGGCGTTCCTCAGAGCGGGGGCCGTTAAATCGGCCCTCGCTTATAGGCCGGATAATGGAGACTTGTTTTTGGGCGCGGCCGCCCGAATCCCTCAGCGGGGGAGATGCTTGTCCCAGGTCACCTGGCGCATGTCGCCGCTTTTTGCGAACTCGAGATGAAAGGCAAACGCCGCGGCCAGGGTCTGTGGGGAGTGCGCCGTGCCGCCCATGCGGACATACTCCCGCAGAAGGCCGCGGAAGTCCGGGTGCGCGCAGTTGCTGATGATGGCCTCGGCGCGCTGCGTGGGGCTCTTTCCTCGCAGGTCGGCTACCCCCTGTTCCGTGACGATGATCTGCACCGAGTGCTCGCTGTGGTCCATGTGGCTGACGAGCGGCACGATGGTGCTGATCTTGCCGCCCTTTGCGGTGGACGGGCAGGTGAAGATCGAAAGGAACGCGTTCCGGGCGAAGTCCCCTGAGCCTCCTATGCCGTTCATCATGCTGCGGCCGAGGACGTGCGTGCTGTTCACATCGCCGGCGACATCGACCTCGATTGCCGTGTTGACGGAGATGATCCCGAGCCGGCGAACGATCTCGGGGCTGTTGCTTATCTCTTGGGGGCGGAGCACGAACTTGGAGCGGTAGAACTCGAGGTTGGCGTAGATGTCCTTCAGGACGGCGTTCGTGACGGTGAGCGAGCACCCGCTGGCAAACCGGATTTTCCCGGTGCGCATCAGCTCGACCACGGCGTCCTGGATCACCTCCGTGTACATCTCGAACATGGGGATGTCCTTGTTGTCGCCCATCGCCTTCAGGACTGCATTGGCCGTGTCGCCGACGCCGGACTGTATCGGGAGGAAGGACTTGGGGATCAATCCGCGGCGGATCTCGGTCGCCAGGAACTCGGCCACGTTAAGGCCTATTTGGGCCGTGGTCGCCGCGATCTCGCTGAAGGAGCCCGTCTCGTCCGCGGCATCCGTCGCGACAATGCCCACGATCTTTTTCGGGTCCACCTTGATCACGGGCGCGCCGATGCGGTCGGAGGGGCGGAAGAGCGGGATGGGATTGCGGTACGGCGGATCCTCGGGCTCGTAGATGTCGTGCACCCCGCGGAGCGAGTCGGGGTGGAACTTGTTCAGCTCGATAATGATCTTGTCGGCTACTTTCGCGTAGGTCGGCGCCGCGCCGACCGAGGACGTGAGCGTGATTTCCCCGGAATCCGAGACATCGCAGGCCTCGACCACGGCCACATGCACGGGCCCCAGGAAGCCGTAGCGCACGTTCTGGGGCGCCATCGAGAGGTGCATGTCGAAGAACTGAGTGCGGCCCTCGTTGATGCTCTTGCGCAGATTGGGATCGGACTGGTAGGGGGTGCGGAATTTAACAGCGTCGGCCAGCGCCAGAGATCCATCGAGGGAACGCCCTGTCGAGGCGCCCGTAATGACCCCGATCTGGAACGGCTTTCCCTCCGCGTGAAACTTCTTGGCGCGCTCGCCTATCGCCTTTGGCACGTCCTTGGGCGCGCCGGCGGGGGTGAACCCGCTGAAGGCGACGGTTTGGCCGTCCTGGATGAGTTCGGCCGCCTCCGCGGCCGTTAGTTTCGGATATGAATTCATGCTCTTGGTGTGTTTAAAGTTCTCGCAGAAGCCGGACCTCGTGCGGCTCGAACGCGCGCACCTTTTCCTGAGGGCCCTCCAGCAGGAGGCGGCCCATCTCGTCGACGCCTATGAAATCTCCAGAATGCTCTCCGGCATCGAGTTGGAGCCGCACTCGGCGGCGGCCGCCCCAGAGATCGTTGATCTGCGGGCCGAGCGCGCCAAATCCCCTCGAGAGCAGCAGCTCAACCGAGGTCCTCAGGCAGGCCAGCAGGTTCTCGGTCAGGAGCTCGATGCTCGGCACCGGCTCGATAAGGTCCGAGAGCCGCGTCGCGGTCTGGCCCAGGGATGGGTCATGGTCCGAGGGCCGGTTGGCGACGTTCATGCCTATGCCCACGACCGCCAGCTGCGGCGAGAAGCAATCGACCAGGAGCCCGGCGAGCTTCCTGTCCCTGACCATGATGTCGTTGGGCCAGCGCAGGCGGGCGTCCGCCACGCCCAACTTTCTCAGGGCCTCGATAACCGCCAGTCCCGCTGCAAGCGGCAGCGTCTGGTTTTGGGCCCGCTCGACGCCGAGAGGCACGACGGCCGAGAGCCAGAGGCCTCCCGTGTCGGAAACCCATGCGCGCTGGAACCGACCCCGGCCCGCGGTCTGCGTCAGGGCGCGCACCGCGTGCCAGGCCGGAAATTCCGCGGCCACAAGGTTCGTCGATCCGACGCTGTCGTACTCTACGATCCTCCAGCCGCGGGCGTCTGATACGCGGCGCGTCACGCCATCGGCAATGGGTTCAATGCAATCCCCTCTCATCCAATGGTCACGAGTGTCTGGCCCTCGTCGACCACGGCGCCGACCTCGGCATTGACCGCGGTGACTTTGCCGCTCTTGGGTGCGAAGACGAAGGTGTTCATTTTCATGGCCTCAAGGGTCACAAGATGAGTGCCTTCCGTCACCTCCTGCCCGACTTTCACCACAACGGCGGTGACGCGGCCCGATAGGGGGCTTGGCACCGATCCGGGACCGCTGGGCGCGGCGGCTTTGGCGGCCGGGGAAGGTGCAGGTGAGGGTGCCGGGTTCGCCTGTGCGGGGACGGTACCACTGGACGGAGTGGGGGGAGGGGGCGAGGAGATCGGAGCCGGTGCGGATGCAGCGGCTGGTGACGACTCCTCGGGAAGCTCGACGGTGGCGTCGTAACTCTTCCCATCCACGGTAACGCGTAGTCTTTTGATCATGCTATTGAATGGTTTTTAGCGGACCCGATGTGACATGAAGATTTGGGTGCGGCCTTCGACGGCCCACACATTGAGATGCGGGACCACCGGAACGCTCACCTGCTGCACCGACACGAGCCGGTAGGGGCGGTCAAAGTGGGCCGAAACTGCGGCGGCGATGATGGCGACGATCAGGGGATCCACCGTCGTGGAGGCCTTTTGGACTCCCAGCGGGGTGGGGGCTCCGACGCCCTCGTGTGCCCGGCGCGCGGACTCTATGAATCCGGCGGCCTTGCGCAGCGAAGCTTGAACCTCGTCGCGCCGCGTGGCGTCGTCGATCCGAGCCGCAACGCGGTTCAGCAGAACGAGCGCCTTGCCGAGGTCTGCCTCGGCAGGCGTCAGGTCCGGTGCGGGGGATGGTGATTGGCTCATTGGGTGAGATTGTTGATGCGTCACATCGGGATCGTCCCGTGCTTCTTTGCCGGGCGTGTCTCGCGCTTGCTCAAGGTGTTGCGCAGGGCGAGCGAGACGGCCGCGCGTGTCTCCGCCGGGCTGATCACGTCGGTTATCATGGCCTTCTTTGCCGCCTCGTAGGGCGAGCAGAACTTGGCCCGGTATTCGGCCACGAGCTTCGCCTCCTCCTTCTTCGGGTCCGCGGCGGCCGCGATCTCGCGCCTATAGAGGATCTTCACGGCTCCATCGGCGCCCATTACGGCGATCTCCGCGGTGGGCCAGGCATAGACCGCATCCGCACCCATGTCCGAGCTGCACATGGCCAGGTAGGCGCCACCATAGGCCTTCCGCATGATGACGGTTATCTTTGGCACCGTGGCCGAGGCATAGGCGAAGAGCATCTTTGCGCCGTGGCGGATGATCCCGCCCCGCTCCTGCTGCACCCCGGGCAGGAAGCCCGGCACGTCCACCAGGTTTACGATCGGGATGTTGAAGACATTGCAGAATCGGATGAACCGAGCCGTCTTGTCCGAGGCGTCAATGTCGAGCGTGCCGGCCTTGACGGCCGACTGGTTGGCGACGATGCCGACAACAATGCCCTGAATGCGCGCGAAGCAGATCACGACGTTCTTGGCCCATTCTTTCATGACCTCCAGGTAGTCGCCGTCATCGACGAGCCGGGCGATCACCTTGGTGACGTCGAGCGGGTCCTTGCTGTTGTCCGGGATGAGCTTGTTCATCTCCGGGTCCGGCGCGAGGTTCACATGCGGGGTCGGCGTGTGAGGGGGATCCATCAGGTTGTTCGAAGGCAGGTACGAGAGGAGCTTCTTTAGGATCCTCACCGCGTCGGCGTCATTCTCGGCGATGAAATGCACGTTGCCGCTCACGCTGGCGTTCGCCGTGGCGCTTCCGATCTCCTCCATGGTGCATTTCTGGCCGGTCACGGCTTGAATGACCTCGGGGCCGCATATGAACATGGTGCCGCTGCCTTTCACCATGATGATGAAGTCCATGAGGGCCGGCGAATAGGCGGCGCCTCCCGCGCAGGGACCCGCGACGACCGCGATCTGTGGCACCACGCCCGACACGAGGACATTGCGGAAGAACACCTGTCCGTAGCCGGAAAGGGAGTCGTCACCCTCCTGGATGCGGGCGCCGCCAGAGTCGTTGAATCCGACGATCGGGCAGCCCGACTTCATGGCGAAGTCCATGATGTCGCAGATCTTCTTCGAGTGGATTCGGCCCAGAGCGCCACCGCCCACCGTGAAATCCTGACTGAATGCCGCGACCGCCCGGCCGTCCACCAAGCCCGTCCCGGTCACGACACCGTCGCATGGGAAGGATTTTTTCTGGAGGTCGAAATTGTGGCAGTCGTGGTCGGCATGCATGCCCCACTCCTGGAAAGTGCCCGTCTGGTAGAGCGCGCCGAGCCGGTCTCGCGCGGTCATAAGGCCCTTGTCGCGCCGAGCCTTCAGCTTGTCCTCTCCACCCCCTGCGCGGGCGGTGGCGCGTTTGGATTCCAGTTCGTTCAGCAATTCTTTGTTGATGGCCATAAAATGGGCGATGTCAGGGATTAGGGGGTGGTGAGTTGGAGTCGCGTCAGCGCTAGACCGGCTTTGGCATGCAGAACTCCGTCAGGACGCCGTAGGTGGACTTGGGGTGGAGGAAGGCCACCAATTTGCCCCCTGCGCCGTCGAACGCCTTCTCGTGAATTAGCCTCACGCCGGCCCCAGAGGCCTGCTTCAGCTGGCCCTGGATGTCGTCGGTACCGAAGGCGATGTGGTGGATTCCACCCGAGGGATTTTTCTCCAGGAACTTGGCGATCGGGCTCTCGGGATCCGTGGGCTCCAGGAGCTCAATGTGCACCTCTCCGCAGTGAAAGAATGCGGTTCGGACCTTCTGCGAAGCGACTTCCTCGCGGTGCTCGCATTTTAGGCCAAGCGCGTTTTCGTAGTAGGGAACAGCTTCGTCTAGCGACTTAACCGCTATTCCTAGATGGTCGATTTTATTGATCATGTCGTTTTGGGAGATTGGGGGAGCTGGTGCAGATCGAGAAGCTGCGCCGAGGCGCGCACCGCGGTGATATCGCCGCCCATAAGCCTTTGGCGGAGCGCAGGCAGCTGCGCCAACACCCGCGGATCGTCGTAGAATCGCTGCCTGAGTTCGTCCTGGATCAGGCTGTCCATCCAGGACAGCGACTGCTCCTGGCGCCGCCGGGCAATCGTGCCCTTGGGTCCCAGTTCCGCGTAGAACCTCTCCACGCGCTCCCAGAGCTCGGGGACGCCCTCGCCGGTAAGGCCGGCGCACAGCACCGTCTCCGTCTTCCAACCCGGAGTGCCGGACTGGAGGTAGTGGAGCGCGGCGTCCTGGTCCCTTTGGGCGATCTCCGCGCGCAGGCGGTTGTCACCGTCGGCCTTGTTGATGGCGACAAGGTCGGCCATCTCCACGATGCCCTTCTTGATGCCCTGGAGTTCATCGCCCGCGCCGGGCAACAGCAGGAGGATGAAAAAGTCCACCATCGCTCGAAGGGCGATCTCTGTCTGGCCCACGCCGACCGTCTCAACCAGGACGGTGCCGAAACCTGCGGCCTCGCAGAGGAGCATGGTCTCGCGCGTGCGCCGGGCGACGCCGCCCAGGCTCAGACCGGAAGGCGAGGGCCGGATAAATGCCGCGGGAAGCTGGCAGAGACGCTCCATCCGGGTCTTGTCTCCGAGGATACTCCCGCCGGAGCGGGCGCTCGTCGGATCGATGGTCAGAACCGCGATCTTCTCGCCTCGGTCGACAAGGTAGGTCCCCAGGAACTCGATGAAGGTGCTCTTGCCGACACCCGGCACGCCCGTGATGCCGACACGCTTGGCCCGGCCGGTGCGGGGAAGCAGGCGATGGAGCACCTCCTGCGCTACTACCTCGTGGCGCCGCGAATTGCTCTCGACCAGCGTGATGGCACGGGCCAAGAGCGAGCGGTCGCCCGAGATTACACCGTTCACATAGTCGTCCACCGTCAACTGGCGGGCGCGGTGGGGAAGGTAGGCGTCGGTGTTCATACGATGCGCCGGTCGTATCCCAAGCCGCTCCGCGCGCCTTCTTTGGCGCGGGAGGACGGCGTGGCTCGTGCGTGTGGCGCTATCATTCATCAATCCAGAGCCCGATTGAGTTTCGCGAGAATCTCTTTCGCAGCATCCGGGATGAACGTGCCTGGGCCGAAGACGGCGGCTGCGCCGTTGCTCGTCAGGAATTCATAGTCCTGGGGCGGGATGACGCCACCTACGACGATCATGATGTCGTCGCGGCCTATCTTCTTCAGCTCCTCGCGGAGCTGCACGAGCAGGGTCTTGTGGCCGCCAGCGAGCGAGCTGATCCCCACGATATGCACGTCGTTCTCGGCGGCCATCCTTGCGGCCTCCTCCGGCTGCTGGAACAGGGGTCCAATATCGACGTCGAATCCGAGGTCGGCGTAGGCTGTGGCGACCACCTTGGCGCCGCGGTCATGCCCGTCCTGTCCCATCTTGGCGATGAGAATGCGGGGCCTGCGGCCGTGCCGCTCGGCAAACATGTCGGTTACCTGGCGCACCTGCTGTATCTGCGGGTCGCTGCCGAACTCGGATTGGTAGACTCCACTCACGGAACGAATGACTGCTTTGTGTCGGTTGAACTGTTTCTCGAGTGCATAGGATATCTCCCCGAGGGTGGCACGGGCGCGGGCGGCCTCGATGGCCAGCGCGAGGAAGTTGCCCTCCCCGGTCTCGGCGCAGCGGGTGAGCGCGGCGAGGGTCGCCTGCACTTTCGCATTGTCGCGCCCAGCCTTGACCTGGTGCAGCCGCTCAAGCTGCGACTCGCGCACCGAGGAGTTGTCGACCTCGCGCAGTTCGAGCAGGTCCGCCTTCTCCAGCCTCAGCGTGTTCACCCCGATAATCGCCTCTTTTCCTGAGTCGATGTGCGCCTGGCGGCGGGCGGCCGCCTCCTCAATGCGCAGCTTCGGAAGGCCCGTTTCGATCGCCTTCGCCATGCCGCCGAGCGACTCGATCTCCTGGATATGGCCCCAGGCGCGGCGCATGATCGCGTCCGTCAGGGCCTCGACGAAGAAGGATCCACCCCAGGGATCGATCACTTTGCAGATGCCCGTCTCCTCCTGAAGGAGGAGTTGGGTGTTGCGCGCGATGCGCGCTGAGAAGTCCGTCGGAAGGGCGATGGCCTCGTCAAGCGAGTTGGTGTGTAGCGACTGGGTGTGGCCGAGCGCGGCCGCCATCGCCTCGATGCACGTGCGGGCAACGTTGTTGTACGGGTCCTGCTCGGTGAGCGACCAACCCGATGTCTGCGAGTGCGTCCTGAGCGCCATGGACTTCGGGTTCTTGGGATCGAACTGCTTGATGAGCTTGGCCCAGAGCGCACGCGCGGCGCGCATCTTGGCCACCTCCATGAAGTAGTTCTTTCCCTGCGCCCAGAAGAACGACAGCCGGGGGGCAAACGCGTCGATGTCGATCCCGGACCGCAGGCCCGTCCGCACGTACTCCAGGCCGTCGGCCAGCGTATAGGCCATCTCGAGGTCGGCGGTGGCCCCCGCCTCCTGCATGTGGTAGCCGGAGATCGAGATGGAGTTGAACTTGGGCATGAACTTCGACGTGTAGGCGAAGATGTCCGCGATGATCCGCATCGAGGGAGCGGGCGGATAGATGTAGGTGTTCCGCACCATGTACTCCTTCAGGATGTCGTTCTGGATCGTGCCCGCGAGCTGCTCGGGCTTCACGCCCTGCTCCTCGGCGGCGACGATGTAGAACGCGAGCACCGGGAGGACCGCGCCGTTCATCGTCATCGAGACCGAGATCCGATCAAGGGGTATGTCCTTGAAGAGGAGCTTCATGTCCGCGATGGAGTCCACAGCGACGCCCGCCTTGCCGACGTCCGCGAAGGCGCGTGGGTGGTCGGAGTCGTAGCCGCGATGCGTCGGCAGGTCGAAGGCCACGGAGAGGCCCTGCTGCCCCGCGGCAATATTGCGGCGGTAGAAGGCGTTGGATTCCTCGGCGGTGGAGAATCCTGCGTACTGGCGCACCGTCCACGGTTTGGTCACGTACATGGAGCCGTAGGGGCCCCGGATGAACGGTGCTATTCCGGGCATCGAGCCCAGGAGCTCGCATCCCTCCAGGTCGGCCGCGGTGTAGAGCGGCTTGAGCTCGATTTGCTCGAGCGTCTTTGTGGCCCATTCCTCGACCGTCTTGCCGGTCTCGGCCTCGAAGCGCGCCCGCCATTCGGCATAGCTCGTGTTCGCCGGCGTGCTTTCGAAGGCGATGGTGGTGAAATCAGGGTATGTCTTCATCAGGCGATCCCCAGCTGGGTTTGAATCTTGGAAAGGACCTCGAGCGCATCGGCGCGCACGTGGATGAACTCGTTCACGCCGGATTTCCTGTGCGCCTCGACCTGTTCGGCAGGGTAGCCCGCAAGGACGATGATTGCGCCGGGCCTCTTGGCACGGAGCGCCGCGACGAGCGGGGGCACGAGTGCGGGGTATTTGTCGTCGATGGAGCAGATGACGGCTATCCGGGCGTTGGAGGCTGCAAACGCCTCGGCGGCAGCCTCGGGGGTCGCAAGGCCCTCGGGCGAGGTGATGTCAAATCCGCCGACTGCGAAGAATCCCCGCGAGAAGTCGGCTCGGGCCTTGTACTCTTTCAGGGGCCCCATGTTGCAGAGGAAGACCTGCGCGGGTGCCGGCTGGCGGTTCATGGCGGCCCGAAGGCGCTCAACCCCTACGGAGGCCCGCGTGATGCAGACGGGCGTGATCGGGGCCGCGGGCGCGTCCTGGATGCGGATTGCGCGGGTGATCTCCCCCAGCGTCGCTCCGGCGGAGACGCCCTCTATGCAGGTGTCGATGAGGTTATCCTCCTTAAGGCCTACAATCTGGGAGAGCGTCCTCAGGACCAGAGAGTTGGCCTCATCATCTAGGGACATCCGGTGTGACGTCACCTGCTGGGCGCGCCTGCGGTGGAACGAATCGTCGACCGCGGGCTGCGCCTCCAAGGGCTTCTCCTTGGGGTTGGCATACTGGTTGACCCCGACAATGGAGTCCTTCCTGCGCGAAACGGCCTTCAGCTTCTTCTCCGCTGTGGTCGCAACGGTCTTCTGCGGGAATCCCTTCTCCAGGGCCTCATGCATCCCGCCCTGCTTCTCGACCTCCTGGAAGAGCGCCCAGGCGTGCTTGGCGATTTCTGCCGTCAGGGACTCGACGAACCAGGAGCCTCCTGCGGGGTCGATCACGTTGGTGAGCTGGCACTCCTTCTGGAGGACCAGCTGGGTGTTGCGGGCAATGCGCTGGCTGAAGTCGTCCGGCTTGCGGATCACCTCGTCGAACGCGCCGACCTGCAGGCTGTCGCACCCCCCAAGCACCGCGGCAAAAGACTCAACGGTGGCGCGCAGGAGATTGTTGTAGGGATCCACCGCCGTCTTGTTCCAGAGCGAGGTCCGGATGTGCAGCGATATCCTCTGGGATGACTCGTTGCCCCCGAGCGACGCCACGAGCCTCGACCAGAGCATTCGCAGGGCGCGGATCTTGGCTATCTCGGTAAAGAACTGTTCTCCGACCGTGACGGCGAAGCGGATCCTCGGCGCGACCATGTCGACGTCGAGCCCGTGCTCGTTCATTTGCCGGAGGTACTCGAGCGCCGTTGCCAGCGTGAACGCCAGCTCCTCGACGGCGCTTCCGCCACCTTCGTGCCAGGCGCGGCTGTGGATGCAGATCGTCCTGAGCGAGGGCGCATGGGTGCCGGCCCACCTAGTGAGCACGGCCATCTCACGGTATGCCTCGTCGAGCGACTGCGGAAGCTTTCCTTCGCCTGCGAGGACGCCCAAGGGATCCATCTCGATGCAGCCGCGCAGGTTTTTGGGCGATTTCTTCCGCTTTCGGGCGAGCGCTATGAGGAGGGACGCGAAAGGCAGCGCTGAGGCCCCCGAGCGCACGAAAAGCGATGTGGTGTCGAGGTCGATGCCCTCAAGCGCGCGGGAGAGGTCGTCGAGGGTCGCGATCGAGAGCCCTCCGAGGCCCACTTCGCCCGCCCGTGCCCAGTCGGGGTCCTGGCCGTTGCGCGTAGCCTGGTCCAGCACGATGTTGAGCGCATTGAGGCCGCGGTCCAAGGAATTGCGGGCCGCCTCGTTGAACGCGCTTGGGCTCGACACCGCAATCTCCTGCGAAGCCTCCCAGGGCTGCTTCACGTAGCCGCTCGCACTGGCCCCCCTTACGAACGGGGCAAACCCAGGGAATGAGTTCACATGCGCGAGGCCTGTGATATCCTCAGCCCGGTAAATCGGGTTGAGCCGGATTCCCTCATAGGTATCCGTGTACATCCTCTTGTCGAACACCGCGCCCTTGAGCTCGGCTTCGACGAGCTTGCGCCAGTCGGCGAAGCTCGGTTCCTTGAATCCGTCTAGGAGTTTTTCGCGGGGATTTGCGGCTGCGTTCATGGTTTCGATCATCCCTCGAGGGTTTCGATCGTCACGTCGTGGCGTAGGCCCTCGACGGTGACGAAGAGCTTGCGAGCGGAATGATTGTGGCTTGCCGCGGTGGCGGGGCCCACCGCGACCGGGGCCTTGGTGCTGGCCTGGGCGGCGGGAACTCCGGCCGCCTTCGCCTTGTGGAGATCCTGCACCTGCTGCGGGAACATGGCGAATAGGACCACCGTCTCGTCGTCCGTCGGAAGGCTCTTCTCCGCGCACTGCTTGCGGTAGGTCTCCATCGCCGGCGGCAGGAGGTCGGCGGGGCGCACGGTCACCACCTTCTTTCCGGTCTGCTTCTCGACCTGTGCAAGCACGCTCGGGTCGATCGGGCCGGGGGTGCGTCCGTATTTGCCAAGGGCGATGTCCTGGGCCGGCTGGCATATCATCTTCCAGCGGCCAAACTTGACGTTCATCATCGCCTGCGTCCCCACGATCTGGGATGTGGGCGTCACGAGCGGGATCCAGCCGAGGGCCTCGCGGACGACCGGGATTTCCTTCACGACCTGGTCGAACTTTTCCGACATGCCCTGCTCCTTGAGCTGCGTGCGGAAGTTCGAGAGCATGCCGCCGGGCACCTGGTAGATCAGGATGTCGCTGTCCACGCGCTCGTTTGCGGGGCTCGTGAACTTCTCAAGCTGCTTGTAGACTCCCTCAAAATAGATGCGCAGCTTCGCGAGCTTTTCCGTGTCGAACTTTGGGCAGCGCGGGTGGCCGGCCAGGAGCGCCAGCATGCGCACGGTGTCGGGCTGCGAGGTGCCGTTGGCAAAGGGGGCGATTGAGACCTCGACGCAGTCCACGCCTGCGTCGATGGCGGCGAGGTAGGACGCGGCGCCGAGACCGGCGGTGTCGTGCGTGTGCAGGGTGATCGGGATCCCGATCTTGCCCTTGAGCTCCTTCACCAGCCGGTAGGCGATCTGGGGCTGCAGGATGCCCGACATGTCCTTGATGCCGATCGAGTCGCAACCCATTTTCTCAAGCTCCACGCCCATCTTCACGAAGTTCTCGACCGTGTGGACCGGGCTAATCGTGTAGCAGAGCTCGCCGCGGGCGTGCTTGCCGTATTTCTTGGTGGCCTTGATTGAGGTCTCAAGATTTCGCAAGTCATTGAGCGCGTCGAAGATGCGCAGGATGTCCTGCCCGGCCCCACAGGTGAGCCTGACGAACGTGTCCACGACATCGTCGGGGAAACTGGCGTACTGGACGATGTTCTGCCCGCGAAGCAGCATCAGCTGCGGCGTCTTCGGGGCGATCTTCTTCAAGGTGCGAAGCCGGTCGAAGGGATTTTCGTTTAGGAAGCGCAGGCAGGAGTCGATGGTCGCTCCTCCCCATGTTTCCAGCCCTGCGAATCCCATCTCGTCGAGAATGGGCGCAGGTTCCAGCATCTGCGCCGTAGTCATACGGGTGGCCGCCATCGACTGGTGGCCGTCACGCAACACGGTGTTGTTGAAGAGAACAGGTTTCATTTTTTGCGGTTCCGATTCGAGGTAAACTATGGGGCGCGCGAATCGGTTCGCGCCGGTCTCTTGTTCAGACTGTTGGCAGCCGCGGGGGCCGCATGATAAAGCCGGTGTGCCAGGACAGCAAGGCCCTCGGCCAGGTCCTCCTTCTGCACGATCACTCCTGCGGGCAACTTGAGTTTCACCGGGGCAAAATTCCAGATCCCGCGTATCCCGCACTCCACCATGAAGAAGGCGGTTTCCTGGGCCGCCGCCGCCGGAACCGCCAGCAGTCCCAGCGTTACGTTTTCGCTCTCCACCAGCTTCGCCAGATCCGTTATGGGAAGGACCTGCCTGTCGTGGATCATATGGCCGACCTTCCGGGCGTCGCGGTCGAAGGCTCCGACAATCTCCAGGCCGAGCGCATCGAACCTGCGGTAGCCGAGCAGCGAGCTCCCGAGGTTGCCGCAACCCACGACAACGGCCTTTGTCCGGCGGTCCCACCCGAGGAAACGCTCGATTCCGTCGATCAGGTTGGCGATGCGAAACCCGAGCCTGGGGGTACCTGTCGCGCCTGTGGCGGCAAGGTCCTTTCGAACAATCACCGGCTCAAGATGATGCACGCTTGCGAGCACCGTGCCGGAGACGTATTCGCGACCTTCAGCTTGCAGGGCGCGAAGCATTTGCAGGTAAGCGGGCAGTCTTCTCAGGCACGCCACACTGGTCTTGTGGGGTGACACCTCGATCGCTGCCGTTTTCCTGCGGTTCGTCATTCGCTTCTCCGTTTTTGTAAGTGGGCTGCATCAAATCCAGAATCGATAATATTTTATCGATACATAAATACCGGTATAGGACAGCTGCGTTGAGTCAACGGCACCCACGCTTCCGGAAATAAGTATAACCGGCGATTGTGTGGCATAGAAGATGGGTAAACGGCGCTTAGACGTTACTTAAAAAATTATAGCCCAATATCTTATGAGAGATTTACAACTCGAGTTGTCCCGTGTGGGTCCGCGCTCCCGTGGGCGGTTCGAGGCCCCGATTGAGGGCACGGAGAGGCTGGGGTACGGCAAAGCCCGGGGACGTACTCGGGCCGACTTGGACGCCCCCTGTCATGCCGGGCATGGATCACTGGCCGGCCGGCTGCCCCTCTTATATGAGCCCCGTTACTCGATGCCTGCTACGGTGTTCCTTTATAGTCTGTTGCCCTTGATCAGCCCCAACCCCTTCACGTCAAGGCGCCAAAAGGCGTCATTCAGGACGGACTAATTGCTGTCCGCCGTTTCCGGGATAAGCGTTTGTTTGCAAATCTCGACGCGCAGGTAATCGGACAAGCCGTTTTGATCCAGGCCCGCTCGTGGCATCTCGACCTGGTACCAATCCAACAGCAGTTGATTCTGGGAGACCGGCATATCTTTGGAAGAAAGCGCCAACGTTGAGCCGCAGCTGCAGTTGGCCATGGACATTGTACCAAAGGGATGGAGGGGTTCGAAATCCCCCAATTCCGCATCCAGGTCAGTGGTTGGCCAAAGGCGATCGGTGTTCAGGATATACTCACGAAGAGTGGCAAAGCTGCGACCGCAGTTGTGACAGACCTTTGGGAAGAGGCTATCATAGTACGTACGCAGCATTCGGATGATCTCTAAGTTCGTCATGGGACAGATGTACGGCCCCGCGACTATGTTACAAGATATCAGCTGTAAGGTGTTTAGCCCATGAACTTCCCTTCTTACTGGTCCAGGGGAGGCGACGGGATTCGTGGCGAGAATTCAACCGTACATCAGTCTTTACTGAACCGCAGAGTACTCGGGCGAGCGATTTGAGATCCCCAAATGCCTTTGCAAAAGGAATCCCCAGGCGGCAAATTGAGTCTGTATGTCCATAGAATCCGGCGCGCGCCGGGAACCCCCGTTGGGCCATCTTTTTAGAAAGATAGCGCGGATGCGTAAGATGTTTCCCTTCCTGCTGGTACTCGCCGGAGTCTCGGCCCTGGCAGAACCAGCATCGGTCAGAATCGTGAAACAAGGGGACGGCTACAGCCTCTTTAGGGGCGGCCGACCCTATTTCGTCAAGGGAGCCGTTGGCAACGTTCGCCTTGAGGAGCTAGCCACTGCCGGCGGCAACTCCATACGAGCCAGCGTGAACGATCTTGATCGGGCACAAGCGCTCGGCCTTAGCGTCTTGGTTGACTTGCCTTTCGGAAAACAGCGGTGGGGTTTTGATTACGGCGATCCGTCGGCAGTGAACGCACAACGAGATGAGATTCGGGCAGTTGTTAAGGAACACCGGAGCCACCCAGCGCTACTAGCCTGGGCCATTGGCAATGAACTTGAGATAAACACGACTCCGGAACAACGGGCCATCCTTTGGAAGGAGGTGGACTACGTCGCGCGCATGATCCACGGAATCGACCCGGACCACCCGGCGATCACGGTCGTCGGCAGCCAATACAAGGAGATGCTTCACGAGTTGAATCAATATTGCCCGGACTTGGACGCCGTGGGCCTCAACTCCTACGCCGACATGCTTACGCTTCCTGAGGATATTTGCAGGGAGGGCTGGACCCGTGCCTTCTTGGTCACCGAATTTGGACCGCGCGGGCATTGGCAGGCGCCGCTCACTCCGTGGAAGCTTCCCATCGAGGACTCGAGCACGCAAAAAGCGGAGTTCTACCGCAGGGCCTACGAACACGCCGTGAATGGTCAGCCCGCGTGCCTGGGCTCGTATGTGTTCCACTGGGCTCAGCATCATGAGAAAACCCATACGTGGTACGGCATGTTTCTAGAGGACGGCACCCGCACGGAGGCCGTGGAGGTTATGACCCACATCTGGAGCGGAAAATGGCCCGCCAACAGGTGCCCTCGCCTAGGCTCTGACCCGATCCGCCTCAATTCCGAAGACGGATTGGCAAGGGGTCCCGTGGTGATGCCTCCCGGTGCCGTTGTGAACTGTGAACTCGATGCTTCGGGCCCTGCGGGCGTCCCACTCCAATACAGCTGGGAGCTGCGCCTCGATGTGAGCGGCAATCCCAATGTCGGGGGCGACCGCGAGAAACCGACTCCGCCCATAGATGGGAGCGTTCTGTCGGCCAACGGCAATCGCGCCGTGTTGCAGCTTCCCCAAACTGAAGGCGTATATCGGATCTTTGCCTATGTGCGCGACAGCTTTGGCAACGCCGCAACCGCCAACTTACCGCTGCGCATCGCAATGGCCGCATACGCGCCGTTGGGCGACAATCCCGACACCTCCCTTTTCGGGGCGGGCATCCAACGCACGATGACGCTCCTTGCCAACAGCACCCCGGAGAAGCGCAACCCAGTTCGGATCCTCTTCTACGGGCAGTCGCTCACCAAGCAGGAATGGACAAGGAAGGTTGCCGATGACCTGCGGGCGCGTTACCCGAATGCGGACATCACCTTTGCCAATGAGGCAATTGGGGGCTATGCCTCGGATCTCCTCAAGCAAACGTTGCCCCACGACGTCTTCGCATTCTATCCCGATCTCATCATCTTTCATGATTTTGGAGGGGAGCCCGACTATGAGCACATGATCGGTGAGATTCGGCGAAACACCACGGCGGAGATCCTCATCCAGAACGACCGGCCGGACGCCGCTTCAGTCGGGGCCCAGCCTACAGACCCGGGCAAGCTTCGCACCTATACCTGGACCCGGGAGCACAACGACGTCTGGCTTCCGAGCTTGGCCCACCGGTTTGGATGCGAGCTCGCAGACGTGCGAGGCCCTTATCTCTCCTACCTGAAGGCAAATGGCCTCAGGCCTGACGACCTCCTTCACGACGGAACGCACTTCAATTTTCAGGGCGACTACCTTGTCGCGGAACTCACCGAGCGCCATCTTCTGTACCGTCCCGAGTTGCCGCGCCAGGCTTGGGAGGGCCTCGTTCGCAGCTACGAAGTCGGCCGGGACATCCATTGGGTAAACGGTCGGCTGGAGCTGGATTTCGAAGGCAACCGGGTGGACGTAGTGAGCGGCCCTGCCGACCCGTATCACGGCGTCTCTGCGGATGTGCTCGTCGACGGCAGCCGCCCCTCCAGTCGTCCGGAACTCTATCATATTACGCGGCCAAGCGACACCTACGGTGTCGACTGGCCGGCAATCAATCGGATCGGTGCGCAGGCCCCGTTGTTGGTTGAGAACTGGACGCTGCGAATATTGGAAGTGAATGCCGACGAATCGCGCGCACAGTTCGAGGTAAGCGGCTCATCCACTGGATATGACGGGCGGGGAGTGAGCACCGAGCGCTTTGTATCGAAATCGGGACGCGTGGTGATCGAGCCGGGGGATTGGACCCTTGTCCGAGCGCTCAAGTTGCGGCATTGCCCGACTCCGCGGGGATTCGAGGTGAGATGGAGCGTGCTCCCCATGTTTGCCGATATCTATACTGAGCCGAGAATAGGAGACCCCTCGCGGGAAAAGGCCACCACCCTCGCGCTAGGGCTGCCAAACACGAGGCACAAGCTAGGGCTCATAGCGGAAGGTTCCGAGGTGCCGAAGGTCCGTGAAATCCGGGTCTACCGCCCCCCGGTCCATGGCCCAGAATAGTCCCAGCGCAATTGGCGTGATCCCGTCAGGCTGACCACGGGCCCTGGGCTGCTACGGGTCTATGCGGGGCGCCATGGGACCTTATTGCTTTTCCACCGAGGAAATCCGCACGGGCCCGAGGAGGCCCGACGGCAGCAACGGTGAATTTGCCTGGTAGGGCTCGATGTCCGCGAAAGTGTATTTCATCACGGCGTCTGGCTGCTGGTCGCCGATTAGCCTGTTGACCCACGCGTTCGTAACCTTGATCGACACCTCATTCGCTCCGGCCCTCAGCTCGTCCGTCGCATCCACGCGATAGGGTGCATGCCAGACGATGCCCAGCGACTTTCCGTTTACGCACACCTCGGCAAGATTCTTCACTTCACCCAGGTCGATCCACAGGCGGCCATTCTTGCTGAACCAGCTTGCCGGGGCACTTACGGATTTCGTGTAGGTGGCGGTCCCCGAGAAATACCGCACACCCGCATTCGGGCTGTCGCTCCAGGATGACAGCGTGTCCAGCGTGATGCTGGGCGGCGCCCCGCGGCCAGGTTGGAAGTGAACGCTCCAGGGTCCGCCCTCCATGGCCAGCAGAGTCTCCCTTACCGCGGGCAAAGTCCGTGAGCCTTCCGCGGTTGGCTTTCGGAAAACAACGAAGACGGCGCCCCACGGCTCAAGGTGCAACGGAATCGTCGTGAGTCCGTTTGCGATTCTATAGGATGTCGCCTCTGCCGAGCCTGTTTCGGCATGCCAGAGCTCGGGCGCATAGCCCGACATGCGGAAGGTCGCCTCCACCGTCTCATCTCGATCGTTCCGGTTGTCCAAGAAGTAGAGATCTCCGTCCGCGAGCCTGCGATGCACGAAGAGTATGCGCGTGTCGCTTTCCGGTTTCGTGTAGTCGAAGTCCGGCTTCACCTGCAGGGCGGCGAATACGTCGGCAAGGCCTTGGCCGGCATAGACGGCGCCCTTGCCGACCCTGTGCAGGCCCGAACCGTCGCCGAAAAGCTCGTCGGCCAGCCTATGGAACTGCGCCTGGTCGTCGGCGAGGCTGGGATCGTCCGTCGGCTTCCCCCCTGCGACAACGGCGCCTTCCTCCACGAGCTTGTGTATGGCCCGCAGCACAGGCAGCGACATACGCTGGCTGTAGGGGTCGAGCCCGAGGACGCGGTAGTTCATGCCGCTCCTGGTCGCAATTCGGCCACCGTCAACGAACAGCTCGTGGATCAGGCCGTCGGCGTTGATATAGTCGAACCCATGGCCGGCTGGCACGGCCGGCGCCTTGGAGGTGAAGATCGACGTCAGGTTGGAGTCCTCACCGTAAAAGTAGACCAGGTCCGCGCCGAAGCGCCCCTGCTGCAGCAGGTAGCTACTGCGGGCTATGTACTTAACCCAGGGTCCGGCCTCCTCCGCCCAGGTTTCGTTCCGGTTGAACCACTGGCCATAGGGCCCTAGGGTCATCCCGGGCGCCTTGCCTACAAGCGGCTGGTGCGCTGATTCGTGAATCACAAAGCGGTTGATCCCGTTCAGAAACTCGGAGTCTGCCGTGGGCTTGAGCGTAGCGGGAGACCACGCCCATGGACCGGCGGCGGCGGTCATGGACTCTGCCGCGGCGAGGTTCTGGCCGTAGATATGAGCCACGGACGCCGATTCCCTGTCATCCGCGTTGTAGTTATAGCTTTCCTCGTTCTCCCCAAAATGCTGGGTCCACATCGCGCTCATCGGGATATCGTCCAGCTTCTTCACCTCCATGCCGTCTGCGACGAGGGCGCGGCCCCCCTCGTGCGACTCGCCGTAGTGACCCATGCCACGCTCCTTCAACGACGCTTCTACCTGGCCGTAATGCTCGTCCGCAATCAGGTCGGCGATGGTCTTGCGGAAGTCCCATAGGAACCTGTCGCTTGCCTCGGAGCTCTCCACCACACGTCCGGCGAGCACCGGCAGCCAAGGGATGGGATTGTAGCCGCGCCGAGCCTTGAACTGGGCGATCATGTCGTCGGTCCAATTCTGGGAGCCTGCCTCCCAGCTGTCGGTTACCACGTACCGGATGCCGCGCCGTCCCATCCAGTCCGCGCCCACCGCCTCCTTGTAACTGTCCAGGTAGCCATCCATGTAGTTTTTCACGTAGCCGGCATTCAGTTTGTCGACCTCAAGGCCGGTGGCCTCGGCAGTGGCCGGATGGTTGGTGATTCCCAGCAACGAGTAGCCGAACCGCAGCACCACCCAATCGCCGGGCGGCGGCGTCCAGTCGAGCGTGCCGTCGGCCCTCAGATTCGCGGTGAGGTCGACAACGTCGGATTTTGAGACGACTTCGGCGCTGGCAAACGAAGGTGTGGCTAGCTGATAGAGGTCGGGGAAGGGGGTGAAAGCTGCCTTCTCCTCAAACCTGTTCACTCGCGCCCCGGTGCTCAATGCCAGCCTGACGATCGCGTAGTCTGTCGGGGACGAGCCCATCCTGGCTCTCGTGGCTGCAATGTCTATGGCACTCATCCATGAGGGTGTCTCGGGAGCCGGAGCCCGCCTGAAGACAACTCGGAAAAATCGCGCCTTCACCGGGGGGAACGAAACCGTGTGCTCGGGGGCTCCTCCGTCGGGAATCTTCACGATGACGCGGAATTCCCGCCCGTCATCGCTCGCTTCCAGAGTTTTTTCAGGGCTGGAAATCCCCATAGCCACGGCGGCCATTTCATCGAGGTCGTTCATCGCAAACGTGAGGGAGCGCACAGACTGTGGCTCTGTGAATTCATACTGAATCCAGGCACTCTTCCCCACGTCCGGGATCGGGAGCTTTTCCGGCTTACCGGGGCACCCCTCGTCCAACATCGCCGCGTTTGGGGCCCCGGCGCTCGCCGTCACCTTCGGGTTGAGCGACCCGACAGGAACATCGTTAAGGGGTCTTCTGAACGCGACTACCGCGGCTTCACCATAGAACTGCGGGGCCAAACGGCCGCCCTCTCCTCCGCTGTCGACGAAGTCCTGGAACGGGCCCGTTTTCACTGGAGGATGGGCCGGCTTTCCCCCGTACGGCTTGCCTCCCTCGACAGGCGTCTCGCTCCACACGTACTTCTTCATTCCCTGCGATGCGGGCACCCAGGGTCCGCCCGTCTCGCTCCATCCGGGGGAACTTGCAATGGCCTCCTCCATGCCGAGCTGGTCGCCGAGCGTCACCGCGTACCTGAAGGCATCCTTCCATTCGGGAGTCATGTAGATGAGCCGCTTCTCCACCACCTGCGGCGTGGAGAGGCTCGCGTCGAAATTGTGAAAGCCACCCACACCGACCCGGTGCATCCACTCCAGGTCCAGCTTGATGCCTTCCTTGGAGATATTTCCATTCATCCAATGCCACCACACCCTGGGCCACGCGCCCTCCGGGGGATTTGAGAACTCCACAAGCAACGCGTCATTGTCCCGCTGGGCATGAACTCCGACGGGCAGGCACAAGAGGAGCGGGATAAAGACGGCTTTGAAAAGCCAGAGGCGACCACGCGCAGCGCGATCCCTTTCCCCTTCCATCCCACCCTCCAAACATTCTCCGCGATTCCCCCGAGATGGTTTTGTCATGTGCGCATTGCAAGTATGGGCTGCGGCTGTAGGGAATGCAAGTTAGCCGCGGCAGGGGCCATTGCCCGCGCAACTGCCGCAACCGCGATCGTGAGGGACGGCTCCCTCTCGGCACACGGACCAAGGAAATTGGGAATGAATCCCTTCGATTTGCCAAAGCCCAGGTGTCGGTGATTTGGCTTTATCGGTCGTGGAGCGTTGCCAAGCCGGCTAACGTCGAGAAACACGAGAAACGATATGCTGCGAGGGCGTTTGGGATGGCGATGGCCTGGCGACACGATTCCACACGGGCCTATCTCACCATCGCCTAAGCCGAGGTATGGGGTGCTATTCAAAAAACCCAGGCCATCCGAAAGGACCCTCGCGATGCTTATGATCTATCCCGAATTTCTAAAAACCTACCTGGTAATTTTAAAACCTAGGTGACCTTCTCCAGGTGTTCCGCTCCCCGTTCACTTCACGGCATCCAGCACCACCGAGGGTGAAAGGATCTCGGGCAGGACGACCGGATCGGCCCGCCCGGGCAGCCAGACCAAGTTGAAGGGGACGGCGGCCCGGTGGTACTTGGCCAGCTCAGCCGTGATCTGGGGGTCCTTGTTGGTCCAGTCGCCCCTGAGGGTCGCGATGTGCTTCTCTCCGAACACGCGAAGGACGTCGCTTGAGTGGAATACCAGCCGCTTGTTGGCCTGGCAGGTCGCACACCACCGCGCGGTGAAGTCGACGTACACGATCCGGTTTTCCGATCTCAGCTTCTCGACGGCCTCGGGGCTCCACTTCTCCCAGACAATGTCGCCAGGGGCCGATGCCACGGGCCAGCCCGTCCAGGCGCCTAACACCAGCAGGATGACGCACGCCGACATGCCAAACCGGGCCCGGCCGGGTGAGGCGCCCGGCGCGTTCCATCGGCCATAGACCCATACGGCCAGCGCGACGAGGACGAGCCCAAAGAGCGCGGCCAATAACCCGGTCTCCTGGAGCTGTCCCGCGAGGACCCAGACCAGGTATGCGACGGTGGCGTAAAGCGGGAAGGCCATGGCCTGCTTGAAGGTCTCCATCCAAGCCCCGGGCCGTGGCAGCACCTTCACCGCCGACGGGAAGGCTGAAAGGAGCAGGTAGGGGGCGGAGAGACCGATCGCGATCACGGTGAAGATGGTGAAGGACTCCACGGTGGATAGGGCGAGTGCCGCGCCGAGCGCGGGGGCCAGGAAGGGTGCGGCGCAAGGCGTCGCGGCCACGGTCGCCAGTGCGCCCGTCAGGAAGGACCCGAGGAGGCCCGACTTCGACTGGAGCTGGGAGCCGATCCCGGTCGCCGTGAGGCCGAACTCAAAGACGCCGCTCATGTTGAGCGCGAAGGCGAGCATCGCCGCCGCCAGGCCGAACACGAAGGTCGGAGACTGCAGCTGGAAGCCCCATCCGAGCTGGCTCCCCCCGGCCCTCAGGACCGCGAGGATCCCGGCAAGCACCCAGAACGAGACCAGGACGCCGGAGGTGAACACAAGGCCGTGCAGGGTGACCTTCTTCCGGTCTGAGCCAGCCTGGTTCACGAATCCCAGGATCTTGATCCCGAGCACCGGAAACACGCAGGGCATCAGGTTTAGGATCAGGCCGCCGATAAACGCGAGGGCGAGGGTGCCGATGAAACCGCCTGGCGCCGGAGCGGGCGGCGCAGCCGGGGACGCCGCGGTCGGCGCCGCGGACGCTCCAAACGCCACATCCACGCTCAATCCAGGAAGCGAACCGTCGGGGCGCCAACCCTGCTTGGAGGTGACGACACCCTTCAGGCGCTGCAGATCATTCGGTCCGTCCGCGGCGACCGGGAGGGTGAGCGTAAAGCCTCCCCTGCCGTCGCTCTCGACCTTCTGGGGAAGGTCGCTCGAGATCGTTCCGTCCTCCGAGAAGAAATGGATCCCGCCGGGCGCGATGCCGAAAGCCGCGCCCGTGGTCCCGACCTGGAGGACGGCCTCCTTCAGCCCGCGGGTGGCGGAGACGAGCCACAAGGGATCCGAGCCGGGGAGCTGGGATAGCACGGCGCGAATCCTGGACCCGTAGACGGGATCGGGAAGGGGAGCCTCCGCCTTGACCGGCAGCGTGAGCGAGAGCTTGGCGCTCCCGGGAACGCACTCCTCCTGGCACATGAGCCATTCCGCCGAGACCGGGAGCTCCACCGTGGTCCCCGTCTTCAGGTCGGCAGGGGGCGTGAGCCTCACCGGCAGGAGCAGGTCGCCGTCGTACCCGTTGCCGATGACATTGCCGCGCGTGTCGAGGAGCACCGAGGGCGCCGGCCACTGGATATCGCCGGCGGTCCAGCCGGCCGGCAGGTTCCACTTGAGCGTTGTCGGGAGCCCCGTGCCGGGATTGACCCAGTAGGTGTGCCAGTGGGGCTTGTGGACAAAATGGACGGCGACGGTGAAGGGCGTGCCGGGCTGGACCGATGACTCCGCCGACACAAGGGAAGCCGCAACCTGCCCGCGGGCCGGGGCAAGCACTGCAAGGAGCCCGAGGACAGCAAAAACGGGAAAGGCTGGGCTTGGCTTCATGGTGGGTTAAAGGACCGCAGAAAAGGCGGAGTGTGCCTCCAAAGGGCGGGCCCGCAAGCGCTCAGCCGCTTTTCGCCCCGGCCGCGATCCACCTTTCGATCGTCTGTATCTCCTCGGGAGTGAGGGGCTTGTCGCCATCGCTCGGCATGGAGTCGTCGTCTGTTGGGGGAAGGCGGAGCCGGCGGATCAGGTCGCTCTTCATGGGATTGCCGGGGTTGACCACGGGGCCATCGTCGCCCCCGCGCATCAGGAGCGCATACGAATCCAGCCTCAGGCCGGCCTTGTGCTTCTCGGGCCTGTGGCAAGAGACGCAGCTGCGGAGGAGGAGCGGTTCCACGTGAACCGCGTAGAACGCCGGGTTTTCGGGATTCACGCTTCGAAGGCCCGCCTTGGGAGCGGGGGCGACCGCCGTCGTCAGAGCCGCGGACACCTGGGCCTGGGGCAGGCCAAGCCATGACCTGAGGCGCGCCGGCATCCTCTCGGTCAGGAAACCGTCCCCGTGGGTGATCGAGCCCCCGCCGTCCGCGGTCCACACCATAAGCCCCAGCGTGGCGACGAGCAGGGCAGGGTAGAGCGCGTTCGCCCGGCCGCGCGCCCAGGTGGCCGCGGCGCACACGGCTGCGAGCATGACGCCGCCCCAAAGGTGACGCGTGACGTCGTGGCCCCGGTAGCCGCCGCTCCAGGCCAGTAGCCACCCGTCAAAGGCCGCCGCGAATGCCGCGGCGGCTGCGACTGCGAGGACCCAGCCGGCGGCCGAGCGCAGGTGCACCCAGGCCGGGCGCCGGCCCGCGAGTTCGAGGAACGGCACGAGGAAGATGAAGGCCACGGGACCGTGGACCAGGAGGGGGTGAAACCGCCCGAGGAATTGCCCAAGGTCCCCATGCTCGTGCCCATCCGGCGGGAGGCGCTTCACGAGGAGGACCAGCGCGGTCCAGAACCCGGCTGCGAGCCACGCGCCGACGGCGCCCAAGTCTCGCTTCCTTTCAACCGGCTCTGTTCGGGATCCGTTGGGCATGGGCGCTATTTCGGGGCCACGATGGGCGACCGCATCCTCGGGAGGCAAACCAACAAGTGCCCTCCAGGGGGGCGCGATGATCTGGAGCGTTCCATCCTTGCCCGTGGCCCCCCGGGGGCCGGGTAGACGCCGTAGGCGCCGGGGAAGGTCGCGGCGCCTGCCCGCGCGCTTGCGCGTCGCAGGGTGTTCGGCCAACGTGTCGCGCTTTTCCCCATCCCGCCCATGGCCAGCGCGGCATCTCACCCCCTTTTGAAGACCCTTCGTATCGTCCTGTGGGCGGCCGTCTCCGCTCTCGGCGCGACGAGCATCGCCGTCCTTGCCTGGTCCCGCGGCGAGCAGGTGAGCGCGCTCTGGATGGTCGTTGCCGCCACGTGCGTGTTCGCGATCGCCTACCGGTTCCACTCGGCCTGGCTCATGGCCCGGGTGCTCACGATCGACGAACTGCGGGCCACTCCCTCGGAGACCCACTCCGACGGGAAGGATTTTGTCAGGACCAATCGCTGGGTCGTGTTCGGGCATCATTTCGCGGCCATCGCCGGTCCCGGACCCCTCGTGGGCCCCGTGCTTGCCGCGCAGTTTGGCTACATCCCGGGGTTCCTGTGGATCCTCGTGGGAGCGGTCTTCGGCGGCGCCGTCCATGACAGCGTGATCCTGTTCTGCTCCGTCCGCCGGGGCGGCAGGTCGCTCGGCCGGATGGTGCGCGACGAGGTCGGCCCGTTCGCGGGCCTGTCGGCCCTGGTCAGCATCACGGCCATTTCCATCATACTCCTGGCCGTCCTGGCGCTCGTCGTCGTGAACGCGCTCGCCGAGTCGCCCTGGGGCGTCTTCACGATCGCTTCCACGATGCCCATCGCCCTCCTGATGGGCTTCGCGCTCCGGTCCGGCGGCCACAACCGCAGGCTGCTCGGCTGGGTGACCCTTGGGGGAATCGTGGCCCTGGTGGCCGCGTCATGGGGCGGCCAGTTCATCGGCGGCTCGCCCCTTGAGGGGGTCCTTTCGCTCAGGGCGACGACCCTGGCCTGGTGGATCATGGGCTACGGCCTGGTGGCCTCGGTGGTCCCCGTCTGGCTCCTCCTGGCTCCGCGGGACTACCTGAGCACGTTCATGAAGATCGGGACCATCGCAGCCCTGGGCCTTGCGATCGTGGTCCTTGGCCCCCACCTGAGGATGCCTGCGCTCACGAAGTTCATAGACGGCACCGGGCCGGTGTTCGCGGGGCCTGTGTTCCCCTTCTGTTTCATCACGATCGCGTGCGCGGCCGTGTCGGGCTTCCACGCCATCGTGTCCTCGGGCACGACGCCCAAGCTGCTGGCCGGCGAGCGCGACATCCGGACGATCGGCTACGGGGCGATGATGACGGAGATGTGCGTCGGCATCATGGCCATCATCGCCGCGTGCGCCCTTGAGCCCGGGCAGTACTTTGCGATCAACATGAAGGGCGACGCGGTGGCCGTGACCCAGCAGGTCTCCGCGCTCGGCTTTCCGGTGACCTCCTCCGGCATGGCGGCGCTCGCCGCAAGCGTGGGCGAGAAGACGATGATGGGACGCGCCGGGGGCGCGCCCACTTTCGCGCTCGGGATGGCCCGGATGCTGGCCGGCGCGTTCCGCGGGAAGGCGGCGCTCGCCGTGTGGTACCACTTTGCGATCATGTTCGAGGCGCTCTTCATCCTCACCACGATCGACGCGGGCACGCGGATCGGAAGGTTCCTGGTCCAGGACATCCTGGGCCTCATGTGGAAGCCTCTCGGCGACACCCGCTCATTTGCCGGAAACCTGGGGGCGACCGCGCTCTTTGTCGGGGCCTGGGGCTGGTTCCTCTACCAGGGGGTGATCGACCCGCTCGGCGGCATCAACTCGCTCTGGCCCATTTTTGGCGTGGCCAACCAGCTTCTGGCGGTCATCGCGCTGGCGCTTGGGACAACCGTGCTGATCAAGATGGGACGTGCGCGGCACCTGTGGGTCACGCTCGCCCCGCTCGCTTGGCTGCTGGCCGTCACGATGACGGCGGGCTGGATGAAGATCTTCAGCGCAGACCCGCGCCTGGGATTCCTTAGCGCCGCGGCTGCGGCCTCAAGTCCCCATCAGGCGCTCAACGCCCGCGTGGACGCGGCCGTCACCGCGGTGTTCCTGATCCTGACCGTGGTCGTCGTCCTTGCGAACGCCCGCGTGTGGGTGCTCCTCCTCGCGGGCAGGCGTGCGCCCGACCTTCGCGAGGAGCCGTTCGTTCCGTCGAGGCCCGTCGATCAGACCTCGTAGGCGGGAAGGACCTTGTCCACCCGAACCTTGTCGAGACGCGCGTAGGTCGGCACCCCGGCGTCCTGCGGCAGAACGACCTCGCCCTGGATCAGGGGTTGGGCATAGCGCAGGAACTGGAAGTTCATGCTGACCAGGTCCTCGTTGATCCATTCGCGCGGAAGCTTCTTGGTGCCGTTGGCGATCTCGCTCAGGGGAGCCAGGCCGGTCTCGACCGTGTAGTGCTCGGTGTCGCCTCGTACCAGCGTGACCATCTTGTCGGTCTCGCCTGCGATGGCTGCGCGAACCGCGGCCTGCCCGGCGAGGAACGCCTCGTCGACGTCCGTCTTTGATGCGAGGTGAGCGGCCGCACGCTGGATGAGACCAGGCTGGGCGACGCGGACCTTTGCGGTCGGGATGCCGGTGGCGATGATCTCGCCCAGGGCCTCGCCCGCTCCGCCCAGTTTCGCGTGGCCGAAGGCATCGGTGGCTGAGTCAGCTGCAAGGTAGTTGCCATCGGCGTCGACCAGCCCCTCGGCGACCACGATCAGGCAGAACTTCTCCCGCTTAAGGACCTTGCGGACGTCCTCGAGGACCTTCTCCTGGTTGAACGGGATCTCGGGAAGGAGGATCAGGTGCGGCGGGTCGTGGGGATGGTCCCTGCGCTTGGCAAGGGCGGTTCCCGCTGCGATCCAGCCGGCGCTCCTGCCCATGACCTCGACGATCGAGACCAGGTCGCCCTGGCCCATCGCCTCGTTGTCGCAGGCGACCTCGCGGACGGTCGTCGCCAGGTACTTGATCACGCTGCCGTAACCCGGGCAGTGGTCGGTGCCGGTAAGGTCGTTGTCGATCGTCTTCGGCACGCCAATCACGCGCAGCTCGTAGCCCTGCTGCTGCGCGAGCTTCGAAATCTTGTCGGCGGTGTCCTGGGAGTCGTTGCCCCCTATGTAGAGGAAGTAGCGGATGTTGTGGGCCTTGAAGACCTCCAGCACGCGCTCAAAGTCCTGCTGCTTCTTGAGCTTGTAGCGGCAGGTGCCGAGGGCGGCACCCGGAGTGTGGCGGAGGGCGCGGACCTGCTGCTGCGACTCCGAGGCGAGGTCGACCAGGTCCTCCTGGAGGATGCCGAGGACGCCGTTCAGGCCGCCGTAGATCTCCTCAATGGCCTCGTGGTTGAGAGCCTCGGCCACGATGCCGGCCAAGCTAGCGTTGATGACGGAGGTCGGACCACCAGATTGACCCACCAGAATGTTTCCTACGAGTTCAGCCATTTGAAAAGTTATAGAGGATTATCGGGACAGTGAGGGTCCACTAAGGCGCAGCCCCGAGGGGTGCGCAATTGAAAAGTTCGGACGGGCCCCAAAACACGTCAGAGCAGGCGGGCCGGACGGTAAACCGCCGAGCCCTTGATGCGTTTCGCGAGTGGTTTAACCTCCGCGACAAACACATCCACCTGGTTGGGGGCCGCCCCCACAAAGCGCGCGCTTTCCGCGAGGATGGCCTGAAGCGCCTTTTTTCCTAGGCCGACCCGTCGGTCCCCCGCGATCCGGTCCAGGAGGTCCGGTCCCTCGGATCCCGAGCGCATCGCCTTAATGGCCGCCAGGGCATGCTCCTTGATCGCCTCGTGGGCCGTCTCGCGGCCCGCACCGCGCTTCACCGACTCCATGAGGATCGTGGTCGTTGCGAGGAAAGGCAGGTTGCGCTCGTTCTCCTGCGCGATCGCCGATGGGAACACCTCCATCTGCTCCAGGACGGTGAGGAACGTCTCGAGGCTCCCGTCGATCGCCAGGAATGAGTCGGGGAGCGCCACCCTCCGGACCACGGAGCAGGACACATCGCCCTCGTTCCACTGGTCCCCGGCGACCGTGCCCATCATCGTGACGTAGCCGCCCAGGATGGTCGAAAAGCCGCAGATTCGCTCGCAGTTGCGCGCGTTCGCCTTGTGGGGCATCGCGGAGGACCCGACCTGTCCCTCCTGGAAACCCTCGGTCAGGAGCCCGGCGCCCGCCATCAGGCGAAGCGTCGTCGCGAAGCTTGCGGCCGCGGCCCCGGTCTGGTGCAGCGCCGAGACGACATCGAAATCGAGCCCTCGCGGGTACACCTGGCCCACATTGCTCAGGGAGGCCGGGATGCTCAGGTGCTTGAGCACATGGTTCTCCAGGTCGGCCACCTTGTCGGCCCTGCCGCCGAGGAGCGTCAGCTGGTCCAGCTGGGTGCCGACGGCGCCCTTCAGGCCCCGCACCGGGTACCGTCCAATGAGCCCGTCCAGGCGCTCGAGGGCGATCAGCAGCTCCTGCCCGAACATCGCGAGCCGCTTGCCGAGCGTCGTCGGCTGGGCGGGCACGTTGTGCGTGCGGGCCGTGATCATCAGGTCGCGGTGCTCCTCCGCGCGCCTCGCCAGCACGATCAGGGCCGCCGCAACCTTCATCCGGACGAGCTTGAGCGACTGGAAGATCTGCAGCTGCTCGACGTTCTCGGTCAGGTCGCGGCTGGTGAGGCCCAGGTGGATGAACTGGCGCTTCGCCAGCTCCGAGAACTCCTCGATCCGCGCCTTCACGTCATGCAGCGTCACGCGCTCCCGCTTTGCGATCGATTCCAGGTCGATCTTGGACTTCACCTTCTCGTAGTCCCGGATCGCCTCCGCCGGTATGGGGACCCCGAGCTCCCGCTGCGCCTTCATGACCGCTATCCAGAAGTCCCGCTCAAGGAGGACCTTCCCCCGCTGCGACCAGATGTCCTTCATGGCAGCCGACGCGTAGCGCTCGGCCAGGACGTTGGGGAAGGTCTCGCGGGGTGCGGGTTCGGGGGGCTCGTTCACGGCAAGCCGCCGAGTAAAGCCCGCGCGGCGTCGAACGCCACTGGAAAAGCAAGCCGGCCCCGTCAGGCCGCGCTCGCCTTGGGGGCGGGGGCGGCCAGGCAGCGCACGGCCAGGTCGCGCAGCACCTCCTCCTGCTCGTCGGGCCTGCGGATGATTTCCTCGAACGCGTTGATGAACTCGCGCTGGTTGTCGATCAGGCGCCGCAGGTTCGGGAGCGGCCCCGACCCCGCGAGCTTGCCCAGGTACCAGGGATTCTGGGTAAACACGTTATAGGAGCTCTTCTCGGCCGCTGCGTCCCCGTATTTCGGGGCGTGCGCCGCTGCGGCCCGCTGCAGGCCGTCCACGCCCCGGGGCCCGACCCGGGCGTCGCCTGCATCCACGAGCGCCCGCACCTGGGTGAGGATCCGGTTGCGGTTCTGGAGGGCCGCGAGCACCGGACGGGCGTCGCCGCCCGCAAAAAAGTGCCTTGTGAGTGCGGCCAGGGTCCACTGGAGGTCGCCGCTGAAGAACGCGTCCGCCGTCTCGAAGAAGTCCCCCTGGGCCGCGTTGGGCGAGAGGTCCGCGACGCTCGCCTCGTCAATCACGGCTCCCTCGGCCGCATGCGTGGCGAGCTTGTGCACCTCCTCGACCAGGAGGCGCGTATTGGCGCCCACCTTGGCCAGGAGCAGCTCGAGGGCGCCGGGGCCGAATGTGACCCCGATGGCGCGGGCCTCCGCCTGGACCACGGCGGCTAGCCCGTCGGCGTCCTCACCCCCGTCGGCGAGCGCAAAGTCGGCGCTTTTCTCGCACCACTTCGGAAACGAGCGCCGGCGGTCCACGGGTGCCGCCGTGATGAGGACAGCCGTCTCCTCCGGGTTCACGGTCTGGAGAACCCCCTGCAGGTCCTCGACGCATTTGAGGGTCGTCTCGGCCTTGCCGGTCACGGTGTCGGCCAGGAAGTTCACATCCTTCAGCCACACGACGCGGCGGCCGCCGAACATCGGGACGGTCTGGACCGCCTCCCGGAAACGGTTCACGGCGGCCTCGACCTCGTCCACGTTGGCGGCGAATCCGTTGACGATTTCCCGCGAGAACTCGTCCGCCGTGTCACCCGCGAGCTCCTCGAAGCGCTTCTTGCCCATGCGGCCCACAAGGAAGTCGTCCTGCCCGCAGATGAAGGAGAAGGTTCGGGGGGCGGCGGGCATGGCTCCGGGATTCGAGGGGAAGCCCCCGTGATGCTCAATTTAAAACCGGATGGGTTTTCCTTGCGGCGCGCAGAGACTTGCGTGGAAAGCCCTTACCCCGTAGGTCCTGCGCGTGAGTCCATCGGCCCCGCCCCCCTCTCCCAGCGAGAAATCATGGCGATACGACCTTGCCCTCCTGGCGGTGCTTTTCGGGGCCCTGTTCGCCTGGAGGCTCGGAAGCGCGCCGCTCCTGAACCCCGATGAGGGCCGCTATGCCGAGGTCCCCCGGGAGATGGTGGCCAGCGGCGACTGGATCACGCCCCGGCTAAACGGGGTGCCCTACTTCGAGAAGCCCCCGCTCATGTACTGGGCCGTGGCCGCGTGCGAGGCGGCCTTCGGCCCCAGCGAATGGTCCGTGCGCCTGGCCCCGGCGCTCTTTGGCCTGGCCGGAATCCTCGGGACCTATGCGGCGGCGAGAAGGCTCTACGGCCGCGACGCCGGGTTCTGGTCGGCCGTGGTCCTTGGGACGTCGCTCCTCTACCTGGCCCTGGAGCACATCGTGACGCTCGACATGGCGGTCTCGGTGCTGATGAGCGCGACCCTCTTCTGCTTCATCCTCGGGATGAGGGAGCCCCTTGGGATGACCCGCCGGTGGCTCTTCTATGGGCTCTATGCGAGCGCGGCCCTCGCGACCCTCACCAAGGGCCTGATGGGTTTCCTGGTCACGGGGGCCGTCATGTTCCTTTGGGTCCTTCTCCTCAAGCAGTGGCGGCGGCTCTGGCCGCTCTACCTGCCGAGCGGTGTCCTCATCTTCCTCGGGATCGCCGCTCCCTGGCATTTCCTCATCGCGGGCCGCAACCCCGGCTGGGCCCATTTCTACCTGATCTATGAGCATTTCCAGAGGTACTCGGACAAGAGCCACGGAAGGTTTGAGCCCTTCTGGTTTTTCGCCCCGATCCTCATCCTGGGCCTCTTCCCTTGGACGGGCTTCCTCTGGGCCTCGTTCCGCGACGCGCTCGCCGGCGGCTGGTCCCGCCGAAGGGAGAACGCCGAGGCATGGTTCCTCGCGATCTGGGCGGGGTTCATCTTCCTCTTCTTCAGCTATTCGAAGTCGAAGCTGATCCCGTACATCCTGCCGGTCTTCCCCGCGGTCGCGGTCATCGTGGGCCGGTGGCTCTCCCTGACCCTCTCCTCGGAGAACGCCTTTGCGCGGATGAAATCAGGCCTCCGGGTCTTCGGCTTTTTGTGCGGGCTCCTTGCGGCGGCGCTGTGCGTGGCCGTGCTGAAGCCCGGCCTTATCCGGGATCCGGCGCAGGCCGTCGAGCTCAGGCCCTACGCCTACGTGCTGGCCGCGATCCTCTGCGTGGGGGGCCTAAGGGCCATGATCCAGCGGAGCGTGGCCGCGGCGCGCGGCGCCGTGACCGCGATGGCGCTGACGCTGGTGTTGCTGGTCGGGATTCTCCTCTTCGCCATGCCGATCATCGACACAAGGAGCACCAAGGGCCTTGCCGAGACGGCCCGTGGGGTCGTGAGGCCGGGCGACCGCGTCTTTCTCTACCACGGGTTCTTCCACGATTTCACGTACTACACGGGCAGCCTGGTCGGCCTGGTGAACTACACGGACGAGCTTGAGCTCCAGTTCCTTGACCCTGCGGACAAGGCGGCACGCTTCATAGATGACGCGGACTTCCGCAGGCAATGGGAGGGGCCCCGCCGGGTCTTCGCAGTCGCCAAGATCCGGGACGCAGCGGAGCTCTTTGCGGATTCGTCCTTCCACTACCACCTCCTGGCCACCGGGCCCCACCACTATCTTTTCAGCAACCAGCCTTGAGGATTTGCTGTCAGGCCCCAAGTATCCCATCCGCAATGCCTTTGCCCGCAACCGCAACCCCCCCGAAGCCCGTGGCGCCTTTCCTGCCATTCACGCGGCCGACGATTGACGACGCGACCGTGGCCGGCGTGGCCGAGGTGCTCCGCTCCGGATGGCTCTCCTCGGGGCCCCAGGTGAAGGCGTTCGAGGCCAGGCTCTCCGAGTACTTTGGGGGCAGGCCGGTCCGGGCGTTCAACTCCGGGACCTGCACGATGGAGATCGCGCTCCGGATCGCCGGGGTGAAGGAGGGCGACGAGGTGATCACGACTCCGCTCACCTGGGTCGCAACGTCCAACGTGGTCCTCGAGGTCGGCGCCAAACCCGTTTTTGTGGACATCGATCCGGTGACGCGGCTGATAGACCTGGAGAAGGTCGAGCGCGCGCTTACGAAGAGGACCCGCGCGATCATCCCCGTCGACCTGTCGGGCCTGCCGGTCGACCGCGACAAGCTCCATGCCCTCGCGGGCCGGCACGGGCTCCGCGTGGTCGAGGACGCCGCCCAGTCCTTCGGGAGCACCTGGAAGGGGAAGAGGATCGGCTCCTTCGGCGATTTCGTCTCCTTTAGCTTCCACGCGAACAAGAACATCACCACCTCCGAGGGAGGATGCCTCGTCCTGAACGACGAGCGCGAGGCCAAGCTCGCGGAGCAGTACCGGCTCCAGGGCGTCGTGAGGACCGGCCACGACGGGATGGAGGTCGAGCTTGTCGGGGGGAAGTACAACATGACGGACATCGCGGCGCGGATCGGCCTGGGCCAGCTGCCGCACCTGGAGGAGTTCACGGCGAAGCGCCGCATGCTCGCCCGCGCCTATTTCGAGGCTTTTGCAAGGCCCGAGGTCAGCGCCCTTGGCCTAGGGCTTCCCGTCGCCAATTTCGAGGACACCAACTGGCACATGTTCCAGGTCATGCTCCCGCAGGAGCGGCTCGTGGCGCGCAGGTCGGTGATCATGGAGGCGCTCCACGCCGAGGGCATCGGGACGGGCGTGCACTACCCGGCCGTCCACCTCTTCAAGCTCTACCGCCAGATGGGCTGGAAGGACGGGGACTTCCCCCACTCGGAATACGCCGGCCGCAACATCCTGACCCTTCCCCTCTTCCCCGCGATGGGCGCCTCCGACGTCGCGCGGGTCGTGCGCTCCCTCGCAACCGTCCTCGAAAAACATCTTAAAGCATGAGCACGGCACCCGAACTGTCCGTCGTCATCCCGGTCTACAACGAGGCGCTCAACCTGCCGCTCCTCTTCTCGAGGCTGTACCCGGTCCTTGACGGGCTTGGGCGCAAGTACGAGGTGATCTTCACCAACGACGGGAGCGCCGATGCGTCGCTCACGCTCCTGAAGGCGCAGTTTACCGCCCGTCCCGACGTCACCCGGGTCATCGACTTCAACGCGAACTACGGCCAGCACATGGCGATCATGGCGGCGTTTGAGCGCGTGCGCGGCCAGGTGATCGTGACGCTGGACGCCGACCTGCAGAACCCGCCTGAGGAGATCCCGAAGCTCCTGGCGCTGATCGACGCGGGACACGACTACGTGGGCGGCTTCCGGATCAACCGGAAGGACAGCCTCTTCAGGACCGTGGCCTCGCGGGTCATCAACGGCGTCCGCAAGAGCACGACCTCGATCGAGATGACGGACCAGGGCTGCATGCTGCGCGCCTACAAGCGCCCGATCATCGACGCGATCGTGCGGAGCGGCGCGAACAACACCTTCATTCCCGCCCTGGCCTACAGTTTCTCGGGCAACCCGACCGAGGTGGGCGTGAAGCACGAGGAGCGCCACGCCGGGATCTCGAACTACTCCCTCTACATGCTGATCCGGCTCAATTTCGACCTGATCACCGGGTTCTCCCTGGCCCCGCTGCAGATCTTCACGATGATCTCGATGGGGTGCGCCGTCGGCAGCTTCCTGCTCATGATCTGGCTTGCGCTGCGCCGCCTGATCGTGGGCCCGGAGGAGGGGGGGCTCTTCACCCTCTTTGGAATCCTCTTCTTCCTAATCAGCGTCACGATGGTCGGCATCGGACTGATTGGCGAGTATGTCGGCCGGACCTATCAGGTCGTGCGGGTGCGGCAGCGCTACTTCGTTCGCGAGATGTTCGAGACCCCGGAATAAGCCGGATTCCGCGCGCGTGCCCGCCCCACGGATACTCTTTTTCGGCTACAGCGAGGTGGGCTACGAATGCCTTTCGCTGCTCCTGGAGCGCGGCGACAACGTGGTTGCGCTCATCACCCACCAGGACAATCCGAGTGAGAAGATCTGGTTCAAGACCCCGGCGGTGGCCGCCCGGGAACGGGGGCTCGAGGTCCACACGCCGGAGCGGGTGGGCACCCCGGAGTGGATGGAGCGGATCGCCGCAATGCGCCCGGACCTGATCCTCTCGGTCTATTACCGCAACATGATCGGCATGAAGGTTCTTGGGCAGGCGCCGCTTGGCGCCTTCAACATGCACGGATCCCTCCTTCCCAGGTACCGCGGCCGCGCGCCGATCAACTGGGCGGTCCTCCACGGCGAGCCCCGGATCGGGATGACGCTCCACCGGATGGTGAAGGAACCCGACGCCGGGAACATCGTCGACCAGGAGGGCGTGGACATCGGGCCCAGGGACACGGCCGAGCAGGCGTTCCGCAAGGTGTTGCCCTGCGCGCGAAAAGTGCTCGCCCGCCAGATCGACCGGCTCCTCGCGGGAACCGCGTCCGAGACGCCCCAGGACGCGTCCCAGGCCACGTATTTCGGGGGGCGCAAACCCGAGGATGGGCGGATCGACTGGAGCCGCTCCTCGCGGGAGATCTTCAACCTGGTGCGCGCCGTCACCGATCCCTATCCGGGCGCGTTCACGGACCTGGGCCCCGCGCGGCTGATGGTGTGGTGGGCCGAGCCGGAGTCCCCGGCGACCCTGGAGCGAAGGGGCAGGCCCGGCGAGGTGCTCTCGGTTTCGCCGCTTGTGGTCGCTACCGGGGACGGTGCGCTCGAGATCACACGACCGGAATGGAAGGGCGCGGCCCCGGGCCTTTCATTGGGCCAGATCCTCGGCTAGCCCGGGGCGCTTTTCGATCGTTTCCGCAGCGGAGCGTCCGCACACACTCGGCAATGTCACCGTCGCCGCACGATCCAAAGGGTCGCCGCCCTGCCCCCGGCGACGCCCTCGCGCGCGGGGTGGGTGACCAGGTCCGGCGGTTTCTGGATTTCATAGTCCAGGAGCCCTCCGAGGAGCTCTCCGCGATCACCGAGAGCAACAAGAGGAAGATCGTCGGCGAGATCCTCTCCGATGTCGCCGAGAACGTGGCGAAGCAGGAGCCCGTGCTTGGCGTCCGGCGGCGCCTCACCAACTTCGCAACGCTCACCGTCATGGACGAGGTGCTCACGAAAACCCCGCAGGAGGCCGGCTTCCCGGGAACCACGGGCATGCTGAGGCCCCGGCTGCCGGAACTCGCCTCGGTCAACCCGCGGCTAAGGGAATTCTTCGGCAGCGGTCGCACCAAGCCCGATGGCGTGGACCAGATGGCGGACCTTCTTCGGGCGCGGGGCATTGTGTTCAACCTCTGGGAGCGCGCCTACAATGTGGCCCGCATCGAGCTCGGGGACTGGGACCGGGACAAGAAGCAGGATTGGTTCGCCCCCTACAAGGTCACCCAGGCGATCCTCTGCGAATTCGCCTACCGGAGGGAGCTCGGGATGCCGTCCAACCTTCCCTCGAAGGACGAACGGGCAGGCGTTTCGGCGGAGTTCATGGCCTACGCCGAATTTGAGAAGGCGGTCCTGGAGGGCCACGGGCAGCCCAGGCTTGTCTGGGAGGGGAAATGGGAGGCGGACCTGGGCCGCCCGTGCCCGTTCAAGGGACGGGAGTTCTAGGCTTCAGGGAGGCCAGCGGCATTCCCGCCTCTGGCGGCGCGCTACGCGCCGCGATGGGCCCGGATCATGGCCTCCACGCTCCGATCCACGTCGGCCTCGGTGGTGGCCCACGAGGAGACGCTGATGCGCATGGCGGTCCTGCCCTGCCAGACCGTGACGCCGCACCAGCAGGTCCCCTCGGCCTGGATCGCCTCGATGACCCGTTTGGTCCGCCCGGCGTCGCCAAACGACACGAGGACCTGGTTCAGGAACACCTCGTTAAGAATCTCAAGTCCCGCTGCGGAAAGCATTGCGGCGAACCGGCGGGCCTGGGCGCAATTGCGCTCGATCATGTCCGCGATCCCCGCGCGGCCGAGCGAGCGGAGCGCAGCCCACACCTCGATGCCGCGTGCGCGCCTCGAGAGTTCGGGCGTGAAGTCCGACGGATTGCGGAATTCGCTCTTCGTCGGGAGGTATTCCGCGGTCACCGCCATCGCTGCCCGAAGCGAGTCGGGGTCGCGCACGAACGCCAGCCCGCAGTCGTAGGGGACGTTGAGCCACTTGTGCGCGTCGGTCGCCCAGGAATCAGCTAGCTCGATGCCTGCAGCGAGGTGCTTGTGGCTGCGTGTTGCGGCAGCCCACAGACCGAATGCGCCATCGACGTGGACCCATGCGCCGTGGGGCTTCGCCCTCCGGCATATCTCCACGAGGGGGTCGAAGGCGCCCGTGTTCACATTGCCGGCTTGGGCGCAGATGATGGTGGGGCCGGCAAGATCCGGGATCTGGTCGGCGCGCATCCGCCCCGCGCCATCAACCGGGACCTTGACGACGCGGCTGCGGCCAAGGCCCAGGATGCCGAGCGACTTGGTGACCGAGGGATGGACCTCGTCGCCGACGACCACGGTGATCGGCGGCGCGCCGAAAAGGCCGTTCGCCTCGACATCCCATCCCGCCTTTGCAAGGACACTGTGCCGGGCGGCCGCCAGGGCGCAGAGATTGGCGACCGTGGCGCCTGTGACGAACGAGCCCACGCACGCCGGCGGCAGTTCCAGGAGCTCGAGAAGCCAGCGGAGCGCCGTCTGCTCGATGTAGGCCGCGCTTGGCGTCGCCCGGAAGAGCGCGCTGTTCTGGTCCCAGGCGCCCGCGAGCCAGTTGGCGCCCAGGGCAACGGGAAGGGACCCGCCGATCACGAATCCGAAAAAGCGCTGGCCTGCCATCGCCGTTGTCGCCGGGGATCCGATCTCGTCGAGAAGCCTCAGGGTCTCCGCCGGATCGCTCGGCCGAGGGGGCAGCGGCTCGTCGAAGGACTTCAGGTTTTCCACCGCCTGCGGGGTGGGGGCCACGGACCTTGAATCGAGGTTCCCGAGGTAGGCTATCGCGCGCCGGGATGCATCGTTGAGGGTGTCTTTCATCGTGTTTCCTGGGGGGTCATGCCTTTCGCGGCGTTTTCTCCGAGGTAATCCTGATCACCTGGTAGGAGCAGGGAACCGTGCCCGTGTTCCTCATCGTGCGCTCGTCGTTCGGGGCCACGTAATACAGCGAGCCGGCGCCCATGACGCGGGTGGTCCCGTTCAGCGTCGTTTCGACCGCACCAGACTTGACGATAAACAGCTCGTCGCCCGGATCGCGGTTGCGCGGCGTCGTCGCCTGCCCGGGACTGAGCGTCGTGATGTGGCTGTCGAACCTGAGGAACGTGAGGGTGGGGGAGTCGATCAGGTCGGCGTGAAATCCTGGCTTAAAGTTGGCCGCGGCCACGCGGTCGCAGTCCACGACGCAAGAGCGCAGCATCGTGGGGGGCGCCCCCTCGGCGGCTGGCCGGTCGCTGACCGTGTGGACGGCCTGGGTGACAAAGTTCACCACGTAATAGGTCGCAAGCGACGGCCCCACGTTGGTCAGGTTGTGCGCGTCGTTGGAGGCGAAAAAGACCATCGAACCGGGACCGGCGCGCTGGGCCTTTCCATTGATCGACACCTCGACCAGACCCTCTTTGATGATGAGGATCTCCTCCCAGGGATGCCGATGGGGGGTGTGCGATGCCAGTCCGGGCCTAAGCCGAGTGACGTGGATTTCCAGTTTCTCCAGTGTCGGGGTTGGGGCGTCGAAGATCGGGCAGAAAAGCCCCACGGGGCTCGGTCGGAAGGAGAGCGTGTCCCAGTCGACAAACGTTGAACCGAGCGGAACCGATCGTGCGGGGGGTGCATAGGCAAGCGTGACGGGCTGGGCCGCCAAACGGCCTGCAAACACAAGGCTTATCGCTGCGAACAGGAATCGGGGCAGGATTCTCATGGGGGGTGGCACCTCGGCGCGTGAACGCATTCCAGCAGCGAACGAGTGCGAGTCCACATCCTTTGGCGCCGACTTGACGGGCTGTCGCCGCGCCAAATTTCCCGGAACGTACAGGGCGCAGGGCCTAGGCGGCGTGGAAGGTGACCCGTTCGTCCAAGGGCACCCGAGTGGATTGCGGTGCGGCGCCCTCCTTCGAGTACCCCAGATAGACGAGGCCCAGGGGCATGTGCCTACTGTCCAGGCCGAGCCACGTTGCAAACTCAGGGTGGCACGCCACGGGGGGCGTGGACCAAAAGGATCCGATGCCGCGCTGATGGGCCGATAGCATCAGGTTCTGCACGGCGCAGGCGGTGGCGCAAATCTCGTCCGACCGGGAGATCCTGCCCCCGCTTTCCACCAGGGCCGCGACGGAAACACAAACAGGGGCCTGTAGCGGGCCCTCGCGCAGCTTGGCTCTCTTTTCCGGGCGAATCTCGGCCTCGGGGGTCGTCTTGTCGTAGAGGGATTGAAGGGCATCGGCCAACCGAACGCGGCCCGCCCCGGTAAACACGTGAAACCGCCAAGGTTGGGTCAGCCCGTGAGTGGGCGCCCAATGGGCGTCTTCCAGAATCTCTGTCAGCAGCTCGTGGGCGATCCCACGGCTGCCTTCCATGAGTGCCGGTTTGATTGTACGGCGGGTACGGTACGGATACGGGGAGCGCATAAGAGGGTCTGTGGGGCCGAAGCTTCGGGAGGGTGCGGATCAGTGCTTCCCAACCAGGACGATCTTCAGGTCCCTTACACTGAATGCAAAGAGGCGGTGTTCCCCCATTTCGGGGCGAACAGCGGGACGATCGCTGTGGAATCGCAGCACCGTGTCGCCGGGCTCAAGCACGAGTCCGGGAATCCAAGCGTTATTGTCCCGGTCGGGCTTCAGCGGACCGGCCCAGACCACCCCATCGCCTCGGGTCACCGTAACTGTGCGCGGGTCCACGGTTGCGAGGCCAAAACTCACGTCCGCCACGATTCCAAAGGGCTGGGGGTTATGGATGGAAATCGAGCTGTCACCCGAGCTCCACCGCCAATAATCCTCCGTGCGCTTGCCGGGTATCCGCTCCCTCTCTGGCGACCACCAGGTCTGGGACCCATATTCGGCAGCCACGCCGAAGTTGCCTCTCGAGCTGAACCTAAGCGCCCATGGGCCCTCGACCACATAGCAGTCTGAAATCGTGTCCGGCATGGTGGAGCGGAGAAAGTCCGCCGATCCGATGACCCCCAAATTGCCGATTAATAGCACGACCGGCCACCACCGCCCGCGGGGAACGAGGATATTGAACGCCAACGTCATGGGGAGCAGCACCCTAGCCGCCGCCGAGGGATAATCGGCCCACACCGAGTCACCCAGAAACACCATGAGCGCGGCATAACTCGCCCCTAGGCGCCACCAGGAATCCCGCCAGCGAATGTGGACGAGGAAAAACAGAAACTGGGCGAGGAGTCCCAGGAGCACTGCGAAGTCGAACAGGGCCACCGATTGGGGCGTGCGCCCTTCCGCTAGAAGCGTGGCCGTCGCGTCCAGCGCCTTGTGGTAAAACGCCTGGCCAAAGAAGGAAAAATTGTTCGTACCGACGCTGTTCCCTCCGCCGATCCACTTTTCCAAGCAAATAACCCAGAGGACGATGGGTGAGAGGATCATCACGACCTGCGAGAGCCAAAGGATCCATGCCCGAGGGCGTCGGGAATTCGGAATGGTGAGCGCCGAGGCGCTCAGAACGCTCGTGTCCTTGCCGAGACCTGAAACCCCTAGGACCAGGGCCGCCCAGAAGGGACGTTTGGTTTCGATCAGCGCCATTCCGAGGGCGACAAGAAGCAGACTTGGGCCGTCCACGAGGGAGGCCCTCATGCTGAAGACAAGGCCGAACGAAAAAAGGAGAGTGCCCCACCGGAAGAAGTTTTCAAAGGATTGCGGCGGAAACCAGCGCATGAGTAGGGCCGCAAGAATATACCAGCAGATGACGTTCTGCAGGGCATAGGCGTTCAACACCCGAATCGGATCTCCGAAGCCGGCCGCCCAGGCCGTCCAGGCGAAGAGGATCCGGCGGGCCCGGTAGGGAAGGAGGTCCACGGCAGCGTTTAGCTCCGGGTCACCCACGTGCGGGCGAACGGCGATCTGCGCGTACCACTGCCCGTCGTAGCCATGCGAGCCCGGCACCTCGAAATGATTCACCGCCTTCACCTCCGGCAGGAAGACCCTGTGGTTCATCTCGCCGAATTCGATCAGGTAGGTGAACCCCTTCCCCGGGATGTAGTAGTGCGCGACGATCCAGGTGAAAAACAGGGCGACGGTCCCATATGCTAGGCGCCAGAGCACTCGGGAGCTCACAAGCATGCGAAAAATAGCGCCGATCCGCGGCGAGGGGGCAAACCAATCCGCCAGGTCAACCGAGGGAATCGAGATCCTCTCGCTCCCCATCTCAATTGGGGCGGCCCAACAAAAAGGCCGCCGTTTGAAACGGCGGCCTTCGTCATCACAGCAGGAGGGAGAACGGCCGATGGGCGCCGATCCCCCGCCAGCGTGAAAGGCTCGATCAGGTGGGGGCCACCTCGGAGGGCTCGCCCATGGTGGATCCGACCACCGCGGACTCGAGCTCCGGGTAGGCGGTGCCTCCGTGCTCGTGAAGATCCAGGCCCTCGAGCTCGATCTTCTTGGATACCCTGAGGGTCCCGGTCGCCTTGACGGCGTACATGAGGCCCATGGCGCAGACGAACACCGATAGCCCGATGGCTGCGTTGCCGATCACCTGCGCGACCAGCTGGTCGGTTCCTCCGCCGTAGAAGAGACCCCTCACGACGGACCCCGCGGAATTGTCGGCGCCCGTCGTGGTCGGGGCCCCGAACTCGCCGGTGGCGAAGAGGCCGAGGCTTAGCGTTCCCCAGATCCCGGCTGCGCCGTGGACGGGCCAGGCGCCGCAGGGGTCGTCGATGCGAAGGTACTCCAGGAGGTCTGTGGCGAGGATTACGATCACCCCCGCGACCGCGCCCAGGATCAGGGCGCCCAGCGGCGAAACCCAGTAGCACGGGCAGGTGATGGCGACCAGGCCGGCCAGCAGGCCGTTCAGCGTCGCGCCGCAGTCCCATTTCTTGTTGCGCGGGTACACGAAGAAGAGCGCCGCGAGGCCTCCGGTGCAGGCTGCGAGCGTCGTGTTTGTGGCGACACGCGCGATGCCGATCGAGTCCATCGCGGAGAGGGTGCTGCCCGGATTGAAGCCGTACCAGCCGAACCAGAGGATGACCGCGCCCACGGAGGCGATCGTCATGTTGTGGTAGGGCATGGGGCCGCCGCCGTCCCTCTTGAACTTCCGGCCAAGCCGGGGCCCAAGGACAATGGCGCCGGCCAGCGCGATCGAGCCGCCGATCGTGTGCACCACGGTAGAGCCTGCGAAGTCATGGAAGGCGGCGGGATGGATGTTGTTGAGCCAGCCGTCCGGGCCCCAGGCCCAGTGGCCGAAGATCGGGTAGAGGAAGCCGCTCACGCCAATGCTGTACCAGAGGTCGCCCCAGAAGCCGGTTCGGCCGAGCATCGCGCCCGAGGTGATGGTCGAGCAGGTGTCCGCAAATGCGAACTGGAACAGGAAGAACGCGAGGGTCGCGACCCCCGTCGACCCGTAGGTGTCCGGGATATGCTGCAGGAAGTAGTACTGATTGCCTATGAAGCCATTGCCGGATCCGAACATCCACGCGAAGCCGAACGCATAGAAGAGGACGCCGCACAGGCACGTGTCGACGACGCCTTCGAGAAGCACGTTGACGGTTTCGCGTGTCCGGGCGAAGCCTGCCTCAAGGAACATGAAGCCGGCCTGCATGAAAAACACGAGGAAGGCCGTGATCAGCACCCACATGGTATTGATCGCGTTCACGTAAGGCGGGTCGGGCACGACCGCGGGGGCGGCGGCGGGTGCCGCGGGCGCCGGGGTTGATGCAGCCGGGGCGGGGGCCGGCGCGGCGGGAGCTGCTGCCGGGGCTGCGACCGAAGCGGGAGCGGTTTGCGCGTGGGCCTTCGAGCCCGAGCCCACGAAGAACGAGACCGTGAACACGACCAGGAAGCAGACGGCAACCCCGAGCAGCTTTCCGCCGAACAACGCGTAGAAGAGCCTGCGCTCCCGCGGATCCCTCATCTTGGTAATAAACTTGTTGATCATATAGTTTTTGTTGAGTGGCTGTGGTTCTGGATTTTGAGACCGCTGCGGTTTAGGCGACGCGTCTCATGCTCTGTTCGGCAGTTTGTTTCTTTCTGATCATCATTGGGTAGGGTCAGTGCTGTGGGCGGATTCCGTTTGGTGACGGACCTCGGTTTTGGTTGAGTGCGTGGCCTGCGACGAAAAGCAAAGCCTGTGCCACTTAATAAAATCTTAACGCTTAGAATCTATTTCTTAATTCTATTTTAATTAACCTGTTGGCATACAAGCGGCTATGTCGAATCCGCGGACGTTAAATCCGCATTAAGCCAAGCCCACGTCCAACGCAGTTCCTCCCGCTCCAACTAAACCACGCCCCAAAACGCCACGCCTGAATCCCACGACTATGCCTGAACCAACCACCAATACACCGACGATGAAGCCCACCCTGGGCCTCACCGGCCTAACCATCAACGCGATGGCCCTGATCGCGCCCGGCGCGTTCCTATGGCTCACATTCCAGGAACAAGCCCTGTACGGCGCGCCCGCGGCAGGCGCATCGATGTGGTTTGGCATCGTCGCCGCCCTGCTCCTGTGCCTTGCCACGGCGGTGAGTTACGCGGAGCTCTCCAAGCTCTATCCCGGCGCGGGCTCGTCCTACTTCTATGCGGAGCAGGCCTTCCTCTCCAAGAGCAAGGCCTTCAAGTTCGCCCGCATCATGAAGTTTTTCACGGGTTGGGCCAGCCACCTTTACTACTGGGTCTACCCGGGGTGCATGGTCGGCGTCACGGCGATCCTTGCGGGATACCTCCTGAACCAGTTCTGGCCGGACACGTTCAGCTCCAATTACAACAGCCCGCTGTTCATGATCCTGTTCTGCATCGTGTTCACGGTCGGTGTCGGCTACATCGCCTTCCGGGGCGTCACGGGCACCACCGCGGTGAACATGGCGATCAACATCATCCAGATCTCGGCCCTCCTGGTCTTCTCGGTCATCGCGATTGCCTACCGCACGAAGCACGCGGACGGATCGGTCGGCTACCACCTCTCAAACGGGGTCGCCGTCAACTATCAGGTCTTCCAGGATACGGTTAAGGACGACAAGGGAGTCCCCCAGCCGGTGCTTGACGCCAACAACAAGCCCACGGTCGACGACAAGGGCCAGCCCGTCTACCAGATGGCCGACCAGACGGACAAGGACGGCAACCCGGTCCCGGCAGACAAGGATGGCAAGGCCGTCACCGATCCGAAGCTCGCCGCGCCCTTTACTGTGAGCTACCAGATGGCCGACGCCTACTCGACCGACCCGACGACGAAGGTGACGACCTTCAACTTCCACCCGACGGCAAAGTCGGTCATCGGGCCGCACAGCTTCAACTTCGTCTTCATCCAGGCCTGCGTCGCGATCCTGATCCTTGTCGGATTCGAATCCGTGACCGCCATGGGCGAGGAAGCGAAGAACCCGAAGAAGGACATCGGCCGGGCCGTGCTCCTCTCCCTGGTCATCCAGGGCGCGGTGTGCTACCTGATCGAGTACTTCGCGGCGAACTACCTCCTGCACAACGGCTACACGCTGCCGCAGGCATCGGGGTCCGGGGCGCCCATTGGCGACATGATGGTGATCGTCGGGACCTGGCTCTTCGGGAGCTACCAGGCCGGGCGCGCCTTCATGCTCGTGCAGGCCTTCACGGTGTTCCTTGCGCTGATCGGCACCACGCTGGCCTGCCTCTCGACCGGAGCCCGCGTCACCTACGCCATGGGCAGGGACGAGGAAGTGCCCTCGCACTTCGGCCTCCTCCACGGCAAGACGCTGTCCCCTCACCGCTCCATCTGGACGCTCTCGGTGATCTCGATCATCATCGGCATCATCACGGTCTCGATCTACCTCGGTGGCTCGTCCCCGGCGGCGCTGGATAAGCACAACCTGTGGTACAGCTTCGGGATCTTCGCCCCGGAGACCTACGCCAAGCTGCCGAACACGCTCCTGATCATCACCCTGATCAGCAACTTCGGCACCTTCCTGCTCTACATGACGACCTGCATCATCGCGATCGTCGCGTTCCGCGAGCACCACATGTTCAACGGATTCAAGCACCTGGTGGTGCCCGTCTTCGGGTTGCTGGCGAACCTGGCCTGCATGCTCTTCTATCTGATCGGTCCCTGGACCGTGGCGGGGATGAGCGTGAAGGAGCCGTATATCGCGCTTGGCGTGGCCGCCTTGTGGGGCATCTACGGCTGGTACTACTTCGCCAAGAGCAGCAAGGCGAAGGGTAAGGCCATGATCCTCACGGCCAAGCCGGCAGTTTGATTTGACCTGACCGGCCCAAAGAGTTCCATGGCCCCGCCTGCGCGACGCAAGCGGGGCCATTTCTTTTTGCCCAACCCATGCGACTGCGCTACGCCCGAATCACCGACATCGGCCCCACCAGGCCCGTAAACGAGGATTGGCTGGATTTCTGGGAGTCTCCCGACCCCCTGACCCGGGAAAAGCAGGGGAGCGTCGCCGTCCTGGCTGACGGCGTGGGCGGCTACGAGAACGGGGAGGTCGCAAGCCGCACGGCCGTCGATGCCGCGATTAAGGATTTCCAGTCGAGCTCGGGAGACCTGAAGCCCTATGCGCTCCTTAGGAGGATGTGCACGGCCGCTTGCGCCTCGGTGCACGACCGGTCCCTCTCCGAGTTCGGGGGCCAGAAGATGGCGACGACACTCGTGGCCTCCGTCTTCCGGGACGGCGCCGTGTGCGTGGCGAATGTCGGCGACACCCGCTCCTATTTCATCCGCCAGAAGACGATCCGCCGCCTGACCACCGACCATGCGGCCACGTCGGTGCCGGTGAAGCTCGGGATGATGCTCGAGCGCCAGGCCATGGCCAGTCCCCAGCGCAGCGAGCTCACGCGGAGCGTGGGCGCCGAGCCGTTCTGCCAGCCCGACTTTGCAACCCAGCTTCTCCACCACGGCGACTTCGTGCTCCAGTGCACGGACGGGTTGCACGCGTTCGTGCTCGACGAGGAGATGCGCGAGATCATCTGCCGCTCGCACCCGTATGACGCCTGCAAGGAGCTTGTGGCACTCGCGCAGAAGCGGGGAAGCGACGACAACGTTTCGCTCCAGATCATCGAGGTGCGCAACTGGGAGCAGGTCGCGCAGACCGCGCGCTCCAGCATGGACCACGACACGACCCCGAGCAAGAAGGTGGTGGCTGCGGCCGCGGTCGTCACGGGATCGAGCGAGCCGGGACCGGGCAAGGTTTTGGACGGCAGGTTTGAGATCACCGACCTGGTGGCCCGCAGCAACATGGCCTCCATCTTCAAGGCCACGGACCGCAAGACCGGCCAGAGCGTCGCCATCAAGGTGCCCCTGATGGCGCTCGAGAGCGACATCGCGGGCTTCGAGCGCTTCCAGCGAGAGGAGGAGATCGGCGCCCGCCTGAACCACCCGACAATCCTGAAGGTCATCAAGGTCGAGGAGGCAAAGAGCCGGCCTTACCTGGTCATGGAGTTCCTTGAGGGCAAGACCCTCGCCGAGGTCATCAGCAAGAGGAAGACGCTTTCGGAGGGCGAGGCCATCGCTTACGCCAGCCAGATCTGCGATGCGCTTGAGTACCTCCACCAGAACGGCATCACCCACCGCGACATGAAGCCGCAGAACATCATGGTCTGCAAGGACGGCAGCCTTCGCCTCTTCGACTTCGGGATCGCGCGCGTGGAGACGGCCCGCCGCCTCACCTTTGTCGGGCTGACCCCGGCGCTCGGCACGCCCGACTACATCTCACCCGAGCAGGTGAAGGGCAAGCGGGGCGACCACCGGAGCGACATCTACAGCCTGGGAGCGATCCTCTACGAACTCGTAACCGGCGCGACCCCGTTCCAGGGCGAGAGCCCCTACGTGGTCATGAACGCCCGGATCACCGGGGACCCGGAGGCCCCGCGCAAGTTGAACCCGGAGATGAACCCGGCACTTGAGGAAGTGATCCTCCATGCCCTGGAGCGCGACCCGAAGAAGCGCTATCAGAGCGCCGCGGAGATGAAGCGGGAGCTGGACGATTTGGACAAGGTCCAGATCACCCACCGCGACCAGCGCCTGCGGGCGCCGCAGCCGTGGAAGGGCAAGAGCCACACGGCTCTCATGATCGCCGCCATAGTCGTGTTCCAGATAGGCCTCTTCTTTGCGCTGTTCCTGCTGCTCTCGCGCAAGCACCACTGACCGAGACCCCGGGCCTTTCTATTGTCGGGCGGGAGGCCTAGGAGCGGTATTAAGAAAACATTAAGAATTGGGCTGAAATCGGCCTTTTGGGCCCCGATTTGCCCCGAAAGCGGCCGGTTTTGGACGGATTCGCAGCCCCATCGCGTCATCATGGCGAAAAATTCGGAGCGGTTTTGCGTATGGCATCAATGCTGCTATCCCGAGACGCGTGCGATTCTAACACCAATCGCCGAGTGTAACTAACCTCCCTACCGCAGAACACCCGTATGAATAAGAAACTGTATCCTCTGTACCTGTGCGCGCTCTCCCTGTGCGCTGCTACCGCGCGATCCCAGACCGCACCCGCGGCCCCGGCCGCACCGGCAGCCGCTGCTCCGGCTGCTGCCGCTCCTGCGGCCCCGGCCGCGGCGCCGACATCGCCGGTCTCCACGCCCTCGATGGAGGGACCGCTCGCGGTAAACTTGAAGCCCGAGAGCTTCGACGTCCCGGACTTCGGTAAGATCTACGTGTCGGGTGCCGTGACGGCGATCGCGCTTGCGGACACTCCATCGGCCACGGGTGAAAAAGGCGTATATGGTGACTTGAGCAACGCGCAGGTCTTCGTGCAGAAGGTCGACGGGGCGTTCCAGTTCTTCCTGGATGCCGGAACCTATTCGTTCCCGACCGTCGGCGTCACGTACCTGTCGTCCGGAAACACCAACAGCGCCACCTTTGGCGCCCTCCCGGTTGGATTCGTCAAGTACGTCAACGGCAACTTCTCCATCGAGGCCGGAAAACTGCCGACCCTGATCGGCGCCGAGTATGGGTTCACGTATGAAAACATGAACATCTCGCGCGGCCTCCTCTGGAACCAGGAGCCGCTCATCAGCCGCGGGGTGCAGGCCAACTACACCGCGGGCCCGGTCGCCTTCAATGTCTCGTGGAACGACGGGTTCTATTCGGACCGCTTCAACTGGCTCACGGGAGCCGCGACCTGGACGATCAACTCCTCCAACACGCTCGAGATTGTCGGCGGCGGTAACCTCGGAACGACGGACTACGGCACCTCTGCCACGCCCGAGATCCTGAACAACGACAAGGACATCTACAATCTGATCTACTCGTACACGTCCGGCGCATGGACCGCCCAGGCCTACTTCCAGTATGCCGACTCGGGCAATGCCACCGCGATCGGGGTGAAGTCCACATCCACCACGGGCGGCGGCGTCCTCGTCAATTACGCCGTTCCGAACACGAGCTGGAACCTGTCGGCACGCGTGGAGGACATCGGGTCCTCCGGCAGCGCCACCGACGGCTCGGCCAACCTGCTCTACGGTTCGGGGAGCAAGGCCTGGTCCCTGACCGTGACGCCCACCTACCAGTCGGGGGTCTTCTTCACCCGGGGTGAGTTCTCGATCGTCGGGGCCTCCTCGACCACGCGTGGGGACGCCTTCGGAAAGACGGGGTCGAGCACCTCCCAGGCCCGGTTCGCAATCGAGACCGGCATCCTGTTCTAAGCCTCTAGAGTCCGCAAAGCCCGCGCCCCTGCCAGGGCGCGGGCTTTTTTGCGCCCGGGGTGCGCGATGTTCTTTCGTGTCATTTGGGGGATTTCGTGGTTAATCCTTCCGAACACCCATGCCCCTACGCGTCCTCATCCTCGGTGCCAACGGTTTCATCGGCAGCTCGCTCACCCATGCCATCCTAAAGCAAAAGGACTGGGAGGTCTACGGCATGGACGTCGGAGACCACAAGCTCGGCGACTGCCTCGGGAACCCCCGGTTCAAGTTCGTCGAGGGCGACATCACCATTTCCCGCGAATGGATCGAGTACCATGTGAAGAAGTGCGACGCCGTGCTTCCCCTGGTGGCGATCGCAAACCCGGTGCAGTACGTGAAGGATCCGCTCCGGGTCTTCGAGCTGGATTTCGAGGCGAACCTGGAAATCGTGCGCAAGTGCGCGAAGTACAAGAAGCGCATCATCTTCCCGTCGACCTCCGAGGTGTACGGCATGTGCCCGGACCGCGAGCTGAACGAGGAGACGAGCTCGCTGGTCTACGGGCCGATCGAGCGCCAGCGCTGGATCTATGCGAGCTCCAAGCAGCTCCTAGACCGCGTGATCTACGCCTATGGCGTGCGCGACGGGGTCGACTACACGCTCTTCCGGCCCTTCAACTGGATCGGACCGAAGCTCGATAACGTCATGGAGCCAAAGGAGGGGAGCTCGAGGCTCTTCACCCAGTTCATATCAAACGTCATCTTCGAGAAACCGCTGCAGCTGGTCGACGGGGGCAAGCAGGGGCGCTCCTTCACGTTCATCGATGACGGTGTGGACGCGCTCCTGAGGATCATCGAGAACAAGGACGGGAAGGCCTCCCGGCAGATCTTCAACATCGGCAATCCCGGCAACAACGTGAGCGTGGCCAAGCTGGCAAAGCTGATCATCGCCGCGTTCAAGGACTTTCCGGAATACCGGGAGCAGGCCGCCAAGGCGAAGACGGTCGTCGTCTCCTCCGGCAAGTACTTTGGCAAGTATTACCAGGACATACAGAGGCGCGTCCCCTCGATCGCGGCGATCCACAGGCAGCTCGGGTGGAAGCCCAAGGTCGACCTGAAGACCGCGATACGGCTGACGCTCGACTATCACCTGGCGCACAAGGACTACAGCCTCGACTAAGGAGCCATGGCGGTGCGACTTGCGCTGAAGGTTGACGCCGACACGGATCGCGGGACGCGCGTCGGCATCCCGAACCTTGCGGCCGATTGCGCGGAGTTCGGGGCCACGGCCTGCTTCCTCTTCTCGCTCGGGCCCGACCAGACGGGCCGCGCGATCACCCGCATCCTGAGGCCGGGCTTCTTTAGCAAGGTGAGCCGGACCTCCGTCGTGGAGATCTACGGAATCCGCACGCTCCTCAACGGCACCCTCCTGCCGGCCCCGCACGTGGGCCGGCGCAACGCCGACGTCATGAGGAGGGTGCGCGACGCGGGGTTCGAGGTGGGAATACACTGCTACAACCACTACCGGTGGCAGGACTACCTCGACCGCATGGACCTCCAGGCCATCCGGGCCGAGTTCAGCGCGGCCCGGCGGGAATTCACACGCATCTTCGGCGCGGAGTCGCGGACGGCCGGGGCGGCCGGATGGCAGAGCAACGCCCGCAGCCGGGAGGTCTACGACGAGGCGGGCCTCCTGTACTCGAGCGACACGCGGGGTTCGCACCCGTTCTTCCCCCGGATTGGGGATAAGACCTACGCGACACTCGAGATTCCGAGCACGCTGCCGACGCTGGATGAGCTGATGGGCAGGCCTGAGCACCCGGATTCCGCCATTGCATCGCACCTGGTCTCGCTGCTTCGTCCCGACCGGCTGAACGTCTTCACGCTCCACGCCGAGATCGAGGGCATGGGACGTCGCGGGATATTCCGCGAGCTCCTGGCGGCCTGCCGCGACGCGGGTGTCGAATTCGTGAGGCTAGACGAGGCGGCGCGCGCCCTTCTCTCCGTCAGGCAGTCCGTGCCGGTCTGCAACCAGGTGATGGCGCCGATCGAGGGTCGGAGCGGGCTCGTGGCGTCGCAGGCGGCCGCTTGAGGGGGTATGAGGCGCCCCCCATGGATCCCGCGGCATGCCCTGGAGGGCGACATTGCCGCGATTGAGGCGCTCATTTCCCGTTCGGTCAGGGCCCTCCATCGGCCCTTTTACTCGGAGCTGCAGATCGACGCCTCGATCGGGACGGTCTTCGGGGTCGATCGCCAGCTCATCGAGGACCGGTCCTACTTCGTGGTCGAGCACGGAGGGGCGCCGGTCGGGTGCGGCGGCTGGAGCCGCCGGGCGTCGCTCTGTGGCAGTGACACATTCCGGACGGGCAAGGACCCGCTGGTGGATCCGCGCACCGAGCCCGCGCGCGTCCGCGCCTTTTTCGTCGACCCGTCTTGGGTGAGGATGGGCGTGGGCAGCGCGATCTTGGCCCGCTGCGAACTCGAGATTGTCCGGGCCGGGTTTCATCGCGTCATCATCATGGCCACGCTGCCGGGAGAGGCCCTCTACGCCTCGTTTGGGTACCAGGCCGTCGAGCGCTGCGAGGTGGGCATGCCCGGGGGCCTCACGCTGGCCGTCGTCCGGATGGAAAAGGAGATCCTAGGAGGCCCGGTCCAGGCGCCTTAGAAGCCACGCCCCGATTGAGAGGAAGATCAGGTTGGGGGCCCAGAGCAGGAGGTCGGGCCTGTATTCGGGGTGCTGGTCGAGCCACCCGACGACGACGATCAGGAAGTAGTACGCCAGGGCAAGGATCACCGCCACCCCGAGGTTCGCGCTGGTCTCCCGCCTCGAGACCTTGATGCCGAGCGGCACGCCCACGAACGCAAACGCGAACACGGCGAGCGCCATGTTGATCTTGCCCTGGAAGGTAAGCGCGATCTTCAGGAGGGAACGAAGGTGCTGCTTCTCTCCCCCGGCGGGGACGGCCTCGTGCTCGACCTTGTCCTTCAGCGCAACGAGCTCGCCGTAGGTCATCCAGTCCGGCTTCTGGTGCACGCTCTCGCTTCCAAAGTACTTCGAGAGCGAGAGGCGCACCGGGTCGATCTGCCCGAAGGTATTGATCCGCATCGGCTGCGTGAAGTCGTCCAGGGCCTTGTGGTCGTGCTCGTCCACGCGTGCGTTGGCGAGCGTCACGATGAAGTCATTGGTGGCCTCGTCGTACTCGACACGGCCGGACTCGGCGCGGATGAACCGGACAACCCGGCGCTCCGAATCGAGCTGCCACATCCAGAAGTCTCGGACGTTGGAGCCGTCCCGGGAGTCGGCGTCCATCGAGCCGACATAGACCACATATCCCGGGAATTCGCGGATGAACGTCTTTGGTCTCAGGTAGCTGAGCGGGTTCGCGCGGATGGCGATGGCCAGCTCCTTGTGGTACTGGACGCGTGCCCAGGGCATCGACTGGAAGTTCACCCACAAGGCCAGCGCGGTCCCGAGGACGGCCAGGACGAGGGCGGGCCGGGCGATCCGGGGCAGGCTCATGCCCGCCGCGCGCATGGCGGTGATTTCGCTGTCGGCCGAGAGGCGTCCCAGGGTCAGGAGCACGCCGGTGAGCATCCCGAGCGGCAGGGCGTAGTACGCCACGAACGGGATCAGGAGCAGGACAAGCCGCCCAAAGGACATTACCGGGAGCTGGCCCGAGAGCAGGGGGCCGAGCAGGTCGCGGATGATGTTGCCGGCCGCCAGCACGAACGCAAACAGCGCCACGGCGGCCAAAGCCGTCGTGAGGATGCTCCGGAAGATATGCCGGTCCAGGATGTTCAAGCGGAGGCCCTGGCCATCGCGGCGTGCACCGTGCGGATCAAGGTCTCGACGCTGAAGGGCTTGTCCAAGAAGTGGCGGACGCCGTTCGCCGCCACGGCCTCCTTGATCTCCTGGGTGGCAAGCCCGCTTGCCGCGACGATGGGCAAGTCAGGCCGAAGGTGGCGCAGGGCGATTATGGTTCTTCCGCCGTCGAGGCCGGGCATCTGCATATCGACCAGTGCCGCGCTAAATTGTGCCGGGGTGTCCCGCATGAGAGTCACGGCCTCGGCCCCGTCCGCCGCGCCGACGGTCCGGTACCCGAAGTTTTCGAGGGTGCTCCGCATGATGTGGCGCACCGTCTCCTCATCGTCCACGACGAGGATGGTCTCGCCCTTGCCCCTGGGCAGGGAGCCCGAGCTGGGCCGCGCTGCCGTGCCGAGTACGGGGGGTATCTGGGCGACCTCGGCTGTAGGCAGGAATATGGAGAAGGTGGTGCCGACGGATTCAGCCGATACGAACGTGATGAAACCGCAGTGGGACTTCACGATCGACCGCGCCGTGGACAGACCGAGGCCGCTGCCGCGCCCGACGCCCTTCGTCGTGAAGAACGGGTCGAAGATCTGGCCCTTGAGGATGTCGGGGATGCCGCTGCCCGTGTCCGTGACATCGATCCTGACGAACATGCCCGGGACGGCGTCGGGATGAGGCCGGGGGGCCGTGGCGGGGACCTCGGCATTGGATGCGGAAATCGCCAGCCTTCCGCCTGTCGGCATTGCGTCCCGCGCGTTCACGGAGAGGCTCAGGAGCACCTGGTGAAGCTGCACGGGGTCCCCCGAGATAGGGAGCACGTCCGGGGAAATCTGGAAGCTGACGCGGATGGATTTCGGAAGCGTGCTGTCGAGGAAGGTCCTTATGTCCGCGAAGAGGGCGGCCGGCTGGACGGCCACCCGCGGGCCCTCCATGCCGCGGGCGAAGAGAAGGATCTGGCGCACGAGCTCGGCGCCCCGGCGCGCGCTCGCCGCTATCACGTCCAGGAGCTGGCTCGAGTCCTTGTCGGGTTCCTTGTCCGCCAGGAGGTCGCCTGCCATCATGATCGGCGCAAAGACGTTGTTCAGGTCGTGTGCGATGCCGCCGGCCAGCGTGCCTATGCTCTCAAGACGCTGGTTCTGCAGCAGCTGGGACTCGAGCAGCTTGCGCTCGGTGATGTCGGTGATGAACCCCTCGAGCAGCCGGGCCGGTCCGTCGGGCCCCGGCACCGCGCGGCCGCGCTCCCAGACCCATTTCAGCTGGTTCTTTCGTGTGCGGATCCTGTAGGTGATCTCGAAGGCCTCGCCGCGCCCGATGGCGCGCGCGACCACGTCGCGCACGGCCTTCCTGTCCTCCGGGTCAATGACGGCCTCGTAGCTTGTCACCCGGTTTCCGACCAGCGCATCCGGCTCATATCCGGTCAGCTCGAGGCACCCCGCACTCACGAACTCCATGGTCCAGTGGCCATCGTTCACGCAGCGGTAGGCCATCCCAGGCAGGTTGGCGAACAGGGCTACCGAAGCGCGCTCCTGTTCCTGCCGCTCGGCTTCCAGCTTCTTGCGTTCGGTCACATCCCGCTGGATGAACACGGCGTACTCGGTGCCTGTTGAGGGGCTCCTCGTGGTGGAGCCCTCGATCTCGATCCAGAAAGCGGTGCCGTCCTTCCTGTAGTTCAGAAGCTCGGCGCGGATCGGCTTGTGCAGGGAAAGCGCCTCCTCGATGCGCTGGACCTCCTTAAGGGAGGTGCCCGGACCCCGGAGAAAGTCGGGAGAGAGGCCCAGGATCTCCTCTGCCGCGTACCCCGTGATCTTCTCGAAGGCCGGGTTCACGTAGAGCACCCGGGGCAGCTTGCCCTGCACCACCTGGGGCTCGGTTACCATCACGATATCATTGAATTGCTCAAGGGCCGCCCCGAGGACTTCGGAGGGAAGCGTTGTACCGAAAAGGTCGTTGGGGATGGAACTCGGAGCCTGACCCATGTCCCCCCTTATATAGGCCACCGCAATGCTTCGAAAGCGAATAGTGCAATTATTGTCGCGTAGGGAGTCCAAGAGAGGGCAGATTTTTTGAACGCGAGGGGCACCCCGGTGTCCACGGATCTCCCCTTGATCAAGATGCTCGTCAGACCAGCCCACCTCCTAGCAGCCCTAATGTTCCTCGCGGTAGCCGCCGTCGGGGCCGAGACCCCTGCGGCCCAGCCGGTCCCCGAGACCATGGCCGAGCGCAAGCTTAAGGACATCGCGGAGCATCAGCGGGTTCTGTTTGCCGACGCCACGGCCCAGGGCAAGGATCTGGACGAGGCCCAGTTCAAGTCGCAGGTGGAGCAGCTCACGCGCGAATATGAGTCGTTGCTGCGGGACAATCCGAACTTTGCCGCGGGCTACGCGTCGTACGGATACATGCTCTGGAAGATCAGCCTGCGGAAGCAGGCGGTCGCGATCCTGCTGAAGGCCAACCAGTTGGATTCTGATATCCCATTGGTTAAGAACGAGCTGGGAAATTACCTGGCCGAGGAGGGGAAACCCCTGGAAGCCCTCAATTACTATCTCTCGGCCGTGAAGCTCGAACCCAAGGAGCCGCTGTACCACTACCAAATCGGAACCCTCCTCTACGAGGCGCGCGATGACTTCCTTAAGAGCGGCGAATGGACCCGGGCTGCCATCGACCACTCCATGCAGGAGGCCTTTAGAAACGCGTCGGAACTGGCGCCCGACCGCATCGAATTCTCCTACCGTTATGCGGAGTCGTTCTACGACATGCAGGATCCCGACTGGGCGGCGGCCCTGAAGGCCTGGGAGGGAATGGAGGCCCGGGCCACGGCCGACATCGAGCGCCAGACCATGCGCCTCCACCAGGCCAATGTCCTCCTCAACATGGGCGATTCCGCCCGCGCCGGGAAGGTCCTCGACACGGTCACGGACCCGGCCCTTGCCGCGCAGAAGCAGAAGCTCGTGGCGCTCCTGGCGCCCGTCCCGGCCAAATAGGCTCCGATGGACTTTGATCCCCAGTTCATTCGCGAGGGCCTGATCGTCTTCATCCTGCTTGTCGCGAGCATCGCCTTGCACGAATGGGGGCACGCCATCGCTGCCGACCTGCTGGGTGACGACACCCCGCGCGGCGACGGCCGGGTCACGCTCAACCCCCTGTCGCACTTGGATCTGATGGGGAGCATCGTGTTTCCGCTCCTGAACATCTTCGTGCTCGGGGGAGGCCTCCCGTTCATCGCGTGGGGAAGGCCGGTCGTCACCAACCCCTCGAACTTCCGCAACCGCTGGCGCGACGACATCCTGATCTCCCTGGCCGGGCCGGCGACCAACCTGCTCGTGGCGCTGATCGCCATCCTCGCGGGCTCCTATATCGCGGTGGCCCAGCCGCGATTTGGCGAACTCGTGAAGAACCTCGTGGTGATGAACGTGGGCCTGGCGGTGTTCAACCTATTGCCCGTTCCCCCGCTCGACGGCGCGTCGATCTTCCGGCGTGTTGTTGGCATGTCCGAGGACACCTACCTGGCCGTCTCCCGGTGGAGCTGGCTCATCATCCTGGTGGTGCTCAACCTTGGCGTGACCCGCCACCTGATCGCGCTCATGGTCTCCGAGGCCTGCGTCCCCTATGCGCTGCTCTGCGGGCGCATCAGCCCCGCGGCCTTCTTGATCATCTTCCAATCGTGAACCTGGGACAATGCCTCAAGCGCGCGGAGCGGATGTACGGCGAGAAAAAGGCGGCGCTTGGGCAGATCGCGACCGTGGCCCGGGACGAGGCGCTCTACCTGATCCTGTGGACGCTCGGCCTGCCCATGGACAGCGAGGCGTCGGTGCTCAACCGGGCGCTTTCGCCCACGGAGTACGCGGCGGTGGACCAGGTGCTCAGGCGCCGGCTCGTGGAGCACGTGCCGGCCGCCTACATCACCCGCGAGGCATGGCTTGGCGGCCGGAAGTTCTATGTGGACGAGCGGGTTCTCATACCGCGCAGCTATTTTGTGGAGATCCTGCCTGTCCAGGTTGATCCCTGGCTCGGGAGCCTCGCGAAGGTGACCCGCGTTGCCGACGTCTGCACCGGCTCGGGCTGCCTCGCCGTCCTCCTCGCGCGCCACTTCAAGGAGGCCACGGTCGACGGGATCGACCTATCGCGCGAGGCGCTCCAGGTCGCGGCGATCAACGTGAAGCGCCACAGGCTGTCGGGCCGCATACGTCTCGTGGAGAGCGACCTCCTCGCCGGGGCGCCCGCCGGACGCTACGACGTGATCCTCAGCAATCCCCCCTACGAGCCGTCGGCCCAAGTGGATGCGCTCCCCGCCGAATTCCGCAGGGAGCCCCGACTGGCGCTCGATGGCGGAAGCGACGGACTCGACCTGGTCCGCAGGCTGATCCGGGAGTCCGCGCGGCGCCTCAATCCCGGAGGCATCCTGATGATCGAGATAGGCGGGGGACGGGCGGCCTTCGAAAAGGAATTCGGGCACCTCCAGCCGCACTGGTTCCACACCGAGGACGGTTCCGACTGCGTGTGCCTATTGCAGGCCGCGCGCCTCCGGGGCCTTCACGGCCGGGCGAGGTCGTAGAGGGCGTAGCCCGCCAGGAGGTTTGGCATCATCCGGCAGGGCCTGCGCCAGTCGCCGAGCAGGTGGACGCGACGGGCCACCCGGATCGACTTCACGCGGCAAAAATCCTCGAAATCAGCGATCGAGAGCGGGTTCGCGGGCCGGCTTTCGTGCCACTCCGTCGTGTAGACGGCGTTGCGCACCTTCCTGCCGCGCAGGAGCGCGTCGACCCGGTTTTTCCAGAACCCGTGGTTCACGAAGCCCACGGTGACCGTGATGCCGACGCGCAGGGCCTCCAGGATGACGCCCGCCGGGTCGTTCAGCTCGTGGACGGTTCGCGAGCAGATGATGCGGTCGAAGTGCCGGTCCGGGAACGCCCGCATGAACTCGGTCATGTCGCCCTGGTAGGCGCTCAGGCCCCGGCTCACGCACGCGCTGATGCGACCGAAGTCCAGGTCGACACCCGTGGCGGACACCTGCTTTGCCTGGACCAGGTAAGCCATCAGCTCCCCCCTGCCGCATCCCAGGTCGAGGACCCGGGACTGGGGCTCGACCCATTCCCCGATGACCTGCATGTCGACCGTCCTCTTTTCTACGAGTTTGCTCATGGTCCGGGGCTCAGATCGTGAAGTCGAAGTGGTAGACGTCGGTCCGCTCGAGGAATCCCCTCACCAAGGCATAGAGGTCCGCGCTCTCCAGGAGGAACGAGTCGTGCCCCAGGTCGGTCGAGAGCTCCGCATAGCTGGCGCGCTTGTCGGCGCGCAGGAGCGCCAGCGCGATCGCGCGGTTTTGCTCCGGCGGGAAGAGCCAGTCGCTCGTGAAGCCGATGACAAGCGACTCGGCCTGGACCGGGGCGAACGCCTGCTCCAGGGAGCCGTGGGCCCGCGCCGGGTCGAACTGGTCGATTGCGCGGGTGATGTAGAGGTACGAGTTCGCGTCGAAGCGGTTGATGAAGCTCTGCCCCTGGTGCTTGAGGTAGCTCTCGACCTCAAACTGGGCGTCGAAGGTGTAGGACTCGCCCCCTGCCGACTCGCGCTTGCGGCGCCCGAACTTGCGGTCCATCCCGGCATCGGAGAGGTAGGTGATGTGGGCCATCATGCGCGCGATCGCGAGCCCGACGCGCGGGCCGCCCTCGCGGGCGTAGTCGCCGTCCCCCCAGGCGGGGTCCTGCATGATCGCCTGCCTGCCGACCTCGTTGAAGGCGATCGCCTGGGCGCTCTCGTTGGCCGTCGATGCCATGATGATCTGGCGCTTGGTGAACTGCGGGTAATCGATCGCGAAGAGCATCGCGGTCATGCCGCCCATCGATCCGCCCATGACCGCGTGGAGCTCATCTATGCCCAGGTGGTCGAGCAGGAGCTTCTGCGCGTGGACCATGTCGCGAATGGTGACGAACGGGAAGCGTATGCCGTAGGGCTGCCCGGTCGCCGGGTCGATGGAGCTTGGCCCTGTAGAGCCCTGGCATCCCCCGAGCACATTGGC